>Ga0153993_100708_pt1 | contig 12337 bp, 11 predicted proteins | sample TSNC077MetaG_FD_104706 | JGI IMG/M metagenome (GOLD analysis project Ga0153993, IMG submission 104706) | Attine ant fungus gardens microbial communities from North Carolina, USA - TSNC077 MetaG | ecosystem: Host-associated > Fungi > Mycelium > Unclassified | place: USA: North Carolina, Lumber...
CCGGCCTGAAGGACGTCGACAAGCAGATCGACGACGCGCTCGCGCTGACCACCGGTCCGTGAGATGACGTCGACCATCGAACGCGCGGGGCGGGTCGCCGCCCGCCCCGCGCGGTCCTCCCGCCACCGCCGGCGCCGCAACCTGGTCACCCTGGCGTTGCTGGCACCGACGCTCCTCGGCCTCGCGATCTTCTTCGTGTATCCGCTGATCGCCTCCGTCTACTACTCCTTCACCCGGTACGACCTCGTGTCCGCCCCGCAGTGGATCGGCCTGCGCAACTACGAGTACCTGTTCACGCAGGACCCGAACGTGTGGAAGGCGACGCTGAACACTCTGTGGTTCGTGGTCATCTGGGTGCCCGTGAAGACGGTCTTCGCCCTCCTGATCGCCGGCCTCCTCGCCCGGGCCAAGCGGGCATCGGGATTCTGGCGCACGGTGTTCTACCTGCCGGCACTCGTGCCGCCGGTCGCCAGCGTCGTGGCCTTCGTGTTCCTCTTCAACCCGGGCACGGGCCCGGTCAACCAGGTGCTCGCCTGGTTCGGGATCAAGGGGCCGCTCTGGTTCAACGACCCGGCCTGGTCGAAGCCGTCGCTGGTGCTGCTCGGCATCTGGGTGATGGGCGACGTGATGATCATCTTCCTCGCCGCGCGGCTCGACGTGGCGAAAGACCAGTACGAGGCGGCCTCGCTCGACGGGGCGAACGGCGCCCAGAAGGTGCGCTTCATCACCATGCCGAGCATCGCGCCCGTGCTGATGTTCGCCGCGGTGACGGGGGTGATCGCGGCCATCCAGTACTTCACGGAGGCGGCCGTCGCCTCCTCCGTCGCCTCGGGCAAGGCCGTGGTCGGCGAGGGCATCAGCAACAACCTCGGCTACCCGGACGGCTCGCTGCTCACCTACACGCAGTGGCTCTACGTGCGCGGCTTCGGCACGTACCAGCTCGGCTACGCGTCGGCCCTCGCGGTGCTGCTGTTCGTCGTCGCGGCCGTGCTGCTCATCCTGATCCTGCGCCGCTTCAAGGCGTTCACACCGGAAGGCGCGCAATGACCACCGCCACCTCCTCCACCCCTCCGCTGGCACCCCCGGCTCCGAAGCGGCCCTCCCCCGCGAAGGGCGGCATCCCGACCCCGCGCTCCCTGCGCACGCGCCGCGTACTGGGCTGGATCGCCGAGCACGCCGTCCTGGTCGTGCTCGCCGTGCTCTTCCTCGCGCCGGTCGTGTTCGTGCTGCTCACGTCGCTGATGTCGAGCCAGCAGACGCTGACCGCGTCGCTCTGGCCGCAGCCGTTCGCCTGGGACAACTACACGAAGGTCTTCACCTCCGTCCCGCTGGCGCAGTGGTTCGGCAACTCGGCCCTGTACGCAGTGCTCGCCACGCTCTTCATGCTGGTCTCCAGCGTGCCGGCGGCCTACGCGCTCGCCAAGATCAAGTTCCGCGGATCGGGCGTGCTGTTCACCGCCATCATCGTGGCGATGCTGCTGCCGCCGCAGGTGACGGCCATCCCCGTCTACGTGATGTGGTCGCAGCTCGGCCTCACCGGCACCCTCTGGCCGCTCATCCTGCCGAACCTGCTCGGGGACGCCTTCTCGATCTTCCTGCTGCGGCAGTTCTTCCTCACGATCCCGAGCGAGTACGCCGACGCGGCGCGCATCGACGGCAACGGCGAGTTCGGCGTGCTCTGGCGCGTCGTCCTGCCGATGGCGAAGCCCGGGATCGCGGCGACAGCGATCTTCATGTTCTTCGCCTCCTGGAACGACTATTACGGACCCCTGCTCTACACCTCGGAGAACCCGGCCTCCTGGCCCGTGGCCTACGGCCTGGCGTCGTTCCGCGGGGTGCACGGCACCGACTGGGGGCTGACGATGGCGATGACCATGCTCGTCACCATCCCCGTCGTGATCATCTTCTTCTTCGCCCAGCGCGTCTTCGTGGAGGGCATCACTCTGACCGGCGTGAAGGGATAGCGCGGTGAAACTGGCAGTCGTGGGTGGCGGATCCACCTACACCCCCGAATTGATCGACGGCTTCGCGCGCATGCGCGACGTGCTCCCCATCGAGGAGCTCTGGCTCGTCGACACCGACCCGGAGCGCCTGCGCCTGGTGGGCGGGATGAGCGACCGGATGTTCCGCGCGGCGGGGCACACGGGCCGCATCGTCCCCACCTCCGACCTGGTCGCGGGCGTCGCCGACGCCGATGCCGTGCTCATCCAGCTCCGCGTCGGCGGCCAGGCCGCGCGGCACGGCGACGAGACCTTCCCGCACGAGTGCGGGTGCATCGGGCAGGAGACCACCGGTCCCGGCGGCTTCGCCAAGGCGCTGCGCACCGTGCCGGTCGTGCTGAGCGTCGCCGAGGTGATCCGGAGCCACGCCAAGCCCGACGCGTGGATCGTCGACTTCACGAACCCGGTCGGGATCGTGACCAGGGCGCTGCTGAACGAAGGCCACCGCGCCGTCGGTCTCTGCAACGTCGCCATCGGCTTCCAGCGGCGCTTCGCGAACCTCCTGGGCGTGGACCACACGCAGGTGCAGCTCGGACACGTGGGGCTCAACCACCTCACGTGGGAGCGCTCCGTCACGGTCACCGACGACAACGGCGCGCGGGATGCGCTCCCGGCGCTCCTCGGCGCCCATCTCGGCGAGCTCGCCGAGGAGATCGAGCTGCCCGCCTCCCTGATCTCCCTGCTCGGGAACGTGCCCAGCTACTACCTGCGCTACTACTACGCGCACGACGAGGTGCTTCGCGAGCAGCTCGACGCCCCCACCCGGGCCGAGGCCGTGCAGCGGGTCGAGCGCGAACTGCTGGAGCTGTACGCGGACCCCGCCGTCGACTCCAAGCCGGAGCAGCTGTCGCAGCGCGGCGGTGCGTTCTACTCGGAGGCCGCCGTCGACCTGATCGCCTCGCTCACGAGCGACCGCGGCGACGTGCAGGTCGTCAACCTGCGCAACGACGGCTCGCTGCCGTTCCTGCCGGACGACCACGTGATCGAGGTGCCCGCGACCGTAGGCGCCGCCGGGCTCGCCGCCCTGCCGATCGAACCGCTGCCGGACGACATCCGCGGGCTCGTGTCGCACGTCGCCGGCTACGAGCGGCTCGCCCTCGACGCCGCGGTGCACGGAGGCCGGGACCGGGTCGTCCGGGCGATGCTCGCGCATCCGCTGGTCGGCCAGTACGACCGCGCGGAGAAGCTCACGGACCTCCTGATCGCCGGCAACCGGGAGCACCTCGCATGGGCGAAGTGACCGGAGCGGCGCGCCCGATCGCGATCGCGGTCGACGGCGGCGGCTCGAAGACGGACGCGGTGGCGCTCGAACTCGACGGGACGATCGCGGCGACGGCGCGCGCCGGGACCTCCAGCCCGCATCTGATCGGGATGGACGCCTCCGCGCGCCTCGTGGACGACCTGATCGAGCGGCTGCTGGAGCAGACCGGCCCGCGCCCCCTCGCGAACGCCGGCATCTATCTCTCCGGGCTCGACCTCCCGGCCGAGGTCGCGGCGTTCCGAGCGGGCATCGCCGGCTATGCGTGGGCGGACGCGGTGGTCGACAACGATCTCTTCGCCCTCCTGCGCGCGGGCACGAGTGAGCCCGACGCGGTCGCCATCGTCTGCGGCACCGGCATCAACTGCGTCGGCGTGCGCGCCGACGGCGAGGTCGTGCGCTATCCGTCGCTCGGGATGACCTCCGGCGACTGGGGAGGCGGCTGGCACCTCGGCGAGCAGGCTCTGTGGCATGCCGCGCGTGCGGTCGATGGCCGCGGACCGGCGACCCTCCTCACCGCAGCCGTGCCCGCCGTCTTCGCGCTCCCCGACGTGCAGGCCGTGATCGAGGCCATCCACTTCGGGCGTGTGCCGAACGCCGACCTCGCGCGCATCGCCCCGTCGGTGTTCGCGTGCGCGCAGGACGGCGACGCGGTCGCCGTCGGGCTCGTCGACCGGCAGGCGGAGGAGATCGTGGCCTTCGCGGCGACGACCCTGCGACGGCTGGAGCTGCTGGAGCGCCCCGTCCCCGTCGTGCTCGGCGGCGGAATCGTCGGAGCGCGGGATGCCCGCCTGCTGGACGGTGTGGAGAGCCGGCTCGCCGAGCGCGCGCCGCTCGCCCGCATCGAGCTCGTGACGGCAGCGCCCATCCTCGGCGCCGCACTGCTCGCGCTCGAAGGCGCCGGGGCGGACGCCGCCGCCCTCGAGAACGCGCGCGCGGGCCTGGCCACACGTCCGGCCGCGGTGGTTCACTAGGGGCACGGACAGCGACTACCTCACCGAGCGCCGCCGGATGGTCGAGAACCAGCTCGTCTCCCGCGGGATCGCGGACCAACGGGTCCTCGACGCGATGACCCGTGTGCCACGGCACGAGTTCGTCCCCGAGAGCCAGGTGCCGTACGCCTACGCCGACCGGCCCCTCCCGCTCGAGGACGGGCAGACGATCTCGCAGCCCTACATCGTCGCGCAGATGCTGGAGGCCGCCCGGATCGGGCCGGAGGACCGCGTGCTCGACGTGGGCACCGGCTCGGGGTACGCGGCCGCGGTCGCTGCGGAGCTGGCGCATCGGGTGATCAGCGTCGAGCGCATCCCGGACCTCGCGGTCACGGCAGCGGCGACGCTCGAAGCGCTCGGCTACCGGGTCGAGGTGATCACCGGGGACGGCACGCGCGGCTGGGCCGACGCGGCGCCGTACGACGCCATCGTGGCCGCGGCCACCGGCCCGTCCGTCCCGCAGGCGTGGCTGGACCAGCTCGCCCCCGGCGGCCGCATCGTCATGCCGGTGGGGCGCAGCGGAGGTGTGCAGCGGCTCGCGGTGTTCGAACGCGACCCGGCGGGTGCGCTGCACGAGACGAACCTCGGCGCGGTGTCGTTCGTCCCGCTGGTCGGCGAGAGCGCCTGGCCGGAGGGCTGACCCCTGGGGTCCGGCGTGCGGGAAGTCCCGCCGTCAGGCCGCGACGGCGACGCGGGTGCGCAGCGTGCCGAGCAGCGCGGAGAGCTGACCCGCGGGAGCGGCGACGTCCTCCGGGTGCCACTGCACGGCGAGCACGGGGGCGTCGGTGTGCTCGATCGCCTCGACGTGACCGTCCGGCGCACGACCGGTGACGACCAGACCCTCGCCCAGCGCGTCGACCGCCTGGTGGTGGGCGCTGCGCACGTCCACGACCGCCGATCCCAGGAGCTGCGAGACGCGGCTTCCCGGCTCCAGCAGCACCGGATGGGTGGTCAGCACCTCGGGGATGGGAACCCCGCGGTTGACGTGCGGGGTGTGCTCGCCCAGATCCTGGACGAGCGTGCCGCCGAGGGCGACGTTGACGATCTGGAGGCCGCGGCAGATGCCCAGCAGCGGCGTGCGGCGCTCGACGGCCCGCCGCGCGAGTGCGAGCTGTGCGGCGTCGGCGACCTCGAGGTGGCGGCTCTCGTGCGCGTACCCGCCGGCGGCCCCGTAGAACCGCGGGGCGATGTCCTCGCCCCCGACGATCACGATCGCATCGGCGGTGTCCGTGCGTGCGAGCAGCGCTTCCTCGCCCGCCTCGGCGGCGAGGCGGCTGACCGCCCAGCCCTGTGCGCGCGCCTCGGCGATCACGGCGCCGACCAGCAGCTGGACGTACGCGTGGTACTCCGGGTCGTGACCGCGGAAGCGGGTCGCCTCGACGACGGCGAGCGAGCGGGCACCGGATGCGGACACGGGCTCCTCCTCTCGCCGGGATGCGTCCGTCCATTCTGCGAGGGTCGCGCCGGGCCCGCATCCCCCTCCGTAACAGGCTGAAACAGTGACACCGTCGCACGGCCCCCATAGACTCGGCACGAAGTGTTCCTGGAGAGTGGGTGGATGCTCTTGCGACGTGTTCTGACCGGGGCCCTGCTGGCCGTCGCCCTCGTCGCGGGCCCGCTGGCCCTCGCGGCGCCGGCCTCCGCGCAGGATCCGGTGGACCTGGGCGCGAGCCACGTCGACGACGTCGCGGGCGTGCTCACCGACAGCCAGGGCGACGCGGTCGCCGCCGCCGCGGCGAAACTCGCCGACGACCACAAGATCGACCTCTTCGTCGTCTACGTCGACCGGTTCACGAACCCGACGGACGCCGCCGACTGGGCCAACGAGACAGCCGCCCAGAACAACCTCGGGCCGAACGACTACCTCCTGGCCGTCGCGACCGACGGCCGCGCCTACTATCTCTCGGGCGACGACGAGGGTCCGGTCAGCGCCGATCAGCTGGATCGGATCGAGCAGAACGACATCGAGCCTCAGCTGCGCGCCGGCGATTGGTCCGGCGCGGGGATCGCCGCGGCGCAGGGGCTCTCGGACGCGGTCGGCGGAGGCGGCGGCGGCTTCTTCTGGTTCTTCCTGATCGCCGTCGTGGTCGTCGGGCTCATCCTCTTCTTCGTCCTCCGTTCCCGCCGCAAGAAGAAGGCGGGCGGCGCCGTCGCCGGCGCGCCGGGACAGCCGCAGAGCGAGCTGCAGACCATCCCGATCGAGGAGCTCCAGCGCCGGGCCGGATCGGCCCTCGTGCAGACGGACGACGCCATCCGCACCAGCGAGGAGGAGCTGGGCTTCGCGACGGCGCAGTACGGGGCGGACTCCGTCGTCCCGTTCCAGGCCGCGCTCGACCAGGCGAAGGGCCAGCTGCGGGAGGCGTTCACCCTCAAGCAGAAACTGGACGACGCCGAACCGGACACCGACGAGCAGCGGCGCGGGTGGAACATCCGCATCGTCGAGCTCTGCGCGGCGGCGAATCAGGCGCTCGACGCCCAGGCGGACGCCTTCGACGAGCTCCGGTCGCTCGAGAAGCGCATCCCGGCGGCCTCCACGGAGGTGGCGACCGCCGCTCAAAAGGTCACCGCCCGCGTCGAGCAGACGCGCGCGACCGTGGCCGCGCTCGCCCAGCGTTACACGGACGCCTCACTCGCGACCGTGAGCGACAACGTCGACCAGGCGACGCAGCGTCTCGCGTTCGTGCAGACCGCGCTCGCGGCCTCGGCGCAGAAAGCGGGCGCGGGCGACACCAGCGCCGCCGCGATCGGCGTCCGCGCCGCGGAGGAGTCGGTCGACCAGGCCAAGCTGCTGCTCGACGCCGTCGACCGCGTCGCGGCCGACCTGGCGACGACCCAGCAGTCGATCGACACCGTCCTCCCCGAGCTCGAGAGCGACCTCGCCGAAGCGCGTGCACTGGCCGCCACCGGCGATCCGGGCGGCACGATCGCGGGTGTGATCGCGAGCACCGAGCAGACCGTGACGGACGTGCGGGCGAAGCTGGCCGCGGGCCCGATCAACCCCCTCGAGATCGCGCAGCGCCTCGATGGCGCCAACCGCTCGATCGACGGCGTGCTCCAGGGCGTCCGGGACGCCCGGCTACAGACCCAGCGCGCCCAGTCGTCGCTCCAGCAGACGCTGATGGCGGCGAAGGCGCGCGTGTCGGCCTGCGAGGACTTCGTCACCGCCCGGCGCGGCGCCGTCGGCCCGGAGGCACGGACCCGCCTCGCCGAGGCCGGACGGCTCGTCGTGCAGGCCGAGCAGACCGCCGCGTCCGATCCGGTGACGGCACTCGCCCAGTCACAGCGCGCGGCGCAGCTCGCCGACGAGGCGACCCAGCTCGCCCAGCGCGACGTGGGCGGCTTCCAGCCGCAGCAGGGCGGCCTCGGCGACATCTTCGGCGGCGGCACCACCCAGAGCCAGAGCGGCGGCGGCAACGGCGCGATGGGCGCCATCCTCGGCGGCATCCTGATCAACTCCGTCCTGAGCGGCGGGATGTTCGGCGGGGGCGGCGGCTTCGGCGGAGGCGGCGGTCGTGGAGGCGGCGGGGGCGGCTTCAGCTCCGGCAGTTTCGGCGGCGGGGGCACGCGCACCCGGCGCGGAGGCGGACGCTTCTAGACGCACCAGACGGACCCAGCGCCCCATCCGGGGCGGGAGACGCCTCCTTCGGGGGGAGAGGAAAGGAAGAGCACATGGCAAAGCAGTCCATCTTCGGGCGCATCTCGCAGCTCCTGAAAGCGAACATCAACTCCCTCCTCGACCAGGCGGAGGATCCGGAGAAGATGCTGGACCAGATGGTCCGCGACTTCACCAACAGCATCGCCGACGCCGAGAGCGCCATCGCCGAGACCATCGGCAACCTCCGGCTGCTCGAAGACGACCACCGCGAAGACGTGGAGGCCGCCGAGGACTGGGGCCGCAAGGCGCTCGCCGCCAGCAAGCAGGCGGACACCTACCGCTCCTCCGGCGACACCGCGAACGCCGACAAGTTCGACAACCTGGCCAAGGTCGCGCTGCAGCGGCAGATCTCGTCCGAGAACGAGGCGAAGGCCGCCGAGCCGCAGATCGCCGCGCAGACCGAGGTCGTCGACAAGCTCAAGTCGGGCCTGAACGGCATGAAGGAGAAGCTCGAGCAGCTCAAGAGCAAGCGGTCGGAGCTGATCGCCCGCGCGAAGAGCGCGCAGGCGCAGGCGCAGGTCATCGACGCGGTCAAGAGCGTCGACATCCTCGACCCCACGAGCGAGGTCTCGCGCTTCGAGGAGAAGATCCGGCGCGAGGAGGCCCGCGTGCGCGGCGCCCAGGAGCTGGCCGCGTCGAGCCTCGACGCCCAGTTCAACGATCTGGACGACCTCGGCGAGCTGACCGAGGTGGAGGCCCGCCTCGCTGCGCTCAAGACCGGTGGAGCGCAGCCGGCGGTCACGGCGGACCCGGCTCCCTCCGCTCCCTACACCCCGGGGCAGTGACCGCCCGGTGACTGCAGCATCCTTCCTGGTCGTTCCGCAGTGGCAGGGCTCGGGATCGTCGCGCGCCATGCGGCTGATCGACGGTGCGGAGGCCATCCGTGGCGATCTGCCGGCGAGCGCCACCCACACGGTCTCCGTTCCCTCCGCGGCGGGCGACGCGCTGGGCACCGGCGTCCACCGGTTCTCATCGCTCACCCTCGTCCGTGAGCTGGCGACGGCGGAGCTCTCTCTGCTCGAGGCACCGGTCGTGACGGTCGGCGGCGACTGCGCCGCCGACCTCGCGAGCGTGCAGCACGCGGTCGCGGCACATCCCGCCGGGACCGTGGCGGTCGTGTGGTTCGACGCCCACGGCGACCTCAACAACGTGTCGACCTCGCCCTCCGGAGCCTTCCACGGGATGGTGGTGCGGGCGCTGCTCGGCGACGGACCGGACGGCCTGGCCTCGGCCGGCGCGGCGCGGCTGCCGGCCGCAAACCTGGTGCTCGCCGGCACCCGATCGCTGGACGACGGCGAGTCCGCCTTCGTGGATCGCGCCGGGATCCGGGTCGTCGCGCCCAGCGAGCTGGATGACGCGGACGCCGTCGTCCGCGCCGTGGAGGCGACCGGTGCGACGGCCGTGTACGTGCATGTGGACCTCGACGTGCTCGATCCGGCGCATATCGACGGCATCGGCTACCCCGAGCCGTTCGGGGTGACGCCGGCCGCCCTGTGCGATGCCATCCGGGCGCTGCGGGCGCGGTTCGAGCTCGCCGGAGCGGGGGTGACCGAGTTCGCTCCCGAGTCGCCGGAGGCGGCGGGACGCGACATGCCCGTGATCCTGCGCATCCTCGGTGCGCTGACCGGCCCGATCGGCAGCGGCGGACCCGCGGCCTCCAGCAGCACGCCGTCATCCACAGGGGCCGGCCCTCGGCACGCCTCCACAGATCCCGACCTCCCGGATGACGCCCTCTGACGCGGCGGGTAGCTTGGGATCCATGAGCGAACCCAAGATCCGCACCGAGCGCAGGGGCCATGTCCTGCTCATCGGCTTCAACCGCCCCGAGAAGCGCAACGCCGCCGACTACGAGCTGCTCTCCGCGCTCACCGACGCGTACGGCGAGCTGGAGCGCGATCCGGAGCTGCGGGTCGGACTCGTGCACGCGGTCGGCGACCACTTCACGGCCGGGCTCGACCTCGCCGACCTCGGCCCGCGGATCGGCGCCGACGGGCTCTCGTTCGTGGGCGAGGGCGGTCTCGATCCCTGGCAGGTCTCGGGGACGTCTCTGACGAAGCCGGTCGTGGTCGCCGTGCAGGGCACGTGTCTCACGCTCGGTATCGAGCTCATCCTGGCGTCCGACATCACCATCGCCGCGCGTTCGACGACCTTCGGCCAGATCGAGGTCACCCGGGGCATCCTGCCGTTCGGCGGAGCGACGCTGCGCTTCCCGCGCGCCGTCGGGTGGGGCAACGCCATGCGCTACATCCTGACCGGCGACACCTTCGATGCCGCCGAGGCCCACCGCATCGGCCTCGTGCAGGAGGTCGTGGACGACGGCGAGCAGTTCGACCGCGCGCTCGCCATCGCCGAGCGGATCGCGGCGCAGGCGCCGCTCGCCGTGCAGGCGGCGCTCGCCAACGCGAAGCGCGCCGTGCGCGAGGGCGACGCGGCGGCGGAAGCGGAGCTGCAGCCGACGCTGGTGCGGCTCGTCACGAGCGAGGACGCCCGCATCGGCATGGAGGCCTTCCTCTCCCGCACCGAGGCGCGGTTCGTCGGCCGTTGACCCCCGCACCGCACCCGGCTCGACACGACCGCCCGACACGACAGAAGGAGACAGCATGACCAGCACCGAGTACGACGTCATCGTGATCGGAGCCGGCGCCGTCGGCGAGAACGTCGCCGACCGCGCCGTTCAGGGCGGGATGCGCACCGTGATCGTCGAGGCCGAGCTGGTCGGCGGCGAGTGCTCCTACTGGGCGTGCATGCCCTCCAAGGCCCTCCTGCGCAGCGGCGCCCTGCTCCGGGCGGCGTCCCGGGTGGGCGGGACGCGCGAGGCGATCACCGGACCGCTCGACGTCGAGGCGGTGCTCAAGCGCCGCGACCAGATGACGAGCGACTGGAAGGACGACGGCCAGGTCTCCTGGCTCGAGAGCGCCGGGATCGACCTGGTGCGCGGCTGGGCGGTCATCACCGCCCCGAAGGAGGTCACGGTCACCGCGGAGGACGGCACGGTCACCGTGCTGACGGCGAAGCACGCCGTCGCGGTCAGCACCGGCTCCGCCGCCCTCCTCCCGGACATCCCGGGACTGCGCGACAGCGAGCCCTGGACGAGCCGCGACGCGACGAGCGTGCAGCGCGTGCCGGTGTCCCTGGCGATTCTCGGCGGCGGAGTCGTCGGGGTCGAGATGGCCACGGCGTACGCGGGCTTCGGCACCGAGGTCCACCTGATCTCCCGCGGCGCGCTCCTGGCGAACGACGAGCCGTTCGCCGGCGAGGCCGTGACGACGTCGCTGCGCGAGCTGGGCGCGAACGTGCACCTCGATGTCTCCCCGACCTCGGTCGAGCGGATCGACGGCGACCGGTTCCGCATCGTGCTCGACGACGGCAGCACGATCGAGACGGACGAGTTCCTCGTCGCGACCGGGCGCCTCCCCCGCACGTCGGGCCTCGGCCTCGACGCCTTCGGGCTCGAGGACGGCGGCTGGCTGCAGGTCGACGACAGCATGCGCGTGGTCGGCGCCGACGGCGAGCCCGCGGTCGAAGGCGGCTGGCTCTACGGTGTCGGCGACGTCAACCACCGCGCACTGCTCACCCACCAGGGCAAGTACCAGGCCCGCGCGGCCGGCGACGCCATCGCGGCACGCGCCAACGGCACGGACGTCTCCCTGGAACCGTGGGGCACCTACGTCGCGACCGCGGACCACCAGTCCGTGCCGCAGGTGACCTTCACCGACCCCGAGGTCGCGTCGGTCGGGCTGACCGCTGCCGCGGCGGAGAAGGCCGGCTACCGGATCCGCGTCGTCGACTACCAGATCGGCTCGGTGAGCGGGGCCTCCATCGCCTCGGACAACTACGAGGGCCAGGCGCGCATGGTCGTCGACGAGGACCGCCAGGTCGTGCTCGGCGTCACGTTCGTCGGTCAGGACGTCGGGGAGCTGCTGCACTCGGCGACCATCGCGGTCGTCGGCGAGGTTCCGCTGTCCCGGCTGTGGCACGCGGTTCCGTCCTACCCGACCATCAGCGAGGTCTGGCTGCGTCTGCTCGAGACCTACGGCCGGCCCACCTCGTGAGCACGCGCGACCGGATCGGGCACGCGATCGACCGGAGCGCGCTGGGCCGGCTGCTGTTCGACTCGCCGATCAGCTGGCTGGGCTACCTCTACGCCACGGCCGTCGGCCTGACCTGGGGCTTCATCTGGAGCACGGGCCGGGTCGAGCGCCGCGCGGGCCTCTTCGTGTTCCGCGGGATGCCCCCGCGGACATTCGGACGCGGCGGATCGTGCGTCGGCCAGTGCTACCTCACCGACCAGAACGTGAGCGACGACATCCTCGAGCACGAGGCCGTGCACAAGCGGCAGTGGCAGCGCTACGGGATGGTGTTCCCGCTGCTCTACCTGCTGTCCGGGCGCGACCCCCTGCGCAATCGATTCGAGATCGAGGCGGGCCTCGAG
>Ga0153993_100713_pt1 | contig 12310 bp, 9 predicted proteins | sample TSNC077MetaG_FD_104706 | JGI IMG/M metagenome (GOLD analysis project Ga0153993, IMG submission 104706) | Attine ant fungus gardens microbial communities from North Carolina, USA - TSNC077 MetaG | ecosystem: Host-associated > Fungi > Mycelium > Unclassified | place: USA: North Carolina, Lumber...
AGAAATCAGTCTTTCGCGGCGCATATCAAACACAGTCCAATCAAGCCCCTCTACTCTTAAGCAATCTATCTTAGCGATTCAGATGTCCGGCTGGATACAGCGCGAGCATGCACCATCTTGGAGGGAAATGGACGGTTTGATTACGGAGAAAGGTAGGAAACCATATGCTTAAGATTGAGCTAAATGAGAACGGGCTTCCGGCTTCCGGAGAGTAAACGTTCTATATATACTCTTTGAGCGTAGAATCTAGGATGAACAAACCCCGAGTCTGAAGATTGCCGATGGTGCGGGAGAGACAATGATATATAGTGTGAAAGTTGACAACCGGAACGAGAAATAGAAACTTGTGTTCCTGGTGTTGAGAGCACGTGTATCAATGCAATTCTCCCATTGGATGAGTGAATTTCAACTAGTCGGATAAGATTGCAAGACAATAAGACCTCGCCTTCCGTGACCCCTTTACAGGATCTCCAAGGCCAGGAACCCGATAGTCAGCACGTAGACTGACCGACTTAGATGAGCGGAAAAGTCCATTAGTAATACAGCTCACCCAATCCACCAAGTATATCAAAATTTCCTTAACTCATCGAAGACCTTATACCCATCCTAAAGCAAGAAGATGAATCTATAGGGACAGATATACGCTTATTTCTTAAGATGGACCCAGCTAACTAGCCTCGGAAATGCCGAAATTTTGGTCATATAGATGGTTTGAGACATATCTGTCCACGCTATTTGGTTTGGGACCTAGAAGCCCGACAAGGACGTGGCAAAAGAACGGCGACGCCATAGAACAAGAGAGATTATTGACACCTTCGAGAACCACTTTCCAGATGCGAAAGGTAAGGAAAAAGAGGGGCTGAGCGCCGAGCAGACAGTGGGCGATGATGAGTGGCACTGAATCATGTGACGAGTGATGATGCTCTATTAGCACTCTTCTACCAATATACGTAACTCAACAATCTAGAAAAAATAGGAACGTCGAGTATTTCGGACGATCCAGCTCACTCTCCCACTGAGTCCTCTTTCATCCTGTTCCGAGTAAATACCCGAATCCTTCAATGTCCCATTGGGTAGGGAACAGAGCACGAACAAGGCACATCAGTGTGCACCTCAATCGTTTTGATATGATACAATGATGGTCGCTAATCGCATCTGTTCTGACGATATCAAGGCTTTCAAACATTGACAGGACGTTGGCTATGGTCGCCGTGGTATCACGCTCCAAACACAATTTAACTTGTAACAAAGAAACGAGGCAAGGCAAGATGGATCGTTTACACATAGGGATACATCGAACCATAGGTCACAATTCCCGAATAACCGGATTTGAATGAGGCTGAAGTTGAAAGTTATCGCACCTGAGTGGTAACGACATCCACTTTTCATTTCTGCTATGATTACTTTCCGGACCGAGGGATTAAGAAACCATGCAAGAAACCCATAAAGAGGGTGTATGGCTGGAGAGATAAGATAAGATGAAGGCTCGCCTCGAGGCCACGATAAGATTAAACCAACCCAGTCCTGAGACAATACTGCCAAACCACGTCTCCTCTCGTCCAAATTTGAACAAAAGATTGAGGGCAGGAATGCGACATCAAAATCATGTCCCAAACCGCAAGGTGCCCTACACGCCTTTGTCCCTTTCAAAGGCACCTACCTCATCAAGGCATACCACTTGACTCGCTTTATATGATCGTGCAATATTCTTTGAAGGAAGTTTAGGTCTGAGGGCCACCCCTTTACATAGCTGCCTCTCTCTTATCGGGTCTGAGACATCCACATCTCAATAGGGATAGTTGGTCCGTCTGTCAGAAGAGAGCCTTCTCAGGATGTACGTACTCCGCCTAGTCGCCATCCTTGATTTCCACGGAAAGTCGGTACAGAACCCCACCGACACATGGCCTGACAAAGCTTGACGCATTGTACTCTAGAATAGAACAGAGGAGGATGAAATTGGCAAGTTGCTAGTAAAGTCCTCGAACATAGGGATTGCGGAGATAAGCATATATGTAGGTGATGCAACAAGTTCCGCCCCTCTCGAGTTCAGAGTCCAATCTCGCTTCGCGTTGAAAAACATGAATTGGTTAGCGCCTCGAGGCATGGAACGTTCTTTCATTATCACTGACACGAGTCATAGTTTGTCCGGGTGGATAGGAATCCACTAAAGCGTTCAATCAGACTCACATCTCAACCAGTTCATATCATAACGAGATGACTAGGTCTGTTCTTCGAGGTTTTCGGTGCTTCGTGATCTAGGCCATTGGGCAATGGGCACGAACTACTCGGTGTGAATGTGAGATTGCAAACGGCCCCCGCGTACTGAGATAAAGCGGGCTTTATTCTGTCCCTGGATACTTTCAGAGTACACTTCAAATACTTTTTTTGACTGGTTTGATCTTGTGATTCGATGACGAGCTGATTAGTTGAATCTAACGAATTACTATTACTCAGTATGATTACTCAGTCAGAGATTGGTAAAACCCCGGGATTATTGTCCACCTGTTATTGATCACGGTTTCTTAAAAACTCGCCGTTTCTCCATGCACTTGGTTGAATCACACGTATCAGTTGATAATCTATGGTTTACCATCGCTGATAACGAATGGCCGATCACCTATTCGTGTTATGACTCGGATGATGATATAGCGGTGTGACGACATGCAATCCTGGAAGAATATCGGCTGAGTAGTGCTTTCAGAAGTTATGATAGAAGGTATGTAGTTGCTCGTGTATCAAGTGCAACGTCGGATGAGTAGATGAACAGATGAAGGTAGTGGTGAAGACGAAATGGTAACACGGTGATCACAAAAATACATATTTGCTGTATCCTTGAGGTAATGTGCCACGGAGGTGTACGAAAGATGGTGGGTGAATGGGTGCCATGATTGTTACAAGCCGGTTAGTGGTTCGATCGGAGCTGCGTGGTTCACAGGCCGAACCGAGCGAACCAGGTCAGGATGAAGTATATAAGAAAGCAAGTGGCGGAAAGTTGGTTGTGCACAGAATGGGACTACTTTGGAGGCGCACAGCAGCCAACGACGACATCTCCCGTCTCCTCCATCCCCCACACTCTCCCCTTGCAAAGTACGCTCCTGCAGTCAGGGATAGCCGCGGCCACTTCCACGACCCCGACTACCGTCCCTTCTCCCCGCCTCCACCCCACTGGCATCCTTTCTCCCCCGCCTCTCTTGCAGGCGACAACGACCACGATGATGATGATGATGACGACGACGACGACGACGATGACCGTCGCCTCTCAGATGGCTATGCCTACTCCTCTGTCTGGGCTCACCGTCGCGTCTCTCACCACCGTCGCGACACCAGCCACTACAGCCCCTCGCTTCTACCAGATTATTCTCCCCCAACCTCCTACAGCTCTGCAGCTACCGTCCTTAATCATGATCCCCTGCCAGAAAAGTCCTGGACAGGTGTCTTAAAGCGAAGAAGAAGGGACAAATGTGATCAACAGACAGGCGACGAGGACACTGTGCCCTCCTTCCCAACATCCCCACAACCCAAACAGGAAGAGTACGTTCCCACATGTGGCGAAGTCTTCCAGCGTAGATGGCAGACTCTCTGTCTTGCCTTTAACTTGACCATCTTCCGCGCACAACGACGCGTCAAGCACCGCGTACATTCTTTCATGGCATCCCATTGAACTCGTCTCTCGTCTCTTCTATTTTATCACATCACATCTTCAAGGGACCCTTCATCTTCATGCTTTCATGTCATCATTCGTCACCAGCATATCTTATTCTTATCCATGCAACGCCCACGACTGCCAAGACATCGCGATACCCCTTTTTTTCTTTTTCTCAATGCATTTCACATGTATTAACAGTTCTTTCATGCCGATCACGTCACTTGCTCTCTGTTTTCGCTTTCCTTGCTCGACGTCTGTGGTAGGGCCCTGGGCCCTTTGGATTCCCCTGGATTTTCCTAGTCTCGGCTGCTAGTCAGCTTCCTATCATCATGCACATCGCAATACGATTTTGTTTTACGATTTCTTTTACGATCTCACGTTTATCTCCAGCGCATTAGGCGTCTTATTCCTTTCCTTTCTCGATATTAGTCGCTTTTGCCGACTCGTTTTCTAGTCTTTTTCAAACTAGATACAATGAAATGAATCTAACCTTGAACGTGAACAACAAAAATGAATGAATGCCTTGCTGCTCATAGTCAGAGAAGAAGTTTCTGGTGCTAGGCCATTGGACCAGTTTCAACTTCAAGCTGGACATATCATTGTACACAGATAGTATATCTCAATGAGTTCTCGTCTTTGCATTTGAGAAAGGCAAACTTTTGTACTAATGGGTGTATGTACTCAATGAATTAGGTTATAAATGAAATTGACGCCCATCAACCAACCGATCGTCCTTCCCCACATCATCATCGCTATCGCTATCATCGAAGGAGAAAAATAGGGTTTTTTCAAAAAAAGAGAGCTCTGAAGTACAATCGATGATTGAAAGAAGTGTACGTCATTATTGGAGAGTCATGCGTATGCGTAGGTGATAAGATAGAGCTCTCGGAAACATGCATCCCGTATATCCCCTCTTCAAAGGACCGTTGAGCACGGAGGGTTGACTAATCGTAATTTGCTCGGAAGAAAACGGGATCCACATCTTTCCTTATGAACCACTAAATGTACCATAACAAGAAATTTTTTATTCATTTTAGTGAGGAAAGAGTTATACCTAGTGGTGCAACTGATTTGTCCGTTGAAAGGGGTCATAGTCCACGTTCTCCCCAAAAACACTTGTTAAAAGTTTTTTGGGGGACATGTGTTTTAGTACTATATTTGCAGTGTACAACAAAAAGCTGACAGCTGGATGAGTTAAATTTGTTGTTGTGGTTGTCAAAAATAGGCAGGTATTCCAGGTTCCGGATTCACCCCAAGCATTTCAAAAAAAAAAAGCTCATGAGGGGGTCGGGTCCATTACACATGCCTTATGGAAGACGTGCGATTTCGGCTATCTGTTTTACGTCTTGCAAGGTGAATAATACTATTTTGATGTGGAGGATAAGCGGCTCAGACTAATTCACCGGCGGTCGGGAATTCTGTTTCCTTTAGGGGGTATGCAAAAGCTGGTCCCGATATCCCGACGACACCCTGGAGTCATTATGGCAAGGTCATGCCTAAAGTATGATTTTTTTTTTTGATCACCAATTTAGTACACGGTGCTCGATCCCAGTCCGTGCCTAAAGTATGGTCATGATGGAATTAGACGTTCACCTCCGGTTTTTTATAATTCAATATGACACTGAATAACCCTATTGGCCAAAACATACCGGAGCGAATGACGAGATATCCTAACTAAACTCCGAGTCGGCGGTACAGAAAAAAACTCTTTACGCTTAAGTCATGCCCATGAATATGAAAAAAAGCTCTAATCCAAAATCATAAAACAACCGCCGAGCGCGCTCGATCAGAAGCCATTTTTTTGAAGCCTTGATTTGCAGCCCTTCGAGTTCAGGAAAGAAGGTCCCTCAATAGTTCTGGAACGACAAGCAAAGCAGGTCGGTTCATTTACATTTTACCGCCTCAAACCAAGTGAGGGAAAGCCTAGCCAAGGAAGGAAAGTCTAGCAATCTGGTTTACACAAATATGAACCTCGACTCCTGGAACCGATTTTAACTATAGGATTTCTACTTCTTCTGCCTCGTGGGTATCGACATGTCCTTCTTTTGGAGAAATTAGGGCCGATAATGAGAGTGTTGGGTGCTGCTGGTGCTGCTACACGCACGAATGAAAATGAGGGGAGGGGGAGTCAGTCGTAAGCAGTAATCTAGATATGGGTAGGATTGGTTCTAGTCCATTGCATTGAATTTTTATTTCGTAATAATTTACGACATAGGTTTTCTTGTTTGGCGAATATGTACTTCCACCAACTATTTGATGGACAATACGTGTACATGGTTTCCATAAGAACTCCAGGATCTCCATCCTCCAGATTGGGTCGAGTCATGATTACCAAAGTTCCTCAAAAAAGACCACCAGTGAAGAGACTTGAAACTTTCGGTAATAAGAATTGGAAGTGGACAGTATGGAGGTTGTAAGAGACCAATGTGTGATTATCAACAAGACAGTTAGAGAAAGAAGAAAGAAGACGGTGGTTTATCTGGAAATATCTTGTCGGTCCAGCCCCTTGTCAACCGACTGCCTAGTCATCGTAATGGTACAATAAATGGGAGGATCGCAGGGCAAGACAAACCCCAGTTTTTAGAGAGGACATTCTTCTGGAATGTCAGCCTTGTGGAGGAAATAGACGACGGTCTTGTAGTCAACAACGTGGGTTGCTGAATTGTACTGCAGTACTGCTGCAGCCATACCGAGCCTGGCGCCAAGAACAAATATACCTCAAGTGATAATGACAGGTTTCATCAACCTTTTGCTTGGATCAGATTTGAGGGCTTCACATCGGCACTCACGAAATGGACGGTACCGTGTTCACGCTGTCTTGAAACAATCCTTGGTACGGTAACAAATAATCTGATGGGTGAGTTTCGAGTTTCAGAAATTGGGGATTAAACGGTGATTATTCGAGGGGTGCTGTCTCATGAAACTAGGGTCAATACAGCCAAAGGTACGCAGTCCAGTACTGTTGAACTTGAGGCAAACGTCCTTAAAACTCGTTTACAAAGCCCAAGACGATTGACCGGAACCAGCATCTAACCGAGAATTTACGAGATCTACGAAAAACTCGGCCATGTTGTTGACTTTCAGTACTTCAGGTCGTGGTCGCAGCATTACAATGTGAACTACCGAGTAGGTCGGAATGTTCTGCAAAAAATTTCCGAAGCAAGATGTGAAGTACATAAATACAGATCCGGGTCCAACTGCCTTGTTTCCAGGGTAAGAGAGCTACGTGGAATCGATGATGGTACGAGAGTGCCTTCGGGACATTCTTGTAAGAGGTCTCATGTCTGACTTCACCGCTCGAGTTTACATCAGAGGTCATAATCGCTTAGCGCCAGCGGGTACATCAATGGCATCAAGGCTTTGTATGCAGTCACGAATACGCAATTGTCATTTGGTCATTGAACTTGATATGAAATCGGCATAGCCTCCCCCGCTGATGAAGGTCACGGGATGGTGCAGAAAGGCAGAAATACACCTACGGAATGTTGTGTGAGTCCTCCTGAGAGATGTAATAACAGCGGTCAGCCTCGTTACCGAGAACGCCGCAGTGATGGTACCGTAGAACTGATGTCATCCTTCCAACATAGGCTGATTACTCAGTTGCCTCTTTTGGTCAGTCCAGCTTCCAGTTCTATCGTCAAATTGAATATGATTGCTTGTGATTGTTATTCTATCCTACCACAAGCCACAGCAATTTAACGTAATCAAAATTCGGAAACGTAGTTGTTCAGAACGAGACGAATAGAACTTGTTACAGAAGGGCTACGCATGACCTATCGTCTGCCTTCTTCTATCAGTGATCGCACGGTTCATTGTTGTCGTGTCAACTCTGAGTTTCCTCTCAGAGAGAACCTGGATAAACCAACTTTGCTAATAAAACTTTTGTTTGAGATCATCGAGTAACTTCTGTGGTTGATCTTCCATGTGGTCCTTGATATCCGCGAACATGTGGAGATTGCAGTCGCTTTGGGTAAATCCAATAGCCAGTGTTACTCAGCTGCGTGATTTGCACATGGAATTAGCACTGTTGACTATGGACAGTCAAAAGCTCCTTCCGGCAAAGCAGACAAATTGGGCTTGTCCATGAGATTTCAAGCCTCCCGAATTAGTTCTGAATTTGTCATAGGCTCGCCTGTTTCAGCTCCAGTGACTTCAGTGGTGAGTGGTTACATATGACTGACGGGTTCTCAGCATTTGCCATCCGGTCGCATGGAATCATTCGTTGGGCAACAGTGTCAGTGACGTCAACGACGTCATCAAATACCTACAATGAAATCTGCATGCATGGTCCTCAATCAACACAAGATTCGTCAGGAGTGCCCTACAGCAGAGATAATCATGCGCAACGTTGTCATGTCTCAAGCTCGGCCGACTGATGGCCTAAATGAACCAATGCTCCCCAGACTAGACCCAAGTAAGCAAGATAGGTCAAGTTCTTGCCTTGTTTATAGCTTGAGTATAGGCATCATATCAGATTTCCTCGGGTCAATTCGGGTCGCGAAGCGCTCCAAAAAACTACAAAAATCCTAAAATTAAGAACCAAAACTGGGAAACTTCCTACCCATTCCTCCCCTCCCCCCTACATTTCTACATAACAGTACACTAGCTTCTGCTCTTATAGTGTAGACACTCCGCATTTGAGCACTCTAGTTTGCTGCTGAATATAAATCCTGCTATTCACGTGTCCTATCTCTACAAGTTGAAGCTGCAATGCGTGAGTCGTAAAAAAAAATGAGGCGCTTAATTGGGGTACCTGGATAAGCCACGGAAAGTGGTTCTTCTTTATACATATCAGAAAAGGATGTCTACTCGGACAACTACTTTGTCGCATTAGAATGACCCCAGGTTGGCTCTCAATAGATGCTCTGGATCCCAAAATCAATATCCAACATCATTGTTGCAATAGTAACCGGAAGCGCACCTAGGTCGAAGAGGTTAAAGCTTCAAAAAACTGAGATTCGAAATTCTACGTCTCCCGACTGCTGTGATAGGCTTTAGATCACAGCCTTCGGATGACAGTAACACCTGAACATTTGTAGACCCCGAAGTTCAAGGTTGAGGCCATTGGGAGTACTTCCCTACATATGATGTAGCCCCTTGGTAACGTAGAGCATCAAGCAGGGTAGAAACCACTGTTTCGCCTACATTGATCAGCCTTCTCACTAACTCACGGACAAATCCTCGTTGAAGTCAGGAGTCTAGATTTATCATCATGGCAAACGGTAGCCCTTGTTCACGAAATAGGCAAAAAAATAATACCGATCATTCAACAGATCGCATTTTTCGGCATGCGTTGACAGGATATGGCTTGAGTCTGAATGAAAGGTAAGCATTTGCTCTGGCGTTTCAGACTACGTGAAACAGAAGTTGGGTGAAGAAGGAAGGGACGGATCCCGACAATGAAGCAAGGCGCAGGAACTACAAAGGCGGCTATTAATTAGACAAACACCAAAGCAGGGTGTCTTGAGGCCACCATTTCCGCGCTAACACTAGGCTAGTGTAAATGCCTCCTGCGCTTCTCATATGTCTCTCAGGGGCAGTATGTGAATATCCGAGCCTGGTAGCCACCGTGTACAAGCATGTTAAGTTCAGGATAAGATGTTGCTGAATATCCTCGATCATCCCCGTGCTCCAGAATAGTATACCCCATGGTCTCTTGCAGATGCATGCGGGAAATTCTTGCGGTACATGCTAAAAGTTGACCCCTGATAATGTGACCTTGCTCGCCTTGTGATTCGAAGCGCATCAATCCGAGAATCATTGGCAGTGACGAAAGCAATACCCCTGCCGGGCATATCCATTCCAGGTTGCCAGAGACCAGGAAAGGTGTACAGAGGTGACTGTAGTAGACTGTCAAAATGTGACAGATATATCTTCCATGAAACAATTTGGAAAATGGGCGTCTTGTGCTGCGGAAATGTCTTCTCCGCAGGTTCTGATACTGAGACAGAAGGATACGTAGGATGTATACTTTCCGCTGCACAGGTAAGCAAGAGACATACGCGTGCTCACTGAGGTTTCTGATCATCGCAAAGCTTGTCAAGATAGGCAATAGGTTATCAGATGATGCCAACACGAGGAGCGTCAAACTAGGCAGAAAATGCGAATATGAGCTTGGCTCATTGAATTATACCAGTCCGCGCCATAAAATATGTAATCGAAGTTGACCTCTTCTGCGCAGATGGAACTACCCTCGAAGTACTCGCGACTTGCACGAGGAAACTTACGAAGATTTGGATCTTCTCTGGGCCCTGTGTCTCGATGTCGCCCACCTGTCAAGTAAAGCTACCGGCAAGATAACCAAATAACGGGCAGAAAGTACATTCTCTTCACCTTTCGTAATCCATGACCAATATTATCAGAGAAACGTGCGGTTATCTACTTACGCCGGTCGTTATCCAATAGCTAGGAAACAGGTAAATGTTCCCGAAGCTGCATTCATGAAATACGGCTCCAAACCACGACACTCCAGCAAGGCAGACGGTGGCTAGGGGCCTTAGCTTGGGACTGTCCAGGGTTGAGGGCTCAAGATCAAGGCCGGGAGTCTGACTGAACGCCTCGAACGGCTCATGTAGAGCAATGATTTAGAGATGAATGGCTGCGAGTATATGGTCTCGGGAAAACTACAAGGACTAGGCTGAGGAAGCTGGAGAGCAAACATGGATCCCTCAGATCAAACAAGGAAACATAGATACATTACTAGAAGGGTTATGGTTTGTCACGCTTATCTCTAGTCGCCTTGCCCACTTTGTGATCATAAACGAGGGTTCATTAAATACCGCGCCTCATTTCTTACTGAAGAGCATTAGACCGGTACTAGTGATCCCTGGAGAGTAGATTTTCCTCGGCCTATCCTTTGAAGGCACTGCTATCGGAGCAAAAGGCGAACTATGAGCTGCGTTCCGTGATTTGCACAAGGGATTACTACTCTGAACACGAGCACACCTAGGGCTCCTTGATTGCTATTTGTAGCTAGTAGACTCACAACAAGGCGGATGTGACGACATCTTATCTGCTTCTATCGGTCTGGTGCTTTTTTCCCAATCAAGATCCCTCTACAATGTTTATCGTTTGAAAAATTATCTTATCACTTCACGGCGACCCAGGAAGCGGTGCACTAGACTTACTCTTGCCTCGATGAACCTGTACCTTTGGTCCTGAGCTGTAGATGACGCTGTAAGATCATCTTTTGCGCATAGTTGACTCAAAATTGTGTCGATCCTCCAACGATCCTGCTAGAACAATTGTTCCGTTGATGGTTAGCTCTGGTGTAAATTTGAGTCAGAGGCTCCGTATCTGGAGATTTTTTGTCTATCATTGGAGAGTATCGACCCACCAAAGAATCGGTCGAGCTAACGCCCTGGTACTTGAAATAAGAAATGGAGTAAGCGTTTCCGGAAATTCAATAAACATATAGCTGGATGTCTATCCGTCAGCCACAGTGTTACGGGCATAGATATCCCATGGATGGCCTCACAAACGGAATGGATAGGCAATTGATTATGATATGGTCATCATTCAACGAAGATTATCTGGACTTGCATGATAAAACATGGACATTACCGTATATTGATTCTGACTCGCCCTCGAGATACATCATCCAATGATACGAACACGACCCACCCAATCCATCTGTCCGCCTATTCATTCGCTCATCATTGTAGGTCCCATCACCTTCTAGCCACCCCAACATCTCGGTGCTCTTCCTATCCCCTTAACCTTACCTCGTCTCTCCAGCTAGCCTTTACCCCGACTCCTACACTTACTCAAGAACGATATACTAACTCTAGATATACATCGGAGTGTTCTTTCCCGGTGAAGTTTAACCTATCTACCCAAACCTTCCTCCCGCCGTGCGCTTCTCCGACCTACAAAGCCTTAAGCTGTACAGACAACCTTTCTTACGTCGGACAGGTCTCCAATGACCCCTTTTCCCTCGGCTTTGATCATCCCTTGTACTCAATGAGGCCTTGGTGTGTGGCGTTTTGATCAATCTTATGGACTGTATGACATGTCAAGGGGCCAGAGCTCTAAGTCACCTCTAATTGTTTGAGAAGGAGCTCATTTCTATACAGTGTCAAGTACTTTGTGTCTGCGGCCGCGTCTTTCAATGAAGTTCTTCGATTTTTCCAGTTCGAAGATGAACCTCAGTATTAGTTGACGTTCATACTTCAGGAATCACAAACACATAATTGAAGCAATCGAACGGCCAAGTAAATGAGTTTGAACGGTAATTGGTCTAGCTTTAACTCTGTTGGGCTTTTAATTTCACTCAGAAGTGCTCTGGCAACTGCTTCAGAGAGTTATCGGATTGGTGCATTTCGGCGTAATCATTGGTGATCTATGAAGTTGGAGTGATGCACCACTAGTGCTTGAGGTCGTTCAGATGCGTTCGGGAAGATTGTCACGTTCTGCACCGAGCCAGGTCAGCAAATCGGTTCTGGGAAGCTTGTTGAAGTTCAGAGAAGAAGATTGGATTGATAGCCTTTACGGTCGAACTGACTGCTCGCGGCAGAGTTTGCTCAGCTATTACTCTGTGGTGAGCTACTTGGGTCGACTGACCTTTCCATCAGCCGTTTCCTCAGCTTGGCATGACTGTGAATTAAAGATTCGGACGAACTACACAAATTATGACATCCACTAGGTAATAATTATTGCAACGAC
>Ga0153993_100718_pt1 | contig 12272 bp, 9 predicted proteins | sample TSNC077MetaG_FD_104706 | JGI IMG/M metagenome (GOLD analysis project Ga0153993, IMG submission 104706) | Attine ant fungus gardens microbial communities from North Carolina, USA - TSNC077 MetaG | ecosystem: Host-associated > Fungi > Mycelium > Unclassified | place: USA: North Carolina, Lumber...
CGCCTTGCGCGTGGGGTCTGGAGTGGTGGGGCCGGGGTTTTGTGGCGCGCGGGCCCGAGGGGGGGGGGGTGGGGGGGGGGGGGGGGGGGGGGGGGGGGGGGGGGGGGGGGCGACGAGGAATCTTCAAGGGCTCGAATCGATCTGTGTGGCAGGTGACTCCGGGTACCTTGTCGGCTGCGTCCTCGTATCGTGCTGACCTGCCTCTAGCTTGGTGTCTGGATCTCTGGGTATGAGGAGTTCGCAGACTTTGTTTTCCCTGCAATTGGCCGAATATCGACATTCGCTGCTGTGTGCTAGGTGCTAGTTGTAAGCGGCACGGACTTTAGTTACGCGATGCTTTTTGCAACTAGCAACAAGATGTACCGACCCACCGATCGCGTTCGAACGCGCGCGCAGTCAATGAACTACTCGTCGTAGTGTCCGTCGGGCACGGAGGTATATCTCCAAGGGGTCAGACTCCCCGGTTGCTGACCATGAATCAAATGCCACTCGCAGTGTGGCCGTGGCGATTTCAACTATCAGCTTGGACGATGTTGTGTCAACGCCGGGGGCGAGTGCAGTCGTGAGTTGGTTGTTCATCTTCTCAAGGACTTGGGAGTCGAACAGAGATGACGCCGCATGCAAGTTCGGATCGTTTGCAAATAGTCGCCGTACGCGCGAGATTCGATCCAGTGCGCCCGGATCATCGTGGACCAGTCGCTCGAAGACGGCTTGATAGGCGGCCTCAATTCTACTCAAGGCTGAATCCTCGGACTCCACGTCGGCGACTGCATCGGTGAATGCTTCCACGAACTCGCTGGTTATCGTCAGGATTGACGCTTCTTTTGTGGGAAAGTACCGAAACACGGTGCGAGGGGAAACTCCCGCACGTGCGGCGATGCCATCCACTGTGGTCCCGGCGAATCCGTTGATTTCGAAAAGTTCCAGCGCAGCGTCACTGATCTCGCGCCGCGTCTGCGCGCGCCTTCGATCATTCAGGCTTTTCTCGACCACGGTATCGACGCCCCTTACCGACTGACCATTATTTATCCCACTCTCGATTGGTCGACTGTAGCAGTACATGCCCCCTTGTCAGTCACTGCCAGACTGTCATAGACTGCCGTAATCCACGTCACTACGGATCAAATTCGGGCGCATTCCGATCGACAATCGAACGTAGCCCCACTACGGAGGTACGCAAGTCCGGAACACCAAAGATCCAATACCGCAACAGTTTCAGAACTCGATAGGTCTTCCCTCCGACAGTGTGGGCCGGATTACGAAGGTCCGGCCGCATTCTGGATGGAGTTGATTGAGCCCCAGTTTCGAATTCCGCACTTCCGGAGAAAAAGAGACTGCTGCGGGCGGAACCGCACGTCTTCGAGCTATCAGCCCCAAGGAGCATCACATGACATACAAGATCGGAATCGACGTCGGTGGCACCAACACCGACGCGGTTGTACTCGACGGAAGGAGGGTTGTCGCATCGGTGAAATCGCCTACGACACAGGATGTCACGACCGGAATTCTCAACGCGCTGACAAGCGTGCTGAACGATGCGCATCACCCCACCGTCTCGTCGGTGTTCATCGGAACCACTCACTTCATCAATGCGATTGCTCAGCGTCGAAATCTGGCTCGAGTCGCAGTGGTCAGGCTCGCGACGCCCCCACAGTCTCTCGGTCCGATGGTCGATTGGCCTGAGGATCTGCGCGGGGCCGTTAACGGCGGTACCTACATCTGCGCAGGCGGCGCGCAGTTCGACGGATCACTTCTCAGCGAACTCGACGAACACAGCCTCCGTGGTATAGCTGAGGAGATTCGACAAACAGATATTCGCCACGTCGCACTGAGTTCAGTGTTCTCCCCCGTGAATGCAGATCCAGAAAAGCGCGCCGAGGAAATTCTCCGGGAAGAACTACCCGGAGTGTCCATTACCCCGGCGACCAAGGTAGGTCAGGTCGGCCTTCTTGCCCGAGAGAATGCAGCCATTCTCAACGCGGCTTTGCTCGACCTTGCGGGCGAGGTCGTCGATGGCCTCGAAAAAGTGGTCTGCGAGGCCGGCGTCACTGCCCCGATTCTGCTGTCCCAGAATGACGGAACCGTGATGACGGTGGACAGGGCCCGACAGTTCCCGATCTTCACTGTCGCATCCGGTCCGACCAACTCGATGAGGGGAGCGGCACTGCTCACCGGCATCGACAACGCCGTCGTCGTCGATGTAGGGGGCACTACCTCCGACATTGGTCTACTGCAGAACGGGTTTCCCCGCGAATCCACGGTCGCCCTGGACTTAGCGGGCGTTCGCAGCAACTTCAGGGTCCCCGACGTCCTGTCCCTAGCTCTCGGCGGTGGCACTCGTATCTCGGACGACGGCGAGACTGTGGGGCCCGAAAGTGTCGGATTCCGCATCACACAAGAAGCCAAGGTATTCGGCGGCCCTTCACTGACATTCACCGACATCGCTGTCGCCTCGGGAGTTCGCGGAATCGGCGAACCTGGTGCAGCCGTAGATATTCCGTCGGCAACCGTAAGCCGGTCGCTCGAAATTGCCGGAGACCTTCTGGTCCGGACGATCGACCGCGCAAAATTGAGTTCACGCGACGTGCCTGTCATCGCCGTAGGCGGTGGGGCTTCATTATTGTCGGCAGTTCCAGTTCTCGAACACCTTAATATCCCGGAAAACGCCGGTGTGGCGAACGCGGTCGGTGCTGCGTTCGCCGAAGCTGGGGCCGAGGTGGACACCACCGTTTTTCTCGATGACAACCTTACCCGTAGCGACGCACTCGATCAGGTCAAAGCCGAAGCTGTCTCGCTCGCTATAGAAGCCGGAGCAGATCCGGAGAACGTCAGATTCATCGAGGTGGAAGATATTCCGCTTGCCTATCTTCCTGGTGGCATGCGTATCCGAGTCAGAGTCGTCGGCCCATTCGTGGCACCGGCGGAGACCGCTGAAAGGACCAAATGATGAGAATGATCGACGAGGCCGCCCTATCCGACATCACGTTAGGGGCCACCGTCCTGGGATCCGGCGGCGGTGGTGACCCGTATCTGGGTTGGTTGCTTGCCCGAGAAGCGGTTCGTACACACGGCCCGGTTCCTCTCGTAGATCTCGTCGACGTACCGGACGATGCGTACATCGTGTTCGTCGCAGGAATGGGAGCTCCCGGCGCCCTGCTCGAGAAGATTCCGCGGGCGGCCGAGTACGAACGCATTGTCGCGGAGATGGAGTCCTATACCGGACGCAAGATCGATTTCCTTTGTCCGGCAGAAGCTGGCGGACTCAACGCGGTCACACCGTTTGCTTCTGCGGCACCGACTGGGCTTCCCGTCGTGGATGCCGACGCAATGGGTCGTGCGTTTCCGTTCCTGGAGATGTGCACGCCGACTCTGCACGGCGGCTCGACAACCCCGTTGGTGATGATCGACGAGCATCACAACACTGTCTGCCTTTCTACTCAGACGAATCACTGGGCCGAGTCGTTCACCCGGGCAGCAGCAGTCGCCAGCGGCGCCAGCGCTGTCATGGCGCTATATCCCATGACCGGCTCTCAGGCCAAGCAGTGGCTCATTCCTGGAACCGTTACGCAGGCTGAGCAATTGGGCCGTACGATCCGTGAGGCCCGCGACGCTCACACGTCTCCGGTCGACGCCGTCCTTGCCGACCAGAACGGCACGCTCCTCTTTACCGGCAAGGTCGTCGACGTGGATCGACGTACTGAACGCGGATGGACCAGCGGGACGGCAACACTGAGTGGCATGGACACCTTCGAAGATCATTCGATGGTCGTGCATTTCCAGAACGAGAACCTCGCCGCCGTTCGGGATGGCGAAGTCATCGTTACAACTCCCGATCTCATCATGGCACTGGAACTCGATACAGGAGAACCCATTCCGGCGGAGGAGATTCGGTATGGGTACCGGGTGGCCGTGATCGGCATGCCGTGCAATCCGATCTGGCGTACGGAAAATGGCCTGAAGTTGTCCGGCCCCAGACGATTCGGCTACGACATGGACTTCCGGCCGATCGAGGAGTTGACGTGACCCGCACGGTTCTGCGAGGTGGCCAGGTATTCGACGGCACGGGCTCTGCCCCCTTCGTCAGCGATGTCGCTATCGAGCAGGATCGTATCGTGGAGGTCGGCCCTGATCTTATGGGCGACGAAGCTATTGCTGTCCACGGGATGCTCGTTGCACCGGGCCTGATCGACTGTCACGTCCACACTGTCTTCGAGAACATGGATTTCAGCCGGGTGCAGAACGAGCCGTTCTCCATGCAGTTCTACACAGCTATGCGAAACCTGGGCAGACTACTCGATTGTGGCGTTACCACGATTCGAGACGCTGGCGGAGCTGACCTGGGTGTAAAGACAGCAGTAGAGTCGGGATTGATCGAGGGTCCGAGGATGCTCATTTCGATCACACCACTGAGCCAAACCGGAGGCCACCTCGACGGCTGGAACGTCCACGGCGACCTCCAGCGACTCCTCGTTCCTCATCCGGGTCGTCCGGACTGCGTCGTGGACGGAGTGGACGGAATGCGGTCACGAGTCCGGGAACTTGTTCGGGCGGGGGCCGATACCGTCAAGGTATGTGCTTCAGGCGGCGTGATATCCACGCGTGACGACCCCCATCATCCACAATTTTCTCCGCGAGAACTCGAAGTTTGTGTCGAGGAGGCGAATGCTGCCGGCCGTCACGTGATGGCTCACGCACACAGTGCGGCCGGCGTGAAGCAGGCAATCCAGGCAGGAGTTCGGTCGATAGAGCACGGCGTGTTCATCGACGACGAGTGCATCGAACTACTCCGTTCGACGTCGACATGGCTGGTGCCGACACTCATGGCGCCGGCATCACTGGTCCGCGCCATCGAACAGGGAATGGTCGTGACACCCGAAGTCGAGACCAAAGCGAGAGCAACGCTGGCGGTGCATCTGGAGGCAGTCGAGAGGGCGGCTGAGGCGGGTGTCCGAATTGCAATGGGTACCGATAGTGGATTGTTCGAGCACGGTGCGAGCCCGACCGAACTTTCCTGGCTGGTCCGCGCAGGTATGAGCAAGGAGCAGGCGCTGCGGTCGGCGACGGCTAGAGCGGCTGAGTTGCTCGAGCTCTCCGATGTCGGAACCGTCTCAGCAGGGGCGGTAGCAGATTTGGTCGTCGTGGGTGGCGACTACTGGGACTTCGAAAATTTTCGTGAGAATCTTCGACTCGTTGTCAAGGATGGAGTGGTGTGCCGTGATTACCGATGACGCAAGGCAGGGGAGTCTAGGCGCGTCTTCGGGCAAGCTCGTGCCTGGCCTGATCGGCCTCGGCCTCGCGACAAATATGGTGTATTACGAGGTGATGGCCACTGTAGGAAGGACTTACTCGGGTTATCACAGTCGATCTCTGCTCGATACTATCGATTTTCTCGAAGCTTCTGACGCACTCGCGTCGCAGGACATGGACCGATTCACCGGGCTGATGGTCGATTCGGCCGCTCGCCTTCAGGCCGGAGGCGCGAATTTCCTAGTAATCACTTCCAACACTTCGCATTTCGCGGTCCCCGCGATCCGCGATTCGGTAGATCTGCCTATCCTCGACCTCCGTGACACGTTGACAACCGAGTTGACGCAGCGGGGAGCGCAGCGGGTCGGAATCTTGTCCACGATCGCAACTAAGCATCATCGACTCTTCGACGACTCGTTGGCACAGGCCGGATTCACCGTTGTTCATCCGGAGGAGCAGTCCGCCGCGGCCGTGAACAGGGCGATTTTCGACGAGCTACTGCACGGACAGACCAGTGAGAAGTCGGTCGCAGCTCTCGCCACGGCCAGGGATGAATTGCGGGCAGACGGGTGCGATGTCGTCGTTCTCGCATGTACCGATATGACGCTGGCCTACCCGGAACTTCAGGCAGACGACGTAATCGACACCACGAGAATCCACGCTGTTGCAGCGGCATCTGTTGCTGCTGGTCGCCAACAGCTTGCTTCAGGCACTTTGTAGAAGGACTGGCTGGGTGTGTGGCGTAGCGATGCCACACACCCAGCTTCTTCGTCAGCGGACTGGTCTCCCCCAAATAGGTGTGCATTGGTATCGCATCTGTCTAATTTTCAAAAACGAGGATGGACGCTCATGCGGTGTCATAGAATTCTGTAAAGGCTTTCGATATTTCGTGTACTGCTACCGACCTCTCCACATTGTCGGAAGCGGACGGCCACAGCTTGACATCACAAATTGCTTGTTCTGCCTCGTTAAATGTGGACAGAAGCTCCCGGAACCCCACTGATGCTAAAGGAGTGCCATGAATCTTCAGAACGATATCCGTCCGCTACGGCAAAATATAATATTGACAGTTCTCTGTCTCTCGATATTCTCGTATCAGGGGCTGGAGACAACAGTTTCGCCGGCATTACCTTTAATACAGAGCCATTTGGGTATTACGCCGGACGCTCTTTCATGGGTGGTGACTGCGCTATTGTTGACCGGGGCGGTAGCCACACCAATAATTGGCCGACTTTCCGATATTTACGATAAGCGGACAATGTTGGTAGTCGTCCTGGGCGTAGTGTCCGCGGGTGCACTCTTGTCCGCCGTGGCACCCAACGCGATCGTTCTCGGGTTCGGGCAGGCGCTTCAAGGGGCAGGATTGGGTCTCTTCCCTCTATCGGTTGGAATCATTCGAGACACGATGCCGCAAGGAAGGGCCAAGTCCGCCAACGGTTTCTTCATGGCATCCGCAACGCTCAGTTCCGCAGCAGGCTTGCTTGTCGCCGGCCCCATCACCGATCGTCTGCCGTACCAAAGCATCTTCTGGATCATGTGCGCGATCTTGCTCACTGCAGCCGTAACGGCGCTCGCGATCGTCCCGAAGTGCCCACCACGAGGAATTGGCCGACTGGATCTTGGCGGAGCTGCCTTGCTCGCTGTCGCGCTAGTGGCATCAATGTTCGCGCTGACGAAGTCATCGACGTGGGGTCTGCTTTCAGTGAAGACTCTCCCGCTCATCCTCGTTGCACTGGTTGCGGTGGCATTGATTCCTCGAGCCGAAAAGCGTGCTACAGACCCACTGATTCACGTCGACTTGTTGAAGCTGCGTGCGGTTTGGATTACCTGTTTGATTACGTTCGTAACCTCATTCGCTGGCTATGCTTGCACTTTCCTGATCGCATTGTTCGTTTCAGCGCCGCGCGCTTCCGGTTTTGGCTTCGGTGCCGACGCGACCGCCACCGGTTTCTACCTTTTGCCGTTGGGCTTGTCTGCTGCAATCGTTGCTCCACTTACTGGTCGACTGGAGAAGGCCGTCGGTCCCCGCGACACGATGCTCGGGGGGACGGTACTCATAGTTCTCGGTTCTTGGATACTGGCAGCTCTGCGAACCGAACCTTGGCACATCGTGGTTGCTTTGACACTGATCGGAATCGGCACTGGATTCGTTCTCACACAGACTCTCAACAATGTTGTCGACGTCGTCCCAGCCGGAAATGTTGCGGGAGTGGTCGGAATCATGTTTGTTGCCAAGGCAATCGGTGGTGGATTCGGTGCGCAGATAGTTGCAGAGATTCTCGCCTCGCAAGCCGATTCGGTAACAGGCCTGACGACGAATAGTGGATTCACCGTTGCCTTTTCCATAGCTGCGGTTGTCGTTACCCTCGCCGTACCGGCGGCGTTGGCATTGCCACGGATTCTCAGAACGTCGCAAGATGCTCTATCTTCTACGGGTGAGTCTGAACGAACGGATGCAACGGCATAGCTGGAACAGAACCGCAGTTGGCTGGAATGGAAGAGTCTTGACTCGCAGCCGGTAACACTTAACGCGGCTGCGAGTCATTTCATCCTTATCATGTTCAAAATCGGAGCAGCAATCGTCAGATGAGCGGACCACCCAGATGCTGGCGAGTTCGCTTGCTGTGCAGTTGACCACCTGCGTCACTGTTTGATGAGGGCAGTGGACAGTGTGATAGACAGATAGCGGGTTTGTTTCGACATCGAACGAATAATTTCCGTCGCCGGTACCAGTACCGACTCCGCGGCTTCCAGGCTCCGATGATCCGTAAGGAAAGCGAAAACCCGCGCGACCGAGAAGAAATCCAGAATCATAATGTTGATTTATGCCGCTCCGGGGTAGCGCATCGCGCCTGCTGATATCCGGACGGCGATGCGATAGTGGTCGTAACGCCACATCGGATTGCCAAAGCAGACTGACGAATCACTCGTCGTTGACAGATTCAACCGAGCTTCGTGTCACGAGCAGGCACTCGTCGTAAATGGTGGTTGGCGACAGCGAGGACACTGGCGCCAACCACCGAATCTCCTAGCCTTGCGAAGCGACTGCGGCTGCTTCGATCCGCTGCACTGCAAGTTTTTTGGCGGCGGTATCGGTTGTGATGCCGCGATCTTCGCTTACGGCATACACCTCATGGAGGGTCTGCCCGATGCCTCGGGTTCGTTCCAGAACGGTGTCTTCGTTCCAACCGAGCACTTCGCGACCAACGAGGTGCAGCGCGCCACCTGCATTAGTGACGAAGTCAGGGGCGTAGACAATACCGCGATCTCGGAGGATAGTGCCGGCATCCCCGTCTGCGAGAATGTTGTTGGCAGCGCCGACGACTGCGTATGTTGGCAAGGTCGTAGCGATCGTGGAGTCGATGATCCCTCCCATCGCACAAGGGGCAAAAATATCGCATTGAGTTTGCAGCACACGGTCGGACGGGATTGCAGTATGGCCGAGCTGCTGTGCCAGTTCGACACGTTCGATGTCTGTGTCCGCCACGAGAAGACGGGCACCGGCTTCTGCCGCGAGGGTGGCGACCGTCCCGCCGACTGCCCCGAGACCCTGAACCAAAACAGTCAAACCCTCCAGAGTTCCCATCTTGTGGTATCCGGCAGTTGCTTTCATTGATTCGAACACGCCGAGAGCTGTTGTGTGCGCGCTCGAACCGGCACCGCCATTGTCGACCGAACGACCGAAGGCGAACTTGGTAGTGCGATTGAGTTGATCCATATCCGAGGAGTTGGTGTTGACGTCAGGACCGGTCCAGTAGTTTCCTTTCAGCTTGTCGATGTTCTCCGCATGAATGTCGAGGATACGAGCCCACGTCAAAGGGTCGATCTGGTTGCGTGGTGCGGGCAGTGCAACCACGGATTTGCCACCACCCATTGGCAGGTTCGAGATCGCCATCTTCAACGTCATCGCGCCCGCAAGCCTCCCTGCATCGGCGAGCGCGTCACCGATGCAGGGATAGTGTGCGGCTCGTGTGCCACCTGCGGCGGGGCCGAGACGGGTGGAGTCGATTCGGATCACAAAGGTCGTGTCCGTTTCCTGATCATGTCGGGTGACGGTCAGTTCACCGTCCCAGCGCAATTCGTCTTCGATACTCATACCGGGTCCTTTGTCATTGTCTACGTGAGTTATTCGGGTCATCTATGCGCGTGTAGTGGTGTTCCGGCGAGGGCGAGCAGTGCTTCGCCCAGGGCTTCGTTCTGCGTCGGATGCGCGTGAATGAAGTGCCCGATTTCAGTGGGTAAAGCCTCCCAGGACACCGCTAGTTGTGCTTCACCGACGAGTTCTCCCACCCGATCGCCGACAAGGTGCACGCCCACTATGGGGCCTGTCTGACCTGAACGAATTACCTTGATGCCGCCGCTGGTCTGCAGGATTTGGCTTTTGCCGTTTCCGCCGAGGTCGTAGACGACGGTGGAAACGTCGCCGTGGCGAGCCCGCGCGGACTCCTCGTCCAAACCGACCGAAGCGACTTCTGGGTGGGAATAGGTGACTCGCGGAATGAGATGCCCGGCAATCGGTATCGGATCGAGGCAGGCGATCTCCTCGGCTACGAAGATTCCCTGCTGGAATCCCCGGTGTGCCAGTTGGAGTCCTGGCACGATGTCGCCGACGGCATACACACCGGGGAGGGCCGTGCGCAAACGCTCATCAGTGACGACAAAGCCTCGATCCAGGTGGATGCCGTGTTCGGCGTATCCGCAGTCGGCGGTGCGGGGGCCGCGACCGACGGCGACCAGCAGTATCTCGGCCGTCAGCGTGCTGCCGTCGTCAAGTACGACGTCGACGCCCGCTTCGGTCTCTGTGGCGGACTTGACCTTCGAGTTCAATCGACTGATGATACCGCGCTTGCGGTAGGCGCGTTCGAGTTGCTTGGAGCACCAAGGATCTTCGGCAGCCACGAGGCGAGGGAGAGCTTCCACGATGGTGACATCAGCGCCGAATGAGCGCCAGACGCTTGCGAATTCTACGCCGATTACGCCTCCGCCTAGAACGATTGCGCTGGCCGGGACTCGCGCGAGTTCGAGTGCTTGATCGCTCGTGAGGATCCGATCTCCGAGTTCGATACCGGGAATGGTTCGCGGATATGAGCCCGACGCCAACACCACATTGTCAGCGGTGTATCGAACGTCGTCGACTTGGACGGTCTTGTCGCCGACAAACGTGCCGTGCCCGGTGACGACGGTGATCCTGTGCTGAGCGATCAGGCCCTGCAAACCTCGGTATAGGCGGGAGACAGTGCCGTCCTTGTACTCATGGACCCTCGCGATGTCGATACCCTCCAAGGTGACCGACACTCCGAAATCGGCACTGGTGCGTGCCGAGTCGGCCACCTCGGCCGAATGCAGCAATGCCTTGGTAGGTATGCAGCCGCGATGCAGGCAGGTACCGCCCACTTTGTCGGCCTCGATCAGGGTGACAGACAGGCCGAGTTGACTGGCCCGGAAAGCGCAGGCGTAGCCGCCGGAACCGCCACCGAGAATCAGCACGTCACTGTGATGTGTCTTATCCGCCATCAGAGCCTGCCCAGCACGCTGATTGGGTTTTCAATGTAATCGCCGAACAGGCGTAGGAATCCGCCTGCTTCACCGCCGTCGCACACTCGGTGATCGAAGCTCAGTGAGATCTGAGTGATCTTGCGAACAGTCAACTGCCCGTTCACCACCCACGGCTTGTCTATGATTCGACCGATTCCCAAGATTGCGGCCTCGGGATGGTTGATGATCGGAGTCGATCCGTCCACGCCGAACACGCCGTAGTTATTGAGCGTGAATGTTCCTCCTGTCAGGCGTGCCGGTGGCAGCTTGCCGTCGCGGGCCAGGTCTGTCGTCTCGCGCAGTGCCTGTGAGAGTTCGACTGTGGTAAGCGAATCGGCATCGTGGACGACTGGAACCATCAGACCCCTCGGAGTCTGGGCTGCGATACCGAGATGCGTATACCCGTACCTCACGATCTCGCCACGGTCAGTGTCGACACTTGAATTCAGCTCCGGATAGCGTTTCAGCGCCGCTACGGTCAACCTGGCGAGCAACGCCATCAGGCTGATCTTCTCGGCATCCGGCAGTGCATTGTTGATCTGAATGCGTGCGGCGAACAGTTCAGTGGCGTCGACATCGACCCAGGTGGTCGCGTCGGGAATCTCTCGGCGGCTGGTGGAGAGCTTGTCCGCGACTGTCTTCCTCAGTCCCTTAAGTGGGATACGTTCGTCTGCGGTGGAGGCGGCGATCGGCGACTGCCGCTCGTTGAGGGCGCGCTCAACGTCGGCGCGAACGATCACACCGCCTGCGCCGGTCGCGGTCACCGAGTTTCCGTCGACACTGTTCTCGCGCGCGAGAGTGCGCACGATCGGGGAGAGCCAACGAGCGGACGTGGTAGTGGTGCTCGTTGAGGTGGAAACGGAAATCGGTTTTGAAGGGGAACCGGTACGGCGGCGGCGGGGAGCGTCCTCACTGGTTCCATATCCGATTAGAACATTCCCGGAACCAGCACGTTCCTCCTCGCGGTAGCGCTCGTGGTTGGCGGAGACGACCTCGTCGCCGCTGACGGTGATGAGTGGGGTGCCCACCTTTAGCGTGTCGCCATCGTTTCCGTGTAGTTCGACGACGGTGCCGGCGAACGGGATGGGCACATCCACAGCAGCTTTCGCAGTCTCGACCTCGACGACGATCTGATCGATGGTGACCACGTCGCCTACCTTGACGTGCCACTGTGCAATGTCGGCCTCGGTTAGTCCTTCACCCAGGTCGGGGAGCATGAATACCTGGTTGCTCATGCCGTCACCGCCCAACGGGTATCGGGAGTGTCGTTCCACTGCAGACGGTCGACGGCGTCCAGGACGCGATCGACGCTGGGCAGGTGGTGACGCTCGAGCTTCGGCGCGGGGTAGGGGATGTCGAATCCGCTGACCCGGAGCACCGGGGCGTGGAGATGGTGGAAGCACCGCTCCTGCACGCGGGCAGCAATTTCCGCACCCACGCCGGCAAAACCTTGCGCCTCCTGGATGACGATGCAGCGTCCGGTCTTTCGC
>Ga0153993_100719_pt1 | contig 12272 bp, 14 predicted proteins | sample TSNC077MetaG_FD_104706 | JGI IMG/M metagenome (GOLD analysis project Ga0153993, IMG submission 104706) | Attine ant fungus gardens microbial communities from North Carolina, USA - TSNC077 MetaG | ecosystem: Host-associated > Fungi > Mycelium > Unclassified | place: USA: North Carolina, Lumber...
AATGGTCGCGGAATGGCGAAGCCGTACCAGGTGCGTCAGGTGCTGGCGGCGATCGACCGGCTGAAGGGAGAGGGACGATGAGCGAATACCTGCACTACACGTACCGAGTCGAGTGGTCGGCGGAGGATGGCGAGTTCGTCGGCAAGGTGGCGGAGCTCCCCGCGCTCTCCTGGCTCGCGGAGACGCAGGCCGAGGCTCTGGCCGGGATCGTGAACCTCGTGCGCGAGGTGGTGGCCGACCTCGAGATTGCCGGAGAACCCGTGCCGGTCCCGTTCTCGGAGCGACGGTACAGCGGAGAGTTCAAAGTCCGCGTCCCGCCCGAGCTGCACCGCGCACTCGTCGTCCGGGCTGCGGAGGAACACGTGAGTCTCAACCGCCTGGTCAGCATGAAGCTCGCCTCTTAGAAAGAGACGCGCGTCACCCGCACGGCGTCCGCGAAGGAGGCCACGACCTCCCCGTCCGCCGCGTCCCGGGGCAGGCCGCTGCCGCTGAGCGCCGCCTCCACCCGCAGGCCGCCGCGCGTGAACGCGAACACGCCGTCGTCGAACGCGACTTCGGTCGCCGGGGCGAGCGCCGGGATGCCGCTGCGCAGCGCGGTGAGCGTGCGGTACCAGTCGAGGAGGCGGGCGTGGTCAGGCTGCTCCGGCTCCGACCAATCCAGCTTCGAGCGCTGGAAGGTCTGCGGATCCTGGGGGTCGGGCACGGTCTCCGGGTCCCAGCCCATGCGGGCGAACTCGGCGATGCGGCCGCGGGCGGTGGCCTCGCCGAGCTCCTTCTCGGGGTGGGAGGTGAAGAACTGCCACGGGGTGGTCGCGCCCCACTCCTCGCCCATGAAGAGCATCGGCGTGAACGGGCCGAGCAGAGTGAGGGCGGCAGCGACGGCGAGGGAGCCCGCGCCGAGGGTGGCGGTGAGGCGATCGCCGGCGGCGCGGTTGCCGATCTGGTCGTGGTCCTGACTGAACGCGACGAGCCGGGTGAACGGGATGTCCGCGTCGAGAGGGCGGCCGTGGTGGCGCTCGCGGAAGCTCGACCAGGTGCCGTCGTGGAAGAAGCCGCGCTCGAACACCTTCACCAGGGCGGCAGGATCGCCGAAGTCGGCGTAGTAGCCGGTGACCTCGCCGGTCAGGTTGGCGTGCAGCGCGTGGTGCACGTCGTCGTCCCACTGGGCGTCGAGGCCGTAGCCGTGGTGGGCGCGGGAGCGGATGAGCTTCGGGTCGTTGAGGTCGCTCTCGGCGATGAGGGTCGTGGGGCGTCCCGTCCGCTCGGTCACGGCGGCGGCCTCCTGGGCCATCGCCTCCAGGATGTGCTCGGCCCGCGAATCGTGGAGGGCGTGCACGGCGTCGAGCCGCAACCCGTCGACGTGCATGTCGTCGAGCCAGTACCGCACGTTGTCGAGGATGTACCGGCGCACCTCGTCCGATTGCGGACCGTCGAGGTTCACGGAGGCGCCCCAGGTGCTGTGCGCGTCGCCGAGGTACGGCCCGAAGACCGGCAGGTAGTTGCCGCTCGGGCCGAGGTGGTTGTAGACGACGTCCTGGATGACGGCGACACCGCGCGCGTGGCAGGCGTCGACGAAGCGCTGGTACGCCTCCGGGCCGCCGTACGGCTCGTGCACGGCGTACCAGAGCACGCCGTCGTAGCCCCAGTTGTGCGTGCCGTTGAACGCGTTGACCGGCAGGAGCTCGATGGCCTCCACGCCGAGGTCGACGAGGTGGTCGAGCCGGCCGGCCGCGGCGTCCAGGGTGCCCTCGGGGGTGAAGGTGCCGAGGTGCAGCTCGTAGATCACGGCGCCGGTCAGGTCGCGGCCGCGCCAGGCGGAGTCGCCCCAGGCGTATGCGCCCGGGTCGAACTCGCGGCCGGGGGCGTGCACGCCGTCCGGTTGCCGCAGGGACCGCGGGTCGGGACGCGGGTCCGATCCGTCGACCGAGAACGCGTAGTCCACGGGTTCGGGGGAGGCCGGGAGCGGCTCGGCCAGTCGCCACCAGCCGCCGTCGCCGCGGGTGAGCGGGAGGGGATCGCGGCCGGTCACGACGAGGTCGACGCGCTCGGCGTCGGGCGCCCAGACGGGGAAGGTGCGCGCGGGGAAGGTGCGGGCCGGGACGGTGCGGTCGTCGCTCATCGTGCGTCCTCCTCGGTGATGGCGGCGTCGTCGGCCGGGACCAGCAGCGCGACCGGGTACCGCTCGAACACCTCGGCGAGCCGGGCGCGCCCGCGGTGGGTGCGGCCCGTGAAGGCGTCGCGCAGCATCCCGTCGCCCACCATCCCGTCGCCGAGGTCGACCGTCGTCTCACCCCAGCCTCCCGCCTCGGCGAGCCCGTGCGGCAGGCGCGTCGCGAGCGTGATCGCGCCGCCGCGGTCGAAGCCGACCAGGTGGGCGGCGGCCGGGCCCTCGGCGACCACCGGGCGGTAGCCGGTGAAGAGGTCCGGCCGATCGCGGCGCAGCCGGAGGGCCCGGGAGGTGACCAGCACCTTCGCCGCGCCCGACGAGTCGATCGGCGGCTGCCAGCCTTCGTCGATGTGCGCGAGGAGCGCCTCCGCCGCCTCGAACTCGACCGGGCGCCGGTTGTCCGGGTCGACCAGCGACCGGTCCCAGCGTTCGGTGCCCTGGTACACGTCCGGGACGCCGGGGACGGTCAGCTGGATGAGCTTGGCCGCCAGCCCGTTGCTCGCGCCCGGAGCCGCCACGATCGCGGCGATCGCCTCCACCTCGGCCCGCACGCGGTCGTCGTCGAAGTCGGCGTCGACGAGCGCGGCCATCCGCTCCTCGAACGCGGCGTCGGGGTCGATCCAGGAGGTCGAGGCTCCCGCCTCCCGCGCGGCCTTCAGCGCGTAGTCGTGCAACCGCTCGCGCGACGCCGACCACGCGCCGACGATCGACTGCCAGAGCAGGTCCTCCAGCGGCTCGTCGCCGAGCGCGATCCGCTCGCGGACGGCGTGCAGGAAGCGGGCCCAGCGCTCGGGCAGCTCGGCCAGCACCGCGACGCGCGCGCGGGTGTCCTCGCTGCGCTTCGTGTCGTGCGTGGTCAGGGCGGTGAGCGAGTGCGGGAGGTCGGTCGCGCGCGCCGCCTGCAGACGATGGAAGGCTTCCACGGAGAGGGAGAAGACGTTCGGCTCGCCGCCGACCTCGGTCAGCGACACCAGCCGGGGGTAGCGGTAGAAGGCGTTGTCCTCGACGCCCTTGGCCATGATCGCGCCGGTGGTCTGCTCGAACCGGGCCGTCGGGGAGCCGGGGGCCGCCGTGCCGACGCGCTCGACCACGGCGGCGATGGTCGCGGCGAGGTCGGGCCGGGAGGCGGTCGCCGCCTCCTGCGCCTCCGCCAGGTGATCGGCGCCGAACGGCAGGTAGCTGCGGTACACGGGGAAGTTCGCGGCCAGTTCGGCGACGGCGTCGGCCGTGCGCTCGGCGACGTCGGCGGGCTGGTCGTGATCGGCCACGCCCAGTTCGCGCACGACGCGCAGCACCTCCGAGCGCAGGATTCCGTCGGCGACGGCGCGCTTGCGCTCCCGCACGAGGGCGGTCCACTCGGGCGCCCCCGCGAGCGCGGTCAGCTCCGCCTCGCCGGCCGGGTCGGTGAGCACGCGGTCGACCAGCCCGAGCGCGTCGTAGCCGGTCGTGCCGTCGACCGGCCAGGCCGGCATCCGCTCGTCGCCCTCGAGGATCTTCTCGACCCAGATCGGGGCGCCGTCGGCCAGGGCGGCGAGGCGCTCCAGGTAGGCGCCGGGGTCGCGGAGCCCGTCCGGGTGGTCGACGCGCAGGCCGTCGACCAGCCCCTCCCGCAGCCAGCGCCCGATCTCGGCGTGGGTGTCGTCGAAGACGCGGGCGTCCTCCACGCGCAGCCCGGCCAGCGTGTTCACGGCGAAGAAGCGCCGGTAGTTCAGCTCGTCGTCGGCCCGCCGCCACGACATCAGCTCGTAGTGCTGCCGGTCGTGCACTTCGCGGGGGTTGCCGTCGCCGGTGCCGGGCGCGATCGGGAAGCGGTGGTCGTAGTACCGCAGCTCGCCGTCCTCCACGCGCAGCGCGTCCAGTTCGTCTGGGCCGTCGCCGAGGATCGGGAGCCGCAGCCTCCCGCCGCCGAAGTCCCAGTCGATGTCGAAGTAGGCGGCGTGCTCGGCGTCGCGGCCGTGGGCGAGCACCTCCCACCACCAGGCGTTGTCGCGCGGCGTCGCGACGCCCATGTGGTTCGGGACGATGTCGACCAGCACCCGCAGGCCGCGCTCGTGGGCGGCCGCGGAGAAGTCGCGGAGGGCCTCCGGGCCACCGCGGGACTCGTCCACGCGGCTGTGGTCGATCACGTCGTACCCGTGGTTCGAGCCGTGCTCGGACTGCAGCAGCGGCGACAGGTAGACCCAGTCGGCGCCGAGCCGGTGCACGTGGTCGAGCACCTGGGCGGCGTCGCGCAGGGTGAAGTCGGCGGAGATCTGGAGGCGGTAGGTGCTGGCGGGGCGGGGGATGCTCACAGGCATTCATTCTGTCCGTCGCGCCGGAGCAGGTGAAGAGGCGCACCGTCAGGTCGCGGGGGGTTGATTTCCCAGGCGCGCCGTGCGGACTGGACGACTGGCCGGGGCGGTGGGAACGTCGAAGACGTCCCGTCACACGGACGACACGAACTCACGGACGAAAGGGGACGACATGGGACTCGACGACAAGATCGAGAACGCGGGCGAGAAGCTCGGCGGTCAGGCCAAGGAGACCACCGGCAAGGCCACCGGCGACGAGCGCCTCGAAGCCGAAGGCAAGGGCGACCAGGTCAAGGCCGACATCAAGCAGGCGGCTGAGAAGGTCAAGGACGCTTTCAAGCACTGACCCACGCGTATCGAACGCCCCCGTCCGCGCTCTGCGGCCGGGGGCGTCGCGCGTGTGGGGGGCGTCGCGCGTGTGAGGGCTGCGTGAGGATGCGCCCGGAGGCCGTGAGGATCTCGTGAGGATCGTCCCGCGGGAGGCCGCTCCCGCGTAGACCGGGATGCGTGACCACCACGATCCACCTCCCCGCACCGCGCACCCGCACCACCCGCCTCCTCGAAGGCGCGTACCGCTGGGGCCGGTTCGAGGAGAGCACCGCCCTCTTCACCGCGCGCACCGGCGTGTGCGTGCGGCAGCTCGTCGTCTACGCGCCCGGCACGGACGCGGCCGGCCGCCGCCTCCTGACGCTCTGGCGTTCGTGGCCGCTCGTCGGCGGCGCGCTGGCGTTCGCCGTCGCGCTCGCGCTCGCTCCGGTCGCCCCACTCGCTGCCCTGGCCGGCATGCTCGCCGTGTACATCGGCGGCCTGGCGGCCGTCGGGAGGCGTTCCCGGCGTGCGCGGCACGCCTGCCGGTCCCTCAAGGCGTCGAGCGTGCAGCTCAGCACCGGCGTCGAGACCGTGGGCGACGAGGAGGCGCTGGAGGCGGCGTTCGCCGAACTCGCCCTGCTGGAGAGCCTGCGCGATCGTGGCCGCATCGACGAGATCGGCTTCGAGCTCGGCTGGGCGCGCGTCTACGACCGCCTCGGAACCGGCCGTTAACTGCGCGTTCATCTGGTGTCCACTGCGCAGGCGGAGTAGTTTTCGCCGCATGGGAGACCGTGCGGAGCGCGCCCGGGCGTGGCGCGGAGTGAGTGCCGGGACCGTGCTCGCGGTCCTGGCCCTGATCGCCACGGCGGCGCTCGCCGTGGCGATCCCGACCCAGGGCGAGAACCCGCGGGCCTGGGGCATCATCGTGTGCGGTGTCGTGACCGCCGGGCTGTGCGCGTCGGTCGCGCGCCGCAACTGGCTGCTGCTGCGGCACTTCCGCGGCGACGACCTGAAGACGGTCGCCGCCGCGCGGGTGCAGCATCCGAGAGTGCGGCATCACTGAGGCGGGGGAGACCCGCCCGGCTGCCGATCAGTAGCGGTAGAACCCCTCGCCGGTCGCGAGGCCCAGCTTGCCCTTGTCGATGTAGTTCTCCTTGAGGTACGCGGCGAACTCGCGCTGCTTGGGACCGGAGACCGAGGACATGTTGTAGGCCGTCGTGAGGCCGACGATGTCGAAGATCTCGAACGGACCCTTGGGTGCGCCCGTGCCGATGCGCCACGTCTTGTCGATCGTCTCGGGGTCGGCGATGCCGTCGACGAGCAACTCGGCCGCCGCATCCAGCAGCGGGACGAGGAGGGAGTTGAGCACGTAGCCCGCCTTCTCCTTCTTCAGCTCGATCGGCACCATCCCGATCGCGGAGGCGAACTCGACGACCTGCTGGTACACCTCGGGGTCGGTCTTCGTCGTGCCCATCACTTCGGCGGTGTTGTTCACCCACACGTGGTTGGCGAAGTGCAGGGCGAGGAACTTGTCGCCGCGGCCGGTGTAGCCGACCAGGTCGCTCGGCAGCAGGGTGGAGGAGTTGGTGGCGAAGATCGTCTTCGCCGGCGCCAGCTCGCCCAGCTTCGTGTAGATGTCGCGCTTGAGGTCGAGGCTCTCCGGCACGGCCTCGATGACGAGGTCGGCGTCCTTCACGGCCTGCGCCAGGTCGTCGGAGTAGCGGATGCCGCCCAGCGCCTTCTGCGCGGCGCCGTCTGCAGCGCCCGCGACCTCCTTCTCGTACACGGCCGCGAGGCCCTCGAAGCGCTTCCTGGCGGCGTCGAGCGCGTCGGTGTTGATGTCGTACGCGGTGACGGCGAAGCCGTGGAACGCGGTCTGGAACGCGATCTGCGAGCCCAGCACGCCGGTTCCGAGAACGGTGACATTCGTGATGCCGGTCATTTCTCTTTTTATCCTGACTGTCCTGAGGTGGTCGGGTCTGTCTCGTAGCCGCGGACGATCACCTCGAAGTCCGCGGCGAGGTCGGTGAGCAGCTCGCCCGTGGGGCGACCATGCGCTGCAGCATCCGCGATGGCGAAATGCAGCACGGCGGAGAGGGCGCGGGAGGCGGCGGCCGGGTCGGGTGCGGCGCGGTCGGGCGCGGCCGCTTCGGGTGCGGCCGCGACGGCCCGCGTGCGCTCCCACGAGTCGGAGAGCAGGGCGCCCATCCGCTCGCGGAGCTGGCCGAACAGGGCCAGCCCCTCCTCCCGGTACCGCTCGCCCTGGTCGCCGAACAGCAGCTCGCGCTGGTACGCGAGCGTGTTCTCATCGTTGTCGCGACCGGCGAGGACCAGGGGGGTGATGAGGGCGAGGATGCGAGCCGTCGCGGGAGCGGACGGGTCGTCCGCTTCGACGCCGGCCCGGATGCGCTCCCGGCTGCGTTCGTTGCTGACCATCATCAGCAGCTCGGCCTTGGTGGCGGCGTACCGGAACACGGTCCCGGCGGCGACGTCCGCCTCGTCGGCGATGCGCTGGGTGGTGACGTTCGCGAAGCCCAGCTCGTCGAAGAGGCGTTCGGCGGCATCGAAGATGCGCGTCTGCTTCTCCTCCTTGTTGCGCTCGCGGCGTCCTGCCGGCATCGTCCTCAACCCCTTAAGTGAGTTTGCTCATTTATGAGTGTACTCACTTTTTGAGAAAGTGCTAGTTCTCAGTTCCGCGGACTGCGGGTTGCGGAGCGGTGACGGCTGGCTAGGCTCGGGGCATGGCCTCCCACGATCTCCGCGCCATGCCCTTCGCGCGCATTCATCCGCTCTATGTGGCCAAGGTGGAGCGCAAGGGGCGCGACGCGCAGGATGTCGACCGGGTCATCTCCTGGCTCACCGGCTACGACGACGCCGGCCTGCATGGCGCCATCGCCGACGGCGTCTCCCTCGAGGAGTTCTTCGCGCAGGCGCCCGCCATGAATCCGGACGCCGCGCTCATCACCGGCGTGATCTGCGGGGTGCGGGTCGAGGAGATCGATGACCCGCTGATGCAGCGCATCCGGTACATGGACAAGCTGGTCGACGAGGTCGCCCGGGGCAAGAAGATGGAGTCGATCCTGCGATCGCCCGCCGCCTCCTGAGACCCGGCGGACCGGGCGGCGTCAGGGGAGCAGGACGACCTTGCCGCCCGGGTGCCCCGATTCGACGAGACGGGCGGCGTCCGCGGCCTCGGCGAGGGGGAACGTGCGAGCGATGTCGACCTCGAACTCCCCGCGCGCGATCAGGTCGAGCACCAGTGCGTAGGCCTCGTCCCGCAGGGCGCTCTGCTCGGCCGTCAGCGGCACGGGGTTGCCGCCGGCCCAGGCCTGGATGCCCAGCTCGGCCGCGCGGCCGCCGACCACGACCGTCCCGATGCGTGACCGGTCGTCGACCAGCGCGAACGACGTCTCCAGTGCCTCGTCGGTGCCGACCGCGTCCAGGATGCGGTCGTAGCCCTGCGGGGCGGCCGCGCGCAGGCGCTCCAGCAGTCCGTCGCCGTACGCGACCGGGGTGGCGCCGAGTTCGCGCAGGCGCTCGTGGTTGGCGGGGGAGGCCGTGGCGACGACGGTCGCGCCCGTGCGGCGCGCGAGCTGCACCGCTGCCCGGCCGACCGCTCCCGAGCCGCCGTGGATGAGGAGCGTCTCGCCGTCCGCGACGCCGAGCGACACGAGCGCCTGGTGGGCCGTGCTCACCGGGATGCCGATCGACGCGGCCTGCTCCCAGGTCACCTCCGCGGGCTTGCGCACCAGCTGGGCGGCGTCCGCCACGAGACGGGTCGCGTACGCACCCTTCGCCCCGCGGACCACGACCTCATCGCCGACGCTCCAGCCGTCGACGCCGTCACCGACCTCGACGATCGTCCCCGCCGCATCGCCTCCCGGCACCCGCGGCCCCGTGAAGGGACCGCTCGGGCGGCCGCCGCTGCGGAGCTTGCCGTCGATCGGATTCACACCTGCCGCGTGCACGCGCACCACCACACCGCCCGCGGGCGCCGACGGATCGGGCACCTCGGCGACCTCCAGGACCTCCGGTCCGCCCAGCTGCTCGTACTGCACCACGGTCGCCATCGTGCGTCCTCTCGTCGTCGGCCGGCACGTCCGGCCCTCCCCAGGATGCAGCCGGTTGGGCCGCCCGTGCATTCCCGTGCGACGTCGTGTTGCAGCGGGGCGGGCACGCGATCAGCGCGCGGGCACCGCCTGGGCCTCGCGCTGCGCGAACGCGGCGCGGTAGCGGGTGGGCGGCACGCCGACCTCCTGGTCGAAGTGGTGGCGCAGCAGGGTGGCGCTGCCGAAGCCGCAGCGGCGGGCGACCTCGTCGATCGGGAGATCGGTGGTCTCGAGCAGCAGGCGAGCCCGCAGCACCCGCTGCGTGGTGAGCCACTGCATCGGCGAGACGCCGGTCTCCGCCACGAACTTGCGCGAGAAGCTGCGGGTGGACATGTGGGTGCGGGCGGCGAGCCCGCTGACGGTGTGGTTGTCGTCGAGGCGATCGGTCAGGTAGTCGATCAGCTCGCTGAAGGTGTCGTCCTCGCAGTCCGAGACGGGTTTGTCGATGTACTGGCGCTGGCCGCCGTCGCGCTGGGGAGGCACGACCATGTTGCGTGCGATCGCGTTGGCGGCGGCGCTGCCGAGCTCACGGCGCACGAGGTGCAGGCAGGCGTCGATGCCGGCGGAGGTGCCGGCGCTGGTGATCACGTCGCCGTCGTCGATGAAGAGCACGTCGGGGTTGACCCGGGCGTTCGGGAACCGGCGCTGCAGCGCGTCCGCGTAACGCCAGTGGGTCGTGCACTCGCGGCCGTCCAGCAGGCCGGCCTCGCCGAGCACGAAGGCGCCCGAGCAGACGCTGAGCAGAGTGGCGCCGCGTGCGGAGGCCCGGCGCAGGGCGTCGAGCAGCTCCTCGGGGTAGCTGTCGCGGATGTCGGCCGCGGGCACGGCGATGAGGTCGGCATCCTCCATCGCGCTCAGATCGTAGGGCGCGATCAGCCGCACGCCGTTGCGGCCGCCGAGCGGCTCGGTGGGGTCGATCGTGCACACGCGGAAGTCGAACGGCTCGAGCCCGGCGTAGGTGCGGTCGAGGCCGAACACCTCGCACACGACCCCGAACTCGAACATGGCGAACTCGTCGATGAGCGGCACCGCGACGGATTTCAACATTCCCTCATGATACTGGCCGTATCTTTGCGAAGATAGACCCAGAGCCATCTCGTGGCCGTTTCTTTACGCTCGTAACGTCTATGTCATGGCTACTTCGACATGGACATCGGGCATCGACCACGGCTGGATCGCCCATCCGGCCCGCACCGTGGACGGCGGGGAGCAGCCGCGCCGCCGGCGCTTCGTGCTGAGCGACTGGTTCGCCTCCGCGATCGCCGCGCGAGGCGGCACCCCCTCCCGCGAGACCGAGCGTGCGCTCTCCGACCTGCGCGCCGCCCGCGACATCCAGGACCCGCGCCGCTGATCCCGTTCACGCCCGGCCCCTAGGGTGAGGGCATGGATGTGACAGCGCGCGGATTCCTCTTCGACATGGATGGCACCCTCGTCGACTCGACGCCGGTCGTCGAGCACGTGTGGGGCGAGTTCAGCGCGGCGCACGGCCTCGACGCGACCGCCGTGCTCGAGTACGCGCACGGCCGGCCGGCTCCGTCTACGGTGGCGCACTTCCTCCCGCAGCACTCCGCGGAGGAGCGCGAGCGGATGACCGACCGGCTCCTGGAGGAGGAGGTCACCCGCACCGACGGCATCGTCGAGATCCCCGGCGCCGCCGCGCTGATCGCGGCGCTGACCGACGCCGGCGCTCCCGTCGCCCTGGTCACGAGCGCCCCGCGCGCGCTGGCGGTGGCCCGCATGGAGGCCGCCGGCATCCGTCTTCCCGATGTCGTGGTGACGCCCGCCGACGTCGAGCACGGCAAGCCCGCTCCCGACCCGTACCTGCTCGGTGCGCGGCGGCTGGGTGTGCCGATCGCGGACTGCGTGGTCTTCGAGGACGTCGAGGCGGGCCTCCGCGCCGGCATCGACGCGGGCGCCCGCACGGTCGTCGTCGGGCCGTACGCGTCGGCGACGACGGAGGGCCTCATGCGCCTCCCTGACCACGCCGGTGTCGCGGTGACCCGCGACGGCGACGCGTTCCGCCTCCGCACCTCGTAGGTGCGCGTCCCCCCTCCCGCACATTCGGCACGAATGTCGCGAAAGGCGCGCGCTTTGTCGACATTCGGCACGAATGTCGTGGCGGCGTTGGCGCGGGAGGAGTCGGTGGGACCGGTCCCGCGAAGTTGCTAGGTTGTGGGAGTGACTCATCTCGCCGACCCGAACCGCTACGACCGCATCCCGTACCGCCGAGCCGGCCGGAGCGGCCTCGTGCTCCCCGAGCTCTCGCTCGGCCTCTGGCAGAACTTCGGGCACGCCCGCGCCTATGAGGTGCAGCGCGCCATCGTGCTGCGCGCCTTCGATCTGGGCATCACACACTTCGACCTCGCCAACAACTACGGCCCGCCTCCCGGTGCCGCCGAGGAGGTCTTCGGCCGCATCCTCGCCACCGACCTCAAGGCCTACCGCGACGAGATCGTCGTCTCCACCAAGGCCGGTTACGAGATGTGGCCCGGCCCGTACGGCGATGGAGGCTCGCGCAAGTACCTCCTGTCGTCCCTCGACCAGTCGTTGAAGCGGCTCGGCCTCGACTACGTCGACGTCTTCTACCACCACCGTCCGGACACCGACACGCCGCTCGAGGAGAGCATGGGCGCGCTGGTGACCGCCGTGACGAGCGGCAAGTCGCTCTACCCGGCGATCTCGAACTACGGCCCCGAGCGCACGGTGGAGGCGGCCGGGCTGCTCGCCGCCGCAGGCACTCCGCTGCTGCTCCACCAGCCGCGCTACTCGATGTTCGACCGCACGGTCGAGCAGGGCGTGCTGGACGCCGTGGACGAGGTCGGCGCCGCCGCGATCGTCTTCTCGCCGCTGGCGCAGGGGATGCTGACCGACCGCTACCTGAACGGCGTGCCCGAGGGCTCGCGCGCGCTCACCAGCGTGTTCCTGCACGAGTCCGACATCACGGAGACTTACCTGGAACGCGCTCGCGGCCTCAACGAGATCGCGGCGGGCCGCGGCCAGAGCCTCGCGCAGCTCGCCCTCCAGTGGGTGCTGCGCCGTCGCACCGTCGCGTCGGCGATCATCGGCGCGAGCAGCGTCGCCCAGCTCGAGCAGAACGTCGGCGCGCTCGACGGCGCCCCGCTCACCGACGCCGAGCTCGCCTCGATCGACGAGTTCGCCGTCCACGGCACGCTCGGCTAGCCTCCCGCGCTCCGCCACGGCCTGCCGAGGCGGCGAAAAGTGGCACGAATCACGCCGAGGCGGCGGACAATCCGCCGCCTCGGCGCGCTCGGGAGGCTCAGAAGGCGAACAGCTGCCCGAGCACGACGAGCAGGATCAGCAGGATCACCACGACGGCGCCGATCACCGTGAGGGTGCGCACCGAGAGCTTCGCGATCCCGTATCCGACGATGAACG
>Ga0153993_100720_pt1 | contig 12258 bp, 12 predicted proteins | sample TSNC077MetaG_FD_104706 | JGI IMG/M metagenome (GOLD analysis project Ga0153993, IMG submission 104706) | Attine ant fungus gardens microbial communities from North Carolina, USA - TSNC077 MetaG | ecosystem: Host-associated > Fungi > Mycelium > Unclassified | place: USA: North Carolina, Lumber...
CACTCGACGATACTCAGGATTTCTCTTCAGTATTGTCCAGACAGTATCCACTCCGATCGATCCCCATATATATGGTGTCAACTTCCCTACGAGCCCTGATTATATCGAGCGTCTCGGTGTCACAATCTCCCGTTGGGGTGGAAATGCTGTCACAGCCTACAACCCATTTGGAGGGTTTACCAATGCCGGAAATGACTGGTACTTCGAGAATAGAGATTCCGACAGCGCCGATGATTGGGCTGGCTGGGTCCATGGAGCTGGTTCAGATACACTCATGACTATTCCCGCGTAAGTATGATGCTTTTCCGATGATAATTTATCCAATTCAAAATTCTTACAAGTCTTGACTGGGTCTCGAAAGACAATACATCGTACTCTTATCCGAAGACGATCTATCCAGGTTGGCACAATCCCATCTCTATGTATCATTCTCTTATCATTCCTTGTAGATCAGGCTGATTTTGATCCATTTAACGCCGATGCGGGTAACGGAAAGTTCTCCAATGGCTCCTGGGTCTCTCCTCCTAATCCCACAACCGTTTACTCTGGTTGGAACACGACATTTGCCCAAAAATGGCTCCAGGGACTGGCGAACAAACCTACGATCGTTACGATTGACAATGAAATTGAAATTGCATCAAGTACGCATCAGGACATGCACCCCGTGTACATTTTGCAATCATGAAGTCGTTACCGAATTGCTGATGTGCTGACAGAGACATCGATTATGACGAAGAGCTCGACCGAGTTGTCAGGTTTGCCACAGCAGCCAAGGCTGCTCTTCCCAGTGTCAAGGTTGCTGCCCCTTCGACGTGTTCTTGGTGGTTTTGTAAGTGGATGCTGCTATGTTATTAACCAGGGTACTGATATCTGGTCGAGATTGGACGAGTATGGTTGGTTGGGATGACACTGCCGCCCACGACAACATTGATTTTATCCCTTGGTTCTTGGGTCAGATGAATGAGGTCGAAAAAACTACGGGCAACCGACTTCTTGATTACCTCGACATCCATTATTATTTCCAGCCTGACACTAGCGCTAACGACGATGCTGCTAAGGCTTTGAGGCTTAGGATGTCTCGTAGCTTATGGGTAAGTTCTTCTGGCTGCCGCTCTCTGCGCCACAAACTTTCTAATAACTCCACACAGGATCCTGATTATGTCGACGAGTCCTGGGTAGCTACTGATCCACAGAATCATCAGTGGGCTCCTGATACCGTTCAATTGGTCCCTCGTATGAAGACTCTCATCGACATTAACTATCCTGGAACCAAGCTCTCAATCTCCGAATGGAGCTCCACCGCTGATGATGATCTCACTGGTGGGCTTGTTACTGCCGATGCCCTTGGTATTTTTGGCAAATATGGTGTTGATGCCGCTACGTACTGGGCAACGCCCGGGGAGCAAGCCCCTGTGGGCTTGGCTTATTGGCTCTATCGAGGGTATGTAGACTGTACAAGAATAAATCCCTTCATGCTTTCTCATTCATGAATTCAGGTATGGTACATATTTCGGCGACCGTACTGCCCAGGTCAATCTCGCGAATCCCGATCCCAACACTTGGGCTATCTACGCTGGATCTGACGATTCCAAGCTCACTCTTGTCGTCCTCAACAAGAACCCTGATAAAGCACTCTCATTCGATCTCTCCAATGTACCGACTGGGAAATACTTTATTCGCCATTTTGGTGGTGCTGCTGGTGTTGCCAAGTGGCAGGTATGAGACACTCCTTTCCTGCCTGACATACGCCTGAATTCGCTGATCTTTTCGGATCTAGACTACACTCGATTTGACAAACAGCCAATTCATCGTCGTTCCTGGCTATACTGCCGTTTTTTTGAGGCAGCAGTGATTAACCAGCAGTGATCAACCTTACGGGAACGTATTCCGACCTTGATGTATGTAAAAGCTTGTATTCGCATTCGATGGATGTATCCTATAAATATATTATCATGGTCCCTTCTGGAAGATTCTTGATGTGTAGCCAGAGTTAACAGCGAAAATTCCTGAGACTACTGTTGGCTTTATCAACTGTGTTGTGGGACTTAATCACAAGTTGTATGTTTTCATTGATCGTCTCGTCATCAAATCTTCATTTCATTGATGATCCCATTAATCTGCGATCGAATTATTATTCCTAGCGTCATCAACTTTATGCCTCAGGAAATTGAGTTCTTTAAGTATTTATTGTTTACGTCTTTAGACACTCCGCTCCATCCTGGAGTTCAAGTGAATGCGACCGTGGACAAAAAACAATGATTGGTTACATAATTACCAAATTCCCTGGTCCACAGCTGCGAATCGTAATGTCAGGCAATCTTGGGCGACCAAAATTCACTCCTACCTCATGCTGTTCAGACATCGCACCACTGACAAGCAATGACAATCAATGGAAACCTATGATTGCCTGTTCAGCGGACTTCCCAGTTGAGCTCGTACTGTTTCTTCACCATATATGCTAGGAACTCTGTTCAAGAGCAGTGCAGTTCGAAACCGCGATCTCTCAACTGGTCCATCATCCCGAATATAATTCTACTTTGATCCTTCGCTCCGATATCTTGAGGGACTCAACAGAAAACATTCCCGCCAAGACACCTCCGCTACATGGATTTACGAAGTTGAGGTGCATTCATCGTAAACTCCTTCCTCGCCGGCCTGGCCGTGATGAAAGCCTGGAACAATATTGTACATTCTACTCTTCGGAAGCATCCGAGACTGGACCCTCTCTGATAGACGCCCTCATCCTGACACCGATTGTCTCCCCGGAGTCCAAATTACCCTATTATCATCCATCAGTCTATCACATTGCCTTTCGCTATATCATTTCAGCATCCTCTTCCTTTCTGAGAATTGAAGTTTTACCGCTCCCAGATATACCCACAGACCCAACCTCACGCCTCTATAGAACCTGTCTTGCATTGCTAGAAACCTTGCACAGGTATGGATGGGGGGCTCTGACAAATTATAAGAAACGGGTAGTACATGATTGCCTGGTCCCTCGAGAAGAATACCAAGACTTATATCTGGTAATGCGTGAAAGATATAAACATCTCGTTGCTACATGGAAAGAGGTCACGGACCCCCTGAAACATGTCTTTGAAGATATTGGTGTTGCGACGTTCTTGATGCTTTACTGGAAATCTGCTTATCAACATCATCCCTCTCCCGAAATTGTCACCTCTGATCCTAACCAACCATGGACAGCTTGGCCTAGACCACCTGCAGGATTTTTAGACTTTGGGTAAGGATGCCTGAAATGTATCCAACTCCTTACTAACGCCCATCAATGACAGGTGCGGTAACGGGTTGCTCACACATATTTTAGTGAGTGAAGGATACGCTGGAGGAGGAATAGATGTCCGATCCCGCCAATCTTGGGTGCAGTATCCACAAGAAACACAAGCGCAGCTTCGAATTTTTTCATTTGATCCTACGTCAAAGAAATTGCCACCTTTCCTACTGCCGGGCGTTTTCATCATTGGCAACCATGCAGATGAGCTAACTCCTTGGATTCCTGTTATTGCTACAATACACAAGGCAAGCGGCTATCTCTCAATCCCCTGTTGTGCCTGGAGTTTTGATGTGAAATTTGAACGCTCATCAACTCCGTTCTTCCCCGTGCCTAGTCGGGGTACGGTCGAGGAACCTTCATTAATCCACCCTGAAACTGGTTTACCCATAGAAATTGTCAATAATCTCAATTTGGGTAGGGACGGCAGCCATACGAGCTCGTATTCAATCTATCGTATATGGCTCGCCACCCTTAGTCTTCATTGTGGATGGGAACTCGAGTGCGAGGTCTTGAGGATTCCAAGCACGCGGAACTGGGCCATCGTAGGTGAGTAATCACACTTCACCTGAGCAAAGTCTATTTATACAGTTCTGCAGGCAGTAAAAGGTCGTCGACAGCGAAAGAAGAAGCCCTCTCAAACGCACAGGCTATAATCTCTGGCGTTATGAGCCGTGGCGTCTTCAAAGCAAGAAAACCCGAAGGAAAGGCAGAACAACATGGCCAGATGGAGTTATATTATTCTGACAGTGATCTCATTACAATAATATGATCATGAGATCGCAGCAATGGCTACACGGGCTTGACATGATCGATGTGCAAAAAATCTATGACGTTGTCCAGTTGCTGGTTCCCGCCGAGACGTGCAATTTCTTCGCGTATCTGCCGTTCCAGAGTGTCCAAGACTGTCATGGTATACTCGAAAGATTGGGTATGATCTCGCAAGTAATTGATGGTGTGCACCTTCAGTGTTGGTGTGGTCGGTCGTTTCTGCAAGACATCTGTAACATTCGGATATAATCATTATACTTCCTGTATCCATGATCTCACTTACTCAAGATCCGGCTATTGGAGGTGTCGGCAAAGATGCCATGCACAATGGGAAAAGAAAATTTTCCTTCAGTGAGGTCTTCCGCAAAGCCTTTGTTTGATGAGTACTGCGCATCAAAAATCAGATAGGGGTGTGATTTTCTAGAGAAATCAATTGCCTGAGCACTTTGTAAATTCATGAGATCATCACGGATTTGGAAAAAGACCCCAATCAAATTTACGAGAGGAAGATAGTTTCTACTTCACTTTAGTCACAGACTAAATAAGCGAGGAAGAACCCACACGTCGAGGTTTTGTGTAGCACAAGCCATCATAAGTTTGATGCCAATCCGCAACAATCCTCCCGTTTCTAGCAAGATCAGTAGCTGATGATATGGAAGCAGATGATGTTCTTACTATTGTTCACCATTTTTAGATATTCTTCTTCGCTTGGACATCGAAGGGAATCTCGCCAGAGGATTTCAAGACCTTGGCCACGATGAAGTGATAACAACTCTGCTGAAGATGTTTGCATCGGTGAACGGAACAATGGAACAAGATAAGAGTAAACTCACACGTCACTGCTGCATCGAGGTCGTAAGTCAAAGGCCTAGAAAGGCCCTGCTTCAAGGTAAAGAGTTTTTCAAATGCAAGGAAATACACATAATTTGCGCTGTTGATGGTTTGTGCAACTCCGTAGATCTTATGAGCCACTAAAAGGGTATATCAGACAGAAGAACAAGGAACAGAGAATAAGCTTGCCTGGTGCTCCTCTGCGAAGCTGAGAACGATCTTCTATGTCATCCACCCTGGCTATCTGGTTCAGCTTGGGAGCATAACAATTTCAACATATCTATATTCACATGAGACTAGCTGTGTGAAGCATGTCGACGATCATGGTGATGGTAGCGAGTTCTTGGAGCGGGACTTTAAGCCACTCATTGAATGCCGCTGTGAGCTTTCCACGAAAATCTTTCCCTGCATTTCCGACTGTGTATGTGAAGGGTTCTAAAAGCCCCTGTCGCCCGACGTCAACAGTTTTAATCAGTGATCAACTCTCAAGAGATAACATACCAACTCATTCTGTGGAGACCATTGAGGTTCTTGTGAAAGAGCTCCCAGAATGTTATCATATTTGTCCATGATGATTCAGGAGTAGGGTCAATGACGCTCTAAGGGACAAATGTGATTTTCATAGTCCCTAGATGTGACATCATTATGTCACATACGTGTCTCTTGTTGAAACAAACTATGATTTCACCTCTCTATTAGATAGTAAATTTTTTTCTTACCTGTCAATATGTTTCATGAGATACTTCATCTACAGCTTCACTCGAAACTTCACTCGTTTGGTACGAGCAATTGACAGACAAACTCAATAACTTAGGCTCCCACTTCCTGGGGAAAACTTCTTGAGAAAATTGTCAGTAAAATGAATCCTAAGCCCATATTTGTCTCCATTCCACAGTAGATCAAGAAAACATAGTATGTAACCTTGATCCAAGTTGGGCCAGATCACGATTAGGGAAGTCTGCCCCCAAATTCAGGCTCGGCATCTCGGCATGGAGCATGAGAAGTAGCATCTGCTACAGGCACATGTCAAATGATGTATATGCTGATAAGCAAACAAAAACAAAACAAATTGCCAATAAAGGATAGTGGCCAAGAAGAAGGGCAGGTAGCCTACCTACCCTTGCCGGATCATGATATCTCATCCAATATTCCATCTCTGTGTACCTGGGCATTGCAACTGTAAACGTGGCGGATCAAGGCTTGGTGTCATATGTACTGTCATGCTATCAGTTTCTTACTAAACTCCAAAAAAAAGCGTGCAACATCTGACACTCTCACCGGGCGGACAATCCGCCCCACACTGCTGAATTAGATATTGAATATCACGAAAGTTAGGAACTTTATTTGATCATAGGGAAGATTTTATGTCAATGGATTTGAACCAGGGTTTTGCCTGACCTTCAAGATTTTTAAGTTGACAATCCATGTAAAGGCAAGCTGATGTCATGAAAAGCTTCGAGTTGTATTGCTGCTGGATATGATCATCATTTAAGTCCAGGATGAAGAAAAGATAGATGAGCCAGCTATATCATCTTTTTTTCACAATCCAGCTTTTCGAAGAGCCTGGACAATCATATAGCACGTAGGCATGTCAGACGGATACTGTGGATGCAGGTTATAGGGTTTGAATTTCCGACCACTTTTCCGACCACTTTTCTTGATTACGTTTACCCATCAATCGCATGTAGATTCTTTACTTTTTGATCAGTTGAAGTCGAGAGATGTGCATTCAAACTTCCCAGTTTGTATAGCTACGACTTGGGGATTATGCGACAAGACACAGGGAGTGCTTGTAATACAGTACGCGCTGATCCAGATTAATTGCTTGATCCTTCTTACTCGCACCTCCTTTTCATACAAATTTTCTTGATGTCCGCCTGCTGGTACGAGCTCGAAAGGTAAAGTTCAGGTTTGCGAGCTTTTCCACACGGTAGCTCAAGCAATCACAACTGGAACCCTCTTCCGGAAGACGTGGATGAAGTACTGCATGCAGTCATCCCAGTGCAGCAATGAAAGGAACCTTCAAGTCAATCACAAGTCAATTCTGTCATTTTGCCTTTCTCCCAGGAAAGGCTTGGTCAACAATGATCAACTGGTTCGTTATCGTCGATCAGCCTAAAAATTCAACATCTACGCAAGACACGATTGAATCAGCAGGATCAAGGATGGGGAGAAGCTGATACCAACCCTGTCTCTGATATGGGCTGAATGGGGGTATTTGTTGCACTGTGGAACGTCACTGGATTTTTGAAGACTCCAGAAAATGTCATGGTTGCTCAAAGAGAGTCCAGCAAATCTCTAGGCGCTGTTCTTCGCACAAAACTTCAGGCAATTCAAGACTTTTCTCAAGGTAATGGCAAGTTCGACATCACCTTATTGCACGCCAGATGGAATTACAGATGATGCTTTAAACATGAATCCGAGGGCATTGTAACCGGAATGAACGATGGACTGAAGCTTTTCGAACGCACGAGTTAATCTTGTAGATTTACTGGCAAGAAGGACTAGCATGTGCGCACGGTCCACAGAAGCTTCATCGGGTATTCGGCGGTTTCAAAGTCCCGTGATGGGCCTTTGGGATTCAGAATTCTATTCCGCAACAAGAAAACGAGTGTTGAGACTCTAGGGGTGATGGACGCCGACATACAATTCTCCGTCCGTAGTATTCGGTCCTGTAAGAGCGAAAATGGAGAAACCACCAGAAGCTTGAAACTCAGTTTTTGGCTCACCTACAACCACATCTTTCCCATCCCAGTGGATCTCATTCACCTTCTTGACATCTTGTCAAAAAGTCAAATGTTGAGCCCATGAATCCCAGCTACATCCTTGACTCAGCCCTTGAGAGGTTCCCTAGCACGGAACCCCAGACTTCGATTTGTAGCCACTGTGGGATTGCCTTGACTGGGACAACTTGCGTTCCTCCCTCTCCCATATCACATCTCATAGGCTCAAATGCTATTCCAACCCAGGAACAGGGTCGCTGGATTCAGAGCGCCATCGACGGTGCCCTGGTTGATATGAAGAAGCTGAAGGAAGAGATTTGGCGTGTAAAAAGTGTTTTGAAACAGCTGGAGGCAGAATGTCAGGTACTGGAGGAATTCGTTGTTACACATCAGGCGTTTTTGACCCTTGCGAGACGAGTGTACCCAGAAATATGGGTGGAAATTTTCAAACACTGTCCCAGGGGGTCGCAACACCATCGGTTTCCGGAAGTGGAAGACAGCTTTGACGCAAACGAGGGACCATTGGTCTTGACGCAAGTATGCAGTGCTTGGCGGCAAATTGCCATTTCTACGCCGCAACTGTGGACTACCATCAGGTTGACATACCGAGGCCACAGCTCGTCACAGAAAGCACTCGTTCGCACGTGGATTCAAAGATCTCGTGGTCTTCCGCTGCGCATCGCTGTCGTGGAAGCTAAACCAGCGGGTTATCCCAAGATCTACCCTCCACTCGATTGGAGCCAGAATGAAGCCTTGCATGAACTGTGTATGTCTTCTGGGAACTGGAAATATCTGTACCTTTCACTACCTGCCTCCCCTTTACCTTGGGCTGCATTCGACACAGTTCGCCATCAACTCCACTCCCTCCAGCATCTGACTGTGTATACTTCTCGTGGATATGTCTCACGTGAAATGAGGGTGGAGATATTCGATGTCGCACCCCGTCTTCACAGTATTTCAATGGATTATAGTTGCTCTTTTTCGACGATCGATGTCCCGTTAACGCAAATCACCCGCCTTGAGTTTGACCTGCACAAACATACACCTGCCTATATCGACACCTGTCTTTCATCGTTAAACCTGGTTCCCAATGTACAAGAGTGCGTTTTCCACATGGGAACGTGTGAACCCTGGACTACCTTGCCAACGGTGCATCATTCCCAGCTACGCTCTCTTACCATTATTGCTGAGCCATTACGTGATAATGCGCAAGGGGGACTTAGTCCATTCTTCGGCAACATTTCGGTACCAAACCTCAAGTCCTTAGTCGTGTATTCAATCACAAACGGGAGGCAGTGGGATCATTATTCGTTCGGACACTTTTTATCGCGAACTCCGTCACTGGAAGCTCTAGAGTTAAAATGTGATAACATCCAGACAAATGATTTGCTGGAAGAGCTGAGGGAGGCAACATCCTTGTCTTCACTGACACTATGTGTCCCTACAAGACCAACTGAAGAACTCCTCGACTATCTCGGTTCAACAGACACGGTAAACCTTCTTCCTTTTCTTGTCCAGCTTCAATCCATCTCTTTTGAAGGATTGGCAAAGCCAGAGTTCGTGTATCGTATTGGACAAATGATTACATGCCGAACGATGTTGGCCAATTCAAATCGCACTGCTAACTTCATGTTTGTCAAATATGACTTCTCTTCGTCTGCAGCACCCAACTTTGATTGTCCTGAGCATGTAGCAGATTCATTTACTGTCACAAGGCATTCTGCCTCTTTTATCTTCCGCCGACGTTCAAATCAAACTTCCCAGTTGCCTTTCCCAATTTTGGCTTGAACTGACTTGAAGTTCTAGCTTCCTTGTCTTGTTAATCATGAGGGATCCGTTTGGAATAATTACCCTCTTGTAGGCAGGCCTCCTTACTGGGGCTGTTATAAATATACAAGCTGCTGTCGAATCACAATCATCCTGTCACATGCTCTATGTGGTGTGGGAGTGGTGTGGGACAGACTACCATTTGTTACTGGATTTGTTTCTCCTGGTGTCTCGAATCCAATCCCTGAGTAAACAGGGGTCATTGTTAATATTGTGTCCCCGCTAATTTTGGCTAGTTCGGCAACGAGGTGACCGTGGACACTAGATGCGGCCTTGTGATAGTCGACATGTGCATCCTTTTATCTTCCTTTTCCTTTTCGCTGAGGTTTTCCCAGACGAAGTCATCGAAGTCATTTAAAACTTGGCCACTGTTCAAATGCCTGTGCTTTTCAACCACGTTGTCCTACCGTTAGACCTCTGGAGTTGTATAGAAACATTGCACAACACGATGATGGGGGCATTTTTCTACTTGACTGCGTTTCTGGCTTCGTCTTCATTGGTTCCAAATGGAGCTGTGCAGTCCGTGAGCGCACAATACTTGCTTGGTCTAGGTAAGTGGTGCTTGACTGTCAGACGTCTGGTACTCATTCGTGATAATTGCAACAGGCATTGGAGATATAACAGGGTGAACCTTCTTCAATTTAGCATGGTCAATATTCAGGAGCACTGAAATTTCACAAAGGCCCGTAGTTGAGACCAACATGATGGTTTGGATATAGATTGCTTATCCTAGCTGATTGTTATGTGCTGACACGGCCTCGTGATGCTAGGGTTATGCGTCTCTCGCCCAAACGGACACTGGCTTACATATGAGACAACGTAGCCGAGCCTTTATCGTTGCTGACGCCTCGTCCCCCGATGATAGGGTCATCTTCATCAATGCTGGTATGTTTCCTCTCGATCTTCCCAATATTAACTCTGGATCCATGGGATAATCTAGTCCAAGTTGGAACTTGGATTCCAGAGAGAAGTGTTTCAACAAATATTCTGTCTTACTCTGTCAAATATTTTCTCACATCAACGCTGCTAGACATTGCGATGGGTGATACTGGTGTTCGAAGGTCTATTATTAGCAAACTCACCAGCCAATTCCCCGGGATATACACCAACGAGAATATCGCATTCGTTGGAACTCATCAGCACTCTGGTGTCGGCGGCTATCTCGAGAACCTATTGCCTCAAATTACTTCACTTGGCTATGTCAAACAGAGTGCGGATGCTATCGTCACTGGTACTGTTCTTGCTGTTCAACGTGCCCACGCCAACCTGGCACCTGGTCGATTAAGCCTTGGAAACACAACTATCCTCGATGCGAATATTAACAGGTCTCCTACTGCTTACCTTCAGAACCCGGTCTCGGAAAGAGCACGTTACGAGTTTGATCAAGACAAGGACATGACACTCCTACGATTCGATGACGATAAAGGTAACGCCCGCGGGTTTTTGAGCTTTTTTGCGGTTCACGGCACCAGTCTTTATGAGGTTAGAACATACATACGTTCATCTCAGTGTGGAATAAGTGTAACGATTTTCCTTCATTGATAGAATAATACATTAGTGAGCAGCGACAACAAAGGAATGGCTGCATACCTCTACGAATGTACGGGCTGTTTTGCATGTCGGAAGAAAGGGCGTTGGTTAACTTTGTGTTCTAGCATCTGTGGAACCCGATGCAGCACCCGGAAATACGACATTTATCGCTGGGTTCACTCAGTGTAAGCTCCAATGCAGTTGTCACCTGAGACCAAAGACTGACCCTCATGAAATTCAGCCAACGTCGGGGACACGAGCCCAAACACGTCAGTGGCATGGAAGCGTCTCAATGTCTGGCTTCTGATAATAGCTTCAGTTTGGGTGCTTTTTGTGAGAGTCCTGGGGAAGAATGGGATGGTCAGGCTTGCGACCCGGTCCATTCCACTTGTGGAGGAACGGTTCAAGACTGTCATGGCCGGTATGCTTGGCATCATTTATGTGGATACCAATAGTTCATTTCTTTCAGTGGTCCAGGTTTCAGAATCTCGGACTTTGAGAGCAACCGAATTATAGCAGATCTGCAGTTCCAAGGTGCACAAAAGATCATGAATGGACAATTGAGTCTTGTATCTGGGGCAGTAAAGAGCGTGCATGCATATATGAATATGTGAGCCACTTTGTTGCTTCTGCTCGACTCCTGCAAATCTTAAGGATCCGTGATCTGATCTATAGGTCCAACCACTCCTTCGCACTTTCCAACGGAACGTCAGTATCAACATGTCCTGCCGCCTTAGGTTGGTTTATGAATCTCTAGAACTTGACATCGGCTGAGCGTAGTTGCAATCAGGATTTTCATTTGCAGGCGGCACGACGTGAGTTATAGCTTCCCTAACTAACATTGAATTCGTAACGTCTCTAATCTCATTTGGAAGTGATGGTCCAGGTGCCTTCGATTTTGTCCAAGGTGACAACTCAACAACCCAGTACGACCTATCTTTTAGCTGAATCCCACGTATGATGACGACTTACGCAACCCGCATTAACCCAGGAATCCACTTTGGGAGATCGTCAAAGGTACACTAACCGCGAATTCTTCTCTAGTCTGCTTTGAACTTATAATGGATCATTTACCATAGGTGTCGTGACTCCCCTTCCATCTGACGAACAGAAGGCCTGTCAAAGTCCTAAACCCATTTTACTGAACACTGTGCGTCCGGGAACCAATAGATACAGTGATATGCTATGTTGATGCTATTTCCAGGGATTCGCCCATACACCTTATGAGTGGTCTCCAAGCACCGTTGATGTGCAAATGCTTCGCGTTGGGAATCTTGGTAAGGAATC
>Ga0153993_100735_pt1 | contig 12104 bp, 8 predicted proteins | sample TSNC077MetaG_FD_104706 | JGI IMG/M metagenome (GOLD analysis project Ga0153993, IMG submission 104706) | Attine ant fungus gardens microbial communities from North Carolina, USA - TSNC077 MetaG | ecosystem: Host-associated > Fungi > Mycelium > Unclassified | place: USA: North Carolina, Lumber...
AGCAGCCGGCGGTCGCCCGCGGGCGCCTGGGCGCGCACCTCGTCGAGCGAGATGTCCTCCGGCAGGAGCCGCAGCTTCGGGCCCGCCGGCCCGCGCCAGGCGTTCGAGACGCGGTCGACGAGGTCGTCGACGCCGTCGACCAGCCGGGACGCGTCGCCCGAGCCGTCGATGCGCGGCAGGGCGCCGAGCATGTGCAGCTTGTTCGGCGCGAGACCGCGGCCGGGGGCGTCGGCCGGCACGTTCGCGGCGGCCTTGCGGTCGATCTCGGAGTCGCTCGCGTCGCCCTGGCGCAGCTCGACGCGGGTCTGCAGCAGGTCCTTCAGGCTGGAGCGGATCTCGAGCCACCGGTTCGTGGTGACGACGAGGTGCACGCCGAAGCTGAGTCCGCGCGCCGCGATGGCCTGGATGCGCGGTTCGAGCGCCTCGTACTCGGTCCGCAGCGTCGACCAGCTGTCCACGACGAGGAACACGTCGCCCCAGCCGTCGTCGACCAATCCCTCCGCGCGGCGCTGCCGGTAGGTGTCGATCGAGTCGATGCCGTGCTGGCGGAAGTACAGCTCGCGGGCGTCCAGGATCGACTCCACCTCGGCGACCGTGCGGCGCACCGACTCCTCCTCGGTGCGGGTCGCGACGCCGGCGACGTGCGGCAGGCGCTGCATGCCGACGAAGCTGCCGCCGCCGAAGTCGAGCACGTAGAACTGCAGCTCGAGCGGCGTTCCGGTGAGTGCGAGGGATGCCACCAAGGTCCTGACGAGCGTGGATTTGCCACTGAGCGGTCCACCGACGATGGCCACGTGACCGCCCGCGCCGCCGAGGGAGACGACGAGCTGCTCGCGCCGCTGCTCGAGCGGCACGTCGACAACACCCAACGGGACGGTGAGCGAACCCGCCGCGCGCCACGACGGCGACACGAGCCCGAGGGCCGGGTCGACCGCGAGGTCGGGCATGAGCCGGTCGAGGGGCTCGGGATCCCGCAGCGGCGGCAGCCAGACCTGGTGCGCCGCAGGACCACGGCCACTCATCCGCTCGACCGCGATCTGGAACGTGCTGCGCTCCTCGACCGGCTCGACGGTCGTCGTCACGACCGGAGCCTCGGTGGACTCCGGGAGTTCGAGCGGTTGCGCGGCCGCCGTGAACAGGGCGACGTCCGCGGCGGTCGCCGTCACGGGGCCGTCGCCGCCGCCCGCGCGACGGCGGGTCTTCGGCGGACCGGAGACATAAGCGGCGCGGAACTGCGTCATCGACTCGGTGTCGGCCTTGAGGTAGCCGACGCCCGGCTCCTGCGGCAGCGTGTACGCGTCCGGGACGCCGAGGACGGTGCGCGACTCGGCCGCGGAGAACGTGCGCAGACCGATGCGGTACGAGAGGTAGGTGTCGAGGCCGCGGAGCTTGCCCTCCTCCAGCCGCTGCGAGGCGAGCAGGAGGTGGATCTGCAGCGAGCGGCCGACGCGGCCGATGCTCACGAAGCTCTCGACGAACTCCGGCTTCGCCGCGAGCAGCTCGGAGAACTCGTCGGCCACGATCAACAGCGCCGGGAGGGGCTCGAGGTCGGTGCGGCCGTTGCGGCGCGCCTTCTCGTAGTCGGACACGTTCGCGAAGTTGCCGGCCGCGCGCAGCAGCTCCTGCCGCCGCACCACCTCGCCCTGCAGGGCGTCCTGGAAGCGGTCCACGAGGGCCAGCTCGCTGCCGAGGTTCGTGATGATGGCGGACACGTGGGGCATCCCCGCCATGCCCGCGAAGGTCGCACCGCCCTTGAAGTCGACGAGCACGAAGTTGAGCTGCTCCGGCGAGTGCGTCAGCGCGAGGGCGAGCACCAGCGTGCGGAGCACCTCCGACTTGCCGGAACCGGTGGCGCCGATGAGCACGCCGTGCGGTCCCATGCCCTGCTGCGCGGCCTCCTTGAGGTCGAGCACCAGGGTGGCGCCGTCAGTGTCCTGTCCGATCGGGACGCGCAGGCGGTCGCGCTCCAGGCGCCCCGCCCAGGCGCGGTCGAGGTCGACCTCGCGCACGTCCGGGAGGCCGAGCAGCTCGACGAGCTCGAGCTGCGCCCGGGTGGTGCCGCCGTCGGTGGCGGCGACCGGCCCGGCGTAGAGGGGCAGCAGCCGGCGTGCGGTGGCCTCCGCCTCGACCACCGAGACGGTGTCCGGGGTGAACACGCGCGTGTCGGACTGGAGGTCGATGGCCTCGGCCCGGTCGGCGGGCGCTGAGGGGTCGCCGGGAAGCGCAAGCCGGAGCACGTCCGCGTCCTCCAGGGCGCCCCAACGGGTCGGCAGCTCGATGACGGTCACCCCGGCGACGCCGTCGCCGCCCACGAGCGGATCGCCCGCCGGCACCCGGGCGCCGTCGACGACGAGGATGACGTGCGGAGCGGCCTTCACCCCCGGCGAGAACCGCGGGCGCTCGCGCAGTTCGGCGGGCAGCATCCGGGCGAGCTCGTCGATGGACGACGAGATCGCGCGCGCCGGGCCGAGCCGGTCCTCCACGCGCACGGACTGCACGTGCGGGAGCCATTTGGCCCACTCCCACTGCGAGAGCTGCCCGTCGCCCGCGAGCACCGCGATGCGCACGTCGTCCGGCGACTGCATCGTGGCGATCCCGAGCAGGATCGAGCGGGCGAGGGACCGGACGGCGTTCTCGTCGCCGCCGGTGATCTCCACCCGCGAGTAGTCGGTGAGCGGCACGGCCAGCGGAAGTCGCGGCTGCACCTCGTGCGTCAGCATGAAGCGGTGGGCGGCGGAGGCCGCGACCGGGTCGAGCTGCGCGAGCGGCGGCAGCTCGGGGGCCTCGAGGGTCACGCACAGCGGCTGGTCCGAGACGCCGATGCGGGCGAGCAGGAAGTCCTCGTCGGAGGAAATCCGCTCCCACACGCGTGTGCGATCCTCGGTGATGAACGGGAGCGCCGACGGCGCCGGGTTCACCCAGTTGCCGTACCGGCGCTGCTGACGGGCCGCCGTGCGCACGGTGTCGCGCAGCTCGGAGAGGTACGCCAGGTACTCCCGGCGGCTCCCGAGCACCTGCGACGTGCGCTGCGATCGCTGCCGCCAGCCGTTCACGGCCACGAAGCCGAGCGACGAGAGCAGGAACATGCCGCCGGTGATGAAGCCGGTCGGCCCGGCGTTGGAGATCGTGACCATGACGATCGCGCCGATGCTGCCGAGCATGGGCAGGAGCGACGTGATGAGGCCGCCGCTCTCGCTCGGGACGAGCTCCGGCGGCGCCTGCACGACGATCTTGCCGCCGGGGACGCGCGGGGGTGCGAGCCGGGGACCAGCGCTCATGACGCACCTCCGAGAAGTCTGCTGATGGTGAAGACGCGGTTGCCCAGCTGCACGCGGACGCCGTCTTCGACGAGGGTCCGGACGCCGGGCTCCAGCCGCCGGGAGGCGCCGGTCTCGTCGAGGAGCTCGGTGCCGTTGGTCGAGCCGCCGTCGGTGATCCAGGTGCCCGAGAAGGAGTGCTCGAGGCGCGCGTGCGTCTTCGACACGGTGTGCTCGGGGTCGCGGACCACGACGAGCCGGTCGCCGGGCTCGCTTCCTGCGGGGGCACGGCCGAGGTTGACCGCGACGGGCACGGGAAGCTGCTCGCGCTGTCCCGTGTCGAAGATCAGGAGGAGCTCGCCGCCGGTCTCGCCGCCGACGACGCCTCCCGCCGCTTCGACGGGAACGGGTCCGGGCGCGCCGGGGGTGCCGGTCCCCGTTCCCGTCCCGGTGCCCGTGTCGGAGGATCGTCCGGTGTCGCCGACGACCCCGCGAACGTCGCGGGACGGGATGACCTGCGGCGGCGCGAGGACCGGTGCGGAGGGCGCCGCGGGGGCGGCCGGCGGCGCGGGAGCGATGGCGGGTGCGGCTCCGGGAAGCACCGTCACCTGCTCCGAGAGGTCGAAGGAGACGCCGCCCGGCAGCGGAGGCGCGACGATCGAGGGCGCGGCCGGGGCTGCGGATGCCGTCGTGACGCGTCGCGGGACGGCGACCACGACGGTGCCTGCGGCGCGGTCCGCCCAGGAGCGGCGCTTCGCTCCGCGGTCCCACGCCGACGAGGCTTCGACGATCCACGCCCCGACCCCCAGGACGAGCGACCCGGCGCCCGTCAGGAACGAGCGCACGAACGCGCGACCGAGGCCCGGCGAGAAGGGAGCGTCGCTGCGCGAGACGCGCAGGCGCAGGAGAGCGTTCCCGAGGCCGAGGCCGGTGCGCGCCTGCAGGACGAGCAGTCCGACGGCCAGCTCGACGACGGCGAGGGCGGTCAGGACGGCGGAACGCGTCAGGATCGCGACGGCGACGCCGACGACGGCGACTGCGACGACGTCGATCGTGAAGGCCGCGAGGCGCGCGCCGACGGCGGCCGGGTTCCCGGCGAACTCCGGGCCGAGCGGGGAGGCGTCTCGAGCGACGGCGCGAGTCGCCGCGGGCACTGCGCCGACGGCGGGCGCGCCTGCGGTGACGGGCGTGCCTCCCGTGGCGGGCGCAGCGGGGCGGCGATCCTGCGGGACGCCGCAGGACGGGCAACGGGCCGTCCCGTCGGGCAGCGTCTGCCCGCAGTTCCAGCACGAGACAGCGCTCATCACGCCATCACCCCTCTCATCAGGTCGATGACGCCGGCGGCGACGAGGCCGGCCGGGAGCGCGAAGACCACGCACAGCGCCTCGACGCGGTCGGCGAGGCGGGACCAGAACAGCGAGCTCGCTCCGCGGCCGACGGCGACGAGCACGGCCGAGGTCGCGATCCCGATCACGAGGAGCCCGGCGGCGGCGACGCTGAGACCGAGGGCGCCGGAGGCCAGGATCGCCGCCACGACGACGGAGAGCACGACCACGGCCGCGGCGGCGCGGGGCACCCAGCGCAGCAGCCGCACCGACGACCGTCGGGCGCCGAGGAGGAGGGCGAGGGAGGCGGTGGCCGAGAGGACGAGCTGGCCCCAGAACCGCAACGGGTCGGCCGGCTGGAGCGGGACCAACGCCAGGGGGGCGGAGATCGCCGCGATCCCGGCGATCATGACCGTCGCCGTCCGCAGCCGCGCCGTCGACTGGCCCGCGATGCGCCGCGCACCCGTCAGCGTGACGGGCTCCCCCGGCTCGGGCACGCGCTCGCGCACGGCCCAGCGGGTCGACTGGTAGCGCTGGTAGTCGATGAACATCCCGGGCGGGACGTCGAGGAGCATCGTCGGGAGGGCGCGCAGCGCGACGGGTGCGGCGCCGAGCGTGATCGCCGCAGCGCCCTGCGCGGGCATCCCGAGCAGCAGGGCGAGGGCCCAGATCGCCCCGAGGACGAGGAGCACGACGGCGGCGGCGCCCGCGGAGTCCCGCACCTGCTCGGAGGAGGCCACGAGGGCGATGACGGCGGCGAGCACCGCGGCGGCGGCGAGGCCGGTGAGGACGACGAGGGGGACGCTGTGGGCGGACGTCGGGATGGCCGCCGCTCCCGCCGCGAAGGCGAGCGCGAGCGGTCCGAGGGCTGCGGCGGGGGTCGACGCCGCGGTCGCGGCCGGTTCTGCCGCACCGTCGCGCGTGCACACCGACCAGACGATCCCGACGATCAGCGCGGCGAGCCCGAGCCCGAGCGCGCCCCCGATCCGGAGGTCGGCCGGGAGGGCGTCCGTGCCCCCGAGCACGAGCGCGCTGATGAGCACGCCGACGGCACCGAGGATCCACCACGCGACGGTCTCGGTGGTGAGCGCTGCACCGGATGCGGTGGCGTTGCGTTTGCTCGGCTGCGGGCGGTCGCGGAGGTCGACGACCGACAGGAGGGCGCCGTCGTCGAGCCGCCACGCGGGTTGATCGATCGCGACCTCGCGCCCCGTGCGCTCAACGAGGACCTGCTGTCCGGCCTGCAGGCGGAGGCCGATCCCGTCGAGAGCCGTCTCGAGCAGCGTGCCCGCGGGGACGACGATCTCGTGCACGCGTGCACCGTCGACGATCGCGAGGCGACGCCGCTCGGTCACGCCCGTCGGCACGGTTCAGTCGAGATCGTGTTCACGCCCGCATCCTTCAGCACCTGGTGAGTCGACGTCCGCGGCTCAGCCGCGGCCGCCGGGACCGGCCGACGCCGACCGGGGTCCGCGCTCCTGGTCCTCGTCGATCTTGGGTGCGATCGGACCGCCGAGTCCGCGGCCCTGCCGCTTCTCGTCCGATCGGCCGGCGCCGCCGGCTCCGCCCATCATGCCCGCGCCGGCACCGCCGCGCGCGGCGGCGCCTTCGCCTGCTGCTCCCGCGGCACCCGAACCCGTCCCGGATCCGAGCAGGCCGCCGGTTCCCGCGCGACCTGCGCCCGCGAGCGAGCCGGAGCGCGCCGCAGCGGACTCCGCCGCGCCGCTCAGACCGCCGAGCTTGCCGCCGGCACCACCGGCGCCGCCGGCGCCGAGCGAGCCCACCTTGGCGTTGAGGCCAGAGCCGAGCATCGATCCACCGCGCGCGGCGACGAGCTTCGCACCGCCGAGGGCGAGCGCTCCGCCCGCACCCGCGGCCAGACCCGGGGTCGAGCCGAAGCCGCCGCCGTTGCTGCCGCCGAGCCCGCCGTTGCTGCCGCCCGAACCCCACCCTGGCGTCGTCGAACCGCCCGAGATCGGGCCGTCCGGCGTGATGGAACCGTCGATGCCGGTACCGGGCGTCACGCCCGTGCCGGTGTGGCCGCCGCCGATCGTACCGCCGGTGTGCGGGAGGCTGATGACGCCGCCCGTGTCGACCTGCGAGAGCGGCTCGATGTGTGCGCCGGGGTATCCGCCGAAGGAGCCGCCGGTGGGGAGCCTGCCGCCCCCGGGAGTGCCGCCGCCCGTGCCGCCGGGCGTCGAGGAGCTAGGACCGGATGGGGCTGATTCGGGGAGGCGGCCACCGGTAGCGGTCTCGGATCCGGTGGACAACTCGTACGCGTCCATCGCATCGCTCACCTTCTGCACCGCCGCTCGGGCGGTCGACTCGCGGTTGGCTGCCATGAAGTTGTTGACGGCAGCGACAGCCCCCGGGCCCGCGACGATCGACAGCGGGCCGAGAAAGAAGGTGGCACCCGTTACCGCGGACTGCAGGATATTCGCCTGCGTGCTGTTGAGCCCAGCCGGAGCATCTTTGTCGAGTCGGTCCAGCTCGTTGTTGGCGAGGTTGCGCCGGGTTGCGTTGGCGGAGTCGACTTGCGTCTGAATGGATGCCACGCTCTGGGACAGAGCATCCGCCCTCGAAGCAACCGACCCGAGCGCGGCGGTAGCGGCTTCGCCCGCCGTCCCGTTCAACCCGACATCATCCTTCGCCGTGGTCGTTATGCGGTTGAGGGCTTCCAGCTGAGATACGAGCTGGTCTGCGTTCGGCAGGCTCACGTCCGCTTTTGCGGACGCCAGCTTAGCCAGTCGGGTCTCCCACGGCCCCATGTTCATACGTTTCCCCCATTCCCGCGCGGAGCTCTCCGGCGCGATAGTACGACGATCAGAACGGCGACGATAGCGAGGACCACCACGACCGCTATTCCGATTCCGATGAAGAGTCCGACCGGCGCGGCGTCAGAGCCGCCCCCACCTGATGCTCCCGATCCCGAGGCGTTTGATGGTTCGGGGCTCGAGGTCGACGCCCCGGCGATCTGCTCGGAGGTCGGCTTGCCGTAGGACTTGTCGACGAGCGGGTTCGTGTCCGGGTACGTCGTCGGATCCACCGCGAGCAGATGAGTGAGTGAGGCGGGGCCGTAGCCGTAGCCAGCGGTCGTATCGCGAATGAGCCCGTGATCGTCCGGCGTCGTGTTGTGGATCAGCGACTGGATCAGCTGATTACCCGTCGCCTGCGGGTACTTCTGCTTCGCCGCGGCCAGCATCCCGGCGACGAGTGGTGTCGCCTCTGAGGAGCCCTGGGCACGATACGAGTCGTCCCAGCTGGCCGACTGCTCATCGCCGACGGTCGCGATCCCGACACCCGCGGCAACGACGGTCACCTCCGGGTTGATCGTCACGACTCCGTCGTACGCCTGGATCTTCCCGTCCTGGTCGACGGCGTTGACCGCGACGACTCCGTTCGCCCGCGATGGCAGGCCGGTGATCTCGTCGTTCCTGTTCGGAACGGAGGCGAGGACGATGATGCCCTTGGAAGCGGCATCGGCGAGGATCGCCATGTCCGGCTCCGACATGAGGTCGAATCCCACAGACGTGGTGATGATGTCACTTCCTGAGTCGATCGCCGCTTGAAGCGCGCGCCCGATGCTGCTCGCGTTCTTCGCGCTGGCGCCGCACGTGCTCGATCCATACCCTTCGAAGGTCACGGACGCGTCAGGAGCGATGCCGCGCACAGCGCCGCCCCCGGTCCCGTTGCCGATCAAGAGGGCGGTGATCGTCGTGCCGTGCACCGATCCCTCGTCTGCCTTTGCACTCGTCGGCGAACCACCGCAGTAAGCGGTCGGATCGACCTTCAGGTTCGCTCCCGAGAACACCGGCAGGTCCGGGTTGATCTGCTCGTCGATCACCGTGATCTTCACGCCCTTGCCGGTCCAGCCCGCGGCGTGGGCCTGGCCGACGTTGTAGTAGTCGAACCACCAGTTGCCGTCGGTCGTGTCGGCCGTTGCGGAGACTGCGGGAACCGTCGCCAAAGCCAGGGCGAGCGCGCCCGCGAACATGCCCCGGAGGGCTCCCCTCGACTTCATCGCACCCCATCCTGCAACCGTCGCGCGCACCGCGCATCCGTGCGGTCACTGCCTTTCGGGGCCCGCAGCGTCAGCGCCGGCGGCATGCCCCGAGACCCCACCCACAAGTATCACGGATCGCGCTCGCGTCGCCAATCTCGCCGCACGAGAACACCCGCGGGCGCGCCATCAGCGCGGAACCCGGCCGGAATAGGGTGCGGACACGGTGGTGAGAGCGTCGCGGTCGTCGGTATCGTCGGGGCGTATGGGGGAATACGTTGCGAAGCTCGCGGCGCTCGCGGGCGCTCCGCGATACGGGATGGCGGGCGCGTTCACGAAGGCCGGCGAGGCGCTGGGGGATGTCGCTCACGCCGCACAACGCGCTCGTTCGGATGTCGGGTTCAGCGGAGAGGCGGGTCAAGCGGCGGAAACGCTGCTCGAGAGTCGCCGGAGGTCTCTCATCACGATCGCCGACGGGGCGTCGAAGGTCCCTGCCCTGATCACCCGGGCGAATGACCAACTCGACCATGCACGCCGTGTCGCGAACGAGATCGGTGCCCGAACGGCACCACCGACGCGCCCAGAGGCTGCCAACGCGGCGAAAGCCGCGCTCGCGCACTCCAACGAGCAGGATGCCAAGCGTGCGTACACGGCGGTCGTGAAGGAGCTGCGCGCTCTGGCGGCCGAGATGAAGCCGTTGGTCGCCGACCTGACATCGGGCTCGTTCCCTGGTAGAACCCAACCAGGCTTTGCGAACGCACCCGGCGGCCTGCGCGCGCTCAGTCAGCTGACGCCCGCTCAGCTGGCAGCGCTGTCGACGGCGCAGCAGATCCAGCTCGCTGCGATGCTGTCGAAAGACCCGGAGAAGGTCTGGGGGTGGTGGACCACGCTGAGCGACGCCCAGCGCGCGACGCTCCTGACGCACCTCTCCCCGTTCCTCGGCCGGCTCGACGGACTGCCGCCGGTGGTGCGCGTCGCGGCCAACCGGACGAATGCCGCGACCGACCTGGCGGCCAACGAAGCGGAACTGGCTCGGCTGCGCGCGCTTCCCGGAAACCCCGAGACCGCGAACAAGATCGCCCTGCTGGAGACCGAGAACGGTTACCTGAAGCGCGCGGTCGACGGCTCCGTGCAGCTGTATCTCTACGACCGCGACGCGTCCCGCGTGGTGGAAGTGGTCGGCGACCTCTCGCAGACCCCCACCAACGTGATCTACTACAACCCCGGGACGTTCACGGGGATGCCGGACTTCTGGAAGGGCGGGGTGCAGGAGATGGCGAACGCTCTCATCCAGGGCCATCCGGGCGCCATGGTCTTCGTCAACAAAGACGGCGTTTTCCCTGGAGAGAACGACAGCACTCTCGGCGGCCCGGACTTCAGTCGCATTATGGAAGCGAACGCCATGTCCTCGACCGACGTGACCGCACGGCGTCTGGCCTCGCTGCAAGGCGGCCTCAATGCGACTCCTGCCTTCGCCGCCGCCCAACAGGATGCGATCGGTCACAGTTGGGGCCTCGCGAACGTCACCGCGTCCGAAGTCGCCGGCGCACACTATGACCAGGTGGTCTCCCTGTCTGGCGCATGGATGCCTCCCACCTGGTCTCCCGACCCGACGACAAGCTATGTCGACTACTCCTATCCAGACATTCTGCAGGTCGGGCAGGAACTTGCGGTGGTCGGCAACAACAACGTGCCTCGGCGGCCCGACAGCGGATTCTCGTGGGATGGGTACTACCAAGCCCCGTCAGCATGGGACTTGGTCGACAATCACAATCTGATCGTGACCGACGATCAGGCCAATCGCGACCTCATAGCCGATGTGAGGAGGCAGCTCTATTGATCTTCCGTCGCATGTTGCACCTCATCGCCCCCGTCCTTCTCGTCGGAGCACTGGCGGGATGTGCTCCCCAGCCCAATCCGATCAAAGGAACGCACAGCATGTCGACCGTCGACCCGTCGATGACCCTCGAGAAGGCAAAGGCCGAATCACTCGCGATGCAGGATCGACTGGTCGGATTCTTTCCCGCGGAGTCGATCGCCACTCGTCAGACCGAGCAGACTGCGCACCTGCGGCGATGCGACGCGGACGGCGTCTACCTCTGGGCCGGATTCACGAAGCTCACTTTCAATCAGCCGATCGATACGGACACTGTTATCGAAGCGATCGGCAAGGAATTCGAAACCGACGGTCGGTTCGTCGTTGTCATAAAGACGGACAAGTGGGGCGACAAGCGCGTCGACCTCTCGAGCGGCGACGGCGCCGGATACCTCATCACACCGGAAGCGAAGGACCACACCGACATCACGATGGATGCCTGGTCCCCGTGCTTCCTCCTCCCCGACGGCATGTCGCCGCTGGACACGTACTGAGGCGGCGATGAGACGGATCACAGACGACCGTCGGGTGACACATCTTCTGCGGCTTAGACGCGCAGCACCATGGGCGGTGGCCGTGGTGCTCGCCACCAGTTTGGCGGGATGCGCGGGAACCACAGAAAAGGATCTGACACAGATGGAGACATTCGATTCGACGCGCACGCCGCAAGAGGGCAAGGCTCAGTCGTTGGAGATGCAGGACGAACTCGTCGGCTTGATCCCCTCAGACTGGATCGCAGCGCGCTCGACCGAGCAGGTATCGCACGTGCGCAAGTGCGGACCGAGTGACGCGTACTCCTGGATGGGGCTGACCTCACTGACGTTCACCTCCCCCCGCGACACCGATGAACTGGTCGATTCGATCGCCGAGCACTACAAAGGTTCGAGATTCACCGTTTCGATCAACAAGAATCCTTCCGGGTACCGCCGTGTCGACCTCGCGGGCGTCGACGGAGAAGGATATCTCATCGCGCCCGCCTCGAAGGACCTGACCAAACTGACCATCGACGCCTGGTCCCCCTGCTTCCTCCTGCCCGAGGGCATGTCGGCGCTGGACAGGTTCTGAGGTGCGGGCGTGAAGCGGATCACAGCCGATCGCCGGACGGCGGCAGAGGCGGCGGGCGGCATCGCGGACACCCTCCCCGCCGTGCGGGAGGTGGCGACGCGGTTCCCCGGCGGAATCGCCACCGGGGTCGACGGCACCGAGGAGTTCGACGCCGCGTTCAACGATGCGACGAGCGCACTCGCGGATACGCTGCCGACGGTCGCGTCGCTGATGAAGGGAACCTCCGACGCCATCGTCGCGACCGCGGACGATCTGCTCGGAGCCGACCAGCAGAGCGCGACGGACCTGCGCGCGATCAGCAGCGCCTTCTGACTGAGGACCGGCAGAGGCCGCGCGCTCCTCAGTCGAGGAAGAGCGCGCGGAGGCGGCGCGTGGTCAGGATGAGGCCGAGGACGACCATCACGGCGAAGTAGAGGACGTGCCACAGCATCCCGACGTCGACGGCGCCGGTCGTGAGGCCGCGGACGAGCTCGACGCCGTGCCAGAGCGGGAGGCAGCGGATGACCCACTGGATCGCCTCCGGGTAGACGGTGATCGGGTAGAAGGTCGCCGACAGCAGGAACATCGGCAGCAGGACGAAG
>Ga0153993_100738_pt1 | contig 12088 bp, 26 predicted proteins | sample TSNC077MetaG_FD_104706 | JGI IMG/M metagenome (GOLD analysis project Ga0153993, IMG submission 104706) | Attine ant fungus gardens microbial communities from North Carolina, USA - TSNC077 MetaG | ecosystem: Host-associated > Fungi > Mycelium > Unclassified | place: USA: North Carolina, Lumber...
CCGATAGTCTGATCCCTGCCGCACCCGACCAGTCGGGTGCGGCACGGCCCCCATAGCCCAATTGGCAGAGGCAACGGACTTAAAATCCGTCAAGTGTCGGTTCGAGTCCGACTGGGGGCACAAGATCGGTGCAGCTCAACGCACTACACGCAGGGCGGGTCGACCTTCGAAACCATCTCGGGTACGCAGAGGGTACGCAGGAGATTTACTCGAAGCCTCCGCGGCGGCATCGAGAGCGGCCGCAACGGTGTCGAGATCGTCCGCGAACAGGTGCCCGTAGCGGTCCAGGGTGAGGGTCGCAGTCTTGTGTCCGAGGAGCTGCTGGACGACCTTCACGTTGGCGCCGGCCGCGATCGCCAACGATGCTGCAGTGTGACGCAACTCGTGAGGGACGAGCCCGTCCAAACTGACCTTCTTGGCGGCGGTGTCGAATACCCATCGGAACTCTCCGAGTGGAAGCCATCCGCCCTTGTGGCTCGGGAAGACGAGATCGTCCGGATCGGATCCCTCAAGGCGATCGCGAAGTTCGTCGACGACAAACTTAGGGATGGGTACCGATCTCGCAGCATGATTCTTCGTCGGGCCCTCGACGAGTCCGACGCCGGTGACGCGCGTGACGGACGTTTGCACACGGATCCGGGATGTCTTCAGGTCGACGTTCTTCCCTCGTAGTGCGATCGCTTCGCCGTATCGCAACCCGCAGTATGCGAGCACGAGAACCATCGTGTGGAATCTGCCGCATTCGGCCGAAAGGCGTCGGATCTGTTCGTGCGACAAGTAACGCTTGTCCGGGTCCGCTTTGCGTGGCAATTCGATGTCCGATGCGGGATTGAAGGCCAGCCGTTTAGCGCGAATCGAGTAGCGGAGCACTTGGTCGAGAACTTGGTAGGCCTGGATGGTTCGCGAGGGCGAGAGTGGCTTGGTTCCGTCCTTCGTCACCTTGCCAGACTTACTGAGTCCGGTAACCCAGATCTGGACGTCTTCGTAATTGATGTCTGCCAGAGCTGTATCACCCCATCGGGGAAGGACTTGGGTATCGAGCAGTGATCGGTATCCGGCGATTGTTGTTGGGGCCTTTGTCGCCTTCGTGGCGTACCACTGCTCGGCGACGACGCTGAATGCGGTTGCTTTGCGTTTCGGGTCTACCCAAGTCCCAGTCGCGTGCTCGACGGTGAATTCCTCGACCCAGTCGTTAGCGTCAACCTTGCGGGCAAACCTTTTCGTATGCTCGTCCCCTTGCGCGTCAACGTACCTACCTCGCCATCGCTTCCCCTTGCCATGCAGCTTTGTTTCTACCTTCTCGGTCTCGCCGTTGACTGTGACGGATTTCCACCAAAGATCCTCGACGCCGGCGCGGCGGTTTCGTTTAATGGCCATGGATAGTCCTTTGAGATTTGTCGGATGAGAAACTACCGAGAGCGATGGGCATTTCGCCGTTGCAGTGATTGCCAGGCGTAGATCATTGGCACGGTAACTCCGAGCTGAACCGCGAGAGTTGGTACATGCGGCCCGTACATCCGTTCAGCCACCTCATAGTCGTAAGAATTAATCAGCAGTTTCGCTGCAAATTCATCAGCCTTCCGCTCCTGGCGGATAGCAATGATTGAACCGGGCTCGTCGTCGTGTTCGTGGCCGTAGTGCGCGTGCCCGAGTTCATGGCCGAATGTATGCGCCTTTTGTCGAGACTGAAGTCGGGTACTGAGAACAATTCGCCGTTTTGAATGGATGTACCGTCCCCACTGGTGACCGGGTAGGAATCGCTCAACCACGGTAATCCCCATGGATTTTGCAGCGGTGTATAGCTGATCCATGGGTACCTATATGTCGTACTTCGACTCGTCGTCGTCCTCGCCTATGTCTTGGCCTGGCTCGTGCGCCACATAGGGGAGATCCAGGTCGTCTGCTTCGTCGTCAATATCTGGAGGAGTCAATCGAAAGATATTGACATCGTCCATGCCGGCAAGCGGTTCTGTCCCTCCGCCGCCAATAGGCGCGTCATACGCCCGAGAGCCACCCTTCATCCGGCGGAGAACTTCGTCCATAAGTTGCTCATCTTCGGCACGTTCGAGGGCATCCTCGATCGACACCTCTGCAATATCGCTATCGACCAGCAGTCCGTATGCGATCAGCCCAGGGACGGCAGATTGTCCGTAGCCCCGCGCAATCTTCACGATCGTTTCGGGAGTCAGCGCGGACTCTGCTAGCTGGCGGTTCAAGGTAGCCGACGGCATGCCAGCTTTCTTGGCAATTTTCCGACCTGAGTCTCCGCCGGTGGTTCTGCGTATCCACTGGTCAATGTCTGTCATGTCTTGAGTATGAGACATGACGTGTCCCGAAGTCAAGACATAACGAACCAATTCATGGTTGCGAGAATAACCAGCTTGTGATTCAGTATGTCCAGAACATTGGACGGCGTCAGTGAAGGAGTGAGTTATGCAAGAGGTCGAAGCTCGAATGAGGCCTGGACTACTTGAACGGCTGAAGCGAAATGCCGGCATCAATTCCGACGCGGCTTTCGCCTCACTGATCGGGTCGAGTCGCGCCACCCTAGACGAAGTGCGCCGAGGCAGTCGAGCCCCGTCGATGGGATTCGCAATTGGAGTCTGCAAAGCATTCGGTCTTGGTCTCGGCGAAGTTGTCGAATTTGATCGCGACGACATGAGGGCGTCGGCATGACTGTCGCCATTGCAGCCGTTCCGGACGGCGACGAGTTCTGGCAAGCGGCCCAGTGCCAAGCGGCTACCGGCGTACCAAAAGGAACTTGGCTCTACTGGGCGCACATCGGAAAGGGTCCAGCAAGTTTCAAGCTTGGACGCCGCAGGGTCTGGCGAAAGAGCGTAATTCTCGCCTGGATCGCAGAACAGGAAGCTTCAGCTTCATAAAAAGCCGCCATCTGCGCGAACAGATGACGGCCAACCGAATCCCAAGCAAAGGAATCTGATGACTGAGACTACCGCACAACCACTTACCCGTGAAGATGTCACGGCGGCAGTGGTCGAAGCACTACGCACTGACGCGGTCAACGTAAGGTCGGGCGTCGCCGATGATCTGGAGATCGTCCTAGATCGGAATCGATCAGAATCTCGCTGTGAGTGCGTCGAATTCCTCTCCATCCTCACGCTCATCCCGATCGTGAGTCGGCGACGCAGTCGGAGCCTCTCGTCTTTCTTCGACCGCGATCGGAATTCCCGGACCGATGCAGAGGCTTACGACGCCGGTTCTGGTGGGGACGTCGACCAGCCCGCCATCTTGTATGGCCTGTCGGATCTCGCGGACAACGTCCAGCGTCGTGGTGGTATCGCCGGCGATCGGGTAACTGCCACCGCCATAGTGAACGACATAGCTCACAGCCCGTCTCCTTCTGTTGTCGGTCGTATCGACCCAACAATAGGAGAAGTTGGAACAGGCGGCGACACTTCGGCTTCCCCGAAGCTTGGTGTCGCGATCGACGTCCTCGTGGAAGCGATCCGTGACGCACGTGTCGACGAGGTTGCAGCACTGCGCCTTCAGCGCGCCGCGGAGTCGAATCTCGCGGAGATGAACGACAACCTCGCGTACGCAAAGAACCAAACCCGAACGGCTGAGCTGGCTTTGCTCGATCACATCAACGGCGGTGGAGCATGAGCGACCTGAATCTGTTCAACCACGACGAGTCCCCGTTCGACTCGATCCGGCGGGTTCGTCCGGATGGCACCGAGTTCTGGTCAGCCCGTGACTTGCAGCCCTTCATGGGTTACAGCAAGTGGCAGGACTTTCAATACGCCGTCGAACGTGCCAAGGCAGCCGCAATCAATGCCGGGCATGACACTGAATCCCTGTTTGTGCAGGTCACTCAGCTTATGGACGCCGGTAACTTGGGTCAGCAGCAGCGAATTGACTACGAGCTTCCTCGTTTTGCCTGCTACCTCACTTTCCTGAACGGTGATCCGCGCAAGTCGGAGGTTGCCGCAGCCCAGGCGTATTTCGCGATCCGGACTCGCGAAGCGGAGACGGCGCCGGCCGCAGTCTCGGAGCTCTCTCGTCTCGACATCCTCAAGTTGGCTATTGCCGCCGAGGAAGAGAAGGCGGAGCTTCAGTCGCAGGTCGCCGTGATGGCCCCGAAGGCTGATTACGTCGATACGTATGTCACCGACAACGATCTGATGAAGCTCCGCACGATCGCGGCGAACCTGAATGTCGGCGAGACATGGTTGCGGGACAAACTCGTCGAGAAGAACTGGATCTACTTCGAGGAAGACTCTCGTTGGTCACATGCCAAGCAGTGCAAGGAAGTTCGCAAACGGTACTCGGCGCACTCCGAGAAGCGTGCCTACTTCCGGCCGGTCGAGGAGCATCGTGCGCCGCGGTTCAAAGGCGAGACGATGCACACGCTCAAGGTCACTCCGCGTGGTGCGACTGCGATTGCGAATGTTCTCCCGCGCTGGACGAAGGAGGCTGCAGCGTGATGAGCAACCGATTTTTCTCTGGAACGGTGTATGGCCTGGCTGTCATGGCTGCGTCTGGCATGGCATTGGTGAGTCAGCAGGTTCTCACCGATCCTCTACCTCGGAAGGTTGCCGGGATAGTCGTGCTCGTGGTGATTGTCGCTCCATTTGCCGTAGGCGGCGCACTCGTGTCGATATCGGCTGCAAGTCAAGCACTCCGGGCGGGAACAAGATTTCGCCGGAGATCTCAGACAGGTTCACGGACATTCGCCGCCGGATCGATCTTCTCGGAGAGCGAGACCAAACGATGATCAGTCTTTCGTCACCGTTCAGGGGCATCTTCACTCCAACGAGCACTCGCACGATTTCGCCAGCACCGATCGACGGAAGCCTGTACGTCCAGTGCGCTGGTGACTGCGGGTCGAACGGGATTGCGCGTACTGCCGGGTCACAGTTCGACCCGAAGAACCGCACGTCGTATGCCGTCCCATCGCCGTCGTTAAGCACGGCGATGTGGGCTTGCGTTTGCCCATGCGACGACTTCATTCCTGGCCCCTCTACCAAACGGGCCTCGGTGCGAAGCATCACTCGTGGGCGGTCAAACCAGCGAATCCCGAGGGTGACTGCAGCCGATACGAATGCTGCGAGCGGGATTACCTGCCAGATCTCGTCCATCCCGGCAATCTACCGACCGCGCAGCAAGCAAGGAGTCACAGCATGAATGAGTACACCACTCCGAGCGGTGAACGGATCGTTGTCGGCCAGGTCTACTGCGATGCCCGTGATGTGCACGTTCGGACTCTTCGCGTCGATGAGATCGACGTCGACCGCTACGACCACATCCGAGTGACCTGCACGGTCATCCGACAGGAGAACGGCAGCGAGGTCACTGAGCCGATGCGGCCCACGACGATGGCGCCCTCGCGCCTGGTGAGCCGCGCGTTTCAACTGCTCGAGGACATCAAGTGACGGCCGTCGTAGCGGTTCAGCGTCAGCGTGCGCTCGCCGCGATCGAGGTCTACGAGGCAGTCCTCGAGGAGTATGAGCTGCCGTCGGCTCCACTGTCGGAGGCCGAACGGATCGTCGCCGCTGACAGGGTGATCGCTGCCGCTGCTGGCCTCCGAGCCGCTATCCCGATGTAACCCAATAACTCCGGTGGCGTCACCACTGTAGGACCGTGCCGGTCCCGATGGCCGGCAACCCGACGCCACCGGCCCAATCTTCCCGCATTCCCATTTCTCCTGCGAAGGACTTTTTGTGATGACGCATACCCAAAACACGCCCAAAACGGCTACCGCGCAACCTGAATCGTGTCCGGAATCGTTGCCGCTCGCAGTGCTCGGCCCAAGCGATCCGCTAGTCACTGCGCGAGCTTTCGACTGGCCCGGCGATTCCGACGTCGACCACGACGATGACCTCGACGCGCTCACCATCGAGAACGGATCGATCCGCTTCGCCGACGATGTGGCGCCGGTTGTGGTCGACGGCGACACCTGGGCCGAATGGGGACTGGAGCCCGCCCCGAAGTCGCCCCGCCGCATCAAGGTTGCCGCGATCGTCATTCTGGCGGTGATCGCGATCCTGCTGGTCGCCGCTATGGCCTCGCTCGGCCCGATCGGTGGTGCAGCATGAGGCGCCCGAACGCGACTCAGCGTGCAGCTCGGATGGCGGAGCGGGTGCTGGTCGACGGCCGACTGGTTCACCCTCGCGCGAATCACGGCACCCTGTCCGCCTACAACAACTTCGGCTGCCGTTGCCTCGACTGCTCAGCGCGTGAACTCGAGCGAAAGAAACGAGCCAGGCAGCCGCGGCCCGACGGTGAGTGGACACGCTTGGATTCCATGCGCGTCGACCAGTGGGCTCGATCCCATCCGAACCGCACTCCACTGCAGTGTGATCCGCATCTGTACGCGTTGCTTCACGACGCCGAGTCGGTGGCGGCATGACCGACCACATCCACAACACCGAATGCACGAAGCTCGGTCAGCCCTGTCATGGCCGCGGCGTCCCGTGCAAGAAGTCCCATCCAACGCAGCCGGATCTCAACTGCGCCAAACTCGCCGGCCACGTCGGCGATCACGAGGGCTGGGGCAACGCAATGAAGCGAATCGAATGGACCACGGAGGCCACAGCATGAGCACCACATTCAGCATCGACCGCGCCGACCTCACGAAGGCGGTCACGATCGGACTCAAATTCGCAGGTAAGGAGCGCGAACTCCCGATGCTCTGCGGGATCAACCTGTCGATGATCAAGGGGCAGTTGACGATCACAGGGACTGATCGATTCCGTATCGGTCTGGTCCGGATCAAGCCGTGGCCAAAAATGGCGGACGGCTCAGCGAACCCTGACCTGAGTGGTCCAGGTAGCAATATCGGAGTCTTGCCGCGTGCGACGGCAGCCCGGTTGCTCCGCGTGATCGGCGGTCCACTCGATGGCCGCTCACCTCAGGTCGAACTCACGTGCTCGGGTCGCGAGCTCACTGTCGCCGACGGCGAGACCAGACTCACGGTCACGCTCGCCGACGAGAAGTTCCCCGACATCGCCGGAATCCTCCTCGAAGAGATGGACCGTCCGATCGACCTCGACCTGTGGGGTGTGAACACAGCACTGTTTGCGGCCTTCAAGGATGCTGCGTGGCGTAAGGGAGACCATGCGACCGTGCGTCTTTCGACGCCGTCTCGTCCCGCTTTGGTGCGAATTGGCGATCACTTTATCGGTTGCCTGATGCCGGTTCGGATCACCGAGCATGGGGCACCTGCGTCGGATTGGAAAGAATTCCTGACGCCGGAACCCGAGAAGCCGAAGCGCACCGCCAAGCGTGCATCCAAGGCGGCGAAGTGACTGACCCGCTGCAGGATCCGGTCAACAGCCCGGACTGGTACGAGCAGGAGATCGGCGAACAGGTCGATCACGCGTACGAGAGTCTCGTCGCGGATTGCGTCGAGAAGTTCCCGACTCGCGAGCCTGCGACGTTCCCCGCGGTGCCGAGCTTCATCACCTGGGGGTGCGGGACATGCGGGAAGTGGCGTTCAGCACCGTGTGCACCGAGTTGTGTATTCGGCGGCCAGGGCGACCCGGCCGACTTCAAACGCGCTCGTGTCGAGTCGGAACGTCGCGAGGACATCCAGGCGGCAATGCGAGGTGAGTGGGAATGAAACTCTCCGAAGCCGTCGAGAACGTCGGCAAGCGGGTGATCTACACGCACCCAGCAACTCTGGCGACCGAGCCCGGAATCATCCGCAGCGTCGACAGGGGCGGCCGACAGCTCGTGCACGTCCAGTACGGCGCCAACATCTGGGCCACCCATCCCGACAACCTCATGATCGATTGGAGCCGACGATGAACGTCACCCTGTTTTCGAAGCCCGATTGCAAGCAGTGCGATTTCACCAAGCGCGAGTTCGACAAGCACGGAATCGATTACGTCATCGTCGACGTCACTGCCGATGACGCCGGCCGACAGAAGTGCATCGATCTCGGCTACTCGTCAATGCCTGTGGTCCTCGTCGAGTCGGGGCAGGAAGTTGCGCACTGGTCGGGCTTCAGGATGGACGAGATCAAGGCTCTGGCTTACCTGGAAGGTGCGCCGCAGTGACCTCACATCTCGATCCGGACGTGGATCCATTCTCTGAGGAATGCCTTCCCGCCGAACCGGACCCGTTTCACGAATATGACCCGCGCGATGACGTGAAGGAGTGGCAGCGATGAGCGAGTTGGCGGACGGATTCAACCGCACCCAGATCTCTCGTGAAGGCAACAAGATTCGCATCGACTGCTTCATCGACGACCGGTTCGTCTACAGCGCCCTGCATCTCGCCGAAGACCTTTCCAACAGACTCACGGAGGTGATGGCATGACCGCACCAACCTTGATCGAACTCCCTGACATTGAGCAGGGCACGGACGAGTGGCACGACCAGCGTCGGGGGATTGTGACGGCGTCCGTCGTCGGCCAACTGATCACCACCCGATCACTGACGGCGATCGACTATGCCTGCCCGGCCTGTGATGCACCGGCGAACGATGCGTGCCGCAGCAAGGTGAAGGCGGGCGCGACAATCAAGACGCTGCACTCGGAGCGCGCCGAGGTCGCGCGCCGCAGTACCTCGAGCATTGTGTTCGAAACCGCACGGAATGACACATCGCGCAGTGTCACGGCCCTTCTCGTGGCCGAACGCATCACCAACTGGACTGATCCGACGTACATCAGCGACGACATGCTCCGTGGCATCGAGGATGAACCTCGGGCGCGCGACAAGTACGCCGAGTGGATGAACGTGCCAGTCCGCGAGACCGGATTCATGATCCGCGAGCACAACGGCGTCAAACTCGGCTACTCACCCGACGGCGTAGTCGGGGACGACGGGCTGATCGAGGTCAAGTCACGTCGACAGAAGAAGCAGGTTGAAACCGTGATCGCCGGTCACCCGCCGGCCGAGAACATGGCTCAACTGCAGTGTGGACTTCTGGTGTCGGGCCGCAAGTGGATCGACTACATCAGCTACTCCGGCGGCATGCATCTGTGGGTCAAGCGCGTCTTCCCGGATCAGCGTTGGTTCGACGCAATCACGGCTGCAGTCGACGCCTTCGAGGCGAATGCTGCCGAGATGGTCCGCATCTACGAAGAGTCGGTCGACGGATTCCCTCTCACTGAACGAGTCATCGAAATGGAAATGGTGATCTGACCATGAATCTCGTAACAATTGAGTGCTCCCGACCGGGCGATGACTACTCGCTGTTCGTCTCTGCAACAAACCTGGATGTGCACCTGGCCGGTCCAGGCGAGCGGGGCGGAACGGGCGCGATTCTTTGCGGCTTCGACCGCTTTGCCCGGGACGACGACGGTCGGTACCGCGTTGGATTCTCCGTTGGCGGTGGCGTCAGCGGCCCTGGCTACAACCACCACCCATGCGCGGAGTGTGCAGAACTGATCAACGGTCGCGCGATCGGCGGAACTCACAAGAACTTGTTCGCAGCTCTATCAAAACAGGAGGCATGACAATGGATCTCACAGATTCTCTTGCTCCGAAGTCCGACCAACTCAACGCGGATGACTTGCTGGCCGGACCTCGCACCGTGACGGTCGAGAAGGTGACCCCAGGGTCAGCCGAGCAGCCGGTGAACATCAACCTCGTTGAGTTCCCGGGCAGGCCTTTCCGTCCCAGCAAGTCGATGCGGCGGGTGCTCGTCAAAGCATGGGGACCGGACGCTGCAAAGTACGTCGGCCGGCGGATGACGCTCTACACCGACCCGACTGTCCGCTTCGGAGGGCAAGAGGTGGGCGGGATACGAGTCAGTCATGTCTCGCACATCGAGAAGCGCGTGCCTACGAATCTGACTGTGACGCGCGGTCGGCGGGCTATCTGGAACGTCGACCCCCTGCCTGATGGCCCGCCGGTGATCACGAGTGACCAGGCTGACGACATCGCGGCACTCATCGCCAACGCTGCCGACAAGTCCGAACTCGACGCAATCAGCGCACAGCTCAAGACATTCGACCTGGCCGACCATCGCGGTCGCCTGCTCGAGCTCTGGAAGAACCGCCTCGCCGAGATCGGCACCGAAGGTCAGATCCCGCTGACACCCGACTCCTGAAAGGACTTGGCATGGAGACCGAGAAATGCCCGGTCTGCTGGCGATGGATCGCGGTCAGCAGTTCGTGGCGCATGAGGCAGCACGACGACACCACCGGCAATCCGTGCCCGATGTCAGGGCATGAAACTGCACCCGAGATGAGCAGGTCGGCGTAGTGGGATTGCCATGGATTCGACTCGATACAACCCTTGCGGACCACCCGAAAGTGCTCGAACTCGTGGACGACAAGGCTTTTCAGGCCGCATTCGCTCACATGATGGCGATGACCTACTGCGGAAAACATGGCACGGATGGCTTCATTCCTCGCACCGCATTGGCCTTCATTCACGCCAGAAAAGCGGATGCGGACCGCCTCGTCAAAGTCGGCCTGTGGCTGGTCGTGCCGGGCGGATGGGCCATCCACGGATGGGACGAATACCAGGTCAGCGACGAGGAAGCCAAGCGTCGACGCGAGAAAGCACAGAAAGCAGCAGCAGCGAGATGGGACCAAAAATGATGCAGCCAAGCAATGCATCGAGCATATGCTCGAGCATCCCGCCCAAGCATTGCTCCGAGCATATGCACGGACGGACGGACGGTACTAACGAAGATTCAATAACAGCAAAATCTCGTTCGGTATCTGTAAGCAACGCGCACAGGGGGGCAGGACGATTTCCCTCGGATGTGAGCCGATCGAACGTGGATGCCGCTGCTTCGCGCGGCCGGCGTGGAACTGAAATCGAGTTATCCACAGGGTGTCCCGCGTGATCGCCCGCCTCGATCTGCCGTATGCGAAGCCTCCGCTGTCGATGAACGATCGCCAGCATTGGGCCGTGAAGGCCCGAATCACGGCTGGGGTTAGGACGAGTACCGCACGGCTCGCAAAAGCCGCCAGCGTGCCCACAGGCCTAGCGCACGCAACCGTCACGCTCTGCTACCGACCGAAGGCAAACCGCAAACGAGACGCCGACAACCTCGTACCCGTCCTCAAAGCCTGCTGCGACGGACTCGTCGACCACGGACTCACCGCCGACGACACCCCAGACCTCATGACCAAAGCGATGCCCGTCATCCACCCAGCCGTCAAAGGCCAACCACCCGCCCTCTGGCTCGAAATCGAATGGAGCACGAAATGATCGACAAAGACCTCGGTGCCGCTGCTGGCGACATCTTCGCGAAAGCCTTCACCCTCGGCTACGAAACGGGCCGCGAATACATCCCTGCTGGCGGTATGGCACTCACCGCCGAACAGGTGGAAGACGTGCGGATCGTGCTCGGCCTGAATGGTTCGCAGGACATCAAGGTTGTGCTCGATGCGCAAGCCCGTCTCCGCGCCCTGTTCCCGGCAACCGAACCCGCCGAGGACGCCCCTTGCATGATCTGCAACGTCAACGAGACCAACCATGCGGGGGTCAGCTACTACCACCCGTTCACCACAGAACTCGGCCCCTTTGATGACGAAGGCAACGATCGCCCCGCCCCTGCCGAACCTGCCGAGGAAGTGGGTCACGATGGTTGGCTCGGCGCTGACGCATACATGACACTGCGAAAGGCCGGAATTTCCGAAGAGGCAGCCGGATCCGCTATGTGCCTCCTCAATGAAGCGGGCCTGGTCTTTCGTCGCCGGGGCGCTCGCATCGTTCCAACTGACTGGCTGCCTCGTGCAGGCACCTCCACTGAACCCGAGGAGCAGTGCGAGTCGACGAGCATCTTCAAGGAGCGCTGCGCCAAGCCACTTGGGCACGAAGGTAGGCATGGCAGGGGCGGCTACGTCTGGGGCTACCCGTCCACCCCTGCCGAACCCGCCGAGGAGGAGACGAAAGCGGAGTACCCGCGCACCGACGGAGACTTCACGGTTCTTGGGCCGGAAATCTTTACAGATGCGAGCGGTGAATTCATCTGCTGGAAAGGGGTGAATTACGTGCGCCAACCCGACCCCGCCTCCTCGCCGGTTGTCCCTGCCCCTACCGAAACCGGACCGTGGCAGGACATCTCAGAGGCTCCGAAGCATCTCACCCTGATTGACCGAGTTGGCGACAAATGGACGTATGACGGCGACGACTGGGTCACTCCCGAAACGGCGATCCTC
>Ga0153993_100739_pt1 | contig 12084 bp, 13 predicted proteins | sample TSNC077MetaG_FD_104706 | JGI IMG/M metagenome (GOLD analysis project Ga0153993, IMG submission 104706) | Attine ant fungus gardens microbial communities from North Carolina, USA - TSNC077 MetaG | ecosystem: Host-associated > Fungi > Mycelium > Unclassified | place: USA: North Carolina, Lumber...
CACCATCAGCAGCTCGACGCCCTCCTCGTGCCGCAGCACCACGAGGGCGGAGCTGTCGTCGGCCGCGACGCGCTCGACCTGGCGCACGAAGATCTGCGCCATCTCGTCGCTCACCCGGAAATCCTGGCCCAGCGCGTGGACGATGTAGCGCGGACGAGCCGGCGACGGGCGGGCACCCAGGGCGGTCTCGGTGCGGAAGTCCTCAACGGCGAGCTGCATCTCGGGTGTCATCGTCATGGCTTCCTCCTGTTGATCCGCGGGCATTCTTCTCCCGTTGCTCGAACGGTAGACCGGGTCGTCTCGCATGAGGAGGGGGTTGACGGGAGGAGGATGGGAGGCATGCGAACCTTCAGCTTCCCCGGCGTCGCCGTCGACGCGTCCAACATCGTCCTCGGCCTGATGCGCATCGAACCCCTGTCCGACGAGGAGATCCGCACCCTCGTCCGCACCGCCCGCGACGAGGGCGTCACCGTGTTCGACCACGCCGACATCTACGGCGAGGAGCGGCACGGGAGCGAGCGCCGCTTCGGCGACGCCGGCGCGATCCCGGCCGCCGAGCGCGACCAGGTCGTCATCCAGTCCAAGGTCGGCATCCGCGACGGCTACTTCGACTTCTCGCGCGAGCACATCCTCGCCACCGTCGATGAGTCCCTCGCCGCCCTGCGGACCGACTACCTCGACCTCCTGCTGCTCCACCGCCCCGACACCCTCGTCGAGCCCGAGGAGGTCGCCGCCGCGTTCGACGAGCTGCAGGCGGCCGGCAAGGTGCGCGCCTTCGGCGTCTCCAACCACACCCCGGGCCAGATCGACCTCCTGCGCCGGTACGTCTCGCAGCCGATCGTCGCCAACCAGGTGCAGTTGAGCATCACGCACGCCCCGCTCGTCGCGCAGGGCGTCGCCGCCAACATGGCCGGCCTCCCGCAGTCGATCGACCGCGACAACGGCATCCTCGACCACGCCCGCCTGCACGACATCACCCTGCAGGCCTGGTCGCCGTTCCAGAAGGGCTTCTTCGACGGCGTCTTCCTGGGCGACCGCGAGCACTTCGCCGAGTTGAACGACGTAATCGACGAGCTGGCCGCCTCCTACGGCGTCACCCCGACCGCGATCGCCACCGCCTGGATCACCCGCCACCCCGCCGGCATCCAGGTCGTGCTCGGCACCACCAACGCCCAGCGCGTCCGCGACGCCGCCGCCGGCTCCGACCTGCCCCTGACCCGCGAGGAGTGGTACCGGCTGTTCCGCGCGGCGGGGCACATCCTGCCGTAGGGGTGGTCTGCAGCAGTACTCACACATTCCGGGTGACCCGGCGAGCCGCCGCTAGTCCGAGGACGTATGCCGGGATACCGTCGACCGAGTGGATGCCGAACGTGTGACGCTGGGGCGTCGCCTCCTGACCCGGGCGCAGCTGCTGCGGGTGGTCGGCGTGCGCAGCGGGCTGGCACGGCCGGCGGACGCACCGCAGGGGTTCGCCGCGGGACGGCGCAACGTGCGCGTGCTGCTGGTGGGCTCGGGGCCGGTCGTCGGCTGGGGTGTCGCGAGCTACGACCTCGCACTGCCCGGCGCGCTCGCCCGGGCGATCGGGTCGTCGACCGGGCGCGGGGCCGTCGTCGACGTCGTCGCGCATCCCTCGGCCGGCGTGCGCAGACTGCGGTCGCTGGTCGCGGCGGCGGAGCCCGAACGCTACGAGGTGGTCGTGCTGAGCGCGACGCTCGCCGACTCGCTGCGCCTGCCCGACCCGGAGAGGTGGGGCGAGCGGGTTCGGTCGCTCCTGAGGGAGGTCCGGACCGCGCGGGGAGCAGGCGGCCAGGTGGTGTGGCTCGGCGCCCAGCCGATCCGCTCGTTCGACCCCGACGACGCGGGACCGACCCGGATCGCCCAGGAACACGCCGAGCGTCTGAATCTCGTGGCGGAGCGCGTGTGCCGGGAGGAGGGCGCGCTGTTCGCGCCGCTTCCGGCTCCGCCGCATGCTGAATCCGCTCGGCACCGCGGGCCCGCGGACTACTTGTTCTGGGCGAGGCGGATCGCCGACGTGCTCGTGCCCGCGCTCGTCGAGCCGCGCGGGAGCACGCCTCCCTCGTCGCGGACCGCTGCGGAGCGGGTGGAGGCCATCGAGCGTCTGCGCCTGGCCGAGCGCGGCCGGGATGCCCGCCTCGACGGGCTGGTGGGCACGGCGCAGCGCACGCTCGGCACCGAGATCGCCATGTTCACCATCCTCGACGCCGAGAAGGAGTGGGCGATCGCCGCCGTGGGCACGGCGACGCGCGAGTTCCCGCTCGAGGAGTCCGCCTGCCAGTACACGATCGCCTCCGCCGACGGCCTGGTCGTGGCCGACGCCGAGCTCGACGAGCGCTTCGCGACGAGCCCCGTGGTGACCGGTCCCGCCCACCTGCGGTACTACGCGGGCTACCCGGTGGAGGCGCCGGACGGCACGCGCATCGGCGCGCTCTGCGTGTTCGGGCGCAAGGCGCGCGACGCCGAGACCGGCGAGCTCGACCTCGACGTGCTCCGCGAGCTCGCCCTGCTCGCCCAGCGCGAGCTCTGGCGCTGGGAACCCGACCGCGTCTGACCCCGCCGAGGCGGCGAATAGTCCGCCTTCTCGGCGCTCCCGGCGTGAATTCGTGCCGCCTCGATGGCTGGGCTGTGGATAACCGGGGCGAACCGAGGCGAGGTGTCAGTCGGGGAGCGCCGCGAGGAGGCGGTCGAGCGAGCCGCCGAGTCCCCAGCGGGCGGCGAGCGCGTCGAGGGTCTCGCGCTGCTTCGCGCTCGGCCGGCGCAGCCGCGCATCAACGTCGGGCAGGTCGAGGTCGCGCACGACCTCGACGACGCGCGGTGCGACGTCCAGATAATCCGTCGCCGCCGCGAAGCGGGCGCGGACCGCCGGCTTCATCGCGCTGGAGTCGTCGCGCGCCGCAGCGCGAATGCCGTCGAGCGAGTCGTACTCGGCCAGCAGTGCCGCCGCGGTCTTCTCGCCGACGCCCGCGACGCCCGGGAGGCCGTCGGACGTGTCCCCGCGCATGGCTGCGAAATCGGCGTACTGGTCGGGCCGCACGCCGTACTTGCCCGACACGACCGCGTCGGTCAGCACCTCGAGGTTGCTCATCCCGCGCGCCGTGTAGATCACCCGCACGTCGTGCGCGTCGTCCACCAGCTGGAACAGGTCGCGGTCACCGGTCACGACATCCACCGGGCCGTCGCCGCGGGAGGCGAGGGTGCCGATCACGTCGTCCGCCTCGTGCTGCGCGGCGCCGACGATCGCGAGGCCGAGCGCATCCAGCACCTCCCGGATCACCGGCACCTGCTGCACGAGCGCCTCGGGAGTCTCCTCCACATCCACCCCGCCCGGCACTTCGCGGGCCACCCGGTGGGCCTTGTAGCTCGGGATGAGGTCGACGCGCCACCGCGGGCGCCAGTCGTCGTCCCAGCACGCGACCAGGGACTCCGGCCCGAACTCGCCGACGAGGCGCGCGATGATGTCGAGGAACCCGCGCACCGCGTTGACCGGCTCGCCCTCGGGCGACCGCACCGTGTCGGGCACCCCGTAGAACGCGCGGAAGTACAGCGACGCGGAGTCGAGCAGCATGGTCCGTCCGGTGGCGGACGCGGGCGTGGGCTGGGGCATGGTCGGCACCTCCGGATGCCCACGTTACGCAGGGCCACCGCGCGGGGCCAGAGGCGTTACCCTGGCGGCATGGCCGGAACCACCGTCGTGGAGCGCACCCAGCGCATCGCCGCGACCCCCGAACAACTGCAGCGCCGCCTCGCGGACCTCCCGGGCTGGATCGACTGGTCGCCGTGGGAGGGCCTCGACCCCGACCTCCACCGCGAGTACTCCGGCGAGCCGGGCACGGTCGGGTCGAGCTACGCCTGGTCGGGCAACCGCAAGGCCGGCGCCGGGCGTATGGAGGTCACCGCCGTCGACCCGGACGGGGTCGGCATCGCGCTCGACTTCACCAAACCGTTCCGCTCCACCAACGCCATCCGCTTCGTGCTGACCCCCGAGGGCGACGGCACCCGCGTGATCTGGCGGATGGAGAGCCCCCGCACGCTCATGACCCGTCTCTTCAACGTCGAGAAGCTTGTCGGCTCCGACTTCGAGAAGGGGCTGCGGCAGCTCAAGCAGGTGGTGGAGGGGTAGGGGCCGCGCCCGATCCTCGGCTTCACGGGGCCGGTCTCGCTGACGTGTTCAGCGTGACCGGCCCCTCTTCGTGCACCGTTCGTGCAGCTTCGGTTGACGACTGGACAACTATGGACATACACTGCTCATGTTCATAGTTGTCCACGTACAAGGAAGTACTCGAATCGATGAAGATCGCTGTGGTCGGAAGCTACGGAGCGGGCCTCACCATGCGGGTCCCGCGCTCGCCGGAGGCCGGTGAGACGGTCAGCGGAGGCGTCTTCGACTCCGGGCCCGGAGGCAAGGGCTCGAATCAGGCCGTCGCCGCCGCCCGGCTGGGCGCGGAGGTCTCCCTCCTCACCGCCGTCGGCGCCGACGACTTCGGTCGCGCGGCCCGCGACCTCTGGGCCCGCGAGGGTGTCGACGCGAGCAAGACGCTGACCGGTGCCGGCGCGACCATGGTCGGCTTCATCCTGGTCGAGCCGAGCGGTGAGAACCGCATCGCGATCGCACCCGGTGCGCTCGACGAGCTCGACGCCGCCGCGGTCGACGCGTTCCGCGACGAGATCGCCGCAGCGGACATCCTCGTCGTCTCGATGGAGATCCCGCTCGCCGCAGTCGTGCACGCGTTGCGAACGGCCAGGGAGGTCGGGACGACCACCCTGCTCAACCCGGCGCCCGCCCGCGCCCTGCCCGACGAGGCGTGGGCGCTCATCGACATCATCACCCCCAACCAGACGGAGGCGCCCGTACTTCTCGGCCGCGAGCCCGGCGACGGGGCGACCGAGCGCGAGCTCGTCACCGCTCTGCGCGCCCGCACCGGCGGGTCCGTCCTCCTCACCCGCGGCGCGGCCGGCGCGCTCCTGGCCGACGCGGAGGGGGAGCGCGAGATCGCACCGGTGCCTCCCGTCGCCGTCGTCGACACGACCGGTGCGGGCGACTCGTTCACCGCCGCTCTGGCTGTCGCGGTCGCGGCGGGCGCGTCGCTCGCCGATGCCGCCGCGTACGCCGCCCACGCGGGAGCCCACACGGTCGCGGCGGAGGGCGTCGTCCCCGCCCTCCCGACCGCGGCGCAGCTCCCGGCCCTCCCCTCCCTCCCGACCCCCGGCTCGATTGGACCCACCCGATGACCGCCACCACCGTCCCCGCGCGACGCAGCGCACCGGACTTCCGCAAGCTCCTCCACGCCCGCGAGGCCGGCGTGTTCGCCGCGCTCGTGCTGCTCGTCGTGCTCGGCACCGTGCTGTCGCCGAGCTTCCTCCAGGCGGGCAACCTGCTCTCGGTGGGCCAGCAGGTCTCGCAGATCGGCATCATGGCCGTCGGCGCGACCTTCGTGATCATCAACGGCGAGATCGACCTCTCCGTCGGCTCGATCTACGCGCTCTCGGCGATCGCGACCGGCATGGCGATCGCCGGCGGCGTCGCCTGGCCGCTCGCGATCCTGATCGGCCTGGCCGTCGGAGTCGTCGCCGGGCTGGTGAACGGCCTGGCCGTGGTGCTGCTCGGGGTGCCCTCGTTCATCGTCACCCTCGGCAGCCTGAGCGTCTTCCGCGGAGTCGCGCTCCTCATCTCCGACGGCAAGCCGATCTCGCTCAGCACCTCACAGGCCGGCGTCGCCGACTTCAACCTGCTGGGCCAGGGGCGCCTCTTCGGCGTCGTCCCGATGCAGCTCATCGTCTTCGCCGCGATCATCGTGCTCGGCGTCATCCTGCTCTCCCGCTCGCGGCTCGGCTTCAACACCTATGCCGTCGGCGGCAACAAGGAGGCCGCACGTCTCGTCGGCATCAACGTCGGCGTGGTCAAGCTGACGGCGTTCGTCCTCTCCGGATTCACGGCGGCGGTCGCCGGCGTGCTCGGCCTGTCGTTCCTGAGCTACGTGCAGGGCGTGACCGGCACCGGCCTCGAGCTGACGGTGATCTCCGCGGTCATCATCGGCGGCGCGGCCCTCTTCGGCGGCTCCGGCACGATGTGGGGCACCGTCATCGGCGTGCTGTTCATCGGCATCCTGCAGAACATCCTCAACATCAACGGGATCTCGTCCTTCTGGCAGACGGTCGTCACCGGTCTCGTCATCGTCGCGGCCGTGGCCGCCGACACCTGGCAGCGCAAGCGCAAGACGCGCGCGTGACCGCCGCGGCATCGATGCCGCGCCCGCGCACCACCCGCACGCACCACCCGAGCACATCACACACGAAGGAGTACTGATGTCTTTCCGCACCCTCACCCGCCGCGTGCTGACGGCCGCCGCCGTCGCCACGACGGTCGCGCTGACCGCCGCCGGCTGCGGCGCGATCACCAATGGCAACGCCGCCGACGCGTCCGGCGGCTTCCACCTCGCCGAGTACATCCAGAAGCGCGTCGACGGCGGTGAGAAGCTGCGCATCAAGCTCAGCTACCACGACCCGTCCCTCGCGTTCGCGACCCCGATCCGCGAAGGGATGGAGAAGGCCGGCACCGAGTTCGGCGCCGACGTGCAGCTGATCGGCCCGACCGGTGGCGACGCCGCGAAGCAGGTCGCCGAGTTGCAGACGCTCATCCAGCAGCAGGCGGTCGACGGGCTCGCGGTCTCCTCCGCCAGCAGTGACGCCTTGAAGCCGGTGATCGCGCAGGCCTATGAGGCGGGTATCCCGATCATCTCGTTCAACACCGACAACCCCGGCTCGAAGCAGATGGGCTTCGTCGGACAGGACCTCGCCGCCTCCGGCACCTCCGAGGCGAAGCAGCTGCGCACCGCCCTCGGCGACACGACCTCCGGCAAGGTCGTCGTCTTCTCCCTCGACACCGGCGCCGGCTGGTCGAACGACCGCTTCGGCGGATTCAAGAAGGGCATGGAGGGCTCGGGTCTCGAGGTCGTCGGCCCGGTCAACGTCGGCAACGAGCCGAACGCCGCCTACAACACGGTCGACTCGACCATGTCGGGCCAGTCGGGCGTCGTCGCCATCGCCGGCCTCGACTGCTGCAGCACGACGGCCGCGGCCAAGTGGGTCCAGCAGTCCGGCAACGCGGGAAAGATCACCATGGTCGGCTTCGACCTCCTCCCGCAGACCGCCGAGTTCATCACCCAGGGCGTCGTGACCTTCACGATCAGCCAGAATCCGTCGGAGCAGGGCTACCAGGCAGTGAAGGTGCTCACCGACTTCCTGAAGAAGGGCACGACGATCTCCGGCGTCGACACCGGTGCCCAGATCATCGACGCGAAGAACCTCTCCGACGCGACAGTGGAGGGCTGACATGACGCTCCCGACGCCCGACGCGGCGCAGCCGGCCATCCGCATCACCGGGCTCAGCCGCCGGTTCGGACCGGTCACGGCTCTCGCCGACGTCACGATGGAGGTTCCGGAGGGGCGGGTGACCGCGCTGCTCGGAGAGAACGGGGCAGGCAAGTCCACCCTCCTGAAGATCCTCGCGGGCCTGCAGCCGCCGAGCGCCGGGAGCGTCACCGTCCACGGGGTCGAGGTGCAGCGGTTCGATCCGCACTCCCTGCTCACCGACCACGGCGTCGCGATCGTGCCGCAGGAGCTCTCGCTCCTGCCGGAGCGCACCGTGGCCGAGAACATCCTCGTGGGAGTGGAGCCGGGCAGTCGCTGGTTCCCGTCGCGCCGGCGGATGCGGCAGCGCGCCGCCGAGCTGCTCCGCACGCTCGACCTCGACCTCGACCCGGCCGCGCCGGTCGGCGGGCTCGACCTGGCGACGCAGCAGCTCGTCGTGGTGGCGCGCTCCATCGCGCGCGGCTGCCGCATCCTGATCCTCGACGAGCCCACGTCGGTGCTCACGCCCGCGGAGTCCGAACGACTGTTCGCGCTGATGGAGACGCTCACACGCCAGGGCACCACCCTGCTGTACGTCTCGCACCGGATGCCCGAGGTGTTCCGGCTCGCGGATCAGCTCGAGGTGCTCCGGGACGGACGCCACGTCGCCTCCTGGAGCCGGGAGGAGACGACACCGGAGCAGGCTGTCGCCGCGATGGTCGGGCGGGAGCTCGGCGACCTGGCGCGCCGTTCCGACACCGTGCGCGCGGACCCGCTGGTCGGTCCGGTGCTGACCGTGCGCGATCTCGCGGGCCGTGGGCACCGGGAGGTGTCGTTCGACCTGCATCCCGGCGAGATCCTCGGCGTCGCGGGTCTGCCCGACAGCGGGCGGGTCGAGCTGCTCCGCAACCTCTTCGGCGCCGAACGCGGCGCCGGAGGCCGGATGATGCTCGACGGGCGATCGTGCGACCGTCGGACGCCCGGGGAATCGGTACGCCGTCGCCTCGGATTCGTCCCCGGCGAGCGTCGCGCGCAGGGCCTCCTCAGCTCCCTCGGAGTCGGCGACAACATCGGCGTGCTCACGCTCGGCCGACACACCTCCGGCGGCCTCGTGCGCCGCGGCGGGTTCGACAGGGAGGCCGGTCGGCTGGCGACCGCCCTCACGGTCAAGACCGCGTCGTTGCAGACCCCGATCGTCAACCTCTCCGGCGGCAACCAGCAGAAGGCGATGCTGGCGCGCTGGCTCGCGATCGAGCCGCGCGTGCTCATCCTCGACGAGCCGACGCGCGGCGTCGACGTCGGGGCCAAGGCCGAGATCTACGAGCAGCTCTTCGCGCTCGCCGCGGCGGGTGTCGCCATCCTGTGCTCCTCGTCCGACCTCCCCGAGCTCCTGACCATCACCGACCGCATCGCCGTCATGGCGGAGGGGCGCATCGCGACGGTCCTGCCGACGGCGGAGGCGACGGAAGAGAACATCATGGCCGCCGCTACCGGTGCCGCCGCCGTGGCCTGATCCCGCCCCCGCGACCGAACAGAAGGAGAGACATGAAGAAGAACGGCATCCTCAACGCCGAGCTGAGCGGAGCGCTCGCCACCCTGGGCCACACCGACCTGCTGCTGGTCGTCGACGCCGGGTTCCCCATCCCGCGCGACGCGCACCGCATCGACCTCGCGATCGCCGAGAACCTCCCGGACCTGCGCACCGTGCTCGGCCTCATCGCCGACGAGCTGGTGGTGGAGGGCGTCGTCCGCGCCGACGACGTCGTCTCCAACAACCCGCGCCTCGACGACTGGCTCGGCGAGCGCTTCGCCGGCGCCGAGTTCAGCACACGCACCCACGCCGACATGCTCGGCGCGGTCGCCGCCCAGGCGAAGGTCATCGTCCGCACCGGCGCCTTCGAGCCCTGGGGCAACATCGGCCTCGTCTGCGGTGTCGACGTGCCCCGCTGGTTCGGCGGGGACGGCGTCGTCGCCCCCGATTACTACGCCGACCGTCTCTGACGGCCGGAACCTCCCACCCCGCACCCGCGGTCCACGCGAAAGGAACACCACCGTGACCACCACCACCGGCGAGAAGACACTCGCCCCCGCCGAGCTGGCCCCGTACATCCAGCACACCAAGATCGAGGTCGGCCTCACCCGCGACGAGATCGTCGCCCACGCCCGCGAGACCGTCGAGCACGGCTTCAACGCGGCGATGGTCCCCGCCTCCTGGGTCGACGTCGTCGCCGCCGAACTGCGCGGCACCGGTGTCGGCATCGCCACCGCGCTCGACTTCCCCTCCGTGGGCGTCACCACGAGCGCGGGCAAGGCGGCCGAGGCCGAGTCGATCGCGCGCCTCGGTGCCACCCAGCTCGACATCGGCGTGCAGATCGGCTGGCTCAAGAGCGGCATGTACGACGCGTTCCGCGACGACATCGCCGGCGTCGTGCGCGCCTCGGGCATCCCGGTCAAGGTGATGCTGGAGCTCCCGCTGCTGACGCCCGACGAGCGCCGGGCGGCCGTCGAGCTGTCGATGGAGGCCGGCGTCGCGTTCCTGAAGAACGCGTCGAGCGGGCAGATCGAGACCGCCAACCCCGAGAGCGTCCGCTATCTCGTCGGCCTGGCCCGCGACGGCGTGCTCGTGAAGGCGTCCGGCTCCATCAAGAGTTACCCGCAGGCCCTGTCTCTGCTCGAGGCGGGCGCGAGCCTGCTCGGCACCAGCGCGGGCCTCGAGATCATCAGCGATTCCGGCGACGAGAACACCGCCAGCTATTGACCGCGCCGCCGCCGTCCCGCGTGAACTAAGGTCGGGACGGCGGCGCACACCAGGGGAGGACACACGACGGTGACCGTGAACGACGAGCTGTTCGACGAGGGGGACGTCGACCGCGGGGCTCCGATCGCCCTCCATTCGCAGATCTCGGAGCGCATCCGCGGCCGGATCGCGACGGGCGAGTGGCCGGCGCACTACCGGTTGAAGAGCGAGCCCGAGCTGGCGCACGACCTCGGTGTCAGCCGCGGCACGCTGCGTCGCGCCCTGACCACGCTGATCGAGGAGGGGCTGCTGCGGCAGATCCGCGGCAAGGGCACCTTCGTCACCTCCACCACGATCGAGCCCTCGATCGCCCAGAAGCTCAGCACGCTCTCGGAGGACTTCGCCAACCAGGGGATCGTCACGCAGACCGAGGTGCTGGAGTGCGTGCTGCTCGAGCCGCCGCGACCGGTCGCCGCCCTACTCGACATGCCCGCCGGGGCCAAGGTCCTGAGTCTGCGCCGTCTGCGCCGCACCGAGGACGGCCCCGTCGCCCTGCTCGTCAACTACGTCCGCACCGACCTTGCACCGGGGCTGGAGGACACGGACTTCACCACGGCCAGCCTGTTCGGGACCCTGGAGGGTCGCTTCCAGCTCAAGATCGGCAGCGCGCGACGCACCTTCTCGGCCGAGGCCGCCGACGCCGCCACCGCCGCATCGCTCGAACTCGCGACGGGTGCTCCCGTGCAGTACCTGCAGCAGGTGACCTACCTCGCCGACGGCCGCCCGATCGAGTACTCGGACGTCTGGATCCACTCGGGTCGTCTGCGCGTGACCTCGCTGCTGTCGCGCCGCTGAGGGCGGAGCGCGTCGCCGGCGGGTTCAGCCCGCCAGATACGTCCCGTGCCCCCGCACGATCACGTCGCCGTCGAACTCGAGCACCTCGCTGACCACGCCGCCGGCCTGATTGCGGTAGCGGATGACGATCGTGCCGACGCCGACATAGTGGTCCAGCACCTCGAACCGGAGGTCGGGGAGGGCGGCCAGGCCGGCCGTCCAGTACTCGCGCAGGGCTGCCTTGCCGCGCGCGACCCCACCGCTGCCGGGGAGCAGCCGTGCGGCGAGCGGCGAGGTGAAGACGACGTCGTCCGCGTAGTGGGCGAGGAGGGCGTCGAGGTCGTGGGCGTTCCAGTCGGCCAGCCACTGGTCGACGAAAGCGCGGGCGGTGTCGTGGCTGATCATCCCTCCAGCATGGCATCGCCTAGCGTGGAGGCATGACCCTCCCGCCGCTCCAGGTCGCCGCCATCGCGCTCCTCCGCGATCGCACCGTGCTGATGGTGACCGCGCGCGGGCGCGAGGTGCACTACATGCCCGGCGGCAAGATCGACCCGGGCGAGACCGCAGCTCAGGCTGCGGCGCGCGAGGCGCATGAGGAGGTCTCGCTGACGCTCGACCCGAACGCCCTCGAGGAGCTGTTCGAGGTGCGCACGCTCGCGCACGGTCAGGAGGAGGGGCGGATGGTGCACATGCGCGTCTTCCGCGCGCGCACCGATGCCGTGCCGGTGCCGTCGGCCGAGGTGGGCGCGCTGCACTGGGTCACGACCGCCGACGCGGACCGCTGCCCGCCCGCGGGCCGGGAGGTCCTGCGCCTCCTCGCCGCCCGCGACCTCATCGACTGAACCGTCCGCAGTCCGTGGCCCGCGAGCACAGGAAAAGTGCTCGGAATGCGGCCCGAAACGAGCCATTTTCCTGTGCTCGCGGGCTACGGGCGGCTACGGGTGGCTGCGGTCGGGGCAGCGGAGGTCGCGGCGACGATCGACTCGCAGGCGTCGCTCGGGCGCCGCGACGGGTCGATGGCCCCGACGATGGACGAGGAGATCTCGGCGAGCTGCTCGACCTGCTCGGGAGTCAGTGCCGCGAGCACACGCGAGCGCACGGTGTCCAGGTGCCCGGGGGCGGCGGTCGCGACGAACTCGGCGCCCGCG
>Ga0153993_100742_pt1 | contig 12064 bp, 12 predicted proteins | sample TSNC077MetaG_FD_104706 | JGI IMG/M metagenome (GOLD analysis project Ga0153993, IMG submission 104706) | Attine ant fungus gardens microbial communities from North Carolina, USA - TSNC077 MetaG | ecosystem: Host-associated > Fungi > Mycelium > Unclassified | place: USA: North Carolina, Lumber...
CAGTCCTGGAAACCAGCAACTGAGACAATCTGCATGCAGGATCAAGTTTGCAGGATAAATATCTATCTGTACACATGTGAAAGGCGCATGTCGCTAGATTATTGGCAAAGCAAACGAGGTGAGAACAGGTGCTCCTATGCTATAAATAGCCGAGTGTTCAGCGCCTTGTACAGGAGAATGGAGACGGCTGCCGGCTTTTTATGAAGTGATTCTATGAGCTTATTGACTGAGCCTTTGATGAGCTACAATAGTAATTGACACATAGACTTGATTTTCTGATGTTGTGGCACCCTGAGATCATGCAGAGCCTCCTCGGAGTCAAGCTGAGCGGGTGGCTTTCACGTGGCCCATTGAGTTTGTTAGATTAGTCACAGCACCTCGTGTGTACTTTGCCACCGGGTGAAGGTGGGGTTTTTGTCCAATATGGAAATGCTGCGGTGACTCGGTTTACAATAATAGTAGATCACGCGGAAACAGAAGTTGAGCTGCGCGATTGAGGTCAGAGGGGCGATGCCAGCCGTAGATGATGTCTCAAGGGTCAGCACTTTGAGATATATCAAGTCAGGATCGAAAAGCAAGGTAGGGTAGGGTGAGATAGAAAGGGGTATGCCATGGCGCCTCACTTCACAGATCAAATGGTGTGTCAATTACAAAAGGGGTTTTGCGTGTTCTAAGAACGTCTGAAGTTCGTAGAAGAATTTTCATCTGATATATGAGCCTTGGTTTCTAGGGCCGAAAGATTACAATCAGTGCTTAGCGTGGGTTATCGATTTTGAAGCACTGCACTTGTAAATTTCAAACTCAGAGAATGATTGTTTTATCCTGCGAAGCGAGAATTCGACCCCGCTGGCACCAAATTAAACATGACTCAAGTTCGAATGGTTTTCGGAACATTCTAGGTGTCTCATGCACTGCACCCCCAAGAAATCTTGACAGACCCCTGATTGTCTGACTAATACAGGAACTTCCCTTTCCGGTGTGCATAGTGAAGTGGGCTGTTCCATGTGGACATCACTTAGGCCCGAAATGTAGGGTGTCTTTGTTCAGCGTTGGGCATGCTCAGTCTACTTATATTCTAAGTATTGTGCGCATGTCTATTCGTGGAACTTGGTACCCGATAACGGAAAGTCGAGATGATGAGTTACGCGGTTCCCGGTTGCTGAGTACCCACGCGCGCTTGCTTTTCACCCCTGCAAAGCTATAGGCTTGTTGGAGCCAAGATTTCTGGGGCCTTCATATCAATTCGTAGGCCAGCTTCCGTGAGACCTTGCAGGTGGCAAGTGTGGCATACAAACTGATCGGACATTATTACAGGGCACTGAAACCGGTATTAAAGTACAACAGTTAGTCGTGAAGCCAAAGCGGTACTCTGTTGTTCGGTTTAGGAGTGTTCAATGTCAGTAGAACTGCTGCGGTTGTCTGTACTTGTATGGCGGACCAAGGGGTATATTGTTATTTGTCGACTCAGATTGGACGTCGAGTCAAGGGCAGATGACTAGTCGCCGAACGTTCCGGGATTACTCTGGGATTGCTCTGGGAAAATTTTTTTCACCCACCCCACTTTGGCATGATCTCACGGTAGAGACATTTTCTTTCTCGCCATCTGATAGACATGCTTGTTGGGTGGAGAGAATGAGCATCAGATATCAGACTGTTCTAAAATTTGGACTAAACCGATTTAGAGAAGACTAGACGTTTGCAATGGAAGTACTGATGGCTGATAAAGTACCGTGACATATGCTGACAAAAAGATATATCGAAATTCCGATAAATCGGCAGGGAAGGTACACAGTCGATACAATGGCGTAAAAGAGTAGAGAAATCTGAAGATGGGATTCTTCCATTACCCAGGATCATATTTGTCAGATGAAGGTGGATCCCTAATTTAGGGTGCAACTGTGACTACCTGAATGAACTTTAATCTTTTGTATTCAGAGAGGTCACTTGACGGCCAATCGGCTGGTTGGGAAAAAAATACTGGTAAGGGAACCGGGAAAGTCCCGAGCTAAGGCTGATAAGGTGCCGGTGCATGGAGGACTGATTAGCTGATCAAAGTTAGAGGGTGTGAAAAGCATGTTACCAGAGAAGGCTAGGCTTTCGCGGAGAAAGACCCTGTGCTGTGTAAGCATTGAACAAGAATTAAAACGAACAAGAGGATGTGGGAGACTGCTGTGGAGATAGATCTGCGATCTAAGTCCCAGGCTAGGTTCCTGTGCACGTGCCGGGAGAAGGGAGCTGTTTGTTGATGCATTTGCCTAGATGCCGTAAATCCGCTATATATTGCTTCCACACCACCACTACTCCACCATACAATCTCCTCCCCTCCCCCATGCCTGGTTTCCTCCCCCATCTCAGGCTCCCTCATAAACGTCGTACTGCTACATCGGTCTTTGCTGGCTACTTTGACCCCTCACCCGAGCGCGACGTCCTCACGTCCCTCCTCAACGGCGTCGGCCCTAACAAAGAAGTCGAAGCAAAGGAGGAAATGCGCAAGGCCAAGAAGAGGAAGGACTCTAGGAAGCGACCTGATGCTTCCCCAAGGCGCGATACTTTAATTGACCTCACCGTTCCCCAATCTGCGCCACCCATCGCCTCCTCCTCAAAACCTCAGCCGGTTCAGCAAGAGCCCAGAAAGAAAAAGACTTTTTGGACTGCTCGTCAAGGACGACCCAATATTCAGCTCATGCCAGTGGAACGTTCTGTTTCTGTCACTCCTCCGCCTGGATACTTGCCAGCCCGTCTTCCATCTGATACCCCGACATCTAGCTCATCCTCAACATCCCACAGGCCCTCTAAGAGACCACGGCGTGGGCGTTCTATCTCGGTTTCAACATCCCGCACGTCCTCTAAGAGACCACGGACGCCAGCTGATGATGAGGATATTGAGGAGACGGAACGACCTAAGAAGAAGAAGAAGCGGAAGAAGCGCGTCGCGCACAAGAAAGGATGGAAAGGATGGGTTGAGGGTTCACCCACTCCTTCTGATAAACTCATCAACCTTGATGCTGTCTTGGTGTTCCAAGACCGTAGAACGAGGAGCGGGAAGAACTTTGACGCCATCAGTGTTGGCACAGATACCTGGGTATGAAGTAAACTCATTCAACGGTACATAATTTCTAATTTTTTTGTGGCAAACATCCTAGCTGCCTGCTGATGTTATCGGCCTCAACTCCGAACCTCTGGGCTAACTGTCAGCGCCGTCGTCATCACTATTGTCAATAGGAATACAACCTGCCGTCTCCGTGGCTGTATTTGGATCTTCCTCTGCAGTGTTGTGCTCCCTTTGCTGTTGTCTTAATCAATTCATCTACGGTTGTTTTCTGATCTTCGTCATCTTTAATCGTTATTAGGCATTCTTGGCCGGTTCAGTTTGTGTTTCTGGTTAACGATGATCTGAGCTATTGATGAAGATCAATTAGTGCCACTCCATCTATTGTTTGCTATCTCCACATGTTCATTTAGGTCATTGTCCTTGTCCATGGGTAGCATAGTGACATTGGATAGCAGAAGGTCTCACGCTCAAACTGCCTATTCGGAACCAATCAATGTTTTTGTTTCATTAAAATAGTTTAACCCTTGTTTCGCCTTGTTATCGCAACAGGATTATTTCTATGTTTCAAACGATTCTCGGCGTCCATGTGGGCATTGTGCCACATCTATGCGTGTGGTGATTGAGTTGGGGGAGATGCCGAGATTCCTCGGGAAAACACCATCAAATATCCAATAATGCTGAAAAAACTACCTCCACTGTTCAGCCGCATCGTTTTGTAGAGTTTTTGAGACATTTCAGCTATTCCTCAGCAACTTTAAAATGGCTCTTGCACGCCTCCAGATACCTCCTCTGCCTGTACCACCTTCATGGTTTCCTGGGCACATGTCCAAGTTTGTGCGGATGCTGCCATCCTTGCTTGCCCGCACAGATGTCGTTCTCGAGATTCGGGACTCTCGTCTCCCTTTGACGAGCATAAATCGGAGCTTGGAAGGTAGGACATGAGTTCTTGTATGTACTCCGGCGAAAGCAAACATGCTCTATTTCAACAGTATACGCCACGTCGGTTTCCCATATTGCCTGAGCTTTTCTTTCCTTTAGAAAAATCGCTAAATTTTGATTTTAGGTGCGCTACTGAGGTGGAGGACGGAGCGTGGCTGGGACCCACAGACTCCCGGCCGGCGTATCGTAAAGACACAAGCTTGCGAACACATAGTTGTACTGAATAAACGTGATCTTGTTCCTGAGTGGGGTATGGAGGTTTGTGAAGCAATCCATAATATAAAGAGATTCTCGACTCAAAGCATGATCAATAGCCTTTCCGTCAAGCGATGCTTTCAAGGTTTCCCGAGCAACGTATATTGTTCGCATCGTGGTATCGACCGCGGGATGTTCACATTCTGAGCGAGATGCTAGTCAGTATGTTGCACTTCTATCAAATCACCTCGTTGGTTCCTTGGTCCAGATACTGATCCGCTTCGATCCAGATATAGCCAAGGAGCATCCATATGCTCTGGAGCTCAACGTTCTTGTTATTGGTTTGCCCAACGTCGGCAAGTCAACGCTGCTCAATGCTCTTCGCAACACGGGCATTAAAGGACGTCAGTACCCTACATTGCTTGATCATCATTGCATAACTGACTTGTTGTTCCATCTTCAATTAAATTAAGGAACACCAAAAGCTTTCCAAACCTCAGGGAATCCAGGCATGACGCAATCGCTATCGACTCGATTGAGACTATCTATCGATCCTCTTGTGTATGCTTATGATAGTCCGGGGGTTATGCCACCTTTCCTGGGCCGTGGCGCGGAAGGTGCCGAGAGAGGAGTCAAGTTAGCATTGATAGGTACGTAAAATGCCATCGCATTCTCCCCTTCTGTATTCATGAGACCAATCGTGCCAAAGCTCACCAAAGCAAACAGCGGGGATCAAAGAAGGATTATATGACATGGAAGCTCTTGCGGCGTATTTGCTCTATAGGATGAATATGCTGAATCCCATTTGTAAGCTATTTCAAAACTCTGTTCTCAAGGCAGACTTGCTGGGTACTTGCTGGGTATTTGATCACCTCAATCGGTTTTTTCTCTTTTATTTTAGTGCCTGCCTATCTTCACGTGCTCCCACCTGGGTCGGCACCTATCGCCGACTTGCAGGAATTTTTGCCATTGTTGGCACGGCGTATGGGCATGATCAGGAGTGGTGGTGAAATGGACCTATCTCGAGCGGCCGAGTACTTTGTCAGATGGTGGCGTTCAGAAGGAGGTCTTATCGCCGCATCAGAGGCCCAAGCTCTACATCAGGACCGTGCTCCTCGTCCAGTGGTTGATGAACAGCTACTGCAGAGTCAATGCCCACTTGGGATCCAAGGTTGGGGTTTTGATCTAGAGTGGGAAATGCGACCAGGTGACATTGTTTCGGGAGTTGATTCTAGAACAATGATCCAGAGAAAGATGGCGAGATGTATCAGTGACTATATGATCCGACTTGAGAAGGAAGAGGGCAACGTGAGTGATACGCAGAAGAGGAAAATGAGGGTACAGGAGGAGAAAATGAAGCGAAAAATGAAGTGGCTGCGGCATTAATCGTGACCATGATCATCATGCTCATTACTTGGCGACGTGTTCTGAGATACGCTGTTCTGGTTGCACGTCTTGGTGACTGAGTTCAGGCAAGCTTTCCCACATGCTGGCAGTCCTCTCAAATGCATAACTGTCTACAATCAGTTGAGAAGTATACATGATGTATGAATGTGTTCCATGAATTATTTGGTCGTGTCATTATGATGTCATTATAATTTTATGTTCTGTCTATATCATCGGGACGATAGATGAACTGATAGATGAACTTCATTCAGAAAGTTGAGGAAGTTTCGATGAACCTGTCTATTCGAATGAACCGTGTTCAAAAGCACAAAATTGCGATGCGATCTTATCTCATTTGAGTAAAGGCTGGATCACCAGACAGGAATTTCGTGTTGGGCTTCATGTTTCAACAATATTCCTGAATCTCGCGGATGTGGAGGGTGATATATTTACCCAAAGCTCATCGGAAAGCTTCGGAACTTCGTGATCGATTCAGTGTCCGCTACCAGAAGGAAGAATCACACTGAGAAGCCTACTCAGGTGATGTTCTCTTGGGAGACAGGTTGACAGTTGAAAAAGTTGTATAGGTATACATCAGACATGATATCTAGATAGCAGTCTACTATCGGTCTTAACGTTGAGGGTACTCGTTTGTAAATCGAATCCGGACCGCGCCATTGCCGGTAGATCAGTGAAATCATCGGCGTTAATGCTGCCCGACGCGTGGTAAATAAGCTTATATTATACCAAGCACCGAGCTTGCGTAGAATAGAAGAAAATACATCACACCAGGTAGGTGTGACATCAAGGGATTTGTAGCGATAGATGTGGCAATTGCGGCGGCAGAGAAAAACCTCTAGTCGTACTGGTGATAATCCAGCTCTTGGATTGCCCTCAGGAATTATCCTCGCAACGTCTATAGGTTTCTTAAGTCGTATTATATCAGTTCTAGTACCTTTAGGAAAGTGGTATCATCTTTGAGACGACATGATGGAACGTCCTCTATTGGCCAGTCGTCTCAATCAGAAAATCCTTTTATTATCAAGTCTCATAGCATTTAGCTTGATCCTGAAATTCATTTTCGTTTAGGCAGTCTGGAGCGTAAGATAGCCCAACAGTATTCTAGGGTGGCTTTTCTTCACGGAAGCTATTTTCTTATTTTGTGGAGACTAGAATGATGGGACATACCACTTCAAGTACGAGAGCATTATAGTTCTCTCATAGTGTTGTGCACTCAATCATCATCATCATAGTCTAGTTTGTCGTCATGTTCTGTCGTTCCATCTCTCTCAGATATTCTGTTTTGTCGAGGGGTAGAGACATGTGGTTGAAGCAGATATAAAAGGCGTTGGAGCTATGCCCCTAAATAATCTCTCATTACTGGACGCGTCTCTTGACCGGAGTTGTGGACTTAAATTTGAATCTAAATCAAAGTCTTTACCTTTTCTTCATAAAGGACTCAATACGAATGCTCAAGGATGAGGTGCCAATGATTGAGACACTAGAAGATTAGATGGGATGAGATTCCTGTGAATTAAGGACTGGGATGGTTTCTCTGCTATCCAACCAAGTCCAATATCTATGCAGCTGTAAATAGAATAAAACGCAATTCAGAAGATCTTTTGAATCTCATTGAAAGCTTGGAGCTTGGATAGCCATTTTATTTTTTGAGCATAAAGGTTTGAATGTGAATTCTAATAATAATAAATGACAGATTAGTAAGCAATGTAATTCCGATCCTGTGCTTCCCGCTTGTATCATGTAGGCAACTGCAAAAGGCGGACACCAACACGCGCTGGTTAGATATCAAATTCCATTCACCTCTCACAAAATCTGAGAGACATCAGACTACCTATGCTTGCGATGCTCAGTTCCACCCATTTCCAAGAGGGGACGCCACATCAAGGCCGAAAATTATTATGAGTCTGTTTCGTTCGAGCTTTGTGACAGAAGATACTATATTACCGACTAGAGGGCTCAATAATTCTATAATTATCTATCAATGCGTTGCAAGGCGGGCCGCCGGAACCACAGTTCGCTCTCTGCTATGATGGTCGAAAACCTTGAAGCGGTTTTAGACGTAGAATATACGGACCGGCAGAATACTATATTCGTTGTATCAGAGCGCTCGGAGACCCACCAGTTCTTCTCCCTCAGCCTTTTGAATTTGATAATCTGAGCCCATCAGTGTTGTCAAAAGTTCCCTATATCAATGATGAGGATATACTACTCTGAGGCATTTACTGATACTGAGTTATTCCGCAGTCATCGTAGTGTTTTGAAGAAATGTTTACCTAACCAATATATAGTGTCTTGTCGAGAACTCGATCAGCATATAGAATCTTCAGTTCAGCACACGGTGACATATCACCATTTGACAGGACTTCCATGTCACCCAATGGCCTATGTGCATTGTGCACGGTGATCGGCAATTACATTTCTGTTAGTGAAAATGATGTGACCTCCAATTTTTCTGGACTACGGCCTCAATCATTTGATATCCAATGAGAAATCATTATCTCTATCCCTTGCCCAATAGACGGGCTGATCATGAAAATGCTATGAAATCAGAGATTTTTTTCATCTCTGAAATATGCAGAATGATCTAGCACGTGCACTACGAAGACTGCTATCGTAAGTCTTCAAATGTGAGACAATAAATCGTTGTTTCACGGAACCGAAATCGGTTCAGAACCGGGCTGTCGGTTTCCCACAGATTGAATCCGTATTCCTGACTTCCGTTCGACCAACTGCGTAAACGATTCTGGCTTTTCGGTTCATCAAATTTCGAGGGTTGATGAAGGGTTTTTTCAATGAAGGAGCCTGAGGTCCAAGACTGATATGCCTATGAGCATAGGCACAGTTAAAATTTTGACGCCAGGAGGGAATAGATATGATTAACCTGGGATTGTTATGCGGTAGTGAATATTGGAATTTAGGCAACATTTATGATGCGATCGAGATGAAAATTCGTGACCTTAGTGCGAGGAGCGGTATATCGATAATCCTAGTCAATTATCTAATCATCAGTGATGATATAGACTTTCCTATGGATCGATCAGACGTCTCTCCCATGTCTTCATTGACGTGTGCAATTGCATGGGTAAAGTTATGATACACATATATTGTGCCCCCTCAGATGTTTTGACGTGATTATGATCACACCTGTATAGACAAAGATTATTACCTCAGCAAGACAAGATCTAAAATAAACATAGCAGATCAGTGGCAGGAAGTTATATTTAGTTATAGCCAATACCTTATCTGAAGCACTTGGCAACAAATTTTCCATAGGTAGAACCCACCAGGGGTGGGGTATACCCCCAGAATAGGGGTAAGGGTAAGGGTAAGGGTAAGGGTAGCAAAAGTCTACCCTTGACTCTACCCTTGCCTTTGTCTCAAGTGAACACCTAAAAGCATCCTCTGGACCAAACTTTATAGTCAGGGTTGCTTGTCTCCTCAAAATCTATTCAAAGTATTCTAATGTTTTTTATGATCTAGACATAGTATGCATTATCTCTCTCTCTCTAAAGGGTTTCTAACCTCACATCTCAAAAACCATAAGTCCAACTTCAAGTCTCTAGAGAGTAGATCTCTCTTTCTTGCAGATTTACATCCTCTGAGTATTTTCTTTGGTGATTAAAAAACGGAATAACATGAGTCCATGTCAGGCCCAGGTCCATGACTGGAGAGTTTGCTAACAAATAGTTTCATTGACAAGGAGCAAGGCCAAGAAGAGTAGCACAGGTTGAGCCAAGCCACCTAAAAGGGAAAAATAATATGGAAGGAAATTCTAACTGCAACTCCTTGTCTTGGTGAGCCAATATCCTTTCCTGGCCATTTTATACTTATGTTTCTGTCATCTAGACAATTTATTTACATACTGCTGGTTCTATGGGATCCTACAACATTTTATCTATTCCATCATATGCTCGCATCTCAACCATCCTACATGCAATCTAGATAGTCTCTGTAATTGCTAACAATACCCAGGAATAGAACCCCAGCTCAAAGGGTGAATTGAACACATTCTATGGAGGCTTCCAGTGCCTGGATTGGTGGGTTTTGAAATAGTTGTAATGACAATAATGACAAAATACTGACTGGAGCGACAGACTCCAATTTGTGGCTGAGGTGAGATAAGGCAGTGAAACAATTCTTAGAAGGCCAAATTTCCCGGGATTCTCAGATGGTATAGGTATATTGCTAATTTGAAAGAACGAAAGATACCCAAAGCTGGGGGGTTTGAAAGCAGAAAACCAGCTACACTGGTAAATGAGAGGTTCAGGGTAAGCCTCTCCAGTGGTACAGTACAGTTCCCTAGGAGAGCGTGTATAAGGTTGTCGGGCAAAACGTGAAGCGAGAGTGAACTTACGGAAGTGCTGTCTTTTTGAACTACTTTGCGATTGACCAACGCGATAAGGCATTTGTTGACTCTCGCCTGGTTCAAGTCAGGCATTTTAACGAGATCAAGCACTGAGAGTTTGAGTATGATAAATGTTCTGAGAAGACACATACTCACGTTTCACAGTCTGATCTCGAGCTTTCAAAACACCTTCGATAACCATTTCCATATGTCTACGAAGAGCCTGGGGGAAACGATGGGAAAGACGCTATATAGAAGAAGGGAATTGCATACAGGATCACTTCCACGAAACTCCAAAGGGAGAGCAGATATCGTTCTATCGATTTCCTTCTGATAAAAGGTGATTGATTATTTTACTGTTAAAATTGGGCAACCAAGCTTACATCGCGTTCCTTTCGCTCCTTGGCGGTCATCTTGGGTTTCAAGACCTTTTTACCCACCCCTGTACTGGCCCCAGATAACGCAGAGGTACATGTAGTGTTTCCTATCATGGTAGTATCGGCTTCCGTTATCTCCGTCGTAGCGGTCTTGTCTGCAAGTAATTCTGCCTCGCGAGCTGCCGTCTCCGCCGCTTGTCTCTTGAGGGCCTCTGCAGTGGCAATTGTTTTCGCCTCTGAAGTAGCAGTCAAGAATTCTCTACTTTATGCCGATGGAGGATCTTACCAGCTCGCCTCTTTGCAAGTGCGTAAGAATCCGATGTCGGCGCCTGGAGGCAGCATTATTTCTTTTGGTGAGCACGCTGGAAAGAAACACACTTGCGGCAAGTCTGTTGTAAGAGCATTCATATTCATGATGTGCAGCCAGCTCGCAAAAGACTCGTTGAAAGTCGCAAGAGATTCACTTAGATTCACTAGGCCTTCTACATTTGTTTGGAGTGCTTCTGTCTCATCAGTCAATTCTGCAAGTGCAGGTTCGATAAATCCAAGTCCATAAGGTGCGTCTGGATAGGCGCCTGAGTGTGAGAGCCTGAAAAGAGAACCTTGAGAAACACGCTTGAGAGGAGTGCGATGAGGAGTCTGGGAAAGTGGCATTGGTCAGCACGTGACCTCAGAGCGCGACGACGCGTTGCGTCGATTCTACATAAAACTGACATACATGACACCCAAAACCTCTTTTTCACTCAATGGCCTCCAGAATGCAATTGCAAATGTTTTTAGTCAAGTCCAGATTTCATCTGCAAATCACAAAAAGAACTGTGTCAACCTTTACAAGCTCCATGTCCAAATTGCTGGGTCAGATGGTCGGGATACAGCTCAACTTGTTGGCGAAGATGCTTTTGTACAAGTATTTTGTGATATGATGACAAGGGTACTCACTATCAAGAAAGGCGCTGCGCCGGCCGATCGTACAATTAGGTTCATCGGCTTTTACCTGAAATATATAAACGAAAGGGGTTTGTCGATTTCTTTATCTCTGTACATCTGCTAAGTACCATACAGTTATGTTGGAGAGAACGGATATGTCTGCCTCTACAGCAAAATATGCGAATCAAAGGTCACCAGAGGAAGATGATGAGGAGACTTTTGTCTCCCGATTTGTCTGCCGATTTCTCAAGTGGATCTTGCGGGGGTTCCAAGCGAAGGATAAGAATGTTCGATATCGTTCTGTCTCTACTGTCGCTGAGACGATCTTGTGGTTTGGTCAGCTTGAGTGAGCGAGACCTTTGTCGTTGGCAAGCCATGGTTGACCAGCTGACAGTATAGATATCTATGAGTCACTCCGAGAGAATCTGATCCAACGATTGGCAGATAAGGAACCGTCTATTCGTGCTCAAGCAGTAATTGCGCTTTCGAGATTGAATTTTGTTGAAGATTCTCATGACATTGAGAATGGCGAGAAAGATATTGAAGATCTCCTGAACGAAATGCTTATCTACGATGATGAAGCGTGCGTACAGCATGAATAGTGTAACTCACCACACTGATTCCTACTCAAGAGAAGTTCGGCGCGCAACACTCGCTCATACGCCGCTCAATCGTGCCACTGTCGACGTTCTACTGAGTTGTTCTCGTGACGTCGATCTGCTAACCCGAAAGTCCTTGTATTCTGTATTTCACACAAAACTTGACAGCCCACGATTTTTGACTCTTGTACAACGCGAGAAGGTGATTAAAGATGGCCTAGGA
>Ga0153993_100743_pt1 | contig 12062 bp, 13 predicted proteins | sample TSNC077MetaG_FD_104706 | JGI IMG/M metagenome (GOLD analysis project Ga0153993, IMG submission 104706) | Attine ant fungus gardens microbial communities from North Carolina, USA - TSNC077 MetaG | ecosystem: Host-associated > Fungi > Mycelium > Unclassified | place: USA: North Carolina, Lumber...
AACAGGTCGGCGAGGAGCTGGCGGGTGAAGACGACGCTCCCGGCTCCGAGGAAGACAATCTGAGGCATGCTGCGATCCTGCGATAGTGTGTCTACTCCGCGCAACAGATTGAGCGATTCGCAGCTAAAGTGATCATATCGAGTGATCGATTCGCTCCCTCGGTGCGGACCGACTCTCCGCACCACCCACTCCTCGAAAGGACGGGCCCATGGTCGCACCCGCCGCCGAATCGCTGATCGCCCGCGTCACCTCCGGCCGGCGCGCCCAGCGGATGGTCGCCATCCTCGATCTGATCTCCGAGCGCGGCACCATCAGCCTCGCCGAGCTCTCCGAGACGCTCGACATCTCCGCCGCCACCGCCCGTCGCGACCTCTCCGATCTCGCCGATCAGAACCTCATCCTGCGCACCCACGGCGGCGCCTCCGCCCTCGAACGCGGTCGCGAGATCCCGGTCGCCCTGCGCGACACCCGGTTCCAGGACGCGAAGCGCGCCATCGCGAAGGCCATGGTCAGGAGGCTGCCCGCCGAGCGCCATGTCGTCGCACTGAGCGGCGGCACCACCACCGCGGGTGTCGCCCGCGCGCTCGCCAACCACCGCGACATCGCGGTCGTGACGAACTCGCTCAGTATCGCGGGACTGCTCTCCGGCTACCCCGGCGTCCGCGTCGTGATGACCGGCGGCTTCCTGCGGCCGCAGTCGCTGGAGCTGGTCGGGGCACTCGCCGAGAGCACGTTCAACGCGGTGAACGTCGGCACCGCCATCCTCGGCGCCGACGGCATCAGCGCTACTAGCGGCGTGACGACGCACGACGAGACCGAGGCGCGGACCAACCGCGCGATGGTCGCGAAGGCGCAGCGCACCGTGGTCGTCGCCGACGGCTCGAAGATCGGCGGCGTCGCGCTCGCGCAGATGGCCGATATCGAGCAGGTCGAGATGCTCATCACGGACAGCTCGGCCGACCCCGACGAGCTCGAACGGTTGCGCGCCGTGGGCGTGCAGGTCGTCCTCGCCGACGAGGAGTGAGGCGCGCGCCCGCGTCAGCACTCAGGCGGTCGCGAGGCGGGTGTTGATCACGTCCGAGTACGAGTCGATGTAGGAGTGCACGCTCTCGTGGATGTGGAACTGCGTGTGCGCGAGCCGCGCCTCCTGCGACCGGAGCAGCGCGCGGGCCGCCGCGCGACGGGAGCGCACCCGCGCGAGCGAGATCGCCGCGCCGGTGAGCACTCCCGCCGCGCCGATCCCCGCGGCGATGCCGACCACGAGCGACCACGGCTCGGTGAGCGACGCGGCCGCCGCGGCCCACAGGCCCGCACCGATCGCCATCAGCAGCACGACATCCACCACGATCGCCGTGCGGACCAGCGCGAACCGGCTCGTCGCGAGCAGGGCCCTCGCCTCGGCGATCTCGCGCTCCTGCTGACGGCGGCGCTCCTTCGCCCAGTGGAGGTCGCGCTCGTGGCGGCGGTTGAGACGCTGAGCGGCGTCGTGGGCGCGGTCGTAGGCATGCGTGTGCACAGTGTGTCCTTCGGGTAGACGTGACTGCTGTCGGGTATCGGGTGTCGCCGGTGGTGCCTGAGGTGCGTGGTGCGTGGTGCCGCGTGAAGCGGGGGCGTGCGCGGATCGGGTGCCGCGCACGATGGCGGCGGGTTCGGCCGGGTTTCGGGTCCGGCGTCGCTCGCGCCAGACCGAGCATAGCTAGACGGACAGGTCTGTGGGCTGTTTGGAGGACACGAATTTGTACCCCAAATCGGGCGACACGCGCGCGGCGCATCATCCTCTGGGCTGACCTCCCCCACTGAGGGTTCGTCCTACCGGGCGACGCGGCGCGACCCGTCCGCGCGATGGACTGGGACCATGAAGACAGCCACCTCCGCCGGCCAGGTCGCCCGCATCATCGCACTCGCCCTGCCGCTCGCCGCTCTCGCCGCCCTCACCGCGTCGAACAGCGGCAGCATCGTCGCCATCGCGGTCGCCGTCACCGCGGCCGTCGTCACTCCGGTCGCCCTGCATCTGCTGACCCGGGTCGCCGCGCGGCGGATCGGCTCGGCCTCCCTCCCGCGCGGCGTGTGGATCGCCGTGACCGCCGCCCTGTGGTTCGGGATCGCCGGGGCGCTCGCGATGGGCCAGCACTTCCTGAGCGTGGAGGCCGGCCCTGGCGAGCTGCTGTTCCTCCAGCTCGCGGGCGCGGCCTGGCTCGGCGCGACCGTCGCGCTGCTGCTCTCGCTGGTCTTCGCCGTGGCGATGACCGTGCGCCTGATCGCCGGCCCGCGTCCGGCGCTCGCCTAGCCGCACGGGCGACGCGTCAGAGGCGCAGGATCGAGGGGCGCGGGAGGCCCAGGTCCTCCAGCAGGTCCCCGAGCAGGCGGTCGAGCTCGAAGCCGGCCTGCGTGATCTTGTTGTTGCCGAAGGCCTTCAGCGCCGAGCTCGGCTGGTCGAACGCCACGACGGTGCGCGAACCGCGGGCGTGCAGCTCCAGGCGCACCGGCGTGTACAGCGTCGTGCCGGGATCGTGCCGGAACATCCGCGCGGCCGTCACGTAGTCGCCGAGCAGGTACCCGGCCGCCGCCAGGTCTGCGCCGCCGACGCGCATCACCGGCGTGGGGTCGTACGTCCAGAACCGCACGAGCGCGCCGGGGCCCGACACCTCCCGGGTCAGCTGAGCCCAGGAGGCTCCCGACCGCAGCAGCGTGGCCAGCCGCCGCTCGTCGAGGGGCGGGACCTCGCGCTCCAGCGCGGCACGCAGCGCGACGAACGGCGTCTCCGCCTCGAGTTCGACGCGGTTCACGGTCACAGGGACGATGCGCTCGGTCGCGGGAGTGGTCACCCCTCCATCCTCGGCCATCGCCGAGACGGCGCAAAGTGCACGGGAATCCGTCGAGACGGCGGAGAATTCGCCGTCTCGGCGTGCCGACGCCTCAGGACCGCTTCACGTTTTCCGGCTCGGGGATCTCGCCCGGGCGGTACTTCGGCAGCCGCGCGGCGGGCACGATCGCGAGCGCCGAGATGCCGGCCAGGATGAGCAGCCCGAGCTTGAGCGCGCTCAGCCGGGCGTCCTCGTTCACCGCGACCGCCGCATCCACCTGGGCCGGCGTCGCGTCCGTGCGCGAGAGCGCCTCACGCAGGTCGTCGTTGCTGATGAAGTTGACGTTGTCGAGGTCGACCTGCGCGACGATCGAGGGCGGCAGCTCGGAGTGGTCGGCGACGGCCTGCCCGACGTTCAGTCCCAGGATGGTGACGAGCATCGCCCCGGCGAGCGCCGTCCCGACCGCGGAGGCGAGGTTCTGCGTGGTGCCGCGCACCGAGCCGACGTCGCCCGCGAGCTTCTTCGGCGCGGCCGTGACAAGCACGTTGAAGACAAGCGTGACGAGGGCGCCCTGCCCGATGCCGAACACGATCAGGCCCAGGATGGTCGGCAGCGTCTCCCAGTTGTTGGTCACGACGAACGCGAGCCAGGCGAGGGCGACGGTCGTGAGCAGGAATCCGAAGACGCCGATGGTGCGCGGTGCGAACCTCCCGTAGAAGCGGACGATGAGCGTCGCGACGACGAACACGGTCAGGTTGAACGGCATCATCGCGAGGGAGGTGTCGAGCGGGGTGCGCCCCTGGACGATCTGGATGTAGAGCGGCACGGAGAAGTTGAGCGCGGCCTCCAGCGCCACCACGATGAACATCGCGTAGACCGCCGCGCGCTCACGGGACGACCCGAGCACCGACAGGCTCACCAGCGGCACCTTGCCGAGCCGAGTGCGCCGGCGCGTCCAGAAGAAGAACGCCTGCCCGAGGATCAGCCCGACCACGATGAACACCGGCGCCGGCGACAGGCCCAGGATGTCGAACGGTGCGCTCTCCCGCGCCACCAGCACGCCCCAGGCGTTGAGGTTGTTGAAGCCGAGGGTGAGCAGCACGATCGCCGCGCCGATGAAGAGGGCGGCGACGACGTCGATCTTCACCGCGCGGTCGGCTCCGTCGCTGCGCAGCCGGACGCTGAAGATCAGCACGAGGACGGCGAGGATCAGCACGATGCCGAAGACCGGCCGCCAGCCGACGAACGTGCCGAGCGCGCCGCCGATGAGGAAGGCGCTCACGCCTGAGAGCGCCCGCGCCGACCCGAGCGAGCCGACCGCGGTGGCCTGCTGGGTGCCGTGGTAGTTCTCGGCGATCAGCGCGACGAGGGAGGGGACGATGATCGCCGCGGACGCCCCGGCGAGCGCCTGCGCCGCGATCGCCCAGCCGACCGTCGGCGAGAGGATCATCATGAGTGCCGAGACGGCGAAGATGCCGACGACGATGCGGAAGATGAGCACCCAGCCGACCCGCTGGCCGAGCTTCGCGCCGACCATCACCAGGGCCGCGACCGAGAGGCCGTAGGTCACGATCGCCGTGCTGACCGAGGTGGGCGGCACGCCGAAGTCCTGCACCATCCCGCCCAGCGAGACGGGCAGCGCGGCGACGTTGAACGACATCAGCACCTGCGCGAGGAAGAGCCCGACCATCGGCGCCCAGGAGGCGCGGGCGACGGGCTGCTCGGTGGTGGTCCCGGTCATGGTGTGCTCCTGGCGTCGAGGGTGGTGGAGGTGCGGGAGGTCGAGCCGGGCCCGGAGGGGCCGGGCTCGGGAGATGCGAACAGGTTGAGGCCGAGCGTGAGGGACAGGTAGGCCGTCGCCCGCTCCCCCCGCACGCTGTTGCCGGCCGCGTCGAGGGGTGGCGAGAACGTCCCGATCGCGCCCTTGCCCGGCGCGATCGAGACGATGCCGCCGGAGACGCCGGACTTCGCCGGCATCCCGATCTGGAACAGCCACTCCCCCGACCGCTCGTAGAGGCCGTTCGCGGCGAGCACGGCGAGGGTGTCGCGGCTGACGTCGGCCGACACGACCCGATCGCCGGTGACTGGATTCACGCCGCCGTCGGCGAGCGTCGCGCCCATGACCGCGAGATCGTGGGCGGTGACCAGCAACGAGCACTGGCGCGTGTACACGTCGACGGTCTCGCCGGGGTCGGCGTCCAGCCTCCCGTAGCTCTGCAGCAGGCGGGCGATGGCCTGGTTGCGGGAGTTCGTCTCCGACTCCGACGTGTAGACCCGCTCGTCGACAGCGAGCTCGCGCCCGGCGAAACGCGAGAGACCGTCGTGCACCGCCCGCCATTTCTCGGCGGCGGTGTCGCCCGCCATCAGCGCCGTGGACGCGATCGCCCCCGCGTTGACCATCGGGTTCATCGGGTGTCCGCCGTTCAGCTCCAGCGCGATCACTGAGTTGAACGGGAGGCCGGTGTTGTCCACCCCGACCAGCTCGCCGATCCGCTCGTGCCCGAACTCCTCGCACACCAGCGCGTAGACGAAGGCCTTCGAGATGGACTGGATGGAGAACGGCACGGCCGCATCGCCCACGTCGTGCAGTCCCCCGGCCGTGTCGGCGACGCAGATCCCGAACCAGTCGGGGTCCGCCTCGGCGAGCGCCGGGATGTAGTCGGCCACCGTGCCGTCGTCGGTGTCGCGGTAACGGTCGTGGGCGGCCTGCACCAGCTGCTCCACCCGCTCCCATCCGGGGAGCGCGCCGGTGGCCGCCTCCTGGTGGATCCCGTCGGTGTCGGTCTCGAACATCATGAGCCTCCCGGCCCGACGCTAGTGACCCGCGGGCCCCCTCCACCAGACCCCACGTGATGTCGCGAGGCGGCAAAAGGTGCGCACGAATCCGCCGAGACGGCGAATTGTTCGCCCTCTCGACGATCGGCTCAGGAGGCTGCGGCGGCCTTGGCCTCGAGCACGGCCCGCTCGGCGGCGTTCGCGCAGAGGGAGGCCGCGAGGCGGTACTGCCCGGCAGCCTCGGCTCCGCGCCCCATCCGCGCGAGCAGCTCGGCCCGCACCGCCGGAACGAGGTGGGAGCCCGGCAGCTCGCCGCGCCCGATCAGCTCGTCGACGACGGCGAGCCCGTCCGCCGGCCCGGTCGCCATCGCGACGGCGACGGCCCGGTTGAGGTCGACCACCGGCGACGGCGCCAGCCGCCCGAGCGCCTCATAGAGCAGCACGATGCGGTCCCAGTCCGTCTCCGCCACCGACGGCGCGACCGCGTGGCACTCGGCGATCGCCGCCTGCAGACCGTAGGACCCGAGCCCGCGACCGGCAGCGGCGGACATCGCCAGCGCCGCGCGCCCGCGCCGAATCGCGGAATGGTCCCAGCGGTGCCGGTCCTGATCCTCCAGCAGCACCGGCCGGCCCTCGGCGTCGAGTCGGGCCGGGAACCGCGCAGAGGTCAGCTCCAGCAGCGCCAGGAGGCCGTACACCTCCGGCTCCGGCGCGAGCCGGGTGAGCACGCGCGCCAGCCGCAGCGCCTCGGCCGCGAGGTCGGTGCGCATCCACGAGTCGCCGCCGGTCGCCGACGACCCTTCGGTGAAGATCAGGTAGATGACGCTCAGCACCGAGCCGAGCCGCTCCCCGCGTTCGTGCGGCTCCGGCACGGCGAAGGGGATGTGCGCGGCCGCGATGGTCTTCTTGGCCCGGGTGATCCGCGCCTGCACGGTGGCGACCGGCACGAAGAACGCCTTGGCGATCTCGTCGGTCGTGAGGCCGCCCACGACCCGCAGGGTCAGCGCGACCCGCGCCTCCTTCGAGACGACCGGGTGGCACGCGGTGAACATGAGCGCGAGCACGTCGTCGTCGATCGCATCCGGGTCGAACAGGGCGTCGACACCGGGCGCCTCCTCGTCCAGATCGCGGGCGAGGAGCGCGTACCGCTCGTCCCGCCCCGACCGGCGCCGGAAGGCGTCGATCGCGCGACGCCGCCCCACCGCCAGCAGCCAGTTGACCGGCTGGGTGGGCACCCCGCCAGTCTCCCAGCCGACGATGGCCTCGGCGAGCGCCTCCTGCGCCACGTCCTCCGCGAGCGCGAAGTCGCCGGTGTAGCGCGCGAGCGCGCCGACGATGCGGGCGGACTCCATCCGCCACACCGCCTCGACGGCGCGTCTCGCCTCAGTCGTCACCGGCCGCCTCCACCGCCGCGCCGTCCAGGGCCGCCTCGACGGCGCGTCTCGCCTCACTCACGGGACCGCTACCCCCGCCGGGCTCAGAGCTGGCCGGTGGACTCGCGCCAGGCGCGCTCCTTGGCGACCCACTCGTTGTCCTGCGGGAACTCGTCGATCGTGGTCACGCGGCGGATCTCGGCCTTCGAACCGCTCATGTACGGCATCCGCTTCGCCCACTCGGCGGCCTCCTCGGCCGAGGCGACGTCGAGCACGTAGTAGCCGTTGAACAGCTCCTTCGTCTCGCCGTAGGGGCCGTCGGTGACGACGGGCTCGTCACCCGTGAAGTCGACGACGATCCCGGGCGCCGGGTCGAGGCCCTCGGCGGCGAGCAGCACGCCGGCGCGGATGAGCTCGTCGTTGAACCGGCCCATCGCGTCGAGGATGTCGGCGAAGTCGAGGTTCGCGAAGTTGGCGAACGCCTCGTCGGTCGATCGCATGATCAGCATGTACTTGGCCATCGTGTGCTCCTTGTGTCGGGGAAGGCCTCTTCGCGCCTTCCACACCGAGGTCGAACGGCGGGCCCGCGGATCGACACGGTCGCGCCCGAACCCGATCTTAGGGAGCGGGGTGCGGGATGGGGTCGTGATCCGGATCCGTGACGGTGGCGGGATCCGGCGCGGGATCGGCGCGCCGGGTCGCGCAGATCGCGAACACCAGCCCGCCCCAACCGAGGGCGATCAGGAAGAGCAGGAACGCCGGCCCGATCGGGTCGCCGGCCGTGTTCGCCGCGGCGGTCAGCTGACCGACGGGCCACAGGAGCGTCGCCGCACAGCCGACCGCGGCGAGAGCACCGAATCCCGCCGCGCTCCCCCACCGGCCGCTGTCGCTGCGGACGAACGCGGCGCAGAAGGCGGCGATGACGACGCACACGAGCGACAGCGCGAGCCCGCTCCAGCAGACCGTCGTCGCATCCTGGTACCCGTCGGCGTGGGAGGTCGTCCAGTGCACCGGGATGCTCCGGGCGGGATGCGTCCACCTCGACACCGTGACGATCGCCGCCGCGACCGGCAGCAGGGTGAGCACGACTGCAACCACGAACTGTGGGACGACACGACCGGGAGCTTTCACGACCCCGCCACCCTCGCACAGTGGGCCACGCGGTTCAAGGCGAATCCCGGCCGCGGAAGCCTCCACCCCGCCGATAGCATGGCCGGAGAGTTGCGACCCGCGAGAGGAACACGAATGACCACCTGGGGAATCCTCGGCACCGGCGGCATCGCCGCTTCCATGACCTCCGACCTGAAGCTGCACGGCCACGAGGTCGTCGCCGTCGGCTCGCGCACGTCGTCGTCGGCCGCGCGCTTCGCCGCCGCCCACGGCATCCCGCGCTCGCACGGCAGCTACGACGAGCTGGTCGCCGATCCGCAGGTCGACGTCGTCTACGTCGCGACCCCGCACCCGCAGCACGCGCCGAACGCGCTGCTCGCGCTCGAGGCCGGCAAGCACGTGCTCGTCGAGAAGCCGTTCACGATGGACCGCGCCGAGGCGGAAGCGATCGCCGAGGCGGCGCACAGCCGCGGACTCGTCGCGCTCGAGGCCATGTGGACGCGCTGGCTCCCCCACATGCAGCGCCTGCACGAGGTGATCGCCGACGGCACGATCGGCGAGGTGCGCTCGGTCATCGCCCACCACTCGCAGAAGGCCAGCGCCGATCCGGCCGGCCGCATGCTGAACCCGGAGCTGGGCGGCGGCGCCCTGCTCGACCTCGGCATCTACCCGGTCTCGTTCGCGTGGGACGTGCTCGGCGCCCCCTCGGGCGTGCAGGCCATCTCCACTCCGACGGCAACGGGCGTGGACCGGCAGACGGCCATCCTGTTCTCCTACGAGAGCGGATCGCAGGCGGTGCTCACCACCGAGCTGGATGCCCGCGGCAGCAACAACGCCACCGTCATCGGCACCGACGGCCGCATCGAGCTCGACCCGTTCTTCTACTCGCCCACCTCCTTCCGGGTGCTCGACCCCGAGGACAACGTCATCGAGCGGTTCGAGGCGACCATCACCGGGCGCGGGATGCAGTACCAGGCGCAGGCGATCGAACGGCTCATCGCGGCGGGCGGCGGCGAGGACCCGCGCATGCCGCTCTCGCAGTCCGTCGAGATCATGGGCAGCATGGACGCCATCCGGGAGCGGATCGGGCTGCGGTACGCATAGCGGTTCCGCACACGGTCGGGCATTCGCTTCCGCGACCGGCCGTGCCAGGATGCTGCCGTGCCCCATCTGGTCTTCACGAGCGCGAGCGAATGGCTCGGTGCCGTCGAGCGCCGCGTGAGCGATCCCGAGATCGCGGACGCCCTCCGGAGCCGCGACCTACCGCTGCCGGCCGGCGTGACGCCCCGGGACGCCAAGCGAGCGCGCATCGCCCTGATCACCGTGGGCGCCCAGGTCTTCGTCGCGATGCCCGGCTCCACGGGTCGCCCCGTCCGGCAGTTGCAGATGCCGCACCGCCCGTAGGTCGAGCGCGTGCCCTTCCGCTCGCGCCGCCCCCGGCGTTAGAGTGCGGCCAGGGCCGTGCGCGCCCGCCGGGAGGAGCATCGTCGTGACCGATCTCTCGGGCCGCAGGGCCCTCGTCACCGGCGGTGCCAGCGGCATCGGCCTGGCCTGCGCGGAGGCGTTCGCGGCGGCGGGGGCGCACGTCACCATCGCCGATCTGAACGGGGAGGCCGCCCGCTCGGTCGCCGAGCGCATCGGCGGCGACGCGTGGGAGGTCGACCTCTCGCAGACGGACGCGCTCGGCGGCCTCCACCTCGACGTCGACGTCCTCGTCAACAACGCGGGCATCCAGCACGTGCGGCCGATCGAGGAGTTCGAGCCGGAGAAGTTCCGGCTGCTGCTGACGATCATGCTGGAGGCGCCGTTCCTGCTCGTGCGCGCCGCGCTGCCCGGCATGTACGAGCGCGGCTTCGGTCGCGTGATCAACATCTCGAGCGTGCACGGCCTCCGCGCGTCCGAGTACAAGTCGGCCTACGTCGCCGCCAAGCACGGTCTCGAAGGCCTGTCGAAGGTGACCGCGCTCGAGGGCGGACCACACGGCGTCACCTCCAACTGCATCAACCCGGGCTACGTGCGCACGCCGCTGGTCGAGAAGCAGGTCGCCGACCAGGCGCGGCTGCACGGCATCCCGGAGGCGGAGGTCGTCGAGAAGGTCATGCTGACCGAGTCGGCGATCAAGCAGCTCGTCGAGCCGACGGAGGTCGCGAGTCTGGCGCTGTGGCTCGCAGGCGAGGACTCGCGCATGGTCACCGGCGCGAGCTACACGATGGATGGCGGATGGAGCGCCCGGTGAGCGGGTACCGCACGTTCTCGGCGCCGGTCGCGGGCGGCGAGCTGGCCGGCGGCATCTGGAACCCGGAGGGGGCGGCCTCGACGCTGGTCGGCATCCACGGGATCACCGCCAGCCACCGCGCCTGGGAGCTGGTCGCCGCGGCCCTCCCCGGCACGCGGCTGATCGCTCCGGATCTGCGCGGCCGGGGCCGCAGCTCCGGCCTCCCCGGGCCGTACGGGCTCACGGCCCACGCCGACGACGTCGCCCGGGCGCTGGATGCGCTCGGCGTCGACCGCGCGCCGGTCGCCGGCCACTCGATGGGCGCGTTCGTGGCGGTGCGGTTCGCCGAGCGGCATCCCGACCGCACCGAGCGGCTCGTCCTGCTCGACGGCGGCCTCCCGCTCGCCCTGCCCGCGGGCATCGCACCTGAGGACCTGCCCGCGATCGTGCTCGGCCCGGCGCTCCAGCGACTCCGGATGCGGTTCGCGTCGGCGGACGAGTACCGCGCCTTCTGGCGCGCGCATCCCGCGATCGGCCCGTGGTGGAACGACGCCATCGAGCGTTACGTCGACTACGACCTGGCAGGAGAGCCGCCCGAGTTACGGTCGAGCGCGAGCGAGGACGCCGTCGCCGTGAACGCCCTGGAGATGGACGGCGGTGCCGGATACGCGGAGGCCCTGGCCGGACTGACCCTGCCGATCTCGTTCATCCGCGCCCCGCGCGGTCTGCTCGACGCCGACCCGCTCTACGACCCGACGGTCGTCGCGGAGTGGTCCGGGAGGCTGCCGCAGCTGCGCGTGCACGAGGCCGTCGACGTCAACCACTACACGATCGTCATGACCGAGGAGGGGGTGCGCCAGGTGCTCCCCCTGCTCGCGCCTCCACGCTGAACGCCACCGACCCCCTCCCACACCCGAACCGAGGAGAACCCATGACCGGAACCCTGCTCGCGGGCATCGCCGCCCGCCGCGTGCCCACTGACCGCCTCTCCGCCAACGTGCTCGAACGCCCGTCGTCGGGCGAGCCGGCGGCGACCCTGCTGTTCGTGCACGGCAACGTCTCGTCGTCGCTCTTCTGGCAGCCGCTGATGCTCGCCCTCCCGCACGGCGTGCGCGCCTTGGCCGTCGACCTGCGCGGCTTCGGCGACTCCGAGACGCTGCCCGTGGATGCGACCCGCGGCGTGCGCGATTTCTCCGACGATGTCGCGGCGGTCGCCGACGCGCTCGCCCTCGGTCCCGTGCACCTGGTGGGCTGGAGCATGGGAGGCGGGGTCGCGATGCAGCTGCTGCTCGACCGCCCGGACCTCGTGCGCAGCCTCACCCTCGTCTCCACCGTCTCCCCCTACGGCTTCGGCGGCACCGGCGCCGACGGGAGCCTGCTCAACGCCGACGCGTCGGGCACGGGAGGCGGCGGCGCGAATCCTGACTTCGTCGCACGCCTCGCCGCCGGAGACACCGGCGAGGACGCCCCGACCTCCCCGCGCGCCGTCTACCGGTCGTCATACGTGGCGCCCGGCTTCGAGAGCGAGCACGAGGACCTCTGGGTGGAGTCGATGCTCAGCACCGCCACCGGCGAGGACAACTACCCCGGTGACGCCACCGGCTCGGAGAACTGGCCGGGCTTCGCTCCCGGCACCCGCGGCGTGCTGAACACCATGGCACCCACGTACTTCGACACCTCCGGGATCGTCGACCTGCCCGAGAAGCCGCCGGTGCTGTGGATCCACGGCGCGCTCGACGCGATCGTCGGCGACGCCTCCTTCTTCGACCTCAACCAGCTCGGCGT
>Ga0153993_100756_pt1 | contig 11975 bp, 9 predicted proteins | sample TSNC077MetaG_FD_104706 | JGI IMG/M metagenome (GOLD analysis project Ga0153993, IMG submission 104706) | Attine ant fungus gardens microbial communities from North Carolina, USA - TSNC077 MetaG | ecosystem: Host-associated > Fungi > Mycelium > Unclassified | place: USA: North Carolina, Lumber...
ACTTAGACTGAGATGTCTTAGAACTACTCCTAGTCCGAGTTGACAAGGAGAACTCAATGGAGTTCTCATTGATTATGGTACACTACTTATACACCTCCTGTGTTTACTTCTATTTATAAACTCCCATGCATCTCCTTTTGGTCATTCCATCTCATACATCCACCAATTTCCTAATTAAAAAGAAAAGAAAAAGAAAAAGAAAATAAATAATGATTTAGCCATTTTTGGCTGTGTCATGACAATCTCATAACACTGGGGCCAATCAGGAACTCAGCTGGGGGAGGCCATTGAGATTGTGTAAGTATTGCACAAGTGAGAATCCAAGGGACATACAGCACCATCTCTTTTCCAGTTGTGCTTGTGACTTTACTGGTGTCATCGGCTCCATGGTTGAGATGGCTGAGAAAGTTTACTGAAGCCCCGGACCTCCAATGTTGTATATTTTATATGAACAAGATTATTTTCACATGGTAATCATATACTAGGGTCTAGGGCAAAAAATTCAATACATCACTGATATCCTGGGAATTCATATACTGCATGATGAACCTCAAGGCTCCCTCAGGTGACACATAAGGAGGTACAAATGTAGAACAACAAAAGAGGATATGACGACAAGAAAGGTCAAATGACGTCGTCTCGAACACAAATGGAAGAAGAGCCTTATTGTTCAACGCCACGAGGCTTGAGGCTGTAGTGTGAGGACACCAACCTCAGTCTCAATCATGGCTCCCAACAATAAAACACTCTCCAGCAAAGCGGAACACGGGGACGACAAATTGGGATACACATATACTGACCGGACTAAGAATGCTCAAGTAAAATAACACCATTCATCAGAAATGATACCCCTCGATCTAGAACACGTTCCCGTAATCCAGATAACTCCTCATTATCTTCTCTATCAGCTCCAGCAACCCCATACCCTACAATGTAAACCTGATATTCGCATGCCCGTGCGACTGATGTTCGTCGTGACTAGAGTTCACAAATTGCTTATACATTGTTATTTTTGAAACATGAAAATAGTGATACAAAAAAGTCACCATCAACTAATGGTAATGACTTTGCTCAATCCAGCTTTGGTCCTGAACTGGGCCAACACCCGTCCAACATATACAATTCGAACATTCCTTGGAACGATATTCTGGTCGACTTTAAACACAGCTTTCGTTGCCATTCCATTCTTCCACGCAAGATCAACAGTAATTCCTCCACGGACACGAGCGCCTCGGATAAATCCCTGCGACCATTGCAAAGGAAGCGCTGGCAAAAGTGTTACCGTGAGAGTGGTATCTAAAGTCGGGACATCGATTGCCTGTAACAATGCGTTCTATGAGTACGAAACAATGTTAGTCTCGAGATTTGAACAGCAGGGAGACGCAGACTAACCATGACAGCAGCCGGATATCCAAGGTTAGCATCAATCTGAAAAATTGGATTCGAGCTGTCTGGATCATATAATGAATACAAGTTGCTGCCAAAATTCCGCTGAATACAGTACTAGATTATCCAGTATTATGCACGGACGAACAATCAAAGCATCAGACGGACAACGCACGGTTAATTCATGATAAAACGTATCTGCATCTCCAAGTTGAGCATATGCAGCTGCCCTCCAAGCCTTCTCCCACCCAGAATCAGCATCAGGTCCAGTTCCGTTTCCTCTATGTACTAAACTCCTCGTCGCTGCATCAATGACTTGTTCTTTGGTGTACGTCATTCCAGATCCATTGACTACAACTGGTCCTTGAAGAGCAGGTTCGTACCCAGCAATAGCATAACCAGGGTATAATCCAATGAGGTGTGACAGGTGGCGATGAGTATCCGATGGACTATCTTGGTCAAACTTCCACTCTTGTAGCTGACCCCAAGAGCCGATATGGATACCCTTGTCGAGTTTGGCACGTGTATCAAGGACCTCTTTGAGAAAGTCGGTATCTGTGTCGCCTGAAGCCTCAAACCCCTTTTCAATGGAATTCAAGAGTTGCCAGATCAATTGTTGAGCATGAGCACATCCTACCAGAGTAAACGAGAGTTATCCGAGTATATAATAACTTACCAAAGGTGATCGGTACCTGCTCTGGAGAATTGCAAGGAACGACAACCAAAGAGGAATCGTTAAAATGTCGATCCAAGAAGACGTTGTCGAGATGGAAGGAAGCTACACCCTGTGCCTATTGTCAGCGCCTAGTTTTTGCTGAGAAGGGCTACTGCGCACTTTCAATAAGGGCCAACCGGTTTCCTTAAACCAAGCGACATCATTCGTGTAGTCGAAGTGATCCCAAACATGAAGCATCTGTAGTAGCTTGTCAATGCCAAAATGAGGTCTCAAGTTTTTGCAGCATACCATCCAGAGGTTTGCCGCTACCCGATACAAAATCAGCGATAATAACCCATGGTTTACAATAACGTACCTGTATAGTCCGCCCACTGGGCAGTATTTCCTCCTGCCTTCATTCCTGAGTGACCAAAAATCTGATGACATCGTTTAACACATCTGAAGATGTTTCACTGGATCTCGAACTCACATTCATCTAAGAGTGATTTCAGTAGTTATTTCATGATGCGGAAGCTTTGAAGTACCTCATTATGGACAACCCACCCTCGAGTCGTGTTGTAAAGGACTTGAGCGGTGTAAGCCCCTCTGGGTGCCCAGTTTTTCTGTCAGAATCCCATATAAGTAGCAACATGGGAGGATTTTTGCGTAAGATAGTATTTACGAGGAAATATTCGAACAAACTTTGTGACACGTCAAGGTTTGTGATTTCAGCTGACCAATAATTCATTTGAATGTTTATATTCGAGTCTGAAGAGAAGAGTCAAGCAGTATCATAATGTGCCTCAAACATCAACTCACGATAGTCTTCAGGTCAGGACAAGTTGCAATAAACGGAATAGATCGTCAGTTGTCTATGATTTGAGGAGCGATGATGCGACATACCCGCAGACCAAGCATTCCCGAGGTCATTTGCCCACTTGCCCTGCAAGTTTGCTGGTAAATCTCCCCTTGCACTGCTCGTAAGTAGGTACCTTCCAAAGTTGAACAACAACCACTCGATATATACGTTTCCCGCCAGATTCCCTGTGGCATCTATTTGGTATCTGTTCATCAACTCATCCGTTGAGGTGGTTAGTTGCGCTGTTTGTCCAAGGTTCAAAGTAAACTTTGCTGTGACATCTTGATAATCCTTTACATGTTCCGCGAGGATATCATCAAAAGATACAGACCAAAACGAAGGAGCACTTAGAAAAGACAGTAGAGTCGCATGGGGATCTACCCCTTGAAACATATAGCTCGAAGCATTGTTGCCCGCGTCTTGATCAAAATTGGTACCACCAACCCAACTTAACCAGGCTTCTTTTGCTGAGGTCACCTGAATTGTAGCATTAGGGGGAGATCCAGGAGGGACCGGAGACTGGTGACATTTGACTGTACCATCTGGTGCAGTCGCTTGTACGAGGAATTCGTACACCATGCTGGCGTCCCCAACAAGCCCACGAACCCGGAGAGTATTCGAATCCTGACATGTGATGTTAGGGGGCGGAAGGCCGTCTTCAAGAGTGGAAGAATATGCGTATGATATAGAGGGTAGTGCTGACGAAGACGTTGTGGATATGATATGCTGTGTACAGGCATGAGTAGGATGGGAGCAGAACAGAGTCCTGGCGCATATTCTGGTGTTAATCTTATCCAATGAATGTGAAGCAACAAACCTCTGATAGACAGTCCCCCCCTGGGTCCAAACCGTTCTCACAATAGCTTGATCTAGATCTAGATACCGTCCATAATTGGTTACGACACCGGTCGTATTAAGATTCGAAATAAGGTATCCTGCGCCGGCATAAGAGCCTGGAAGCCTTTGAGTACAAAATTACGGCGATATTGCTATCCTCCTATGTGCTACTGACCATATTGGCCTGCGTCAGTAGTCAGGACATTGATGTCTGAAAGTGTTTATTGTTGACACTCGAAAGTCTCACTAGAAAAAAGGGTGCTCACTGTCTATGTCACCTGTAGGACTCCTGAAAATGCTCTGACGAATATCTTCCAAGGCTTGAGCCATGGTGTTCTGTTCAGAGGGCTGCTTGTTGCCACCGTTGTAAGTCTGGTATCGGGTAATATGAAGTGAGTGCAACATCGATGGAAGAGAACATAGACATACAGGATCGGCGAAAGGTCCACCGGACCACAAGGATTCAATATTGAGCTGAGTAGTCTCGTAGCTCGTACCTCCCGGGGTAGTGGCTGCATACAAGATCAGTATAGACCTGAAAGATAGAATATATATTAAGCACCTGCAAGATATCCATTGCCAACGGGCAGCCAGTCTCTGGACCATGTAATACCCGGCTCCTTATACCAAAGTCCATTCCCAGAGCTCGGAAAGCCAGGCGGGGTGCACCTGGCTATCAAGAAAAACTGCAGGAGACCCAGAAGAACACGATGGATCCACATCCTCGAAATCACCAGGAAGGCAGGCAAGGATGGGAGGTGAAGAAAGAACAACCCGAGGATGTCTAGATCCATATGGCCGTGTTTATAATATTATGGGTGAACAAGAATCGCAGAATAGCAGAAGCCACTGGCAGGTGGACGAAATCGAAGCACCGAATCGCCAATGAAGCCGATTAGCACATGATCCAGCCTACTGGTAAATGAGCTGCATTGACCGAAAAGAGAGAGCCGGGCACAAGCAGTCCACGTACAAAACTTACCAGCAAGAAACGGCAACAGGAACATAATGGACCAAGGCTGGGATTCCAGCACGAGTTCCCACAAAATTATGATCCGTTACTCCTGCAGAAGCGGAATTATATCGGCAAAGAAGAACAGACAAAAATTAGGATAACACATGTTGGGATATCAAACGTGCGTCAAGACGGACATCATTACTTTCCCATCGTTGCAATCGTCGCCATCGAAATCGTTAGTGCATAAATACATCTTCCCAACTAGATTGATCAGTGGTCTCCTCTGAACGATTAGTAATTATCAGTTAGCTGGTTTCGAGCAATTATGATTTGGATTACTACACTTTTTCACAGTTACACTTATAAAGGCCGAAGGCCCCCTGAAGCAGTCATTTGCATTCTACCCCGGGCTGTGATCGAGAGCTGCGATAAAAATTTATGAACAAAAAATATAACCTCCAGGTATGCCCCTCTGACCACTTGGCCTCCGAGCTTCCCCGGAAATTTGCACTCATACATCTGCTGCCACTGATAACTACACCGCCACACAAGTCTCCTCATGGTTCTGTTGGATAAAGCTGAGACCGTGGCAAACGCGCGCCGGTCATCTATCCATTCAGTACTGTATATATAGTAATTACAGCACAATAACTACGTTGTCCATTGCATAAAAAAAACAAGAAACAATTGTCCGAGCTGTTGCTTGAAATACAATAGTCCATTATTCAACAGGTTCAGAGCCGGGTCTGTACAAAAGAACGCAGGATAGAGTGATGTTCTATCTGAAAATTATGTTTGCAATGGTCGCTATCTCGGAAAATAGGTGTTGCTTCATGTGTGGCTGAAAGGTTGATTCACACCATTCCCTGCCATATCAGCACTCCACCCGGCCTTAATTTCATCGTTCAGTCTTTTCCCGCTGTTGGAAGCTGCTCAGTTCGGATCTGCCAAATTGGGCATTGGCAGCTTCGAGTTTCGGGGCAAGGCTAGGACATATTGTCTTATGAAGTATTAAATTCAGGAGCTAAGGGATTTGAAGGCTGCCTATGCTAGTAGAGGCTAGTAGGGCGGTCCTTCCTCGTGAGTGAATGCAGATAAAGGTATTATTTGTCACTCTCTGATGTCTTTTGACCAGCTTTCATCCCTTCTCATCTTCTCTTGTTACATGTTGATTGAGCACCCTGAGATGGAGCAACGCTTAAGAGAAGGAGTTGGTTCTTATAATCGAAGATGACTCAAGTAAATGATGGGTTCACATGTTGGCTATCGACCAAGAACCGAACCCCCACTCCTGTTGACAGAGGTTTTGCATTTTTGTGTAAATCCCCTGCGCTCCTTTTTGCGATCTTTGACTTAGTGAAGCTTCGAATATCTGGTGTGGCTCAGGCGCCTCGCTGGCATGAAATACAGCGTATTTCGGCACTCTTCCTTGAATGTTCTAAACTCACCTGGTTTGTTATCCAGTACTCTTGATGCATCATCAGCAGACAGACTTATGGGGTCCTGATGGTAAGGCCTTCTTCATCTCATCGGAGAAATCAGACTAATTATCGTCGTTCTAGTTCCTGAGTTTGGTCCCGATTGGTTCCTTGATGGGCGTGTTCTGTAATACCTAGTTGATAACTCATTTATCTTCCGTCCCTTAAACGCCGGGCCCGAACCTGCCTAGGTCAACAGATGTGCACTAGTAACACACACTCATCAAGAAAGGCTTAATGCTCCCTATTGGAGCCATTTCGAATTTTGATCATGTGCGCAGTTGAATTGGATACAGCAAATGGTGGTTGACTTCATGGTAATAATTCTATCTACTTATACCACAGAATGTCTCAGATATAATAAGTTGGCACATGATACATTGAATAAAACAACAGAACCTCATAGAAGAATATGACATCACGTCGAGCGAGCCAGTCCCATTCAACACGAATTATCCGCCTCATCTAGTTTACACCCCCAGTTTGGATGAAGTCACTCAGTCGCTTGACATGATCCCAAAGTCAGTGTGGGCTAGGATTCCAGGTCCACTAGGCAGGGACAGAATTTGGTTTTCAAATGCTCTGACAAATGTCTGCAAAAGAAGGGCGTTGGATGAAGACGAAGGAGGTCCATCAATCAACAATCGGCGTAGTATGATTCAAATGCTCTTGTCTGCTTTGATCTTTCGAAAAGGTATTATTCCTCAATTGATTCTGAGGGCACGAAATAAGCATTTGTCACTAGCCGAGGCCATTGGCAAGTAAGGGTCGGATTAGTGATGCCCAAGTCGAGCATCTGCAAGCATCTGTCTAAAAAATATGCACAATAGGGGCCCAATTGCTCATCGATGATGTCTTGTCAACGAACCGGTCTCATTCAATTATTTGTTCCATCATCGTTTGACCCAGGTCAGTCCTGATAGTTAGCATTAACTCGTTTCTGAACTGTAATTCATATAAATACACGACCTCTTGTGTAAGAATCAGTATCCTACAGCGACTCCATTCTTCCTTGAATCACTAGTGGCTGTAGGACAAACATTCATTTTTTGAGTGAGTAGGTGAATGCTCAGACATGGAGCCGGAGCAAACCATAGTATATCCCGTCTTTCTGTATGACTACTTGGACAGCGGCTGCGATTCTATCGATGTCTGCCACTATCACAACAGAATATAATGGACCGATAGTCAGTTTTGCAACATAAAAAAACTAACCGTAAGAACACGGACTGGAAACGTTGTGTCCAACCTTCCGCAAGTAGTCAAGCGCATCCTTCGGATAGGTCTCATCCGCATCTACTCCAAGTGGATACAACTGATCATGAACACGGCCAAACTCCACTGCTTCGCTCGCACCCATTCCCCGATCGAGGTTCAATAGAACTTGAACGACAGAAGGGAATATCCGACCCCCACCTGCACCACCTATGCTAGCATAGAGTGATCCATCAGAATTTTCTAGGATAGCAGGCGATGTTGATGATACTGGCATTCTGCCTGGTTCCGGATAGTTGTCTATTTTTTTGCAATATGAGTCGCGCCTACTATGTTGAACGTGATGTAACTATCGAACTTACAAGGTGAAGGGTATAAACCAAAACCGTTCGGCACGCCAGGCACTGTGAAATCATCCATCTCGTTGTTGAAAAGGATACCAGTAACAGGATCAAGGACCAACGAGCCAAAAACGCTACCAACTGTAGTCGTGAGGGAGACAGCCATCTCATTCTTGTCAACGACCGAAATATGCGTCTTGAAGAGATAAACGAAGCGATACAACTAACATACTATGACGAGACTTACTGTTCCACGGTCTACTGGTATATCAAATTCAGGATGGTAATATTCAGGTGGATGGGTGCTATCCTAGATGATTTGTCTAAACGACAGACCTTCTGGAAGAAACAAAGAACACACATCGGTAATATTATGGAAGATCTCGAGTGCATATTCTTGACTTGTCAAATTTGACATCCGAAGAATGTCTGCCGCTGTTAAAGGATCTGACATCTTCGTCCTATCCCTATATCAGCGGCCAATGCTAACCTGAACTGAATGTAGGAAAACAAAATTCTACCGTGAAGCAAAAGCAAACTTCATAGTTTCAACAAGTCGGTGCACATTGACGGGCGTCCTCTCTGACATATCATAATGTTCCAGGACGTTAAGCATCTGTAAAAGCACTTGCAAAATACCATTTCATGTGATATTCAAGGACTATGCAAGAGAAAGCTCACAAGCTCCACCTCCCGGTGCAGGTGTAGTATACAATTTTCTTCCGCAATAACTACCCATCAGAGGTTTTTCCACGCGGATGCGGTAATCTTTCAAGTCATCATGGGACAGGATCCCCCCATGCTGATGTACTTTGTCGACTATGCCATTAGCAATAGGGCCCTGGATGGATTCAGTGAAAGAGACTTCTTTGTTATAGGATTTACCTCGTAAAAAGCATCAGGGCCATGTTGAGCAATAATAGATAAGGTCCGTGAATAATTTATCCTATTCACCCAGTCACCTTCCACCAACAGCACACCGTTCGGGGCGAACACAGTTTTCCAATCAGAATCATTTAGTATTAGAGGACCGAACATCTATACGTACAATTAAATCGCAGACTGGACTAAAACATTAATACGCGCCTGGATTCGTCTCGCCAACTCCTTCTGCACCTTCCATCCCGCAGCAAGTCTCGCACTCGGTTCAACTAATTTTCGCCAAGGTATAGTCCCCCACCTCTTATGTGCTTCCTGTAATCCCCGTAGTTCCCCTGGTACACCCACAGCCAAACCACCTATCCGTGAAGCCTTAGGATCGTGTTGATACATTGTCTTGTTTGACAACCTCGGTGCTATTTCTCTGAAATTTATTGTCCATACTTCTGATTCTGCAACATTCCTGCCACCGGTATTTGCTTCTCCCTGAAGCGGTGGAGATGACGGTGGCATACGAATGACCATAAACCCTCCTCCTCCTATTCCCGAACTACAAAAGAAAATTGATTATCGAACGAACAAAATCTTTCTAAGCTCAACTCACGAAAACACCCAAACAGAATACCGCACTGATCGCAGCATCCACCGCATTGCCTTCAAGTTCTTTCATTACGCTGACACCAATACTCGAACATGCCTCATTCTCCGTAGCCACCGCTCCCCTGTACGCCTTCACCTCATACGCCGGATTCCTCAGATGTTTCATTGGCACTTCACCATCGGAAGAGCGGCCAACATCAATATCATGTTCATGATGATATAATGCCCTGGCTGACGAGCTATCTATCGATTGCCATTCAACTTTCGACATCATCGGTATATGAGTGGTGATAAATGCTTCGCGATACAGTGAATATAGAGCAGGACTTTGATAAGCCGGGAATCTATCTTGAAGTGCAGGAGCAGAGTGCCACAGAACCACGAGTAATGCAAGTCCAGTCATGATAATTTTTGATACCATTTGTACCTGCCTATCGGCATTCTGTTTTTCAAAGTTCTGCACTTCGTTTTCCCATTCAGCAGTCAGTGAGTCTCTCTTAGGTGATGAGAAAGACTGTTTCCCCATCTCTGAAACACAGGAACGCTGGCACCAAGGCTCGGTGTCACAGAGAATGAGATAAAAAGGAAGCAAGAGGAGGGAGTTTAGATACCTGGGCATCCGACCCAAGGAATACAAAAACGCACCAGCAAGGGACCAGTAGGCACAGTAGGCACAGATTCGGTATCATATGCATTGCTTCTTATCATGTGTGCCACGGTGTATTTCCGTTTTGTTGTTGTTATACCTTTGTTTCCATCTCGCATATTACATAAGTCCTGTTTGTGCGCCTCAGTCTCTGTCTCAGTCTCATTCTGAGGTGAGGATATTTATATTATGGACTAGGATTTGTTACTCAGTATACTTACAGTGTTGATTATCATTCTAGGTCCCTGCCACTCGTTATAAAAGTCTTGACCGGCAAAGTATACTCCTATCCATGAATTAATCAGCACCGAGTTGCCTACAGCAACCCGGAAATTGGATACATATGTGTCCTTCAATACATAAATTCTCATCTTGATCCGGATATTCTGGAGCATGGACATCCCTGCACTTGTGTGAAATATGATTTGGTACGATTATCGATGGTACGACTAATCATAGATAGTGACATACCACTTTGTCGTGGTGACAACAAAGCTGTAACAAAGCTACTGTGTTAGAATGGTTTAACACATCTTAGTACCTTGGATCAATATGCGGCAGTGTTGGTATTGTTATCAGATATGACATCTGAGACATCCTTTGTAATGGCTTCTGCTCTAACAGCCAGCCAGTCAAGGATCAAAAGGTCGAGATTCAGTGAGTCGTTGGAGCAAACATTCTATAAAGAACTAGCTAAGGTACAGATTGCGTGCGTTTTACAGATTTGGGTAACTAAACGCACCAAGTCTACTACCACTGCCACGAAATGGGAAGATGTTTGAGGAGGAAAATGGTAAAGATGTGCATAACATCCTTGACCTGAACTAATCTATGATGTCATGAGTGGGCATTATTTATACAAGACTATTGTTAAATAATCTTCCCCTTCCTGAAGCTTCCACCACCATGGACTGATATCATATGGGAGTGATTCCTCAAATGTTAGGGTGATGGCTTGGCTAAGGTGGAATGGATTGACTTGATATGGTTTGTGGCTAGATGAGACTGCTTCTTGTTGATGCACGTCCATACCTGATGCATGTGAGTGCCGAAAGCCGTAGGTCACTTCAATTGGAATAAATTTGCTGCGCAAACGAAAGGTTGTAAATCGGGTACTTGGTATCATTTTGTGCAACAAACTGATATCAAGTAATCGACATATGATTTGGTCATATGAATAAGACTAGGCATCTGACAGCTTCTTCCTGATTCTATTATGATATTAATGTGGATCATGTTGCAGGGTTTTGTGGTTCTGGCCAACACCTCACTTCCGAGAGACTCCCAACATTCAGGCCTCAGTATGAGCATCATTTTATGGTTGATTGCCATCATTTTCATTGTCCTTGGGCTCAAGCGGCTCGCATCTGCATTAAGATCAAAGTTCCCTCTTCCTCCAGGGCCCCCTGCCGACCCATTTATTGGTCACCTACGATATATCCCTTCAGACAATCCGGAGGATAAATTTTCAGAGTGGTCGAAGCAATATGGTATGGATTGTGAGTTCAAGTTTGCGACGGTGGGTAACTGAGCATGTCTTGCAGGAGATGTTATGCTCTTGCACGTGTTTGATCGCAAGATGATCATCCTCAACAGTGTTGAAGCTGCTGTCGATCTGATGGAAAAACGAAGTTCGAACTACAGTGACCGTCCAGATTTTCCTATTTTCCAATTGTACGCATTATATGACAGCTTCACACTAGCTTTTACGCTCATATGATACTTGTAACACAATAGAATGGGCTGGGGACTGAGCCTTCCATTTTCTGGCTATGGTAAAATATTTCTGAAACACAGGCGTCTATATCAGCAGTATTTTTCCCCACAGCAAGTCATCCAATATCAACATGTACAACTTCGGGAGGCATGGCGCCTTGCCCTCAACCTTCTTGAAAATGATAAGATAGAATCAAGTCTTAGCCGGTGAGAAATTGTTATGCTATAAATATCATTTTTGATGTACGTAGTCGACAGCTTTTCCACCTCAATCATCGCCGCCGTCACATATGGATATGAGGTTCTCTCTGACGACGACCCTTTTGCACTAAAAGAAATGGGTCATGCAGTAAGTCACTGTGGACCTATAGGTGGCACACCTGTAGATCTATTTCCTATTTGTAC
>Ga0153993_100757_pt1 | contig 11970 bp, 14 predicted proteins | sample TSNC077MetaG_FD_104706 | JGI IMG/M metagenome (GOLD analysis project Ga0153993, IMG submission 104706) | Attine ant fungus gardens microbial communities from North Carolina, USA - TSNC077 MetaG | ecosystem: Host-associated > Fungi > Mycelium > Unclassified | place: USA: North Carolina, Lumber...
ATTATCTAGGGAGAGTATCAGTTTTGGCATGTCAAAGATGTTGGCAGATCAGGCGTACCCGATGTCGCGGATCCTGCTGCAGCTTTCTTAGCCTTTTCACCATCAAACAAGTAGGAATAGTAGCGGAGCTGATTATAGACTTTTTTGTCTGTATACTTCATGAAGATAGATGTTAGATGGCTCGTTCACTAAGTATACAGTACTCACTTCAGCTGCGACAGCACCTCTGCAGCCTGGCTTGAGACATCGTCGTCCATACACACTCATCATCCGTGTCCTATTTCGACACAGAGGATCATCACAGACAGTCCAACTTTCATAATAACGTCCGATGACCTCTCTAATTTGAGTCTCGAGCTGGATTTCGATGCTGGGTAGCGAGAAGGGAACTTTGCAACCAGGACAGATAAATCCTGTGGGCTGGACAATAGAATGCTGACACCAAGAACCTTAGTCCCGACATTCGACAAGGACTAAGCAAAGTACATACTTCACGGTCATGAAGGGGCGAGAAAATAAGCTGGCCCTTACAGCTGCAGCAACGAAGCAAGAGCGGAGTTGCATCTTTGAAGCGTTCTTGATCAGAGAGCTGAGTATCCAAAGGTGTAAACACTCTCTGGTCAGGGCCACTTGTAGTATTTCTGAATCGCATCGGATCGAGGCCTGAGCATGAAGGATCAACAGAGTAACACCAAGTTGAACGAAGCCAGTTTACCAAGACATTCTGCCAATCGAGCTCGATCGGTACCTTCAATAGGTTCGCAAAGACGCTCAATAGGCGGTAAAACTTGCTGTGACAGATAAAAGTCATGATCTGAACCAATTTTCAGCTTTGTAACAATTGGACTATCGCTAATGTGACTTCACCTATTTTAACCTCATCCGCAGCTCTCTTGACCTCATCGGGATGCTTAGCTCGATCAGCTTGAGCAGTCTTAGAACTATCCTCCCCATCCTTGAGACAGAAGACATATGGGATAACGTCTCCAGCACGTGCACTCGCACCCTTGGTCTTCATACGAAGTGCGACTTGCACATGTGGCTGACTTTTTGCGTCGGGATAGTCTTCGGGGTTTTTTCCCAATCGCTGTACGAACGTGTTACATAAAATGAGTTGGAAACTAAGACTACTCCAACCTTGAAGATGATAAACTCGTCGAGCTTTGTCGATCCATTCCGTACATTATCCCCGATGGCTCTCAGATACTCATGGATGTTCTCTACAACGACCTCTGTTGGTTCACCGGAGAGAATCCGTTCAAGAACATATCTGCTTAGACGTCAAACCTGTCTGCTCTTCTTGTAATAAGCAACTTACTGAGAAACATTCTTTGACAGAACACAGTACTCTCGACGTTTCATATCCAGGCCTTTCACCTCCGTCTTCGTCCGCCCGCCATCTTCTACAACCAATGCGGCATACTTTTTCTTTTGCAACAGCAGTAATCTCTGGAAAATGCCATCAAGGTCAATTTCGAGGAGCTTATAGCGATCGTTGACAGCCTTCTTGAGTATGGTTGATATCTTGAGGGCTTCTGAGAGCTCGGTCACACCCGAATTGACGAAGACGGAGTCGGTATCACCATAGACAACCTACAGTCGTTACCCGTTAATTCGTTCGTTCCTCCGAGGGGTGGACGCTTACATCTAGATTCAAGCTCTCTGCCAGCTCCCTCGTGTGTGTCAGAATCTCACGGCCCTTGTAGGTCGTCAGAGCAGCCAATGGCCGTGCGTAGAACCTTGAATACTCGAAGCCCAGACAACCATACATACTGTTAGCAGTCAGTTTTAACGCTTGCTGTTTAATGTCGTATTGAAGTAGTTTGCCATGCGACACAGTCTTGTCCTTCATCAGAGACTTTACTTGACGACGTCGTTGGACGAGAGTAGCAATAAGTCGAGGGAGAACACCTTGAGGCGTCTCTGATGGGGGTGGATCCGGTATATGTTCTTCTCCATCCTGAGGAAATCCGGTCAAAGATAGGAACTAAGTAGTTGTTTCGAGTTTACAAACCTCTTCAACCTCCAACTGCCCGACCGTAGTGAAATCGATGTTATATTCCTGGATGATGCTAGGGTATAGCGAATTGAAATCCATAACAAGGATGAACTTATCCCACAATCCACGTTTTGGCTCGAAGACGAGACCACCTTTATACTTATCCCTCTTTCCTTTTGTCTTCGGTGCGTCAGGGTCTCCATCCTCCTGTTTGCTTACAGATACTGCTTTCTTGCCGTATTGCTTATCTGGGACGATATATTTGAGACGGTGGAATTCGTGTAGTAGGATGTATTCATTTCGCTCGGCGCGACCTCCATTTAGGGTCTTACTCCTGAGTCCATCATGAGCACGCATCAGTCAATGGAAACGAAGGAACATACCACGCATTTCCGGCCAAGTTTGTCAACTGTTTTGTCAGTGGTAAGATCTGTACTTTGGCAGCAATAGCCATCTGGTAATGTGCATCGAGCTCGCAATGCTGCACAAATTCCAACATCCTGTTCGGAGTACTAAGACTACCATCAAGATAGCTGGCAGTATCGTCGGAATCTATATCCAATCGCTCGAAGTTCAGATGAGTCCGACACATCTCGGTGAGTGACCACGTCGTAGATATAATCATACTCTACGGATTAGGCGTCACTCAAATTATGTTCATGAATAATGACAGATCCAACTAACCTTTGCACCGTCGCTAGCCAGATCACACAGCATGCGGCCATTGAGGAACCGTAGATTGCTGCCTTGTCTACCGATATTTGGCCATTTCGACCTCCGGAACCGGCCGAGCCGCGACCAGTGGTTGACTTTAAGAAATTTCATCCGATGAAGCAAGATGTCCAAGGAGACACCAAGAAATTCGTGCCCAATGATTACATCGGGGTCCATTTTGTATATCTCCCCTACAAAGATGTGATTCGATCTTGGGGAGATCAGAGGTGTCTACTCACGTATGAGTTCATTGAGGACCATCGTCTCGTTTGCAACAGCAGATATGACACCATTACCATTGGCTCGCGCGCGAGCCTCAAAGTTTGGAGGAAATCTATTCAATGGCCTGACAAACGTCTGAACACGACAAGGGAGCTTGTCAGGTGGGGTTGGATCGTCAATTTGCACTGAGTTAAGGTAAGTGAATATCAACAAGGGATAGATATTATATCAGACCCACGATTTTGCCATGTCCGACTTGTCGTACAGACAATCTCTTGTTTATTGTCGTGATGATTGACGATCGAACGAACACTCAAGCTCATTACAGTCAATGGCGGCATATCCTTCGGTAGGCTAGGGTCAGACTCTGAGATTGGGTTGATACTTTTGGGGTCCAGAGCAGTCACTTCGAGTTTGCACCAAGAAACCTAGGTCGACATGAAATCGAAGTGAAATCAGCCGGTCTGATGTGAGAAGTTTATTACTTACTCCTTTATTGTCGACAACTGGGTTCTTGATCTCCAACCAGCAAGGACCCATGATCTTTCGTTTCAGTACCAGGAGTTCGAAGGCATTGGTTCCAGTCCCGAAAATTCGAGCAATGTTCGGACTCTCTGCCTTGTCCGGAATTTGTGGCTCTGGGATTGCTATGAACATCCAGGCAGACTGAGAAAGGGAATTCGTTACCATTGAAACCATACACGACTTTCAACCACTGAGTCTCCGCGCGTGGTACATCTTTCTCTCCAAATGCATATTTCCGTTTCACGAATTTTGCCCTCCATGATTTGATACCCATCTGTTTCCGGATCAGCTCGAAATCTGCATAAACATCTTGCAGACTCGGAATGATATCTGTATCGTAGAAGTCACCGTCTTCATCTTGTTCAACTCGCTTCTCTCGTGGTAGGCAAAAGAGGTTGCGTTGCACGCCCTCAACGGTGACACAGCAGGACATCCACGTTCCACTTTTCTTGTCTTTGAACTTGCCAATAAAATATATCTTCCCTTCAAGCTCCAGATAGTCTAACCAGAAGAATCTGTAGGAGCCATCCTCTTCTAGGGCAGAGACATCCGGCAGATTGGATAAGGAAGTGGTGGTCCCAGGGATTTCTTTCGACTCAACTTTAAGAGTGTCGTAGACTGAAAGCCACGCAGGCTTGACGTCCTCTTCGGTCTTGGCTGGCTTTGCGGAAGCGGACTTGTCAATTGAAGTCGTAGGCTTTAGAGACACAGGTTGGGGCTCTTTTTTGACAATAGGTTCAATGTTCAAACCGTCAACATCCATCGGTTCGTTCAATCCTATGTCATCATCAAACGAGGAGTCGATGTCAGAGCTACCATGGACATCCAGATGAGCCAATTGTTCTGTAGTCGGTGTTACACTGCCATCATCCACTTTCATCCTCTTCTTCGAGTTGAAACCGTCACTGCTTGGTATAAGAATATCTTTGGCTGGACCACCAGAAGAGGGGTCTGTGTAAGAACTCTTCCTGTAAGTTTGAATCCTTGAAGTTGTAGACGAGGAGGAGTCGGAGAGATGATCAGGCACAGATTTCCGCTTCCTAGACTTGAGAACATCACATTGAATTGGCGCTCCATCTAGTTCGCCTAGAAGAGATGACATGAAGTCATTCTCTTGTTCTGTGGACACTACAGGTCGGTATGCATTGATGCTTGGAAGGGCTGGAGGTGGTTTCGAACGTGCCTTGGCTCCTGCAGAAGCCTTCTGTACTTTTCTTTTCGCTGATCCTTGTTAGCAAACAGGTCTAGCAGTCACGGAAATACGTACTCTTTTTGTTAGTCCGGGTCTCCTCCTCCGATGCTTCTTCGTTACCATCCATCCAATCATCCATGCCGTTGTCCATGTAACCCTCAACTCCATCATCGACCACGAAATCATCTTTCTGTAATCTTCCTCTGACAATACTCTGATATTGATCCTCAGTGACCTCGTCGTAGATTTTGGTGTCTTCTTCCTGGGACGGTTCTCAACTACTGATAAACACGCCTTGACGGGCTACTTGCCTCGAAAACACGCGTTCCGCCCTCCCTAGCAAGCTTGTACTCCGCGAACTTATCAAACTTGGACTTGGGAACCCTTCCTGATCTTTCGGCCATGTATGATTTCGTTAAAAGCTCAGCTGCTTATACTTATGTAATACAAAATAAATAAATATTTAACATGAAATAGTATACAATAGACAGATTCAGTAGACAGAGTAGCAAAATCAACTATCTGAATGATTTTCTGGTAAATAGATAGTAGAAAAGCCTACAAAAAATGAAGAGAACATCTTTTTCCTTTTATCACCCATAGGAGCTTCCTCATGGTCGTGCATACTCTAGCAAACATCTAACACTAATCTCCATTGCTCTCCTTTATCTATTCCATTCTTCATATATCACATGGGAGGATTTAAACATCTGTGTAGTCCTCCTATACCGTGCTCTGCAGGAGGCCTGAAGTTGTAGATTGTCTATGTCTATTTCCGATGATACATACAAATGCTATGCTTGTGATGTTCATGTGATCTATCATCTGACTATATGAGAGAGAGAGAGCATTCTGTATTTATACCGAAATAAGCAAATAAGTGCAGTGGGAGAGATACATAGCTGTACACTACTGACTGCACCCGAGCTACAGGGGCCGTCTTTAGAAGTTGCTCCAAATCAGTTGGTGGTGGAGTATTTTCTGTGGTTTTGTAAATTGAAGTAGAGTGTACCTGTATGTGCTGATAGGCACTGTAAGGGAGCTTGTCGGTATTGTGACTCGTGCTGGCTGGAAATTTGAGACTCAGTCTCTTTGGGACCTCTGGCCACGAGTCCAATCACCATTGCATCCACGAAATACTTCTACAATAGAATACATAGTATAAGATTTTTTTACAGCAGACATTTGAGGGGTAGAGACAGATGCTATACGATGAAATCATTGATTCTGTTTTTGTCTTGAGAACTGTGAGTATTAGATGGGCGCCCGGACGCTAAGTTATTTGAATACTGAGCTTGCACTGAAAGCGAAGCAGTATTGAGCTGTTCTTGACGTCTGTTGAATAATCTGAGGTTAAGGAATACGCGTGTCCCCATTGTGACCGTCATCAAGGTGGAGAAAGGAACTGTAGCAGGTTTGATGAGATTAAAGCTGGAGTGTTGCTGCGTTTGGATAGAAAGTACTACAATATTCGTGGCAGTTTGGAGGAAAAAATAGAGAAGACCGTCACTGTAGACTTGGCGACTGACTTTCGATTTGAATGCGTCAAAGTTGCCCCGGAATTTGGCCACTGTGAGGATAAAGACGCAAGTATCAAACGCAACGGATGAAGCATAGCTCATTGGAGACCATGGGGCCTCTGGATGGAGCTGGCAATTTGATAGGATCGATGTATGTGGACCTGTATCCCCACGAAACTGCGTTGATACAGTTATCTGGGGGATGTTCGTCAGACATAGACTCCACTCAGAGAGCTGCTTTTGATCACCACTTACCCAACATGCAATCATGATCACGTAAAACAGCCCGATGACTGCACTGACGAGGATGGAACCATTCCAGAGTGCTCGTACTCGGTACCCGAAGATCGCGCCGGAAGACGCAGTTGTCAACACGGCACCAACTGAGCTGATCGATACAGCAACTTGACAGAATTCTGTCTGGACGACTGTAAAGAATAATGAGGGCAACGTTGCGACGATGCCGGAATACCGTAATATGATGAACCTTTCTAATGATTGAGTTTTGGCTTTGCGTCACCAAGAAGGGTACCAACCACCAAGTTGAAGGAGATTTCCAGATGTTTCTGTCTTTGGATTGATATAGAGAGAACTCGTCTGGTAGTTGGATAAAACTGTAAATGGGGACGGTCGGCCTAGTCCATGGATATAGTTTAGGCTGCTTACTAGTCCCACACAACAATACCAAACGCAGCAGATGTAGTGATGGCGATCCCGACTGGAGGTATTGTCACCCACTGCTGATAGGCCAAGCAAATGAATACTCACTCATATGAGCTTGAAAGTCTTGAAATTCGGCCAGATCCATACCAGGAGGTAAAGGGATCTGGGCCACATTGGACAAAGGAGCTGCATTGCTAGTCGAGGACATTATTGAGGTCTGAGCCGTTGAATGACCTGCGTCTAAAGGAGAATTTGAACTAATGCGAAGATCAGAATAAATTCCCAATGCTGGACAACTAAGTGTACCTGTTTTAACTAGACAGGGTGAGAACAGTAGACCATTTGTTGCATACCAAAGTGTTGGAACACAGTGGCCGACTGGGACATTTTTTCGTAACAAATGATGTCAAAAAGATGGCTGACGTCGTTTTTAGTTTAACCAAGAATGATGGGAGTTATAGGGACCATGATTTTTTTGATCTCTTGTCACTCCATGACAGATTGTTCTGAACACCCTGGGACAGGAAGGATGATTTAATTCTAGGGGTCAGAGATGGTTTCATCCATTCTATACAGTTCAGCAACATTCAGCAAAGGTTGACAGAAGACACTGCTGGTGTCTAAAGCCCAGGATGCCGATTCTTACCTTGCAGGATAGAGTTGTGAATTAGTGGGAGGATTTGCTCATTTTGAAAAATACTAGGAGATTGTATTAGAATTCTCTTAGCAAAAAAGGCACATCTACAATTCCAAGGCCTTCGAATTTGATCTTTGGTTTGTTATCTCCAAAAAGTTGTCTCATAATTTAAGGGTAGGTACAGTCAGAGCGTGATCAGCGATAAACTCGACATTTTTCCGAGAAGCAATATAAGGGTAAAGATTAGATTTGACACGGTGTTCATCGTTGGGTGAGGATGAGTTATTGGGTCAAATACGTGATATCATTCATAATTGTAGTTGATTGAGAGAGCGAAAAAGTTCGGAGAGAATGAAGTTGGGCTGGGTGGTGATAGAATGAATTTTTGAGGGGTCGAGCCGGGGATGATCATTGATAGGAGTAGAGGAAGAGTCAATTGTTGTAGATTGGCGAAGGGCATCATGTGTGCGGTATACCTCTGTTGCTTGCCCTTCCTTTCACATCAGGGTGAACCATGTTTTGATGGGGGGGTAGACATAACTGCGGGTCCGGGTACAGATGGACGTTTGGCTAGTGGAAACTGTCTTTGTATGACTTGGTAGAACCCCATCAGTTCGGCTAACATCAGTTGTGCTTTCAACATCAATCAAAAAAATTTTAGATCATTGTCCTGGTTGGCAACTGAGTCTACTGTGTATTCAATATTAGCACTATCTGGAGCTTCGATGACAGGTGAGAATCGTATGACTAGGGGAGGTGGGATCACACCTGATCAGGTCCTAGTGGGATTTGGTCAAACTCTAGCAATGTCTCTTTGTGAGCTTCACTGCCGACAAAGAAGATTGATTGTTGTTTATCGGGAAGAGAGCGGATCAACCATCCATGCCACTCTTTGAGTTAAATCAGCTTTTTCTTAGCAAAAGCCCACCATACTGATTTTTATGTTTCAAAACACTTGAATTTGAATATATTGTATGTCTATTTCTAGTTGACGTTCTGACATGCATCATTCATGTCAGTGTCTTGTAAGTATGCCTGAGCGTGATGCGAAAGTTGCAGTAAGTAGATTTTGCAGGAGAGCATTAATGCCTCTCCGAATGGAGACACTCCTTCTTAATTTCTGTTCCTTTAAAATATGGAGTACTTTTGCGCGGCTCTGGTTGCAAGTGAGAACTCCATCCATATAGGATGAAAAACTTTTCACTACCGTGTACTTTACCCGACCTATTACTGGAGCGTAGCCTCTCCTCCACCGCCGGCATATCTTTCCTTGATAATGATGGATTCATTGCCTTCACCACTACATACACTTCCCTCTATCGGGATGCTCAAGACTATGCCAGAAGCCTCTTGATTTCAGGAATCGAACCTAACGGGATTAATGTTGTCATCGCCAGCTTTGACTATCATTACGATCACATACTTCTCTTCTGGGCCTGTATATTTGGTAAGGACATTCTTAGATACGAAAAGCACAGACTTACCATAACCATTCGTTCAGCTGGAATTCCAGTTTGTCCAATTCCAACTCTCCACCCCGAGGAAAGTCAACGGAAGCTGTTCCTTGGCCATCTCCTAGCCCTCTTCGGCAAGCCTGTTTTTGTTGGAAAAGACGATGTCATAGCAACTGTTCAAAGTCTTGTTCCTTCTTTCGAGACCAGGTCTTGGACGAGCCTTAAATCCCTTGCACTCGTTCAAAGCACTACACAACCATTCATATACCCCAAATTCCGCCCCCAGTGCAACGACATTGTTTGCTTCATGCTGACCTCAGGATCAACAGGAAATTCCAAAGCTGTCGGATTACGACACTCGAATTTCTTGTCTGCTGTCCAAGGCAAAATAAAACACCACGTGTCGACTCATTCCTCTCGCTTCCTGAACTGGATTGCCTTTGACCATGTTGCTTGTGTGTCTGAAGTACATTTGCAAGCTCTCATGGCTGATGCATGGTAAGTATTTGCTCCTTGGGTTATATTTGTAGCTGACATGAAACAGGCAATATCACGTGGCTCCAATTGCAATCATCAAGACACCCATCAATCTCCTAAAATGGACAAGCAAATATAGCATCACCTATACCTTTAGTCCCAATTTCTTGATTTCCCAAATCATTCGCGATTTTGTATCTCTACTCACCAGTACACTTGACTTATCTTCCATAAGGGCTTTTATCTCCGGAGGTGAAGCTGTGCCTGTGAGAACTGCCGTGGAATTCGCCAACATACTCGCGCGATTTGGAGCCCCAAGAGATGTTTTACGTGCGGGCTTTGGGATGACAGAAACCTGCGTAAGTAAGAGATTCCTTGAACGAAGTTAACATTTACACGTGCCCAGGCTGGTTGTATCTACGATACGCGCGATATATTGACTGATCCTGTTCAGTATTCTTTCAAATACCTTTCGCTTGGAACTTGTTGCGACGGTGTTGCCGTCCGAGTGATAGACCATGTCACCGGCTTGCCAAGTCCATTCCTGACAGAGGGTCAGCTGCAGATCACTGGCCCAACCGTGTTTCATGAGTATCATAATGATCCGAAAGCAACGGCAGAGTCCTTCTGCGAAGGGTGGTTTATCACTGGTGACACTGGTATGATCGATAAGGATGGGAATCTATACCTCATGGGGCGCGACAAAGATTGTATCAACATTAATGGTGTTAAATATCCTACAGTCGACGTCGAACACTTCATCGAAAACTTGCAGATAGACGGCATCACAAAATCCTACATTTACGTTTGTCCAATGCGTCTAGCGGACGCTGATACGGAAACATACGCTATCTTTTATCAACATACGCTTGCAGTTGAGGATGAACTTGCCGATCGTGAACTCCAGAGGATTCTAGATACCAACCGTGCCATAAAGCGCTCAAGTGTTTTGTTCTGCTCTAAGTCTCCCCACATCGTACTCCCTTTGCCCAGATCTGCTTTTAGGAAGACAGCCCTCGGGAAGGTATCACGTTCCTTCCTTGTGGTAGCATATATCAAGGGCACTTATCAAGACATTGAAAAGAAGCTGAAAGAAGACGAAGCTCTCAACCTCACAGAGCAGCTGAGCCACACCGAAGAGGTCATCATTGAAGTCATCTCTCAACTCTTCGACATGACACCTTCAAAACTCAAGCGCGACACGAGCCTTTTTGATCTAGGTGCATCGTCTATGCATCTCATACAACTTAGGCAAATCCTTCAGGATCGCTTGGACATTGCCGATTTACCCACCATCGAAATGCTGCGCCGGCCCGAAATCAATCAGCTTGCATCTTTCATTGATACGATCATCGTCAATGATGAACGTGACGACGCCGCCTATGACCCGCTCGTCCTCTTGAACCCTCGTGGGTCTAAACCACCACTTTTCTTGGTTCATCCAGGTGTTGGCGAGATTCTTATTTTTATGAAGCTGGCTCAGGTTCTAGAGGACGATCGGCCTATCTATGCCTTACGCGCCCGTGGATTCGACGACGAGAACAATCCGTTTGAGTCATTTGAGGAGATGGTTGACTGCTATACTGTTCACATCCTCAATGCGTATCCCAGCGGGCCTTACTTTATTGGAGGCTACAGTTTTGGAGGTGCTGTGGCCTATGAGATCACCAAAAAGCTGGAAGCTCGTAGAAGATGCGTTGCCTGGACAGGTATCTTCAATCTACCACCTGAAATCCGATTCCGAATGGAGGAACTTGTTTGGATCGAAGTTCTCATAAACCTTCTCATGTTTCTTGGGCTCATTCGGATTCCTGATTTTGATGAAGTCAAAGAAAATGTCATCAGAAAATTTCCTGAGCTGCGTGGCGCAGATACTGAGCCACCGGAGAAATTGTCTCGCAACATCATCCACCATCTCTTCTCTTTGTCCGATCAAAAACGGCTGTCCGAGCTTCAGTTGGACACGGATGACTTCAGGCGGTGGGTACATGTGGCATACCGGGTGACCTTGACTGGACGTACCTATGTCACCGTGGGTTCCATTGCATCCGCACTGACTACAGTTTTCTGTGCGATCCCTCTTCCTTCGCTTGGTACCCCTGAGGAGTATAAATACCAGCGACTTGCCAAATGGGAATTTTATACTCAATCAACATTTGAACTTGTCGATGTTGATGGGGAACACTATACTATGATTGGGGAGGACCATGTAATGTCATTCGCTGACAAGCTCCGTTCAGCCCTTGGCCGTGCTACCTATCTCTTTCAGGAGTCTCAGCCAGCATCTCTTGCAGATTTTTCCGCACTGTAAATGCATATACAGACATATCTCCAACATCTCGAACACTTTTTGTGAACAGTGAGTCATGTTGGGAAGTGGCAGTAATTGAAAACTTGTTGCACAATCACAAGATAAAAATTTGATAAAGCCATTCAAAGTCAGATGGGATGAATTCTTTATAATTTGTAATAGAAACAAGCGAGGTTTGTAGATAAAATGGTGTTAAAATAATCGATAGAACTAAGTACTCATACCATCATTATAACGAGAAAATGATCCTCTCTAC
>Ga0153993_100758_pt1 | contig 11967 bp, 21 predicted proteins | sample TSNC077MetaG_FD_104706 | JGI IMG/M metagenome (GOLD analysis project Ga0153993, IMG submission 104706) | Attine ant fungus gardens microbial communities from North Carolina, USA - TSNC077 MetaG | ecosystem: Host-associated > Fungi > Mycelium > Unclassified | place: USA: North Carolina, Lumber...
AGAGAAAAAAATCAGAACCTTGGCTCAGTGCCTGCAAACCAAGTGGCTCAAAGCTCACTCCTAAGGATGAGTACAAGCAAGAGCCCAGTCACTCTGAGATAGTCAAGGACCAAGTTTAAGTAACCTAGTGCAAGGCTTAAAGCCAATGTATGAATTGTAATGCAATGCTAGTACTATAACTAGACTATATGAAATATTGTAATCAGTGTTGCACTCCACATTGCAGTTGGCATTACAGCTGATTTTGCAGGTACTAGGCCAAGGTTCTGATATGTATATTTAGCAATTTATTACGTGGTGTATGTCTGAGATTCTGATAACTGAATTCTCTGGGATTATGTAATGACATTTACCATTTTTAGTTTAGCTTGTCCTGACGTAATCACACGGACCCGTGGGCCTAGTGGATCCCTTGCAGATGTTCGGCGTGATTTTCTTTTTTGGAATGGATATTCTCAAAGATATATTGATCTCATCACACCTAAGGGAACATCAGAAGACTAAGAAGACGAAGCAGATGCAGATGGTCAGAAGGAGGGTAGACGGTTGATCTACTGGATTAATTGTCGCCCTGAACGCTCTGCCAGCATGGAGAGGTTTGTCCGGTTACTTGACAAGAAGTGGGAAGAAGATCTAGAGTATGCCTTATTAGAGGTTTGACTGTATATCCCACAATTTGATGGCATCAACAATAACTTTTCCCTTTCTCTCCTGTTATGCAATCCGAAAACACAGAGGTGTGCACTTTTCGACGCTGGTTCCTGTAAAGAGAATAATGAGCTAGCAGACATCTGAGAACGACTGGGTTCGTATCACGAGCGCCGATGGCTTCTCCTTTGTTGTCCGTCGAAATATTGCAAAGGCGAGTGGTACCATGAAGGCGATGTTGGATGTGGAGAGTAAGAATGTGCGCTGTGATTTTGTTAAAAAAATTAAAATATTTTTTGGATAGGCAGTTACGCAGAAGCAACGACGGGGACGTGTCCATCGGGTCAACGGTTCGCATTTATGAATCCAACTCGACCTGTTTTTTCAATCAATCAATCATTTGCCTTTTTTAGAGCCATTATTGCTGAGAAGTTGGTGGAATACATGAGCTTCAAGTCGCATTATGAGACAGTCGGGCCTAAGGAAGATATTCCTCTTCTGGAATTCATAGAACGGATTCCTCGAGAGGTTGTCTTGGAACTGTAAGTTTTTCCTTTTTTCATATTGGTAGAGATCACTGAGTAGGGATGTGATTTTTTTACAGACTTTTAGCAGCTGATTATCATGAAAGTGAGTTTCTATAATCATGGATAGTTGACTCGTTGTCTCTAAAACACATATTTCTTTCTGGTCTAGTGTGAAACTTGACTAAGTTCTAATGATTTCAACTACACGCTCTGGCGTGTACGTTGAGCGTTCATTCGCTCCTACCATGTATCTTCAAGATATGTCCAGGCCAAAGGCTTGTTTAATACGATCTACGACTTCTTTGTCCCCCGTGTTCTGAAAGGTAGCCTGAGGACACGGAAGCGCGAGAGAGGTAAGGATTTACCTTGGTTACGTCGTCACTAATTTTGACACACGAGAGACCATCTACAGAGCTAAGCTTAATCACGATATTCAATGGTTTGTTCTTCTCTGCTAATCCACTCGAAAGCGTGCGGAAATCATTGGTGAAAAATGTTCCAATACCGAATGAGACTGCACATCAATGGAGTTCAGAGAACAATTCTCTCTGTACATTGAGAATGACAACACCTCTCTCAAATCCGAGTTGGTTGCATCGTTCTTGGATCTTGATGGCTTTCTCAACGTCGAGTGAATCAGAAAACACAACGAGTTTTTCACGGTAATTGATCCCGAGATTCTCGCATCTCTCTTTGACATGAAGTGCGAACGAGAATGGATCACCCGAATCTTGGCGTAACCCAGTCCACTTTTCGACTCGTTCTGGATTTTGTGTGATTTCCTGGCAAATGAGAAATGAGAAAACAGTGGTGTGTAATGGGTGTAAGTTCTCGAACGGACCTGGAAGAAAGCTTGGGTGGTGAAGGTGTCTGTGAGCGCTATGAGCAGGCTGGGCGTGTTGGGATAGACTTCTTCCCAGAGTCCGAGCGCGGTGTTATGGGCATGAGTGTATCCTCTCAGAGCGCCAATCTATTCAGCACTTTTGGATGATCAAAATCAAAGATGACACGAGGTACATACACCCATAAACCATTCACTGATGACCGTAAGCAATCCTAGTATACTCAGTCAAGATCATACGTACTGAGCTATAGTGCCTATTGGAGTGAGGTTGTATTTATAGGCAAGATAAACCTATGGATGCTACTTGAGAAGGCTGTTGTGGGCTTAGACATGAGTTTTGAATTCACGTTACTCGTCCCATTGAAGCGACCATGCGAATGAGGGGAAGGTTGATGCGAGGCACGTACGAGTGCTTGAATAACCAGGTCTTGTGCGTGGAAGGATCTGCGTCGTCGAGTACCGAAGTCGCTGAAAGAACAGCCAGCTTGGAGTAATGATTTGCCTTTTTGAAATGCGAGGTCTGAGAAGTGTGAGTGGAGACAGAAGAGAATGAGGTGTGTACGGTAATGTGACCTTGTTGGCGGTCATAGTTCCAGTCTGTGTTGTCGATCTGGAAATATGTTTCGCTGAGGGTGGCCATGAGAGGGACCTCCCAAAGGACAGTTTGTGACCAGGGGCCTTTGATTTGGATGTCGATTTGACCGAGTGAAGCGTGCGGGGAGGCTGGAATGAATTGAATGGAGACCTGGTTGGGGTTGAAGCGGAAAGCGGAGAGATAATCAAGGTAGTCTTTGGAGAACCAGGGACATTGAGTTTGCAGCCAAACTTGTTCTGAAGGAGAGAGGGTGAGGTTGGCAAAGACTAGTAAAGAGATGAGTATGGGAGATGATGGGTGGGATAGGCTGACGGGCTACTGAAGCACGAAGACTTTGGAAACATTCATGAGAAAAATCTATGTTATCATTGCGATTGGTAAAGCGATAGGTGGCCTGCACGTCTGGAAAGAGTTGGAGGATGGCTTGTTGCATTGTCAACTTTGCGTACTGAGAATGAGCGATCATGGGTATCGAGCGGCGGACATACTTTATAGAGATCTGTATCAAGTATCGACACTGGCAAGGCGGGGTTGGCCATGGTCAGAGAACAAGGGGGCATCGGCCGGTGATTTCCGGAAATTGCAACTTAATCATGGTGAGTGATGACATATTCGGGGTAGAATATTTTGGTTACACGGGAACAGGGAAGTCGAGTTGAAATATTGAACGAGGGTGGGTACCGGTCTGACGGGAGGCGTCAGTTTGAGCTGCGAGAGATGAGGATCAAGCTGGGGCAGCAGGGAGAGGCAGACGGATCTGTGGTGATCAGCCACGGACTGACCGAGGTCATGGTGTCGGTCTTTGGGCCACGAGAAGGGAAATCAAGGTCGGAGGCGATACACAACCGGGCTCATCTGCATGTCGAGGTCAATGTGGCTGCCTTCAGTACAGGGGAACGACGAAGGGCCGGACGAGGGGACAAGTAAGTGAGCGTTGTCAACAGTGAACACGGGCTTAGAAATTGTGGGACAGACGGGTGTTGGAGCTGGCAGCGACGATCAAGTCTACATTTGAAGCTGTAGTTCAGACAGAACTATATCCTCGATCTGAGATAGATGTCTATGTTACAGTGCTACAACAAGACGGGGGACTACTGCAGGCATGCCTCAACGGGACAACACTGGCGCTTATGGGTGCAGGGATTCCAATGCTGGATTTTGTGTGCGCGGTGACGGGAGGGGTGCACTCGACGTCTGCGATGCTTGATCTGACCACACTGGAGGAGAACGACGTGCCGCATGTGACGGTGGCGATGATGCCCAGGACAGGCAGGGTGGCGTTGGTGACGATGGAGACTCGCTTGCAAATGGAACGGTTTGAAGAAATTTTCAGGCTGGCAGCCGAGGCAGGCAAGGTAGTGCACCGGGAAATGAAGGCAGCCATGAGCTAACTAACACATAATAAACTATCTCTGAACATGGATGCGACGGAAGCAGGCAAGCCACTTTTTGCCACCGTTGCGGTCGACCTTGATGCCCTCTTCGGTGCTGAAGTAGACGGCGTCGAGGACGGGGCCATGGCCCTCTGCACGGAGGGTGTCTGGGTCGACGTACTCAAAGAGAGGAAACTGGGAGAGATGGGTGAGCATCCAGAGATGGAGGTCCTCGACGTCAGTGATGGTGTAGACGATGCCGCCGACGCGCAGGACGTAGGCATACTCGGCGAGGAGCGTCGGTGAGATGATCCGCGCCTTGTGTTTCCGCATTTTGAAGTGCGGATCTGGAAACAAAAAAAACAGCGCCGACAGCGACTCTTTACCAAAAATATTCGGCAGAAAACGCATTGCATTCGTCCTCAACACCCCGATATTCCCGAAACTCCCCTTCTCTGCCACCCGCAGCGCCGCAATCCGGTCTTCAACATACGCCGTTACCTGCACCCGCAGCTCCAGCCCAACCACCCGTCGCTCCGGAAACTTCCGCCCGAGCGCCACCAGCAGCCCTCCGAAGCCACACCCAATGTCCGCCCACTCTGCCGCCCCTCCGCCCGCAAACACCGTCTCCCACCTCATCTCCCCCGGGCTCGCCGGATATACCAGCGTGTGATCTGAAAATGGATTCGCATGTGCTCGCTGTCGATAATGTTTTTTCTGTTCACCAAGCTTTACCACCTCCATCCCCATCCACCACCACTACCACTCACCTGGGGCAGCAGCGCCATGGCCGTATTTCTGAAATCAAAAGTCACGTGTCTGCCCATTCCGACTTGTTCCATTCTAAAATAGCTCTCTCTCTCTCAATACCATCATGTTAGCTGTATGTCCTTTTCTTTATGCTCGCACATGTGTCACTCACTTTCCTTCACATAGTCTCGTATTCTCCCATTACGCCTTGCCAGTGTCCGCTACGCCTCCACCTCCCTTAGGGACCGCGTTGCCAAACTCATCCCCGAACAACTTGAAATTGTAATTTCTTCCCATTCTTTGTCACTCATTCACCCATTCTCTTTCAGGTCAAGGCTACCCGCGCTGCCCATGGCAAAAAAACCTTTGGTCCCGTCCAGGTTGACCAGCTCTACGGGCAAGTATTCATAACCAACTATCTTCTTCTCTGACCTTCTTCACAGTGGCATGCGTGGCCTTCCTGCCCTCATCTGGGATGGCTCCGTTCTTGACCCCGGTACGTCACTTTTTACCGTCTTTGACTTTCCTCCCTCCTCACTTTTTCATCGCAGAGGAGGGTATCCGCTTTCGTGGCAAGACCATCCCCGACATCCAAAATGAGCTTCCAAAGGCTCCCGGCGGCCAGGAACCCCTTCCAGAGGGTCTTTTCTGGCTCTTGGTCACTGGCGAAATTCCCACCCAGGACCAGGTCGCCGAACTCTCCAGGGACTGGGCTGCCCGTGCCTCCATCCCTTCCTTTGTCGAGGAGATCCTCGACAGATGCCCTCCGAACTTACATCCCATGAGCCAGTTCAGCATGGCTGTCACTGCTGTCTGTCTCGTCCTCATAATCTTGACCTCCGCCTTCTTGCTCATCATCCTCCCTTTTTTAGCTCAACCATGGCTCTGCCTTTGCCAAGGCCTATCAGGACGGCATGAACAAGAAAGATTATTGGGGCCCCACCTTCGAGGATTCTATGGATCTTATTGCCAAGCTCCCCAATATTGCTGCCCGCATCTACCGTAATGTCTACGGTCTCGGCAAACTCCCCGCTATCGACTCTGCCAAAGACTACTCTTGGAACCTTGCCCATCTCCTTGGTTTTAACGAGAGTCCTGCCTTTGTTGAGCTTCTCCGTCTTTATCTCACCATCCACAGGTCCGTTGAATCACTGCTCTCCCTGTTATTCCATTCACCTTGCATTCAGTGATCATGAGGGCGGTAATGTCTCCGCCCATACCGGCAAGCTTGTCGGTTCCGCTTTGTCGGATCCTTTCCTTGCCTATGGTGCCGCCCTCAGTGGTCTTGCTGGCCCTCTTCACGGTCTCGCCAACCAGGAGGTTCTCGTCTGGCTCCGCAAGATGCAAGACAAGATCGGTGAAGAACCTTCCGACCAGCAAGTCAAGGACTACATCTGGACCACTCTCAAGGCCGGCCAGGTCGTGCCTGGTTATGGTCATGCCGTCCTGAGAAAGACCGATCCTCGTTACACTGCCCAACGCGAGTTTGCTCTTCAACACCTCCCTGATGACAAAAACTTCAAGCTCGTCGGCCAGATCTACAAACTTGTTCCTGATATTCTGCTCGAGGTATGTCGGACCGGATATCGATCTTGTTTCGGTCTCTCATCATATATGTAGGCTGGAAAGGCCAAGAACCCCTGGCCCAACGTCGATGCTCATTCGGGTATTCTCCTCGCTCATTATGGTCTGACCCAGATGCAGTACTACACTGTTCTCTTTGGTGTTTCTCGTGCCTTTGGTGTGGCCGCTCAGCTCATCTGGGATCGTGCCCTCGGTGCTCGTGAGTTTTGAGATGATACGTTCGCCTGTCATCCATGTACTTACCCGGTTTCTTTAGCTCTCGAGCGTCCCAAGTCGTACTCGACTGTTGCCATCCAAAAAATGTTCAAGGACAAGTCATAGATGTCTCCTGCTTGCTTCTTAATATATTCACTTCATGTTATTCACACTAGGATTGTATACCAATCAAATAATACTAGACTATAGTTCAAGGGAGTCGGGGTTTGCAGGGTATCGCAACATGTCACAATCTGTAGTCATTTGAATAGTTATTGAAGAATAGGCTACAAATTGTACTCAGGGTAAGGGAACAAATTGTTTTTTTTTGAGAACCACGGTGGTACCTGGTGGATTTCAGATTGATGAGATGGTTGAATGGATTTTTTTGGAACAAAACATTGCTACAGTGGCCAGGACTGGTGATATTTGTGCATGGACTGATAGAAAATTTGTGGCTTGTTCACACAAACCAGGTGTCCATCACGTGTGTGTGGTTGATACCCATTGTGTTTTGTATTGCTGACCCGTCCTTTTAGTGACTGCGAATACAGGCAATCGAACTACCCGAGGGTCACCCCTGGTGGGCCCTAGGAGTGAGGTAAACCAAGTGGACTTGATAAGCTGCCTAGTCAAATTTTTACATAAGCTTAGTCAAACTTACTATGTTAAGTTTGCCATCATCCCCTAACACTCATCATGGTATGTCTTCTTTAGACTCTCTTTTCTTTTGGTATTAGTCCCACCAGACGAATCTAGAGTGAAATACCAGAATACAAAGAGGCATTTGCTCTGTTTGATAAACGTGGTACAGGTGCTGTTCCTCGCGAGGTCCTCGGTGATCTACTCCGTGCTCTAGGACAAAATCCAACCCAAAAAGAAGTAGATGAGATTGTCACTGCAGCGCCTCGTGATGGTATGTGTCATTTCTTTTGTCGAACTGCGTAGTAACTGAACATGTGTTTCTTAAGTTGATTACAAGACTTTCCTCACCATTTTGAACCGTCCAGATGGTTTTAAGCCTGCAGGAACTGTAGAAGAGTTTATTCGTGGATTCCAGGTGTTTGACAAAGAAGGCAATGGATTCATTGGAGCTGGTGAATTGAGATATGTGCTAACACAGCTTGGAGAGAAGATGACTGATGATGAAGTGGACGAACTGCTTAAAGGCGTCCAGATCGGCTCGTAAGTATCTATCTTCTAATCCCATCGTCGTAGCCTCGTTCCAACAAATCGTTTGTCCCAGCGATGGAAACATCAACTACGAATCCTTTGTTCGCACCATCCTGAGCCAGTAAATACTAAATCCATGCTCCTCGTTTTGTTGTTTTGCATGAAATTGATGTTCATGTTCGTATTCACACTGCCCATTTTGTAGACACTCCAGATAAATCTGTACATAAAAGCTGAGAATTAGAAACCGAAATTGGGGAATGCGGAGGTTGAAGTGAAATGGAAGATCTTCCGCAAGAATATGGAAAAGATGCACAGTGGAGAACAATGGTTTGGTGAGCAAGTACACCGAACTTCCGCCTGAGTTTGACTGAGAGGTCAGTATTTGATAATTAACCATGGAGAAATACATGCCTGGATGTGGCTCTATACGGAATTATCGACTCGAAAAGTCTCCCGAGTGCGATCATGACAAGGTCGATTATTTGGACTTGGTCCCTTTCCAAAGATTGCCTCAACTGCTCGCTTGGGTAAAATCAGAATGCGTTTGATTGATAGTCGTTGAATTTAAATTAGCAATTCATCAATAACAAAAGAACTCAATAATCAAAAATAAGTCTGAATATACTTGGACACTACAACAAAACTCTCAAATAGAGACCTCATCATTATGCCCCATCTGTGAGCTCGGCACTGGCTGTCATTGAGGCTACTGAAGCCAAGTAACATTTTCAACTGGTGAGAGTATACAGTCGCTGGCATCACAAAGCCAAATATCATCACAAGCTTCTTGTGCCATGACTCTCGGCAAACGCAAAGACAGAGACGACGAAGAAAAACTGACTGCTCATGGGTGCGCAATATATCTGTGAGGAGATTATGATATCCTGATTTCAAGTCAGGTCTACACTCTTCGTCTCGAATCTGCCTTATACGGCTACCTCGGTCGACCTTCAGACTCTTTTCTCAGATATCGCACCTGTGCGCTCTGCTTTTGTTATCACAGAACATGGTACTGGTGTCTCAAAAGGCGTAGGATATGTATCCTTCTCTATAAAAGATGATGCAGAATCTGCATATAACAAAATTCTGAACGAAGGCATTGTCCTGAACGGCAGAAAACTACGGGTTGACTGGGCTGACCGCAAGGTGTGGTTCAATGCAATCACGGGCTGACCTCTGGGTTGACCCAATTATTAGTCCAAATCGAAAGATGGTGAAATCAAGATCAAGAAAGAATCCAGACCTCCACCTCCACCTGTCCAGAAAACTCCTTGTGACCGTGCTGCCATTCGTACTATAATCGTATCTGGTCTACCTCAATCAATCGATTCAAAACAGCTCTGGAAAAAAATCCGGAAATACGAGGGTGCAGAAAAAGTTGATTGGCCATTCAAATCAGAAGATGGTACAGAAGATCCAAGCATCGGTGCGTCAGCCCCTGGAATCGCAATCATTCACTCATACAGCCTCCAGCTCACGTCCTATTCTCCACACCTGCCGCCACCAATAACGCGGCCACCAAACTTCACGCGCACGTCTACAAAGGCTCCCTCCTCTCTGTGATACTCAAAAGGCGTTTCGAAAATCTCGCCAAACCCATCCCCGTCATCAGTACCTCTGAATCAAATTCCGGGCTGAACATGAAAAACTCCACGACTTCTGCAGGAGGATTGGCACCAAGTCATGGCAGCCGATTGATTGTTCGAAACTTGCCATGGAACATTACTGAACAAGACATCCGAGTAGTTTTTCTTCCCTATGGTCCAATATACCGAATTGATGTCCCAACGGCCGAAGTTAATGTAGAAAGCGGAGAGAGAAGTGCTGCTGATAGCAACACCAGTAAACCACGAGCGAAGGGGTTCGCTTTTGTCTGGATGCTGAGTAAGAAGGACGCAGAGAGGGCCATTGAAGGCTGCAATGGAAAACTCGTTAGGGCCGGGACAGCACTAGAGTTGATCTCAGATAAGCAAAAGAAGAAGAAACAGAAGCGGCTGGAGAAGAAGGAGGCTGAAAAAGCGGATGAGGGAGAAGGAATGGAACACGATGGCGAGAATGTTAAGGAAGCGGAGAAGGTATACGAGAGAGTTATCTTAGTGGACTGGGCACTGAGTAAAGATAAATGGGAACAAGAAAAGGCAAGAATCGAGCAACTCGCCGAGGAGGGTGAGGATTTTGGAACTGACAAAGAGAGCGACGATGATCCAGTTGCGGAATCACAGATCGGAGTCCACTCGGACGACGACAATGATGACTCACCTTCGGAGGACGAAGAGGAGGTTGGTAGAGAAGAACCTGTGAAACCTTCTTTACCCACTACAGATGTTGGCACAACTCTTTTCATCCGTAACGTTCCCTTCGCCGCTACAGAAGACGAAATCCGCACGCTCTTCCGTGCATTCGGTCCCTTGCGCTATGCCCGAATTGTCACGGATCCTGAGACTGGTCAATCTCGAGGCACAGGCTTTGCATGTTTTTGGAACAAAGAAGATACCGATAAGGTCATCGAACAAAGCGATCTCTTGCGTAGGGAGACTACTGGTGACATACCAGCAGTGAGTACACGTACCTGCGATTTGTACTTTCATTAATGCCAAGATTGCAGCCCGCCAAGAAAAACCCATTTGTTTTACCATCTATCCTGACACCTGATCCATCATCTAGTCTAGCACAAAGTCTGGTCTTACATGGAAGAACACTCGATGTCGTCAGAGCTGTTACCCGTGATCAGGCTTCAAAGCTCAAGGAAGAAGGTGAAAGAGCCCGACAAAAAGCAGATAAGCGTAATATGTACCTACTCAAGGAGGGAGGTGAGGATTCTCCGTTATAGTTCAGCAGTATACTAACACTCAAAATGCCTCCAGTCATTTTACCTAACTCTCCACTCTCCCATAATATAACACCATCAGATCTAGAACGACGGACAAGTTCTTACAATGCGCGCCGAGCGCTTCTGAAATCCAATCCCTTATTGTACATTTCTCCAACACGATTGAGCATCCGCCAGATCCCCATCTTTGTCAACGAGCGTGTTCTCAAGCGTCTCACGATTCATGCCATCCGCACTTTCGAGGTCGAAGTCAAAGAAGGTAGCCGAACTGGCCTTACAGCTGACGAACTCGCCCGGCCTGTTGAAACCGAGACCAACTCAGCCTCACGCACAAATGCGAAAAAGCACAAACGTTTCACTGGTCGTTCGACAGGCATTAAACAAGTCAAAATTGTGCGCCAGCAGGATCGTATTGACACTATGACAGGAAAGGGTCGAAGCAAGGGCTATGGGTTCGTGGAAATGCACAGTCATTCGGATGCCCTTCGTGTCCTTCGATGGGCAAACTGTAACCCCGGCATTGGATCATTATTGGAACAGTGGTACAAAGAGGAGATGGAGGATCTATTACAGATAGAAAAGCAGAAGGCGGAGAAAGAACGGGATGAATTAAAGATGAAACGGATGCGGGAAGAAATTGATCAGGGGCCCAGGAAGAATGGGAAGAACTCGCTGATTGTGGAATTCTCAATTGAGAATGTGCAGGTGGTACAAAGGAGGGGTAGGAAGCAAGACGAAGTTGCAGTTGCAAAGGTAAGGACTCAGCTTTCAAGTTTATTCTGTTACTGAGCTATGATTTAGGCCCAAGACACTGTGAAGACAAAGGCACGTAGAAGTACATCACAGGTAGAAGAAGGAAATGAAATGCAAGAAAATCCTTCACCGAGGAAGAAGAGGAAAATTTCAAAATGTGATGACACCTTCAAGAAAGATGAGAATTCCAAGATTGAAAACCCACTTGGGTCAATCATTGGTAGAAAACGTAAAGAACGGAAGAAGCACGCAAAGGGTACTTAGTCAAATGTAATCATACCAGGATATCAGGTGTCAACGCGCAGCTCAAGCCAAATTCTCTTCTCCGGTTAATCAAAACCCTTCTCCCATTGTCAGGCTGCTCTTCCCCTACCCCAAGATATGGGTGCTGATATCAGATCGAGCCCTCCTGGTTCCCGACTGCCAGAGATAAACTCGGAGGCACACTTGGAGGCACACCGGAAAGCTAAGGAAGACTCTACTGAACGTCATGAGCAGGAACTTGCATTGGTACTAGAATTAGATCGGGAATTGAATTCTTAAATATTTATGCTGCATGGACGCCACCAGAATAAGTGATTGATCGATTAGGGTCGACTCTGATGCCAATAAATTATGATAGATTATTAGATATCCTAAATCATATCTGAGGTTTGTCAAGGCGCTATAAGTTTCATACCCGACCATGCGCC
>Ga0153993_100759_pt1 | contig 11966 bp, 11 predicted proteins | sample TSNC077MetaG_FD_104706 | JGI IMG/M metagenome (GOLD analysis project Ga0153993, IMG submission 104706) | Attine ant fungus gardens microbial communities from North Carolina, USA - TSNC077 MetaG | ecosystem: Host-associated > Fungi > Mycelium > Unclassified | place: USA: North Carolina, Lumber...
AGTGAAGCCAAGCCTGTGGATCATACATTTCACAGGGTTTAACAAACGTGCCACAAACGTGCGTTTTCGGCGTAACTCCGACTTAATTCCACTAGCGTACTAGCGCCAAAAAGAATAGTATATTGAGGAGTAGCCAAGCCATTCAATGTAAGCCGTGTTTCCAGATGTGGGCTTTTATAGCCCTGCTCTCCGCCTCAAGTGTGCTCGGGAATCTGGAAAAATTCAACAAAAACTTAGGCTTTCATTCACCATTCTTTGATGAACCTGCGGTGAAATTCTTTTGTGCAAGAAAGCTACCAATTGTTGAACAGACCAACGACAGTTTTCCCTCGATACGGTCGCTATAAGCCGTCGCAACATCCAGCCCTCTCGCAGAGATGTCGTTGACGCGTCCAAATTCAAAGACATGGAGTATCCTGGTTTCTATGGTTCCGACTTCAGTAATGTAGGTTAGGCAACTGTAAAGGAGTCAATCTTTCCTTGACACTTGAATCTCTCCAAGGCCCCGTTTGTTTGGAGCTCTGGTGTGAATTTTACGCATTCCGGTAAGCATTGATTTATGTTAGTTCCACCGTCACTCATCACATTACATATTAGTTGCCAGTGTACGTTTGAACTTTACACATCTCCGTGTCAATGAATCCAGCAATCTAGGGTGATCCTCTCGATACTTCTGTCATTCTTTGGACCCGCGCGGAGCCTTTGTCTTCTGGTTCTGGCCAGTTACCCGATCAGAATGTACCTGTATGCGTGTCCTACAAGATTGGTACTTCTAGCGATATTTCTCGCAACATAGTAGATTCTGGCGAAGCGTTTACCAGTTATGATATCGATTTCACCGTCAAAGTCGAGGCTACAAGACTGAAGGCCGATACAAAATACTTTTACCAGTTTGCAGACTGTACCAATCCCTCCATAGTTAGCCCGATTGGCACTACCAGAACCTTGGCAAGTAGCAACAGTGAGTCTGACTCTGGTCGCGATGGTTATGATGTACTCACGAAGTCTACCAGCTCCAGCTGAACAGGTAAACGGTGGCAAGCCTTTGACCTTTGCTGTGTTTTCTTGTTCTCAATTCCAAGCCGGTGAGTCACCATCTAGGTGTTGATTGTATCCATTATCATCGTTCATCGATAGGATGGTTCAACGCATATGGCTTTGCAGCTCGCAACACTACTGCTGATGTATTCGTCCATCTCGGGGACTATGTGAGTAATATGATAGATAGAGCATGTACAGTACAGCTTCAGACCTCAATCTTTCTTCCTAAAAGATTTACGAATCTATCGGCAACGGTGCAAGCATTGGTCGTCAAACTCTTGGCAGGGAGCTGGCTACAATTCACGACTACCGCCAACGTTTGGGTCAGCATAGACTAGACCCCGACTTACAAGCAGCCCATCAACATGCACCTTGGATCACCGTTTGGTGAGTTTCCCGAAACAGATTTAGACACCGCACTGACCAGGATTTCTGACAGGGTATGCACTTTTCTCCAGAGCCCCATAAACTGACCAAACTCATACTCTTCCCAGGATGATCATGAGGCAGGAGGCACGTTCGATACGAAATGATCAATCGCTCACCTTTGGACTTTCCAGGTTGCAGATAACACATGGAAGGCCGGATCGACGGACTCTAACGATACAGCTGCAGGATGTTCATTTTCTTCCTCCGGTGCTTGTTTTACGGATAGAAAATTTGCGGGTGTCCGTGCCTATCACGAATGGATGCCCATTCGCCAAGTAGATGCAAAAGATCAGCTTCGCATCTGGAGGAATTTCCAGATTGGAAAATTACTTGACCTTACAATGCTTGATACTCGTGAGTGTTCGCTAGTTCTAATAACCGAGTGAGCCTAGATCAATCGAACTTCAGGTCAGTACAATCGCGATGTGACTGATGTAGGTCCTCTGTCTACTTATCAATGTCGAAAATTCACATATCTCTAAACTCTTTAGGTCGGGTATAATACTGGTATGTTTCTTACTTCACACCTAACCATTCATGCTCAGTATCTTCTGACATGTTATTATAGCAAGTGAGTTTGTCGTTATTCTTCCAGGCTGGCCTAGGCGAATTAGTTGATTACAGTGGTCGCGTCACTTGCTGATGAACCTAAGCGAAGTTTGATGGGAGCCAACCAGGAAAAGTGTATATATCGCTTGATGTCTTAACGATCTTCAGGCAAGGCTAATCTTTCCTATCAGGGCTTCAGAGTACTCTATCCGAGTCCAAATCCCGAGGAGCGATATGGCGCGTGATTGGGTGACTCCTTGTTTGCTTGCATTGCTGATATCACCCACTAATGCTGCACCTTCTCAGACAGCAGATAGTCTTTACACAACTCCTTCGAGAGGGATGTACGTATAGTATAATTCATTCACTCTGCACTTAATCCGGCTGATACTGATTTATCGACTCAGACATCGACTATGTCAGTCGCCAGCTTCACAAATATTCACTCCATTCAAATTCATCATAGGATGCCTGGGATGGTTATCGAGCAAACAGAAACCGTATACTGGATAATCTATATCACAATCAGATTAGCAACGTTGCCATTCTAGCAGGAGACAGCCACGCTAACTGGGTATCTGACCTCGCTCGTGAGTAAATCGTCGACTGTAACCAAAAGACTGACTGTAATCTCTACACAGATGCAAATGACACTACGACGTGCGTCTCAGTAAAATGCTCGTCGAAATACTTAACCTCCTTTAATAGATACGATCCAACTACTGGACGGGGTGCCATCGGTGTCGAATTCGCTGGCACCGGTGTAACTTCCACAACCGCACCTTTTGACGAGGAGACCTTTGAGGAAGCAGTCAATACGTCTTCCATATATGTTCGAGACAATATTGATCTACAATGGAGCGAAGGCTTTTACCGGGGCTTCTTCACACTCAAGGTTTCACCCAGGACTCTTAACGCGACTTATTATTCCATGAGGGACGTAAGTAAGTGCCCATTCCTTTCTTCCCGAATATCACAGTTCCCTGATACTGTTACATCTTGAAGCCTTCCGCAACTCAGATGGCTTTGCCATTGCGAGTTTCATCGTCAACGCCAACGAGAATCGCTTGGCTCGTCCCGTCGCCGGGGGCAATGTGCTTTCTGGTGCACTCAAATCCCAGGTTGTTAATTGAGTTGATACTTTGTTCTATTTCTAAATTTGACAATGGAATCATTGAATATGAGTATAAGTAGCAAGAGTCCGTGCTTTTAAGGGTATCTAGAGGACCTGAGTCCTTATGAATGCAATCAAGGCATTCCTTGACGCATGTTATCAAACTTGCTTTTCTCATACTTGAGCCAGTTCTCGCCATTGTGAAGTGGACCCATGGCATTCTTCACAATGTTGATGAGACTTTTGCCAGGTTGAAAATCCTTGCCAAAACCTCTTTCCATATCATGCCTCTGTGCGCCTTTATCGCCACTCAGCTCCCAGAACATGCTCCCGCCCAAACCTTCCTTCTTGATGTATTCACCTTTCCATTCTCCAACCACTTCATCATCAAAGCTGACCATCTCCTTCCTCTGAATATCATACATCCAGCTGGCACCTAGCTTATGGTCCTGGGATACGTAAGAGCCAGGAAGAGGAAGGACTCGGTAGTCATAAACGCCCGCTTCCCAAGTTCCTTGGCCGACACCAGAAAATGGATGGCCAGGACCTTGAGTGTTTGAAAAGGAGCGACCATAGAGTGGGATTCCGAGAACGAGTTTCGAGCGGGCAACGCCATGGGAGTGGTAATATTGAACGGCATCATTAGCGTTCAGTGGTGAACCATAGAGGTTGGCTTGGTGATTGGTCTTCGTATCCCAGGAGCCGGCTACAAATGCATCAAATTGAATCATGGGAGCCACACTCGAATTTGTGGCTAAACATACAAAAGTCATATGCCATTAAATTCCAGAAATCAAGATATTTGTTCATCTCAGGGATGTGGAGCTTCTGATAATTATCTGGGCCACAGGGGGCAGCGATCTGTCACTCACAAGTAAGACTCTGGATTCAACCTGGATGAGACGGACACACCGTGAGGAGGAAGTGATAGTTCGCTTTCTTAACTTCCGCGTGTTGGTCTAGAGCTTTGCGAAGTTCTTTCAGAAGGGCAAGATATCCTCTAGCTTGATCATCGTTGGTTGGATACTCATAGTCGATGTCCAGTCCATCGAAACCATAGTCTTCCAGTATCTGAACAGCAGATTTGATAAATTCAGAGCGAAGAGTCGGATTGACAATGACCGGGTGGAAAGATGGAGAATAAGTCCAACCGCCGATACTCAAAATATTCTTCAAGTGCCTGTTCTGTTTCTTGAGCATATATATAGCTTTGAGATTGCCGTAGAGGTTCGTCCCAGGATCGTTCCAGAAGTCACCTGGATAGTGAATGTCCTGGTCAGCCCAGAGGTCTGAAAGGAAGACAGTGCCAGTGTCGGACTTGATATTGGCGAAGGCATAAAGAATGTGCCTATATGCGCCCTTAGTCAAGATGGCCGAAGGAACGGAAATCAGCCATACGTCAGATCCTCGACTGGAATCAATGAGGGAGGAAATTTGCGTCCATAAATACCCCTAAAGTGCATCAGAAGATCCGCATGTAGTCCAATATGATGATGGGATACCAGTTAGTGAAGCTAGCAGGAAGAGTCGACACACGTGGCTTGCATGACAGACAAGAAACTCACTATCCAACACTGTATTTACCACTGTCGATAGACATATCGGATATTTGAGACGACGGACTGACTGATGGTATGGTTGCAGGAGAATGAGTCTTGTATGGCCAGATGGAAATCAGTCCCCAAACGAAGAAAGCAGCCCCAAGAAGACAGATAGGCAAATAACAATAGCGCCGACGGTATATGCGTTGTTCTGGGGGATCAGTAGGGCCTGAGTCCTGAGTAGGGAGTGGCTTGTAGATGGCCGGGGCCATTGTTATACAAATCTGAGGTGTACAGCCACCATCAACTGCACTGGGTGTTCAACCCTATTTTATTCCGAAACTTTAAAACTTAAACAGCTAGTTTTCTCTCCTTGTGACATATCACCCCACATCCAACAGTAAATTTTGTTGTTCTGCGTCAACCAAGATTCCAGAACGATACTGCCGCAATGATTCCTTACTGTGTTCAAATTTTCGAGTGACAAGAAAACACGCTGTTTCATTCTGACAAATGTCACCGTCAGTCCCGTTGCAATTAGGGCTCATTTGTTAATGCTAGAGACAGTGAACTTCTAATCTCTGATGTCCGGCTATACTTGCGTTGTTAACATTTTCTTTGCATTGAAGGCAGTCACCTGCTACTAACTCATAGGTCACAAACTATCTCAGGAATAACGTCTGGCTATCGTCTCCCACTTTCTCCAGATTCCTACCTGTCTCGCGTTTTAGCCACCGCTCCCTACGAGAAAATAACCCGAGGCTCTTATGGTTCAGAGTCTCGTTCAATCTTTTCTCTCAGTTTTCATACCGCTTTCACAACCACTGATTCGAAACTTGGAAAGTGATGCCACCGCTAATCCTCGTCGGCTGATTCGTCCATAGCTCATCTACTATAATTCATCTCAAAGGTATTCTTTTCTTCATCAAGGCCCCGCGCCTCTGATAAGACGTTTCAAAGAATTTGGACATGAATAGATGAGGAAAATGCATATTAATTGGTGAAGATGCGAATCAAAATAGAAGCAGCGAGATAGACATAAGATAGAGCACTAGCCTCAGTGCTCAGCATTGACCAAGGAGCGAATTCTTTGGCCAAGGTCGTCGGTAATCTGTCACCCACGTGGTCAAATTTGGGTTGGTATAGGCTTCAATATGTCTGTCAAGAGAAAATGTAAATGTTTTGAATTCTCCGAGAAAGAAACATTCACCTGTTTATATAGTTGGTAGTTGGGAATTCCTTCGGGTTACATCCCACCTTAACTTGATCTTCTGGCTGATAAACACGTATATAATCCACGCGCATATGTGCGGGAAATGGAAGATGAGCAAGATCAACAGGCCCAAAGCTCGTTGACATTCCGAGATTCATGATGAGATACTAAACACATTAATGACAATGGCAGTATCTCATTGCCTAACGCGACGCACCATAGGCTCTTGAGGAACTGGTCGACTACCGATCTGTACAAGGGAGTCTGGACCGAGACCTGCTCCTCGAAGGGTCCATGAAATCTTGTTGTTAGATATCCAAGTGATATACTTATGACAAAGACGTCAATGGTTTGATCGTGGTCAAAATGTGATAAGCTTCTCACCCCCTGATCGAAGCCCGGCTTGTACTACAAATTTCACACATTAGCAATTCCATGAACTGAACGCGTATCCCGAACCTCAAATCCGTAGACTGAATAACATCCACCACTGAACTCGTAACATCTGGCATCAGTAATAGTAGTGACCGACGTGGCCTGCTGCGTGGCGCTTCCAACGAAGATGTTCTGCTGACTTATCGTCGGGTCTGCAATGATCATATTTTGTGTTGAGTTGTCCCAAGTGTATGCATGATTAAACGGCTGTTGAGTTTGAAAGCGATCAGGCAGTGCCACCGTAGTCTTTACACGCACATACTGCCCACTGTGCCGACTGCGACACATCTGCGATTAAAGTATTCCGATTGACCTACACCGAGAAACAGGCACCCAGACACAAGACAAGAAAAAGATCTCCTGTATAAGAACCAATACACGGGGGAAAGTACTGCTTACTTGCGCTTCGAAGACATCTATTTCTGGAGCTGATCGCCCGACAAAGGTTCCATCAGAGTGTGTTGGTCCTGGATGATCTTCTTCCCTACACGTGCACCGCGATAGTCTCTGTCCGGGAAGATACGACAGAATACCACCACGCTTGTGATCTCCATCTACAGTCGCTGCAAGAGGCTGTCCGTTGATCGTTTGATTGGCGACAGTCCCAACATCGCAAGTATCATATGTATATGGCCACTAGATCAATGATAATTAGATTGTGACTGCGACGATAATAGGAAATTATGGTAGGGGCAGTCCGCTGAGGACAGATAAATTTAGTAAGGTACGTACTGTTCCCTCTAACGAAGCACCATATCCCGCCCGACCAAGATTACCCATAGCCCAGACTGCTGGCCAAAACCCAACAACGTTATTGAATCCAGGCAGCTGGACGCTTGCTTCGATGTAGCCCCCAGTAAAGCAGAATTTATTCCTGAAGAGTTATTTATATCTTTCTATCAATGACGTAGAAACAAGGACGCACCATGTTGACAAAAGTCCTTTAGAGTTTCCAAGAAGAAATTGAGTCCCAGTCACTTTTCTAAGATTGTAGAGAGCATAGTCACGTAATCAACTCACCACCTTCATAATGTAAATTGTGTGTTTCCTTCTGCGAGAGAGTAATAACGAGCGAACCGCTTTTTGTCGTAATAGCCTCTGGATCATACCATTCCATGTTGTTTGTTTGCTGTAGTGGATTAACAAGGAATTTTTGAGATTTTCAACTATATTCACTCACCCAGTAGTGTAAATCTACCGCCTCCCAATATGGGTCATCACCTGGGTAAAAGGTCCGTCCATCTACATTAAATTCGTCCGAAAACACTAATCGCATCTTCTGCGAGGAATCATTCCACGAATTTATTATGTACGCATCCTTGGGCGTGTCGAGGTCAATAAGCCCCCAATTTCCATGTAACATAGGTACCTCCACACTCATGGTCAAGCACGTCATCTGTCAGGGAGTAAGAAAACAAACCTGTCCTGACGAATTTGTACCACCCAAATTGTATGCACCGAGCTTTTCTAATCTCCTGTGTTTCACAGAGATAAAGACAGGCAATCCGATGCTTCGAGAAAGAAGGATCATTGTCAGGAATGCGACTGACAGATACCGCGACTTACAACAGTACGATGATCCCCGCTAGCACAACGAGTAAACACCCACAATTCCCAATGCCTCGTTTTGAGATCCTTGATATCCTAGTCTTTGAATCTACATCTATTTCAGGCATATGTAATGCATCATCATCTTCTTTAATGTTCGGTGACAAATCGAATCCCCACTCGAATGGATTATGCGAAAGGGAATACTGGATAACGGTACTCAACCATCAAGATCTTTTCAGATTGTAGAAGTAATTCCAAAAACGCACGCGATCTGCTAGGCTGGAGAAACTCGAACGCGCACCGATGGGATATATTGATGAATCTGAACTTGGCTTCATGGAAGTCAGCCAACCATCAAACTTGCAGCGATAGTCGATCGTACTACGCAGTTAACTCACCAGGTTTACCCATCCAATTCTTTTTGAAACAGGCCTGGTGGAAATGAGGGTTTCTGAAGAGTCGGGGGAGGGCATCAATGAAAGAGCGTCAAGCAATTGAGCGAAGGGAAAGGGGAAGTAGGATGGCGAGAATTCGTGATGATGGCGTCCGAATGGCATTGGTATACGAGGACTTCGTTAGGGGGAAATGAGGAACTCGGTCAGCCTCGAGGGTCTGTTTCGAAATGCCAATGTTGCTACTTCATTTTTGATCCAAGACAAAAATAGAATATCGACCCCAACAACTTCCGGAGGCAGATTAGCGTTTGTTAAGTCTGTTTCGCTATTTTGGATCGCACGGATGATACATCAAAGAACATCATTGTCAAACCAAGACCATTGCTTGTTCTGTCGTGTTATACGCGACGTAAGCGTTGTGATATGGCTGTTGTAGTGGGGTTTAAGGGTGAGCTTCCCAGCGCTGAAATGAAATGTATCTATTTTCTGAATTCTACGTGGATTAACATTGTTACGCACGCTGTCGTCAAGTTCTACAATGCTGTCGCCACGTGGATTATATCTTACAAAAAGCCTACGAAACTCAAACTCTTTCTCGCTTGAGTTGCGCCTCATAGTAATTTGGTAATGATACCGAGACCCTAACATGGGCGATGACTATCGACAAGTGCCTCAGAGATGAACAAACTTGACATACTTTGGTCTTTCCTTCACGGAAAAGTAGCTTCATGCCTTCTTTGACGAACTCCGGATGAGAAATGAACTCAAACTGTACTTTCGCACGATCGCCTGTCCGTAAAATGCCTTGCGGATGATCCATAATTTCTACAATTCGAACAGTCTGCCGCACGGCCTATTCGTGTACAGTGTCTGAGCTGCCAATTTTAAATTGACATTCTAAAACAACTCACTCCACAGTGCAGCATGGCCTATATGTTGTTTCTCAAATTTGTAACCTTCAAACAGAAAGAATACACATACCTGATAATTACATTGCAAAGTTGTGTTGTGACTGAGGCTGAGTTAGGCCTCAATTGAAATGTCTTCGACACTGAACATACTAGAGAATCAGGACCTGGCCCTCAAACCTTGAGATTGCTGTTAATCAATATTCAGATAACCATAATTGCATCAGGTAAAGATAAATCCGTACCTCGGGGCGGCGTGTCAGTCTTAGGTACCAAAACCATCCCTTTCCGCACTTCCGCACGCTTTACACGTTTGAGAGCAAGAGAAACACATTGGCCCGCTTCCGCCGAGGTCACTGTTACACTTATGCAAAAAGAAGGTGAGATGCTCACCCAACCGAGCGACAACGGTCTCACCGTTTCCTCTGTATACTTTTGACAGTAGTAACACGATAGTTACCGTTGGCGTCTGGACCAAGCAAGACAGTTTCACCAGTTTTTATGATACCTGCATTTATAACTCCGTTGACTACAGTCCCCACATATGGGACCGACCATGTTTCAATTATAGATATCTTGTGGGTCTCAAAATCACTGTTTTTTCAACCAGGATGCAACTCACCTCGAGTGGTTGATCGACAGCGAATTTTGAGGTATCACGCTCACTAGATGGCAATAAATTGAGGAATGTCCGTAGCTGTAGTATTTGTAAGAATATAGATGACTCGAAGAGGAAACTCCTACATAATCGAGCCCTTCGCCTGTCACATTAGACGTCTGGAATACTGGACACAGTCTGAGGGGTGTTAACTCCATCTTCTAGCATGTGAAAAAGGGAATTACTTCTCGGACCCAAAGGAAGTTGCCAGTTCAATTGAGGTTTCGACGTTATTCACAAAAACAGGAGTCTTCCTGAGGCATTGTGAGACAGATCAGTGATATGTACTCAGCAAGGAACACTTGCCGACATCCTGGGCTCTGCAATGTTTTTGTGACCTGTTTCACTGTCTCTGCTAGTTTAGATGCTGGAGTCATGTCGGTCTTGAGAGATGTTCAATCTCCTAGCTCTGACCAGTACCTGTCAAGGGCTTACTTTGGTTATACACACGGCTACGGGAACACCAAGAGCTAGTGCTATTGCTAGATGTTCTTTGGACATGCCGATAAATCCAGCATTGGCCCCGACAATCAGGATGACGCATGAAGGCGCTCCTGAGGTTAGACCATATAATGTAGTCTTCAGATATCGCTCGTGCCCGGCCAAGTCTGCAAGTGATTAATGAGGACAATACATTTCCTACCAACTACCAACATACCGATAAAGGATACAATCTTAGCTGCTTGTAGGGAAATCTCCTCCCAACCCAATTTCTCATGTCTCGCAATATTTCCATCGGTACCTATTGTTTGTGGTAAGATTGGTTCTCCAGATTGTCCAAACCCAAGAATCTAAGCTCTCATCCAGCAATAATGTCAAAGGATTTGCCGATAGCATACCTCCATTCCAACACTTGAGGTTCTTCCCGTCTCTATTTCATGTTTGTGCCTGAAAAGCACGACGCGAGCCTTCCCTCTTCCGTCATCAAGAGTGCCTACAGAAAGCTTTGGTAAAGATTAAGAGTATGGAACCGAGTGATTGACCACGTGTGAGCACCCCAAGAGTCGTGGATTTACCACTATCTACATTGCCAACCACTGCACATCGAACCTCAGGGGTCAAAGAGACATTGGGAGGAGGTAATCGAAGTAGTAATATGGCCCGAGGATGTACACCATGTCTTGATTCAAATAGCAGCGATGCCTACTGCCACTTTCAAAAATACATTCATAGTACCTCAATTGAGCCTACCTTGCCACCAACTTCATCAGTGAGCCTGTCGATCAACTCTCGGATTTCGTCTACCTTCTCCAGAGTTCTTTCTGTCCCTATCCAATCTTGTGTCGCATTCATCGGTTCTTCAGAAAATAGCACCGCATGGGGCGGTTGCGCTCCTATATGAAAAACATATTCGCCATGTTGTTGTGTGAGCAACTCGGCAATCATGTCTCTTGCAGTAGAATGTTCAAGATTCTTCGACAATATGCAGTTCTGGAATATGGGCAAAGGATGATCATTCAGCAAGTTTGGACGTTGAGTCAACGTTCATACCAGTATCTTATCTTCAAGCTCCAGTAATGAGGTTCGAACAGCACTTACACCAGCAACAGATTTTGACGAAATCAGACTTTCATCGGCCTTGTGTCTTGCTTGTGTAACGGCGGCAGGTTTCTGGTCCACGGTCTCTTTTGCTTTCTCCATAGGAGATGTGGCAATTCTGGCCCTCTGCTTTGCCATCTCGCGGTTGTGGATTTCCTCAATCTCGGCTTGGAATGTCTTGAGAGTCGACATAGAGAAAGAGAGGCTCTGTTATTGAGTCCAAGTATTGCGTCAATTCAGAATCGAAAGGCTTGATTGATTGAGTCAATGAAATCCAATCCAATGACGCATGACATCGACTGTATTTGGCAAGAGTAGCCCACAAGCATCAATACTTCCGTTTCGAAGTACACGGCTTGATCTTAGTGACAGACAGAGCAGTGAGCGCTTGTTTTCGTGTAATACCTTGGTGATAGCTTTGCTTCAGGGGGCAGGCAACAGCTAAGGTGTATTCTTGAAAGTGACAGTAATTATAGATTATACGATCACGTGGAACCTTTCCCAGTCCTTTATTATGTTCAAACCACACAATAGTACTGTCCTATGGCCGATGGAAGTGCCCAACATACGCCAGGACCTTCAAACGCACGCAG
>Ga0153993_100762_pt1 | contig 11950 bp, 10 predicted proteins | sample TSNC077MetaG_FD_104706 | JGI IMG/M metagenome (GOLD analysis project Ga0153993, IMG submission 104706) | Attine ant fungus gardens microbial communities from North Carolina, USA - TSNC077 MetaG | ecosystem: Host-associated > Fungi > Mycelium > Unclassified | place: USA: North Carolina, Lumber...
CCGGAGCGCTCGGAAGGCGGTCATCCATGCCTGCATCCACCACACTCACTCCGCTTCGCGCGGACGGCGTCTCGCTCAGCTACGGCGCGCGCCGCATCCTCTCCGACGTCTCCCTCACCGTCGGCCCGGGCTCGCGCCTGGGTCTGATCGGTGAGAACGGCGCCGGCAAATCCACCCTGTTGCGCCTGCTCGCGGGCGTCGAGGCGCCCGACGGCGGCACCATCCACCACCCGGAGCGTGTCGGCTTCCTCTGGCAGGAGGTCCGGTTCCGGCCCGAGGACTCGCTCGAGTCGCTCATCGAGGACGCCCTCCTCGGCGTGCGGGCGATCGAACGCGAGCTGGAGGAGGCGGCCGCGGCCCTCACCGACGGCGACGTCCGTGCACCCGAACGCTACGACCGGGCGTTGGAGGCCGCCGAGCGGGCCGAGATCTGGACGATCGACGCGCGCCGCGACGAGCTCCTCGCCGGGCTCGGCGTGGGCGGGATCCCGCTGGGCCGGCGCCTGGGGGAGGTCTCGGGAGGCCAGCGGAGCCGGTTCGCCCTCGCTGCTCTCCTGCTCGGCAAGCCGGACGCGCTGCTGCTCGACGAGCCGACGAACCATCTCGACGACGCGGCTGCCGCGTTCCTCGAGCGCCGGCTGCGCGAGTGGCACGGGCCGGTGCTGTTCGCCAGCCACGACCGGGCGTTCCTCGACGGCGTCGCCACCGGTCTGCTCGACATCGACCCGGCGCGCGGCGGCCCCGTCGCGTTCGGCGGGGGCTACAGCGACTACCTCGCCGCGAAGGCGGCGGAGCGGGAACGCTGGGAGAAGCAGTTCGCCGACGAGCAGGACGAGCTGGCTGCGCTGCGTTACGCCGCCGACGTCACGGCCCGGTCGATCGCCTGGTCGGGCAAGGTGCGCGACAACGACAAGTTCGCCAAGTCGTTCAAGGGCGGCGCGCTGGACAAGCAGATCAGCCGCCGGATCAAGAACGCGACGGTTCGCCGGGAGGATCTCGAACTCACCCAGGTGCGCAAGCCGCCGCCCGTGCTGCGGTTCAGCGGGATCCCGTCCGGGTTCCAGCCGCTCGCGGAGGACGGCGGGCTGCTCGTGCACGCGCGCGGCCTCCGAATCCCGGGCCGGCTCGAGGTGCCGTCCTTCGACGTGGCGCCGCAGTCGCGGGTGCTGGTCACCGGCGCGAACGGGGCGGGCAAGTCGACGCTGCTCGCCGCCGTCGCCGGCCGACTCGAGCCGGAGGCGGGCACGGTCGGGCGCCGACGCGGGTTGCGCGTCGGTCTGCTGGAGCAGGACGTGCGGTTCCCGGACCCCGCTGCCTCGCCGCGCGCCGTCTACGAGGCGGCGCTGGGGGAGCGGCGGGCCGAGAGCGTCCCGCTCGTCGGCCTCGGGCTGATCGCCCCGCGCGATCTGGACCGGCCGGTCGGGGCGCTCTCCGTCGGCCAGCAGCGCCGGCTCGCGCTCGCGCTCATCCTCGCCCGGCCGCCGCACCTCTTCCTGCTCGACGAGCCCACGAACCACCTCTCGCTGGCGCTCGCGACGGAGCTGGAGGAGGCGCTCGGCGGGTATCCAGGAGCGGTCGTGGTCGCAAGCCACGACCGCTGGCTGCGCGCGCGGTGGGACGGGGAGGAGATCGCCCTGCGCGCCGCTTGACGATCGTTCGAACATATGTTCGAATGAATCCATGAGATGGAGCGGGCAGGAACTCACGGCGGAAGCGCCGTCGACGCTGCCCGGGCTCGCGCGGCTCAACAACCTCGTGCGCTCGGTGCGAACGCCCGACTTCGCGGGCATCACCTTCCACGAGGTGCTCGCGAAGTCGGCGCTCAACAAGATCCCGGGCGGCGGCGGTCCGATGCCGTTCGGCTGGACGATCAACCCGTATCGCGGGTGCTCGCACGCGTGCGTCTACTGCTTCGCGCGTCCGACGCACAGCTATCTGGAACTCGATCAGGGCAAAGACTTCGACCAGGAGATCATCGTCAAGGTCAACGTGGCCGAGGTGTTGCGCAAGGAGCTGTCGCGGCCGAGCTGGGGGCGGCATCCCGTCGCGCTCGGCACGAACACCGACCCGTACCAGCGCGCCGAGGGCCGGTACTCGCTCATGCCCGGCATCATCGACGCGCTCGCCGACACGGGCACGCCGTTCAGCATCCTCACCAAGGGATCGCTGATGCGTCGCGACCTCGACCACCTGGCGGAGGCGGCGAAGCGCGTCCCCGTCGACCTCGCGATGTCCATCGCCGTGTACGACGACGAGCTGCAGCAGTCGGTCGAGCCGGGCACGCCCACCACCAAGGCCCGGCTCGCGACCGTCACCGCGGTGCGCGAGCACGGGCTCGACTGCGCGGTCTTCCTGATGCCGATCCTGCCGTACCTGACCGACACGCGGGCACACCTCGACGAGGCCCTCCGTCAGGCGAAGGAGGCGGGGGCGACCTCCGTCCTGTACACCGCCCTGCACCTCAAGCCGGGAGTGAAGGAGTGGTTTTACCTCTGGCTCTCGCGGGAGCATCCCGAACTCCTGCCGCGCTATCGGAGCATGTACGGCCGGGGCACGTACGCGCCCGCCGAGTACCGCAAGTGGCTGGCGGCGCGGATCAAGCCGCTCATCCGGGCGCACGGGCTGGAGCGCGGCGAGGAAGATCCGGTGACGGGCGGGGTGCGGTCGTCCGCCCTCGGGATGCTGCGCGACACCGAGGGCGAACGGCGCGTCGTGAGCGCCGGCGCCGGCGCGGGCGGGGGGAGCGCGGGCACCGGCGAGGGGCCTTCGTCGCATGGCGGAGCACCCGATGCCGAGTCGCTCGTGGGGGCCTCGCTGCTCGCCGCAGGGCTGCAGCCGACGCTGTTCTGAGCGCGACGGGGATTGCGACGGCGGGGTGGGCACCGTAATGGGGTACAAGAACGGGGGACGTGCGGGGTACACGCGGTGCCCGGCGGGTGCCATAATTCCCGAGGGAGCCGGGACGATCCGATCCCTCCGGCTCGCGCCGGATCGCCCGCTCTCGCGAAAGGGGTCGCGTGTCCCTCGGCCTACCCACCCACCTCTCGCGGGCGGCGAACTCGCGAGCACTCGCGACGGCGGCCCGCTGGGCCGGACTCGTCTGCCTGGTGGCTGCGCTCGTGAACGCTCTCTTCTCGGGCTTCGGACAAGGGGTGAACGGCGCTTCGTGGCTGACACTCGCGATGCTGCTGCCGATGGTCGCGCTGCTGGCCGTGCTGGCCCTGCTCGCCCGCGGGCGCACCGTCGCCCTGACGATCGCGTACCTGGCCGTCGGAACCGTCTGCACCTACTTCTACGTGGTGGCGATCTTCCTCGGCACCCCGGCCTACCGGGACACGAACCTGTTCGTGGTCGCGCTGCCGGTCGTCGCGATGACCCTGGTCGGCGGGACCGGCACGGGCGCCCTCGCCGGGATCCTCTGGGCATCGCTCGGGTTCGCCCTTGCCGAGGCGGCCGTCCTGCTCGCCGCCGTCACGACGGACCGGGTGTTCACGACCGACGCGATCTCGCTCGGAGCGTACCTGCTCCTGGTGGGGGTGCTGGCCTTCGATGGGCTCACCCGAGGTTCGCGGGGGCGCACGCAGTCCGCCATCCACAGAGCCGTCCGAGACGTGCGGCTGGTGGAGCTGCGACGTTCGCTCGTCGCCGACCTCGCCGCCGACACTCACGACACGGTGCTCAGCGAACTCCTGGCGCTCTCGCGATCCGAACCCGGCCCGCTGTCCGAGCGTCTGAGGGAGCGCATCGACGCGGACCTGCAGGCGCTCGGGCGAGGCCTCCCCTCGCTGACGCAGGCCCTGGCGGCCGAGAGCATCGACGACGACCCCTGGTACCGCAGCGATCTGCATCGCGCCATCGAGGACGCCCGCGACGAGGGGCTCGCGGTCGACGTCTCGGGCGACCGCTCCTCGATCGCACGGCTCGACGAGACGACCCTCCGCGCGATCGGACTGGCCGTCCGGCAGTGCCTGGTCAACGTCATCCGGCACTCCGGCAGTGCGACGGCAGAGGTCGCGCTCAGCATCTGCGACGACTCCCTCTCGGTGATGGTCGTCGATGGTGGCCGCGGTTTCGCTCCCGACTCCACCGCCGGCGACCGGCTCGGCCTGCGGCAATCGGTGCACGACCGCATCTCGCGCGTCGGAGGGACGGTCACCGTCTACTCCAGCGCGGACGTCGGCACCACGGTCATCATGGTCGTCCCGTGCGCTCCGGAGGTCGTCGCATGAACGCCCCGCGCGGGGTCGCCACCGCGACGATCGTGCGACTGCGGTCCGTGCCGGTCGAGCGGACGCCGCAGCGGCTCGACCCGCTGGGCGTGCAATCGGCGTGGCTCCTCGTCCCGCTGATCGGGGCGACCGCGATCGGCTACGCCGTCACGTCGACGATCTGGCACCGCGATCAGCTCCGCTCGCCGGCGCTGGCCATCGCGGCGATCGCCGTCCTCGTGCTGGCCGTCGCCGTGGCCGCGGTGCGGACGCACCCCGGTCTGGCCCCGTTCGGCCGCTGGTCGCACGTGGCCGTGATCGGCCTGGCGATCGTCGCCGCCTGTCTCTTCGACGCGTCGGTCTGGGGACACAACCTCCGCATCCAGGACGACTGGGGGCAGATCGCGATCGCCCTCCTCCTGATCGCGATGCCGCTCTACCGGCCGGTGCTCGAGGTGCTCGCCGCCGCCGCGGCAGGGGCCGTCGTCGTCGGCGCCCTCGCCGCGCTGCAGTCGGGCACCCTCGCGATCCACACCGGCCCGATCGTGTACGCCACCGTCGCCGCGACCCCCGTGCTCGCGCTCGCGCTCGGCGGTGCGGGGTACGCCTGGACGATGACCGGCGAGACGCTCCGCTGGCGCGAGGTCGCCCGTGCGGGCCAGGAGCGCCTCGAAGGCGAGCTGCGCGACACGGCGCAGCGCCAGGTCGCGCAGGAGAGCGCGGCGGCGTTCGAGGAGATCGTCCCGTTCCTCGACGGCGTGCTCGCGCGCGGCGAGATCACCGGCGCCGACCGCGACCGAGCCGGCGAGCTCGCGTCCGGCCTCCGTGCGCTGGCCGTGTCGTCGGTCGAGCGGACCTGGCTGGACGAGACCGTCGCCCTCGCCCTCGCCGGTCGCGGGCACGCGGACGGCACCGTCGCTGCCAGCCGCGTCCACGACCCCGACCGGCTGGACCGCGTCCTCACCGACGAGCAGCGCGCGATCGTGTCCGCGCTCGTCTCCACCGTCTCGGAGCTTCCCGGGCTCGATCCGGCGAGCCTCCGGATCGACGTCGCCGAGCCGGAGCACCCCTCCTTCGAGCTCACCGCGCGCATCGCGCAGCAGCGGCGGGGGATCCGGCGCGAACTCGTCCCGTACCTCAGCGCCCTCCGATCCGTCTCGATGGAGACGGGCCTGCGCGTGCGCGCGGGCGAACTGACGCTCCGATTCGCCTATCCTGGAAGCCGCAGACCATGAGCACCACCCCCGCATCCCCCGTCCCCGCGCCAGCACGGCTGGCGATCCTCGACGACCACGAGATCCTCCTCGACAGTCTCGCCACCTGGATCGAGAAGAACGCACCGGAGTTCGATCTCGTCCTGCGGGCCGGCAGCTGGATCGAGCTCGTGCACAGCGACGCGTTCCCCACCGACCTGGTGATCATGGACCTCCAGCTGCGCGAGTCCGTGTCGATCGGCGCGCGGGTGCGGACCTGCCGGGCGGCCGGCGCCAAGGTCATCGTCCTGAGCGCGGTCGACACCCAGGAGGACCGCGACGCCGCCCTCGCCGCCGGTGCCCTCGCCTACGTGACCAAGTCCCAGCCGATGAGCGAACTCCTCGACGCCGCCCTCGCGGCGATCGGCCGCAGCGGCGACCGCGGGACTCCCGCGCCCGAGCTGGTCTGGCGCCCGCGCCCGATCATCCCCGAGGCCGCGCGGCCCCGTCTGAGCGACGGCGAGCGGCAGGCCCTCGTGCTCTACGCGGACGGCCGCACGACCTCCGAGGTCGCCAAGGCGATGAACGTGCAGTACGAGACGGCGAAGACCTACCTGCGCCGGGTGCGCGAGAAGTACGGCAAGGCCGGGAGGCCGACCAGCTCGCGCGCGGACCTCATCCGCCGCGCCGCCGAAGACGGGTACCTCACCTGACACCCATCGTCGCCGTCTAGGATCGTGGCGTGGCAAAACTGTATTTCCGCTACGGCGCGATGAACAGCGGCAAGAGCACGGCGATGCTGCAGGCGGCCTACAACTACGAGGAACGTGGTCACCGCGTGCTGCTCGCGAAGCCGGCGATCGACACGAAGGGCGACATGGGCATCCTGTCGCGCCTCGGCGTCACGCGCGACGTCGACTTCCTGATCGCTCCCGAGACCGACGCGTACGGGAAGTTCCAGCAGCTCCGCGAGCGCACGATCAAGCGCTACGACACGGATGTGAGCGCGCTCCTCGTCGACGAGGCGCAGTTCCTGACGGAGTCGCAGGTCGACGACCTCCTGCGGATCGCCCTGCTCGAAGGCATCCCGGTGCTCGCCTACGGCATCCGGACCGACTTCCAGACCGTCGCCTTCCCGGGCAGCAGGCGCCTCCTCGAGGTGGCGCACAGCCTGGAGGAGCTGAAGACGATCTGCCGGTGCGGACGCAAGGCGATCTTCAACGCGCGCACGGTCGACGGCGTCTTCGTCTTCGACGGCGCCCAGGTGGCGATCGATGGTGTGGATGTGGGGTACGAGTCCCTCTGCGGCAACTGCTACCTGCAGGAGAGCCGCGGCGTGCTCAACAACGGTCGGCGGCACTGGCCGGTCGGCGCCACGGCGACGGCGTACGACAGCGAACCCGACCCCGATTTCACCTGAACGGCCGCGGGCGCGGCGAGAAGAGGCGACATGCGTATTTCCGTGATCGGTTGCGGCTATCTGGGCGCAGTGCATGCGGCATCGATGGCCGACCTCGGGCACGAGGTCGTCGGCATCGACGTCGATGAGGCGAAGATCGCCGAGCTGTCGGCCGGGCGCGCGCCCTTCTTCGAGCCGGGGCTGCCCGAAGTGCTGACCTCGGCGACGGCGAGCGGGCGACTGCGCTTCACGACCGACCTGTCCGCGGCCGAAGGGGCCGACGTGCACTTCGTCGCCGTCGGGACGCCGCAGAGTGCGGACGGCGACGCCGCCGACCTCCGTTTCGTCGACGCGGCCTTCACCGCGCTGCTCGATCACGTGAAGCCGGGAGACGTGCTCGTCGGCAAGAGCACCGTCCCGGTCGGAACGGCCGCGCGGCTCGCGGAGCTCGTCGCCGAACGTGCACCCGAGGTCACGCTGACCTGGAACCCGGAGTTCCTGCGCGAGGGTTTCGCCGTGCAGGACACGGTGAGCCCCGATCGCCTGGTCTATGGCGTCCCGTCCGGCCCGGCGGGGGAGCGCGCCGCCGGCATCCTCGACGAGGTGTACGCGAAGGCCGTCGCGGCCGGAACGCCCGTCATCGTGACCGACTACGCGACCGCCGAGCTCGTGAAGGTCGCGGCCAACGCCTTCCTCGCGACCAAGATTTCGTTCATCAACGCGATGGCGGAGATCGCGGAGGTCACCGGCGCCGACGTCACACAGCTCGCCGACGCGATCGGGCACGACGCGCGCATCGGCCGCCGCTTCCTCAACGCCGGCGTGGGCTTCGGCGGCGGGTGCCTGCCCAAGGACATCCGCGCGTTCACGGCCCGCGCCCGCGAACTGGGCCGCGGCGATGCCGTGGAATTCCTCGCCGAGGTCGACAAGATCAATCTGCGCCGGCGCGACCGGGTGGTCGAGCTGGTGCGTGAGGAGGCGGGGGAGCTCGCCGGGCTGCGTGTCGCCGTGCTGGGGCTCGCCTTCAAGCCGCACTCCGACGACATCCGCGACTCGCCTGCTCTCGACGTCGCGGTGCGGCTGGCGGATGCGGGTGCGATCGTGACCGCGACCGATCCCGAGGCCATCCCGAACTCCCGTCGACGCGCCCCGCAGCTCGGCTACGCTGCGACCGCGGAGGAGGCCGCAGCGGACGCGGACATCGTGGTGCTCATCACCGAGTGGCCGGAGTTCCGGTCGATCGATCCCGTCGCGTTCGGTGAGATCGTCGGGGAGAAGCGCGTCATCGACGGCCGCAATGTGCTGGACCCGGCGTCGTGGCGTGCGGCGGGCTGGTCGTATCGCGGCCTGGGCCGCTAGGACCGGCGAGCCCACGGCCCTCGTTTCGGGGGATGCTAAAACATGAGGATTTGTTACATTTGACCTCATGGTGACCGGACTCTCCGAAGAGGAAGCGCCGCCCCTTCCGGCGGAGCCGCCCCCTCCCGCGCGCCGGCGGCGTCGTCGTCGGGTCGTCATCTGGATCGTCGCCGCCGTCCTGCTCGTCATCCTGGGCGTCGCCGCCTGGATCGGGATCCGCGGCTTCCTCGCACGGCAGGAACTCGACGCGGCGCTGCCGGCTGCACGTAGCATCCAGCACGCCGTCGTGGCCGGAGACCTCGCGGGCGCCCGGTCGGCGGCGACCACGCTGGAGAAGCGCGCCTCGTCCGCCGCGTCGCTGACGGACGACCCGATCTGGCGGACCGTGGAGCTCGTTCCGTGGGTCGGACCGAATCTGGTCGCGGTGCGCACGGCCGCCGCAGCCACCGACACGGTCGCGTCGCATGTCATCCAGCCGCTTGTCGGGGTCGCCGCGTCGGCCGACCCGCGCGCGCTCGCGGTCACGCACGGTCGAGTCGACCTCGCGCCTCTCATCGCCGCCCAGCCGGTCGTGGCCACGGCGCAGGCCGCGTTCCACAGCGCTGAGAAGACCATGGTGGCGGTGGATGCCTCCGCCACCATCCCGCCCGTCGGTTCGGCCGTCGAGCGCCTGCGCGCGCTCTTCGCCGAGGCGACGCCCGCGGTGGACGCCGTCGGCAACGGGGCGAAGCTGCTTCCCGCCATGCTCGGCGCGGACGGCCCCCGCAGTTACCTGCTAGTCGCCCAGAACCCCGCGGAGCTGCGCGCGACCGGTGGTCTCATCGGATCCGTCGCTCTCATCCAGGCCGATCGCGGTGCGATCTCCCTGACCGCCCAGCAGGCCGGCACCTCCATCGGACCGTGGGATGAGCCGGTCGCCTCGATCCCGGAGGGCCCAACAGGGCTCTATGGTCCGCTCGTCGGCCGGTTCATCCAGGACGTGAACTTCACCCCGGACTTCCCGTTGGCTGCCTCCACCGCATCCCGGATGTGGACATTGAAGAACGGTGGGACCGTCGACGGGGTCATCACGATGGACCCGGTGGTCCTCGCGGCCGTGCTGCGCGCCACGGGGCCGGTCGCCCTGCCGAGTGGCGACACGTTGACGTCTGCCAACGCCGTCCATCTCCTGCTGAGCGAGGTGTACCAGCGGTACGTGGACCCGCACCAGCAGGATGCATTCTTCGCCTCGGCCGCCGCGGCGGTGTTCCAGCGGGTCGCCGCAGGCGGCATCGACGGCTCCGCCCTGGTCTCGTCGCTCGCTGCCGCAGGCTCGTCGCATCGACTGCTGATCTGGAGCGCGCATCCCGAGGAACAGGCGGTCCTCGCCTCGACGAGCCTCGCGGGTGGGCTTCCCACCTCGACCCCGTCGACCGCGGGCGTCGGCGTGTACTTCAATGACGCGACCGGCTCCAAGATGGACTACTACCTCGACACCTCCATCGCGGCAGGGGCGGCTGTGTGCCGCGCCGACGGCAAGCCCACCACGCAGGTCGCGGTCACACTGGCCAATCGCGCGCCGGCCGATGCCGCCACCTCCCTTCCCACCTACGTCACCGGCGGCGGGATGTCCGGTGTGGCTCCGGGGCTGATCCAGACGCGGGTCGCCGTGTATGGTCCGTCGGGCGGTCTGCTCGCGGGCACCGCGAACGCCGATGCCACGGTGACGGGGACGGATCGCGGAAGGCCGGTCGCCGTCCTGACGGTCACGCTGGCGCCGGGGGAGCAGAAGACGGTCCAGGTCGACTTCCTCGGGGTGAAGCAGACGGGGACGGGAGTCGCGGTGACCACGACTCCGACGCTCCCGGGCAACGGGACGACCCCCGATGTGGGGACAGAATCCGCCATCGGTTCGATTGCCGTCGACTGTGCATCCAGCGTAAAGTGAGGATTAATCAAATTCCCGACGTCGAAGCCGGGCGGCGAAAGGCGTGGTCATGCTCAAGAAGATCCTCGCGGCGGCAGCCGTGACCGTGGCGGTGCTGCTCGCAGCGCCCACTGCGGCGAACGCCGTCGACTACACCCAGGGCTCGCCCTGCCGGTTCGACACCGCCGTCGCACACGCGGGCGACACCGTGCACCTGGTCTGCCAGCCCGGCACCTGGGCTTCCAAGGAGTTCATCGACTGGACGGGCTCCGGGTCGGACGGCGCGAGCATCACCCTCGCCGTGTACAAGGCCGCCACCAGCAGCGTCCACTTCGCGAAGCAGTCGAACGCCGACGGCAGCGACCTCCTCGCGGTGACGCTCCCGGCCGACGCGACCGGGGTCTACTCGTTCGTCGGTGTGGGTCGCACGAGCAACCACGAGTGCCCGGCCTCCGTCACCGTGCTTCCTGCGGACTCCGCGATCACCGTGTCCGATCCCGGATCCGGGCTCGCCGACACCGGCTCGACCATGGCGATCTGGGCCATCTGGATCGGCGGTGGCCTCCTCGCCGCCGGGCTCGTGACCGTCTCGGTCGTCTTCTGGGCGCGCAAGGTCCGAGAGTCCTGAGCGATGGGGCGCGGGATGGAATGACATCCCGCGCCGTCCCGTTGGCCTCAGTGTGACCAATCGCAGCATCCCCCTCTCCGTCCTCGACCTCGCCTCCCGCCCCGCCGGCGGGACCAACGCCGACGCGGTCGGCGGCACCGTCCGCCTCGCGCAGGCCGCGGAGGCGCTCGGCTACGACCGGTTCTGGGTGGCCGAGCACCACGGGATGCCGGCCATCGCCTCCAGCGCCCCCGCCGTGCTGATCGCGGGAGTGGCCGCCGCCACCGAGCGCATCCGCGTCGGGTCCGGCGGCGTCATGCTCCCCAATCACGCGCCGCTCGTCGTCGCCGAGCAGTTCGGCACACTCCGCGCCCTCTACGGTGACCGCATCGACCTCGGGATCGGCCGGGCACCGGGAACCGATGGGGCGACCGCGATGGCGCTGCGCCGGAGCGAGCAGGGCCTCGGCGTCGACGACTTCCCGCAGCAGCTGCTCGACCTGTTCGGCTTCTTCTACGGCGGCATGAGCGACGCCAATCCGCTCCACACGATCACCGCCGTGCCCGGCCTCGGCGACGCGCCGCAGGTCTGGCTGCTCGGGTCCAGCGGGTTCAGCGCCCAGGTCGCCGCCGCCCTCGGACTGCCTTTCGCGTTCGCCCACCATTTCGCCGGCGAGAACACCGAGGCGGCGCTCGACCTCTACCGGTCGAAGTTCGAGCCGAGCGACCTGCTCGACGCGCCGCACACGATGATCGCGGTGAACGTCGTGTCCGACGAGGACCCGCAGAGGGTCCGCGCGCTGTCGCTGCCGGGTCAGCTGTCGTTCCTCCGCATGCGCCAGGGACAGAAGCCGCAGCCGGTGAGCGTGGAGGAGGCGCTGGCGTACGACTTCAGCCCGCTCGAGGAGGAGTTCATCGCCGCGCGCAACGCCCGCCAGGCGATCGGCACGCCCGACGAGGTGCGCGGCCGTCTCGACGCGCTCCTGGCCTCCACCGGCGCCGACGAGCTGATGGTGTCGTCCGGCGCCGCGACCGTCGAGGGGCGGATCCGCTCGATCGAGATCGTCTCGGAGCTCTACCCGGCTGCATGACGGCGGATGACGCTCCGGGAGGAGACCGGCGCAGCACGCGAGTAGCGTGAGGGCGTTCCCGAGCCGAAGTCACACGAAGGCGGTCCCCGCATGGCACACGTCCCCACGGTCGTCGGAGTGAGCGGCAGCCCCACTCATCCCTCCCGCACCACCGTCCTGGTGGACGAGGTCGCGCGGTCGTTCGCCGA
>Ga0153993_100765_pt1 | contig 11915 bp, 9 predicted proteins | sample TSNC077MetaG_FD_104706 | JGI IMG/M metagenome (GOLD analysis project Ga0153993, IMG submission 104706) | Attine ant fungus gardens microbial communities from North Carolina, USA - TSNC077 MetaG | ecosystem: Host-associated > Fungi > Mycelium > Unclassified | place: USA: North Carolina, Lumber...
AGCCACGGGCCGATCGGGCCGAACGTATCGAAACCCTTGCCCTTGTCCCATTGCGTGCCGTGCTCGATTTGCCATTCGCGCTCGGAAACGTCGTTGATCACGCAATAGCCCGCCACGTAATCCAGCGCATCCGCTTCGCTAACGTACTTCGCGTGCTTGCCGATCACCACGCCGAGTTCGACTTCCCAGTCGGTCTTTTTCGATGCACGCGGGATTTCGATGTTGTCGTTCGGGCCGCAGATGGCGCTCGTCCATTTGCCGAACAACACCGGTTCGGTCGGAACCGGCAAGTTTGATTCGGCGGCGTGATCGGCGTAATTCAATCCGATGCACACGAACTTGCCCACGCGCGCAACGCACGGGCCAATGCGCGGTTCGCCCGTCACTTCAGGCAGCGTGGACGGATCGATTGCGCGAAGTTTCGCAAGCGATGCGTCCGATAGCGTTTCGCCAGCGATGTCGTCGATAACGCCCGACAAATCGCGAATCTTGCCATTCTGATCCAGCAAACCCGGTTTTTCCTGACCGTTCGGCCCAAAGCGCAGCAGTTTCATCGTGAGTGATCCTTCAGTTTCAGGTTTTGATTCGGTTGATGAGGTATTCGGTGCAGCCCGCGTGTGGCTGGCTTCGCCGGGAGCCGCGTTTCAAATATCGTGCGACAGAACCATAACATTCACGCGATACATCTTTTTACCATTCCCGGCTTTCGTTGCGATTGCTGATGCGAAATTCCGTGTATACCTTGCTGATTGTTCACGCGTCATAAGCAGTAGAACGTCTTTGCGGTATCGCAGAAGATCGCTTGCTGTTGCGTTGGGTCGAGATGCGACGTCAATTGCCGCGCTGCGTCATTCCACTTTGCATAGTCGCCGTTCAGGTTCAGCACCGGCCAGTCACTTCCCCACATCAGCCGGTCCGCCCCAAAGTGCTTCAGAAGATGATCGACGTATGGCTTGAGCGTTGCGATCGTCCAGCCGGGCGCGGCTTCCGTCGCAAGGCCCGACAGCTTGCAGCGCAATCCTTGAGGCAACGCCGCCAACTCTGCAATGCCATTCGCCCAGATTTGCCATCCTGCGTGGCCGTCCTTGATTTGCGGTTTCGCGCCGTGATCGATGACCATTCGCAAGTCAGGGAAACGCTCTGCAAAAACCTTCAGTGATGCAATGTGGCGCGGAAAGATCAAGGCATCGAAGGCGAGATCGTTTTTGATCAGCGCATGGATTGCCGGCGTCAATGCGGGATTCTCGATCCAGCGATCATCGGGAAGATCCTGAAGCATCGGGCGCACGGCTTTGAACTTCGGCTCGCGCGCTAATTCATCGATCAATTCACCCGCGTTGGGCGCGTCGAGCGGAACCCATCCGACTACGCCCGCAATCGATGAATCATTGCGCGCGAGATCGAGGAGATATCGTGTTTCATCCACGGTCGGCGCCGCCTGGACGACGACCGTCCGCGCCACGTTCGCGGCTTCGCGAAGCGGCTTCAAGTCATCCGGACCAAACACGCGATACAACCCGCTCAACTCAGGCGTCAACCAGCCATAGTCGCCGCGTGTCTGATCCCAGAAGTGCTGATGTGCATCGATAGATTCAACGCTCATGATTAAGCTTCGCCGGAACGTTCGGGTACAGGCGCCGATGCATGCAGCAATCCCGCTGCTCTCAACGCGTCCCATAAGTCTGCGGGCAAGGGATCGGCGAATGACGCGGCGTTCAACCGGACCTCGCCCGGATTGCGCGCGCCCATCAGCACGGTGGCAATAACTTTATGCGCATAAGGAAACTGCAAGGCAGCGCTCGACAATGCAACGCCATGCTCGCGACAAATCTGTTCCAGCGCGTCGACACGCTCGATGATCGACGGCGGCGCATCGCCGTAATTGAACTTCTGGCTGATCGCTTTTGGCGGCGCATCATGCGTCGAACCGCGCGCAAGAATGCCCGAGTTGAACGCACCGCCGAGCAATATGCTGACGTCGCGTTTCTCGCATTCAGGCAGCAAGTCGTCGAGGACGGCTTGTTCCAGAAGCGTGTATCGGCCGGCGAGCAGTGCGCAATCGATATCGAATTCCGCCATTGCTTCCTGCACCGCCGCGCCTTCGTTCACGCCAAGTCCAACGGCTTTAACGCCACGCGACGCGCGCAGTTCATCGAGCGCGCGAAAACCGCCTTCGTTCGTGAGTTGCCGCCAATAAAACGCGTTCTTGTCACCGTGCGTGACGCGGCCAATGTCGTGGATCAGCACGATGTCAATATCCACAATCCCCAAGCGCTGCTGGCTGTCTTCGAATGAACGAAGAATGCCGTCGTAGGTGTAGTCGTAGATCGCCTGGAAAGGCAGCGGATTCGCCCAGCCTTCGCTGCCGTCATACGGCGTTGTGCGAGGGACAAAGCGGCGGCCGACTTTGGTGGACAACACATAGTCTTCGCGCGGATAGCGCCGCAATGCGTCGCCCAGGCGATGTTCGGCTTTCGTGTGGCCGTAGTGCGGCGCGGTATCGAAGTAGCGAATGCCGGCTTGCCATGCAGCGTCGACGGTAGCTTGCGCATCTTCCTCCGACAACTCGTTATACAAACCGCCGAGCGGCGCGCTGCCCAGCGACAACGCCGTAACTTCCAGCGAAGTCTTTCCAACCTTGCGCGTTTTCACGACAGGATTTCCGGTGATTGGGTTCATCGCGTGGATCTAGAAGCGTGTTGATAAGCGGATCAAACCGAAGCGATCGGCACGGCATGCCGCGGCGTCGCATTTGCGGGCAAACAGGCGGGCCCGACTGGATCGAAAGTCTTGTAGGTCAGGATGAACTCCTGATGGCCCAGCGATTCGGACTTGGACGCGGCGCCTGCCGCGACTTTCACGGTGACATCGAATACTTCGCGGCCCACTTCATCGAGCGTACCGCGGCCTTCGAGAATCCGGCCGGCATCGACGTCCATGTCGCCGGATAGATTGCGATACGTCGCCGGGTTTGCGCAGATCTTGATCACGGGCGAGATGGCGGAGCCGACCACCGACCCGCGCCCGGTCGTGAACAGGATCACGTGCGCGCCGCAAGCGATCAACTCGCCGATTTCCGCGTTGTCGCTGATGTTCGGGAAGCCGAAACGCGGTTCGCCGTCGGGCACGACATCGAGCAAATACAGGCCGCCGACTGGCGGAATGTCACCCGGTTTGATGATGCCGACAATCGGCGATGCGCCGCTTTTCGCGTATGCGCCAAGCGACTTTTCTTCTTGCGTGGTGAGGCCGCCATCTGCGTTGCCGACCGCGAACGAACCGTGTCCGAGGATCGAGTAATAGCGCGCGGCTTTATCCACGCACGCGACGATTTCCTGCCCGAGTTCCGGCCGCGCGGCGCGGCTTTTCATATGGAATTCGCAGCCGACCAACTCGCCGGTTTCTTCAAAAATGCAGGCGGCGCCGGCATCGATAAACGCATCGAACGCGCGTCCCACCGCCGGATTCGCCGTGATGCCGCTGGTGCCGTCGGAACCGCCGCAAATCGTGCCGACGATGAGTTCGTCGAGCGCCATCGGCACTTTTGGCTGGGCTGCGAGCGTTGCGCGCGTTTCGCGAATCCAGTCGAGACCATTCTGAATCGTGCTGCGCGTGCCGCCCTTTTCCTGGATCGTCAGGACCTCGGCGGGACGGCCGCTTGCGCGCACGGCATCGACAAGATAGTGCTTGTTCATGCTTTCGCATCCCAGCGATACAAACAGCACCGCGCCCACGTTCGGATGCGTGGTCAACCGCTCCATCATCTTCTCGGCATAACCGTTCGGATAGCAGCCGGGAAAGCCGATCAGATGAACCGGCGGTTCCTGCTCGGCGTTCGGGTCATCGAAGGCATCGAATGCCGGACGAAACTGCGTGACGATCTCGCGCGCCACGTGATGTGCGCACTCCACGAGATACGCGACCGCGATCACGTTGCGAATGCCCTTGCGGCCATCGGCGCGCAAAAAACCTTGAAGCTGGGAAGCGGTGGAGGCTGTCATTGGCTTGGCTGTTCCCGATGATCCACAAATGCGTGGCCGGCGTCGTGGGTATAGGTCGGGATGTAATCGCTCTCGAGATTGTGGGTGTGCAGATGGTCGCCGGGCTGAACGTCTGCATTCACGTGGCCGATGATCGCGCCGTAACGCAGTACCTTCTGATCCGTTTGAAGCGCGTAGCGCGCAACCTTGTGTCCAAGATCGATGGCCTTTGCAAGCGTGACCGTTTCCCCTTCAATCTCGACGCGCTCGCCCGCCTCCAGGCGCGCGCCCGCAATCAGGCAATTGTCTTGCGGGCTTTGCAAAATCAGACGTGAGTCGGTGGGTTTGTGCGGGTTTTGCGGCACGCAGACGTCCTTGAATTCGTTTCGACGTATATCGAAGATACGGGTTTGTATCGGTACAATCGTTTATCAGTGAACGTATTATTCATATGCGGACAAGTTCAAGTCAAGCTAACTGCGCCCCGAAACGGTCCGTGTTTTCCCTTAGCATCTGCGTTTAACGCTGATTGATTGTTCTTAACAAGGCTGACATGCAGGCAGAAGACCCGACCGACGCCGACCGATACCGCGCGCCCGCGCTGGACAAAGGGCTCGACATTCTCGAATTGCTCGCCGAGCAGAAGGATGGTTTGACGCGCGCCGAGATCACAAAATCGCTTGGGCGCAATGCGAGTGAGATGTATCGGATGCTCGAGCGGCTGGTCGCGCGACAGTACGTGGTGCGCTCGCCGGCGGGCGACCGTTATTCGCTGAGTCTCAAGCTGTATGCGCTCGCACATCGTCATCCGCCGATGAACCGGCTGATAACGGAAGCCCTGCCGATCATGCAGCGCTTCGCCGACCGCGCCGAGCAATCCTGCCATCTCGCTACATACGACCGAGGCAATCTGCTGGTAATCGCGCAGGTCGACGGGCCCGGCACATGGGGTATTTCGGTGCGGCTTGGCGCGCGAATCGGTTTGATCGATACCGGTTCAGGGCGCGTGACGCTGGCGTTTCAAAGTGCTGAACAGCGCGCGCACATGCTCGCCGAACACACTCAGGTCAAGGGTGAAACGGCGTTGGACCCGGCCGCGCTCGAAAGCGCGTACGCCAAGATCCGCGCGGACGGTTTTCTGCATAAGGAAAGTCAGCAGACGTTCGGCGTGATGGACGTCAGCTTTCCGCTGCTCGGACCTTCGGGTCAGGCGGTCGCGACGCTGACATGCCCGTTTCTCAGGCGTATCGACGAATATGTCGCACCGTCAATAGACGATGTCAGCGCAATGCTCGGCGAGGCGGCGGCCGCGCTCTCGATGTATCGCGAGCCTGAAGTTGAACTCGATGGCATGCGCGACGCGCGAGATTCCAGCGCGGCTTGATAGAATGGCGCCCCTCTCAAAAAGCGGCTGGTCGTTGTGCGCGACCTGCTGCGTCTTTTTCTACGCAATCTACGCAATCTACGCAAGGCCATGGCGAAACTTCTGTCCGATCCCGAATTCCAGCGCTTCTCCGAACTTCAGCAAAAGCAGTCCAGCTTCACGATCACGAGCGAAGAGGCCGATGAACTGCGCGACATTGTTGCCCGCGCCCAGAAAAAGCGCGACGACCGCGCGGCGGCAATGCAAAGCATTGAAACGTTTATCCAGCAATTCGATATCAGCGCGGACGAGCTTTTCACCGCGGACCAGATCGCCGATGCCGCCCGCAACTTCGGCCTGATTCCCGCAGCAAAGAAAGAACGCGTGATGCCACCGCAGCTGTCGTTCAATGGCAAGCCTTATCAATGGACGAGCCGCGCATTGCCCGACGATATCCGCGTGCCGTTGTTCGAAGCATTCACCTCGGGCGCCTCAGTCAAGTCGTTCATTGCAACGCCCAAGGACACAACGCGTTGCGCGGCGACCATCGCGCGGCTGGAACGCGAAACCGGCAGCGTTTATGCCGATGCATGGCTGGAAGAACTGTCGGTATCGCGAGCACAAGTCGATGAAGCGCTCGCCAAGCTTGCGGCTTAAGCGTTAAACAACTACGGCGGCGCCGGATCGGCGTCGGTCAGCCGCATGCGGAATCCCACCACGCCCGGATCCTCCGTTGGCGTGATCTGGAAACCGCAGCGGCGCGCAAGAGCAATCATTCCTGTGTTTTCGCGCAACGCCTCGCCGGCGAGCCACCGCGTCCCGCGCGACTTGCAATACGCAATGATCCGCGACAGCAACAACATTCCCAGGCGCCTGCCCTTCTGGTCGGAACGCACCGCAACCGCAAACTCGGCCGTCTCGTTGTCCGGATCGGCTATTGCGCGGGCCACGCCCAGCGTCTGCATCGCATTGCTTTCACCCGTCACCGCAATAAACGCCATCTCGCGGTCGTAATCGATTTGCGTCATACGCGCGAGCTGCGAGTGATCGAAGCTGCGCACCGAGCTGAAGAAACGTAGGCGCAAGTCCTCAGGCGTCATTGCCGCGACAAACGCGCTGTGGGCGGTTTCGTCGTCGGGCCGGATTGGACGCACGGTAACCTGCAAGCCGTTCCATTCGAGCGTTTCCTCCAGCCGGCGCGGATATGGCTGGATGGCCAGCGGCGTTCGATGCGCCGCCAGCGTTAAATGCGGCTCGTACACAACTACCGCCTGTCGCGTGACGCGCACCGTCAGGCGCAACGCAACGATTTGCTCGATTTCACATACCGCATTCGATAAAGCCGTCAGTGCATTCAGCAAGCTCTCGGCTGGAAGCTCCCTTGCACGCGGTGAGCGCATCACGAGATCGCGAGCCAGCAGCGGATTTAACGGCGGAAAGGCGAACTCGTGAAGCGAGTCCGGCAGACCGAGCGCGCCGGCGGTCCTGAATTCGAACACCGGGCCGAATACCCGATGGTTGAGCAGGCGGACATCGATTTCGATGGCGTCGTCACTGCGCGTGCCCGGCGGCCCCGCCTTCACCACAATTCCAAACTGGCCCAAGACCCGCGATGCACGTTCGCCGTCCAGCTCGGCGACGCCCGCAGCCAACGCGGCCGAAACCTGAGCCTGTGCGCTGTCCAGCGCGGCTGGTGCCTGGGGCAACGGTCCGTCCGGCGTCTGCATTAACAACTCGCGACCCTGGCGATAATCGACCAGCCGGGCAAAGGCCCTTGCTAGCCGCTGCGGCGTGGTGTGAACCGGAATGCCCTGGGCGTGCAGCGCGTCACGCGTCGCTACATCGACACAACCAAAAAAGCACGCCAGCAATCCGCGATACGCGTGACTTTTTTGCGCGATCAACATGCGCGCGACTTCGGCGACAGGCGCGGAATGCGTTGGTGCGTGCACCACGAACGCAGTTCCAGTCTCACGATGCGGCGCCAGCGCTTCGAGCGCGGCACCGAAGTCGCTAGCGGTGGCGGTATCGCCGAGTTGCAGCGGATTGCCGAGATGCGCCTCCGGCAAGGCTGCAGCGACCGCCTTGCGCGCCGCGTCGGACCAAAGCGCAAGCGAGTCACCAGCGGCGGCGAATGCGTCCACTGCGAGCGCAGCAACGCCCCGGTCGCTCGTGATCACGGTCGCGCGATCGCTCGCCGCGACGCGACCAACACCAAGCGTTTCGATTTCATCGAGCAGGTCATCGAGCGAATCGACGCGGACCAGGCCCGCACGCCGGAATGCTGCGCTGTAAAGCGCGTCGAACGGATCGTTGTATCCGGTTCGCAGAACCAGCACAGGTTTGTTGCGCGCTGCGGCACGCGCGGCCGACATGAACTTGCGTGCCATCCGCACCGATTCGACAGCAAGCAGGACCGCGCGCGTACGCGCGTCGCTTGCGAGGAAATCGAGGATATCTCCAACATCGACATCCGCTTCGTCTCCGAGCGCGACCACCCGCGAAAAGCCAAGACCACGAGCGTTTGCCCATCCGAGCACGCCATTGGTCAGCGCATTCGACGCCGATACCCACGCCACCCCGCCCGCCGCAACCGGCGACGAAGGCGCACCGAGAATGGCGCCGGCCGATGGCGTCATCACGCCCAGGCTCGACGGGCCGACAACTCGAAGCAAGAACGGCCGCGCAGCGATGAGCGTCCGGCTTGTCCAGCCATTGACCGCCTGATTCTGTTGATCGGCCGCCTGACCGACGATCACCACCGCTCGCGTGCCGCGCTCGCCGAGTTGCCGGACCAACTCCGGCCATGTTGACGGCGGCGTGCACAACACGGCCACAGTCGGTGCGTCGGGCAGGTCGTAGATGCCGGCGAATACAGCGACGTTATCGAGCTGGCTATGCTTTGGATTTACCGGCCAAAGCGGACCCGCAAATTTCGCCTTGCTGAGCCGCGACCACACCATTTCGCCGATGCTGCCCGCGCGCAGCGACGCACCGATCACGGCGATCGACTTCGGGCTGAACAGTGCATCGAGATTGCGTACGGTCATGCGGCCTCCTGGAACGGGATGTATCCAGCATAGGCGATTCGGGCCTAGGTAACTACTAGCCGAATGGCCTATCTCCCCGCATTTTTCGCATGTTCCGAGCTTTCCTAATGGCCGATTATGAGAATTACTAATGGCCCAACGTTGGCCGGAAGGTCTATTGTTTGGCACCCGGAATCAAGGTAATTTTATCGAACGCGAGACAAGAAGTTTGCCTCGCGATCGGGAAGGCGCGTGCATCGGGCTGACTACAACAATCGAGGAGACGGGCTGTAAGGAATCACTATGCGACACCTTCCATCGTTAATTGCGCTGCGGTTTTTTGAAGAAACAGCGCGTCATTTGAGTTTCAATCGCGCAGCGCGAGCGCTGTGCGTCACGCAAGGTGCCGTTAGCCGCCAAATCCGGCTGCTGGAGGAATCGCTGGGCGTGAAACTGTTCGAGCGCGACCACAAGGGAATCAGGCTGACGCAGGCCGGCGTGATGCTGATGCCGTCGGTGACCGAAGCGTTTGATGTCATCGAACGGGGAGCCCGGCATTTGACCGGCGCCGTGGAACGCCGGCGCCTTGTTGTGTCGCTGCCGCCGACCTTCGCGACGCAATGGTTCTCTTCGCGGCTGGGCGGGTTGGCAGAGCAATTGCCGGACGTGGATTTATCGATCCGCACGCAGGAAAGTGGCGAGTGCCATTGCAGTGTCCGGTTCGGGCGCGAGTCGGCTCGCCACCTGGCCACGCAAGGAAGCTCAGAGCTTTTGTTGATGGAGCGGCACGCACTCGTCGGCGCGCCCGAATTCGCGGGCTTGCCGGTCGAGCGCCTGCTGGACGAGTTGCCGGCCTTGCATGTATTGCACGAAGACGTCCGTTTGAAGCTGTGGCCGAACTGGTTGGCTAAAGCAGGAATGCCGGCGCGCTATGCCGATAACGGAATGGAGTTTTCGAATTTGCAACAGGCAATACATGCCGCGCGGCGAGGTGTCGGACTGGCGGTTGTCGACCTGAACATGATCGACGACGAACTGACCGAGGGCGTGCTCGTGAGAATGTCGGACGTGGAGATAGTCGGACCGTTTGGATATTGGCTCGATGTGCCGGAAGCGCATCGGGAGGCCGAAACGGTGAGCGCGTTCGCCGCATGGTTGCGCGACGAAGCGCGTGGATCAGGAGGCTGATCGTAGCCGGCCAGATTGCACAGGTTTGCGCGGATCTAAACAGGACAATGCATATGTTCAATCGCCGCTTTTGTATCAGCGAACGGTAGTTGCCTGTGCACCTGGTTGCGTATCACCCGCCGCCTGCATTTCGCTGCTGGGCACACAATGCGATTGCACCGATAAATACCCGGGGTTATAAGCCTTTGGGTCTTTCTTTGGCAATGTATAGCTGATCCGGCATTGCTCGACCGGACCACTGCCCCACTTTACCGTGAGCGCACCCTGATCTTCGAGACCCCGTGCAAAAACTCTGCTGTCCTGACCAACTACGCCCACCATCTTTCCTTGTTCGTCTTCCACACTCGCTCCAAATGGTAACGATCCACCACCCAGTTTCGGCGCTTGAATCAGTGCCGCCCGGCCACTCACCGTCTCATACTTCATCATCACTATAGAGCCTGCACGAGGCGCCACCTGTGCTGATGTCGATTTAAATTCGACATCGGTAGACGTGCCCTTCGGATCGATATCGACCACGTTCATGCTGTATGGCGACAGGTACGGAACCACGGCATAGCCACGCGAATCGACCGTGGTTCCCGGTGCATTCGTCACGCTCGCCCCGGCGGCTGCGGGCGCATTGACGATGCCAAACGTATCGCCCACTGTTTGCGAGAACGTTACGCCGCCCGGGTGCGCAACGACCGATCCCTGCACGCCCGCCGATACCTGCCGCGTGCCGCCACCACCGCTCGCGGACGCATTCACCGTTGCATATGGCGCGCGATAAGTCGCGCTCACGCCGGCATTGCCGTTATCGGCAGAATTGCCGCCGACGTTGTACGTGCCGTAACCGTTGAAGGAAAACTGGTTCGCGGAGCCCAGCGAACCACTCACGTTTGCCTGCATGTTCGTGGCGCCGTCCGAGTTGTGCGAGGCGTTCGTGGTCAACATTGGCGTGTGTGCCGAATGTCCGAGCGGGATAGTCGTGCTCAACAAGAATTCGTTGGATAACTGCCCGTCCATGGTTCGTGTGCGGCCGGCCGTCAAGCTATACGTTCCGTACTTGAAGGCGTTGGTGTAGCCGGCCTGGAACAATGTATCGGTGCCGCCGCGATTCCAGTAATTCTGCGATGAACCCGTGACGAACATCGTGCCGTGATCGCCGAGCTTCTGGTTCACCGAAACCTGCATGCGGTTGCGTTGCCGGTACACGGAGTTCATGTCGCCGCCGTGCTCCGCGATATCGCGAATGGTGGCGGCGTCGTTCAGGTTCAGGTAGCCCGCCGTCGAGAACCGGTAAGCCGCGACGGAAACATTCGTATTCGTCGCCCCGACGAACTTGCTGTATCCCACGCGCAGGCTCGTGCCGCGCATGGACTGCGCGTCGGGCACGCTCGTCATTGCACCCGTGACATCCATTGAAAAAGCGCCGACGCCCGTGTTCAACGCGCCGCCGAAATTCAACGCGCCATAGCCATTCGATGCAACCACGCCGCCATAGGCCGTGACCATATTCGTCAGACCGTGCTGAAGCGTGAACTGGGCGAAGACGGGTTTGGTATCGAGAGAATCGTTGCGCAACTGGCCCGCCGTCGCGCTGAAACGCGTGACGCCGGGACGCAGCAATTGCGCGACCGATGCGAACGGCACGGTGAACTCCTTGCTGCGGCCATCGGCTTCCGTCACGGTGACGACAAGGTCGCCGCCATAGCCAGTTGAATACAGATCATTGATCTCGAACGGTCCGGGAGCAACGTTCGTTTCTTCCAGCACTTGGCCGTTTTGCCGGATCGTGACGCGCGCATTTGTTTCCGCGACACCGCGCACGACCGGCGCGTAGCCGCGCATTGAATCGGGCAGCATGCGGTCATCGGTGGCGAGTTGCGCGCCGCGAAACGACACGCTGTCGAAGATCTCGCCGCTTGTGCTCGCATCGCCGAGAGTCAGTTGAGCACCGAGTTTTTCAACGTCGCGTTGCACATACGTCGCGATATTGTCGAACTGGGTGGACTGCCCCGTTGCTGCAGATACCGACGATTGATGGCGGAGGTGCCATGCGCCGAGATTGATGCCGGCGTTGAGGCCAAGGTAGCTTTGTGTAGAGCCCGGCGCCGAACCGTCGGTCCGGAATGTATTGGCGTTGTAGCTCACAAATCCGCCGTTGACGCCCTGATCCCATTGATCGGACGGGACGGAACCCCGTGCCGAGTTGCGCATATACGCCTGCGGTACGCTGAGTTCGAGCATTTGCCGCGAAAAGTCGAAATCGACCGTTGCGCCTGGCACAAGCGTGCCGATTTCATCGCAAATGTCAGCATTAACAGCAGGGGCCGATGCCGATTCTTTTCCCAATTCAGCCCGCCCGCTGGC
>Ga0153993_100771_pt1 | contig 11838 bp, 9 predicted proteins | sample TSNC077MetaG_FD_104706 | JGI IMG/M metagenome (GOLD analysis project Ga0153993, IMG submission 104706) | Attine ant fungus gardens microbial communities from North Carolina, USA - TSNC077 MetaG | ecosystem: Host-associated > Fungi > Mycelium > Unclassified | place: USA: North Carolina, Lumber...
CTACTCCTTGATATATATATCTCAGAGTATAAGTATATTCTTTTTCTATCTTAGCTAATACTCCTTTTCCATGATATACACTATCTTGGAGTTATTATATTAGCTAATTATTACTCTGATTCTCCATTCCTGATACCTAGAAGCTGGAGTGATATTTGAGTAAAGGTAAATCTACCAGTACAAGCCCTTATATATACTACAAAGGATGGTCTGTGTGTAGTCATGTAAGCTACAGTCTGATAATAGCACTTCCTAATTTAGATAAATAGAATGATCAAGGTGACATGCAGACTGAGAGGTAAGGGAATAGATGGATGGGCATCAAAGATAAGATAAGCTAGATAAATGCAAACCCAGTACTTAGCTAAGCCCTGTCCTAGGGTGATGGTTGTCCCCTTACAGAAGTGTTATTAAACACATGAGTATAATATTCTTCTAATTTGCAAAGTGACAATATTTGATTTGTTCTCATTTTTAGAATGAACATGTTCAAGCTGAGATGGACAAAGGGATTTTGATGCTCAAATTTCAATTGGGTGATGATGTTGGAGATCTCATGCAAGCCTGTACGATGCACATGTTGAAATCATTTTTCATTGTTCATTGTTCTGGATAGTATAAGTAGTGTGATTTGTTTGTGCTCACCATCCCTCCTCCGATCATATTTCTACAGATAAATGAGTCACTCAAGGATTTGGTACTGCAACACAGAATCAGATAAGGTATCAACATTCTGGTTATATCAGGAAGATTGGGATAGATGATGATCATCAAAGTACTTTGTATCGCTGATTGCCGTGCATGCCTTGAATTAGAGTAAATCTTTTATGGAATTCAATCCACTGATTTTCTTTAAATTTTGTGGCGAGCATTGAGCAAATTATCTTCAAGTCTGAAGAATAGGTGGTCGTCCCTTTCCCCATTACTATCTATCCATTGCAGCCACATTCCTCTGTCTGTGGACCCATGAACCAATCGACTGAGTAACACATCGCAATTTTTAGAACGAGAAAACGTGTGGAGTACCGGTTGCCGGGCTTCCGCCCCATCTTTTCTCTTCATGTTCGCTTTGTTATCAATGATATCAGTGAATCGCGGTCTCCTGGTCCTCTTGAATCTCCTTCTGGTTGTTCGATGTGCTCCTCCAGGCTTTCCTAGCTCTGGCAATGGCCTCTGGTACTCAAAACCCGGTCGGATCTGGGCTAAAGAGTGGCTTCCTGTTGGTAATGGTTATCTCGGAGGTATGAGTATTTATCACGAGTTATAATCAGATTCAACTCGGACAATACTCTAGCTATGTCTGCAGGCGATACTCGTAGAGAGATTATTCAGCTGAATATCGAAACATTATGGTCCGGGGGTCCTTTCGCAGATCCTGTCATCCGTTCCCTTTCCAGCAGAGGACCTATTTTGCTAACTCATAAACCTATGTAGAATTATAACGGAGGAAATAAACAGTCATTCGAACGGGATGCAATGGCAAAAGCCATGAAAAACATTCGTCAGACCATCTTTGAAAGCCCCATAGGTGAAATTGACAGTCCGTGATTCTTCTAGTGTTGGGATTTAGGACATACTAATCATGCCTAGATATCGATATCCTTACAACAGATATGGGCCAATTTGGTGCGTCTCCTTAAGGAAAAATTTTGTTCGGGTTCATTTGGACAATTGTAGGCTCTTATGCTGGGGCAGGATATCTGGTCTCTGATATCAATGCAACCGGTCCTGTAAAAGAATATGGACGTTATCTCGATCTCGACCAGGCAGTAGCTAGGACTGTATGGACACAGGGAGAGATTACGTACCAGAGGTCAGTGCTACACTGATTTATTTCGAAAATAAGCTGCCCCTCACTTTGATCAAAAATAAGGACGCTGTTGTGCTCAAATCCGACCCGATCGTGCACCCAGCACATCAACGTGATGTCGACGTCCTCTACACCGTCCGCCCTTCCCAAAATATCATTTTTCTTCTCTTCTGCCCTTCAAGATGGTCTTCCTGTGCCCAACATCACTTGCCTAAATCCAAGCACTCTAAAAGTCCGTGGATCTGTCGGAGCTCCTAGTATGCTCTACGAAATTCTTTTACATGCAACCGCTCCGGGTGGAGATGTCAACTGCATCCAACTCCTTGATCTTGGTTCTCAACAGAATGCAACTCTCGAGATAACCGGGTCTGCAGAGGAGGCATGGTTGACATGGGTTGGTGATACCAACTACAATCTCGATGCCGGTACTCCAGCATCAAATTTCTCCTATCGGGGATTAGATCCGCATGATAATCTCGTATCTCTCCTGACCAGGGCTGCTTCTCCCAGTTTGGCCTTCACAAATATCCTCAGAGAGCATGTAAATGACTATAAAGCGGGACTCGCAGCGCCTTTCTCCATTGACCTTGGCCAAAAAGCTTATCTTGATGTTCCCATTGATGTTTTGATGGACCGTTATCAGGTTGATGCTTTGGGCAACGCTGATGGGAACTTGTTCATTGATTGGCTCGCATTCAATTTCGGACGCTACCTGCTCTTCAGTAGTGCTAGGGGCTTGTTGCCTGCAAATTTACAGGGAAAGTGGGCCAAAGACCTTGAGAATCCATGGTGGGGGAGTGCGTCTTTTTTTTTTTTTCTTGATGGCTAACCTTTTCACTTGGGTTGAACAGGCTATGGTCTGTCGTTCTCTATTGCATTCCTCAATGATCCTGTTGATCTTGATTCCAATAGCCTTGGATATTAATATCCAGATGAACTATTGGATGGCGGAAATAACAAATATGGACGTAACTGCACCCTTGTTTAATTTTATTGAGGTGCGACTTCAGTTTCGTATTGTCGCGGATTCCACATTGATTGAACTTTGACATTAGAAAGGGTGGGTACCAAGGGGTACTTACACTGCGAAGGTACTGTACAACACTACCATGGGATGGGTCATGCATAATTCGGTATGTACAACGTTAAAATTATTGGGTCATTGATACAGTGGTGAAATACCGATGAGCAGGCCAATGTGAATCCAATCAAGTCACCCAGTTCAATATTCATCTTGTTTTTAGATCTTTGGCCAATCTGGAATGATGGCTGGTGATCCAGGCTCTGCCGAGTGGGCCGATTATAGCGGTAGCCTCAGGCCTCAATCATCTTTCTGATATAATTAACTCATGCCTCTGACGCAGTTTCAAACGCTTGGATGGTGAGGTTGCTCGGTCTTGACAATATTATGGCCCCTTAAAATAGTTCAACTCAAGATGCTTCACATCTGGGATCACTTCGACTACACAAATGATGTGAAGTGGTGGAGATCAACAGGATGGCCGCTATTGAAAGTAAGTCGTCCCCGACATCAGCTCTGTGTATCGGTTATCCTTAACCAGGGTAGGGAACAACTTTATTCCACCTGAATAATATTGTTGAAGATATACATTTCAATGATTCCACATGGGTTGTCAATCCCTGCAATTCACCCGAGCAGTTACCCATCACCTTCGGTAGAACATCAATTTCCTTACCAAAAAAATAACTCAACAAACTAGGTTGTGCACATTCACAACAGTTGATCTGGCAAGCACTTACTGCCATTGACAAGGGTTTTTCTGCTTCCGGTGATACTGACACTGAGTTCCTCAAAAGAATTCGCATTGCTCTTGCTAGGATTGACAAAGGGATTCATATCGGATCATGGGGTCAGCTCCAGGAGTGGAAAGTTGATAAAGATGATCCCCTGGATACTCACCGGCATCTCTCACATCTCGTTGGGCTCTTTCCGGGATCGGCCCTCGCATCCTATGACCCAATCATACAAGGACCAGTTTCTGTCAACGGATCCATGGTCAATTATACCAAGGAGCAAGTATTGGAAGCCGCCAAAATCAGTCTCATTCACAGAGGCAATGGGACTGCAGCTGATGCGGATTCTGGATGGGAGAAGGCATGGAGGGCGGCTTCATATGCCCAGCTGAGCGATTCTCAAAATTTCTATCATCTCCTTTCGGTTTGTCATGTCACAGTTCTCACCATGATTGTCAGACGCTGAAGTAGACTTGAAGTACTGCATTAAGAGAAACTTTGCTGCCAATTTATTCTCGATATATGATCCCACAGATCCTGCTCCGGTTTTTCAAATTGATGCCAATCTTGCATACCCTGCAGCTGTGATGGTTTGTTGGACCATTCAAAGTTTGTTTAGAGTCTGATCTGCCGGTACAGAATGCCTTGCTGCAAGCACCGGACGTTCCGACTCTCGAAACACCATTGAAAATTACACTACTCCCTGCACTCCCTTCCCAATGGCCAAAGGGTTCTATTCAAGGTGCTCGGCTTCGAGGAGGCATCACAGTTGATTTGTATTGGCAGGATTTAAAGCCCATGAAAGTTGTTCTCACTGTAGCTAACCATGCGAGGCCCAGAAAACTGGAGGTTTTGTATGCTGGGAAGGTGTTGGTCTGCTTGACGAGTGCTCCTGGATTAAATCAGATAATCACCAATTTTTAGCTATAGTGATGATCCGACTGCAACGATTTGTTGCCATCATAATTTGTATATGTATTATTTGGAGCATCAAGATCCACCTGACACGAAGCGGCAACATGGCCACATCCCAAGAGCTCTTTTTCGATCTAGTAAGATCGGACGAACTCTTTGATGCCTACGCAATTGAACTAGAAGGTCGTCTACCATTGCACATTATCATGAGCTCTTGTCCCACTCATTATTTCAGTGCAGGATTCCCTTCCGATGAAGCCGCTAATCTAGAAAAATTCAAGTATGTTTAGGCGACGGGGATATATCTAGTCATTTCTGAGCCATCACACCGATAGGTTTCGTCAACAACAGGCCCCTGACTTATTCCTCGGTGTATTCATTCCACAAGACAACGGAAAACGAAAGATCATTGGATATATTTGTTCAACACTCTCCTCCTCCACGACCCTTACGCATGATTCCATGTCGACGCATGTTGCGGGCTCGTCTACGGTTTGCATTCATTCGATCTGTGTTGAGAAATCGTGGAGAAAGATGAAAGTCGCGACACAACTTTTGAGAGAGTACCTCTCGCGGTTGCGTTCGAGAGCTGAAGCAGGTTCAGTGCCGTATGAGCGAGTAGTGCTAATTTCACATGAAAACCTCGTACCATTCTACGAAAATGCTGGATTTACTAATTTGGGAACAAGCGGAGTTGTATATGGATCTTTGCCGTGGTATGAGCTGCGAGCAGAATTGAAGAACACGACTGAAGCATCGGGATTCGCAAATCATGTTACAGGCCCAACACCTTTTTCTTCTGCCGCTAGTGCTTTGCAAACCCATCAGCAAGTTCCTGAAGGTGTTTGGGATGCCCTACTACACAGGTCATCTTTAAGTAGGACGGGGCGGCTGTTATCGTCGTTTGACTCGATAGGATCTGTCACTACGAAGACGGTCGCCGGAAGTCTGGTGAACAAATTTGATCTGCTTTGTCCACGGGAAGGCTGTGGAAGTATAATACTCAAGGAAGGGGTAGGAAAATTGGTTGAGCGAGCGAGCGAACAGGTCAGAATCGCCTGGACAAATAGAAATAGTATTGACTGAAGGATATATCAGCTTCAGCCTTCCGATGTGCCTATCAGTCCTTTGCTCCCACCACTTCCTCCTCCTGGTCAAACTACTTCATGGTGGTTAATTACACCTTCTCCTATGGCTTTCGAAAATATTAGCTTTTCAAAATCTATCGGTGAGAAAGGTCAGAGTCAGAATCTCATCGTAGTAATTACGGTTATTTACAGAAATCATAGGTTCTAGAAGAAAACTATTGGGTTGTGCAGAATGTGAAATAGGTCCTCTCGGATGGAACGAGGAAGGAGAAAAGGAGTTTTGGCTTGCATGCTCCCGAGTCGCTTATTGCATCTAGCATGAGTGTTTTGTGGCGCCAATACAATCATCATTCAAATTCCTCTTCTGCTGCATTCATAAGTCTAGGTGAATCGCAATTCCTGGTAATTAAATGTCTGTCGACTCAGCTACTGATATGTTCAGTTTAAGTCATCTGCTGTCTATGCTGAGTGTTTCGGTCTTCCATTGCAATGGCAAGACTAGAACGACGTTTTATTGCAGTCATGCCACCATCCTGTCAGGTTGTGGTTATGTTCACCCTCAAATCTATGGAAAACTAGCTTGTTGCTTGTAGCTAAGTAACGTTGATCAGGCATATCTGGTTCCCATCAGTCTTATATCTTATCGCGGTCTTCAGTCTTGGTTGCAACTGTTGTGAACCATCGGCTGAAACAGTATTCTTTACTAAGAAGTTATCAGTAGTATTCAAGGTACGAGATAGCATCTGTAGCAACGGAGAAGCTCCTGTTGTGGCGATGCAGAAGTTGTAACATGTAATGCTGGTACTTAACCATTCGGCAATGTGCACAAAGCCGTGAATAAGACAGCAGCCGAGTCTAGTAGATAGTGGTAGCTACCCGCAATTATCTACATGCGTGACATACGTCATCGGATTATGTGACTTGGGTGGCCCGTAACGAAGACATCATGCCTTCTGATTGACCCAAATGATCTCGATTTCACATCAAATGTTCTGGTCACATAAAGCCTAGCTCTGCGACAGGAGGGTGTCCAACCTTTCTTTCTGATTCCTTCGCATAGAATGAATTCAGGCATTGTAATTGGGTTTGATGCCATCGTAATTTTCTCGCTTTTCTTCGGATTGCTTGTGCTGAGCACTGCAATTTTGTCCTCTCGAGTCCATCGTTCACCGGTCTGGTATGGACTTTTAGCCCCATTCTTTATGTATGATATTATATTCATACTTGGGATGGGCTATCAAAGTGAAGTTGATCCCCCGCTGGGATTTTGTGCCTTCCAGGCAATCCTTCTGTATTCTGTCCCTGGGTGGTGTGTACACATTTGTCTTGTTTTTCAAGGGAATCTAAATTCCTTCAGGGCCGTTGTCGCATTCGACTGCTTTGTCATTCTTGTACGTCGACACCCTATAGTGCTCAGGTATATTTTGATAATAGCTTGGGGGCACAGTTCTACTTAGAAATGAAAAATCGTATCACACCTCAGGGCAATGGTTCTGATCAACATGCTCTCTCCGGGCGCACAAGACGACTAGTGAGGGCTTCACGCATTGATCAATATGATTTTACTTAGTTTGATCAGTTGGTATACCTTCCGCCCCTTTCTTTTGTTTTTTTCCTACTCTTGAATGGATTGGTAAGTGTTGTGCACCTTTTTCCAAGCTCTGGTATAGGGATGGAATGACTATTTTTAGACCATTCTATTGTCAAAGGAAACGCATGTCGCCTCCTCAAACTATTACAAGCTGTATTGTAAACCAGAAACACGAATAGGGTATCCGTTAACTTTCTTCATTTTTCTGTTGCCTAAGGATCTGTGGAACCTTTGTAGGTTGTACATCGGTGGTACAATAATGAGTGTGGCCATGATCATATGGTTTTTCATTATCGGTAAGATCACCTGGTTGAATTTTGAAAGTAAACTAAGTTTTAATTTGTTGCTCTGCCTTAGTGAGGCTGGGCATCCTTTTCAGGACACACTATACTCAATTGTATGAGAATGAGGTTTTTAACAACAGCATTCTTCCGGTATATTTCCGAGTGATAGCGATATCGATCGCAGGGAGTTTCGCCCTATGGTAGGTTTGAACCTTATCACTTCCCAGGCCCAGGATTCCTACTCTCAAAGCCTCTACATCTTAAGATATGCTACTCAAAGTATGGACAACATACTTGACTCATATGGTCTTGGACTGCGTACGTCAACTCTTTTGTCCGCTATCGTATACTGACTCAACCAATTCCAGCCAGCATAATTGTCTTCTTTATTTTCGCCACGCAACGGGTAAGGTTGCATGTATATCTTTACAATGGCCTGTGAGCTAGTTGATCATCTTATTTCTAGGATATTCTTCAGTGCTGGGCGTTCTGGTACCGCCCACACGAGGACAACATCGAGAACTGAGCAACTTTGTCATCCGCTCCGCGGGCAAAGATCATTTTCCCGCGAGATTCTATTCAAGTCTGCCACCCGTGGGATTGCTGAATACTCGATGATGGCAGTGAGCCCTTTTTTCTATTTTTTCAGCCTTATCACTCGATATGGATAACGAGTTTCTGCATCTACAGCACTAGTTATGTCATAATAGAATTGGGATAATCGAAGGGATGATTGTTGAACTATATGTTCAAATATTGATCTAGTGATAGCACTTATAATAAATACAGTAGCTCATGAATAACTCATTGCAATCTTTTCGAATTTAAGTTTCGGATAAATTTATTAATTAATAGCAATACAAATAAATTACATAGTTGTTTTTATTCTAGAAATGTGCATCTGGCAGGTGAATACATAATTCATTAAGGTGAATTTATGACTATATATAAAGGTAATGACAGCCAGCTGTCACCAATTTACCATCGGATCGCTGCAATTATAATCTTCCTGAACGATTTGAAGCTGTTAATCAATCGCCACCATCTACTGAGTACTATCTTGCCCTCGCGTTCAGATTTGAGAGAGGCACTGGGTTGCTCAGGCTTTTGCAATACGCCGGTGATGCCCTCTTTACTCACAAATTCGGATACTTCGACTGAAGGTTGTACGCCAAGCATCTTCCAGTATACTGGAGAAACAATGTCGACACCGTCAGTCTTCCACCATCTACGGCCAGTACCCTCTTTACTTAAGGGCTCTTCATCGTACAAGCCACCCTTGGGACCCCAGTAGTCAATCAAAGTTGGTACATCCATCATATCCCTAATCTGGCGAGTCAATCCTGTGACGATAGACTCAGAAAATTCAGGATGACCCTGAAGAGTCAAAATATGGATGTTTTGGGGTGTCCTACTGACGTCTCCCGAAGAAGGGTAGAATTTTATGAACCCTTGGCTGTCGGTGGCGCTAGAGCAACCAACGAGATAGAGATCGCCTAATACGAGCTGCCTGAAGAGCGACTGCAACGGGACAACGTCAGTATGGATTTCCTGTACAGTCTGCAAAAGACACGAAGGGAAGAATCATTAGTTCTGTATCCAAAAAAGAAAATCTTTAGCTTACTAATTGGTCAACTCCAAAAATCAATCTACCCATGTTGCTGAGATTCACCAATGTCGGGCCAATTTCAAAATGTGGAGTCCTTATGCTGTCACCACCAAGTGCGCGACAGATAATCTGATGCCCGAAGCAGATGCCTAGTGTGTGTCTGTCTGTTAGCCAAAGGACCCAAGCCCCTCAAAGTGAACTCACCGACTAGCTTGACCTTGAGATGGTTTTCAATCAGATTTCTGATAAAAGGAACCAGCTTCTTGATCCATGGGACATTATCGTCGTATGCTGAATCCACTGAGGAGAGGGAGAGATCAATCTCATGTTTCACCCAGGAGAAAAGCTCTTACGTGAACCAGTAACCATGAAGAGGTCAAACTCGTCGAGTCGTGTTTCATTTGGAAACTCCATGTTCCGGACATGAAAGCCTTGGATAACTACCTTCGTGTTGCAATTGGAGGGCATTGTACTTTTCAAATAGTCGCTATAAACATCATAATAATCTCCATGAGCTTGGGCAACGGCTCCTTGGAAAAAGCCACAAATCAGGAGTCCGATTCGGATGGTACAACGTGGAGCCATGGAACGGTGTCAAAGTGAAAGAGCTGCCTAAGCCCACAAAGAGAAGAAGAAATGGAAGATATCGACGTTGAGTTCACCTGGACGGTATCATTTGCCATGGTTATATGGATATGTGTTCAGTGTGGGGCTGCTCCATTTTGTAGTTGCTCCGGTGGTCGGATCTGAGGTCAGTCGCAACGAGCGTTGATTTTAATGAATCTAATTCGATGATTCATCTCCTTTACATGCATCAGTCAGGAACACAGATGTTTGAGTCAAGGTCTATGGCTGGCCAAGCTCTGCACCGGCCGGAAGCTGTGAAAGGCGCAGAATTCGAATCGTGTGTACTTTGTCGGTTTTCTTCCGTTTTGTAGTCACCGGCATACAGATAGAGATTGGAACACATCTTCATGCCAGTCTAATTTTAAGTCTATAGATGTTCAATGAATAGATTGGGGAAGTGCTGCGCGTTAGAAAAGTGAGGAGAATAGAATATGTAACTGCCGCATGTCCGCTTTTGAACAATCCGCAAACTTCGGACGACAATGGGTCGGAATCAGCCTCTCACAGATATTCTCTGCATTCTCCTGAGATACAACTCCGTGTTCTAGATCTGTCGATTGTGAGTGCTCATCGTTCACTCACTGCATAACGGATGCCGATAACTGGCGCGAAGGATTGACTCATAGTCAAGGCTGTAGCGACAAGAAACATCGCTACCATGGAACACGGAAGTGGGACAAAGGTGCAATGTGAGCATTGAGTTTCAAGGGCTGAAACAAGTATCATCTACTACGACCAGTTGACATGCAGATATGCATGAATATAAACCAAAATTGGATCGTAGAAGTGAGAGTTGAGTTGGAAGCAATCGTTGTACCGTTTTTCTGCTGTAGTGCTAATGGACGTCAGAGTAACTTCATCGACTCGATGCTTTTCATGTTAAGCTCACTGTCGAGCAGCTAAAACTCTTCTCGGCAGTGTCTTCCCATACCGCCTTGCCACCAACCTCATCCTTCCTTACGGCGATGCAGCGTTCCAGATCGAATTTGGATATGAACGTCCCTTTCTTTTGGGGTTGCTTCTCGCCTGAGTGTCGAGATGTTGCCGATTATTGTGCATTTCGCTCCGGAGTATTCGGCGCAATGCATTGTACGTAGTAAGTCTAATAATAAGAAAATATAATATTTAGCTAATTCCTGGGAAAGAAATCATCTAATATCATATCATATTTATTATTGTTATCAGTTTCACCTCTGGCACATTCATATACCTCCTTCGGACTCGACCAAGCACTGTACAAGAACTTGATGATTTTTAGGAAAAAATTCATATACCTCTACTCATTCTAAGGGCCCATTATGCTGTGTCTAAGGCCCACTTGGGTATCACAAACTTTTTCCGGCCATATCTCCACAACCAAGCCAATCACTGACTAGTGCTAGAAAGTCCTAATAGAGGTCTGCCACAGAGCCCCCGATTGTTGGTTACTATTTTGTTTTAGGTAGTCAACTTTATAATTTTTTTCAAAAATTATAAAAAGGATTTGTACATACACATGCAAACAACCACCGCCTTGACATAAAAAAAAAACAATCTACCTCCGCCTGAACTTCACTCTCGCACTCGTCGGTATCAGCGTCGCCAAAATTTTCCATTCCGTCAGAATATCCTCTTGTTCTTTCACACTCAACCCTAAAACATCTGTCGGGAGCAGAATCTCATATCTTCGCACAACACTGGCGAGAATGCAGATACTCTCCGCCATCGCAAATCGCTGGCCAATACAGGCCCTCGGACCAGCAGAAAATGCAAAGACTAACACACACATACACCACCGACAAAGAAAGTAGATCAAAATTTAGCAGTTCATAAACGACAATGAACGAGCACATACACGCATCGCGTGGCCATTTGTAGGTATCCATGTCCATGAATCGTTCAGGCTTGAACTCATCGACATCATTGCCCCAATGTATCGCTGATAAGAAGAAGAAGAAAAAGAAATAACCGGTCACGCCTCAACGTAGCAGGTAGGGATCCCCCCACTCACGATTCATATGAACACCCATAATATCCACCACACACATCCCACCTTCCTGGATTGGCACCGCAACACCTCGGACGTCTGAAATCCGTCCATCCGCCAAAGTCGAGAATCGTCTCGCTTCGAGGATCGTGTCCTTTTGTGCCATCTTTGCAAGGCGCATAACGGCTGGACA
>Ga0153993_100772_pt1 | contig 11834 bp, 16 predicted proteins | sample TSNC077MetaG_FD_104706 | JGI IMG/M metagenome (GOLD analysis project Ga0153993, IMG submission 104706) | Attine ant fungus gardens microbial communities from North Carolina, USA - TSNC077 MetaG | ecosystem: Host-associated > Fungi > Mycelium > Unclassified | place: USA: North Carolina, Lumber...
CTTCGCGGCACATTCTGTGGCCAGCGGTTGGGTGGGCCTGATCGCGACCGATCACCGGGCCGAGGCGTCGGCGTTGTATCTGTTTGCCTACTACGCGGGTTCGTCCGTGGCGGGTGCCCTCGCGGGCGTCGCGTACGCGGGCGGCGGTTGGGGTGGGGTCAGTGCCTTTGTCGGCGCGCTGCTGTTGGTTGCGTTCGCATTGTCGCTGAGGATGTTTCGATCTTCGACGATTGACTGAACAGAGCACTGCGGCGACCCCGAACGGGATCGCCGCAGTGCGTTCTGTCGAGCGTCTTACTTCTTGCCGCCGCCGAGGAGGCCGCCGAGCAGGTCTCCGAGGCCGCCGCCACCGGATCCACCCAGGATGCCGCCGAGTGCGCCGCCGATGCCGCCGCCGGAATTGCCGCCGCCGCCGAGAATTCCGCCGAGGAGATCCCCGAGCCCGCCGCCACCGGAGGCCTGAGTCTGCGCGCCGGCACCGCCACCGGTGAACTGCTTGGCGAGGTAGGCCAGGACGATGGGAGCGAGGATCGGCAGCAACTGCTTCACCAGATCGTTTCCACCGCCGCCACCGACACCGCCCAGTGCGCTGGCGACCTGATCGGTGTTGCCGCCGAAGATGTTCGAGACGATCTTCTGACCGTCAACGGTGTCGACTTTGCTGATGTCGACGCCGTAGTCGAGAAGGCTGGTGTCGGCGTGAGACTGCAACGCGCTTTCCAGCGAGGCTGCACCGGCGGGATCCTGCGCGTTGGCGCCGAGGCCACCGACGAGGGTCGGAAGTGCAGTCTTGACCGCCGATTCGGCAGTTGCCTGGTCGACGCCGAGTTGCTGCGCGATCTGGTCGATGGGGATCTGGGATAGAAGGTCGTCAAGCGATGCCATTGAAGAACGCGTGCCGGAACGCAGGTGAATGTGTACTATTCGCAGAAAGTGCCCGCGAACTGTCACGCATTTGCGGCACCGTGCGGCACCAAGCGGAAGACACCCAGCGCATAGCTGTGCGCATAGTCCAGGAAGGCGAAACCACATGCCCGACATCACACTCAGCGACCCCAAGCCATACAAGACCAAAGATGGAATTTGGGTCGCCCGGTTCTACCTCGGCTACGACGCCACGGGCAAGCGAATCACCCGCACAGTCTCCAGCAAGAACTACAAAGAATGCGTACAGAAACGCAACAAACTCCGCAAAGACCTCGAAGCCGGAAACCTCACCAAACCATCCAACACCACCGTTGCGCAATGGATGGACTACTGGATCGACGAAATCGCCAAAGAACGAATCCGCCCCCGAGTCTGGCAAACCTACAAGTCCACCATCAAAGTCAACATCAATCCGCACATCGGCAAACGGAAACTCGTCGAACTCGCCCCCGCCGACATCCGAACAATGCACCGAAAGATCGCTGCAGCCGGCAAGGCAACGAAAACCGTGGAGGGTGCTTACACCCTCTTGAAGTCAGCACTAGCCGACGCGGTCAAAGAGGGGAAGATCGACAACAATGTTTGCGAGAAAGTTGACCGGCCTAAAGCGAGCTCCGAAGTTCGAGAACCACTAACGAACCTGCAGGCGCGAAAGCTCCTCCGTCATTCCATCGACCACAACGACCCCATGGTCTCCCGGTGGGCTACCGCATTCATGACCGGCGCACGGCAAGGGGAATGCCTCGGCCTTCGATGGGAATACGTCGACTTCGAAAACAACCTCATTGACTTCTCCTGGCAATTGCAGGACATCCCGAAGAAGCACGGCTGCGGCGAACCGTCGCCGAAGGGCGCCTACCCGTGCGGACAAAGCCCGACGCGTCCATCGAAATGCCCGATCGCAGAATGGGACATTCAGCCGGGGTTCGAACTGATCGAACTGGCCAACAGTCGACGCGCGCTGGTCCGCCCGAAGACGAAGAAGTCGATCCGCATCGTGCCCATGATCGAACCACTCGCGCATGCACTCAAAATCCACAAACTGTCCAGCAGCCCGAACCCTCACGACCTCGTGTGGGTCTCGCCAGTGCAGGGTCGACCGATCGGCTCACGGCACGACAAGGAGCGATGGAACAACGCGCTGGAGAGTGCTGGCCTCCCCGTCTTCCCCCTTCACGCGGCGCGGCACACCACAGCCACGCTGCTCCTCGAAGCGGGTATCGATCCGATGGTGATCGCGCAGATCCTCGGACACGCATCAGTCCTCACCACGCAGCGTTACGCCCACGTCGACCAAGCCCTCGCCCGTGCCGCGCTCGGCAAACTCGACAACCTCATGGAAATCGCCTGACCAACAAAAACAGCCCCGAACCTTTAACTCTGAGTTAAAGGTTCGGGGCTATCTTTATATCTGCGACTATGCAGCTATGCCGAGAGGTCCGCTCCGGCGCGAACGTTCCTCGCCTAGGCTGACAACTGCACACCCAAACCGTGGCATGTCCTCAGTCGGAGGCCATTCAACTTCGCAGCCGAGCTCGTCGGCCAGGTAACGATCGGATGCGCGCAAGCTCTCCACTCGAACCCACATTGCATGGACCGTTACCCCCAACTGCTCAGCCGCTTCCCCCGCCGTCGAAGACGCGCGCAACGCCGAACGCAGCCGGGAGAGAGGCATCAGTCCGGCGGCGGCGATCCGATCAGCCTCGCCGTGTGACATCTCAGCGCTGGCATGCGCCCGCAGGTGCTTTTCGCCGAATGCCCGTTCCGCCGCACCAAGGTTGACGTCTAGGACGATTAGGTTCTGGCATTTCAAGAGGTAGCCGGCTGGCTCTCCCAGGTCTTTCACGATTACGGCAACGGGGTCCTCATACTGTGCGCTCATCGGCGTTTTCCTTGCTTATAACTGTCGGCGATCTGCTGCAGAAGATCGATTTGGTCATCAGTGAGCCCTGCGACATCGATGGCGCGGGATTCGACTGCGCCAATCGTAGCCGGGCGACTGTCCGTTTTGATATGGTTTCCCGCCACTTTCCGCAGCTTCTTGCCTTCTATGTGCAGGACTGCGGCGATCCGGTTGAGGGTGTCCACTGTCGGCACAGGAAAGTGGACGCCATCTTTCGTGGGTTTCCCGATCTCGACCTGGCGCCAGTTCGCTTCCGAGATCCCTGCCTGACGAGCCGCTTCACGACGAGCTAGTCCAAGTTCTTCTCTCCGTGCGCGAATGAACTTGGCGAGTTCAATATGGTCGCCTTCCTCGTCGGGTAAGTCTCTGCCTCTCATGCGTGCCAGTATGGCGCGAATCGGCACGCAGTGTCCAACATGCCTACGTGGCCTCACCTGCGGCAACTTGAACAATTCCGCGCCGTGCCGCAAACCTCACGAAACTTTCCTCACCGAAAGCTTGCGTAAAGCGTGCTGGCACGCATATAGTTTCATCAGTGCCAGCGAACAGAAAAGGAACCAACCACCATGAGCAACACAAACAAAGAATGCCAATGCCGCGGACCTCAAATGCACACGTACGCAACAGCTGCCGAGCACTACAGCAAGAGTTCCCGCACCATCCGCAAGCATGTCGCGGAGGGGAATCTCCAGGCGTACCGGGACGGCAAAAGCGTACTGATTCGCTGCTGCGACCTACTGGAGTTCTTCACACAACAGCCGTGGGAACCGAAGTCGGCGTAACCGGAACTTCCCGCCCTGGTGGGACGAAAAGGAACCAACCAGCCGTTGCCAGACGGCACGGGGAAGAGAACCAACCATCCAGGGTGACCGGTAGCCGCAATGCCAGATGCGGCGCCGGCCCACCCAAGCGCAAGCCATGACTATCCAACCAAAAAATGCCCGACCCACCTCTGCCAGGAGGACATCAGGGTCGGGCGTGCAGGAAAGGAACCAACCTAAACCATGCCCGCACACTCTAACACCGCACTCGGCTTGACCGAGAAGGATGTGGAGCAGGACTACGACGAGATCCCCACTTGGGCGCTCGCAGTAGTCGCCTTCATCGGCCTCGGCGCCTTGTACGCCACCGTCTACATCGCCCTCCAGTTCGCAGTCGCAATGGGGTGGCACGCATGACCACCACCGCGGCCATCATCGAGCCCGGCACCAAGCCGTGGCAGCTCACAATCTCCGCCTCCAAAGTCCCCAAGATCTACGGCGTCGCCGGCGACTGGGGCGGACCCCGCAGCGTCTATGAACCGATGCGCGCAGCCCTCATGAACGAACCGTTCGACGACGAACCGTCCTCGCAGATCCAGCGCGACGGACACCGATTCGAAGACACAATCCGCCAGATGTGGCTCGATGAGGATCGTCGGCCCGACTTCGTTCTCCATGGCGAGGAAATCCAGTTCGTCACCGACACATTCGGATTCCCCGCAATGGCAACGCCCGACGATCACGTGACGCTGCCGGACGGCGAACGCGCCCTCGTGCAGCTGAAGACCGACCGCCACGGCTACAAGTTCGGGAAACCGGGCACCGACGAAATCCCACTCGTCTACTACGTGCAGGTCCTGTGGGAACTTCACGTCGCCCGCCAGATAGACCCCACTCTCAACCGTTCGTTCGTCGTGGTCCTGACACCGTTCCTCGACATAGCCGAGTACGTCGTCACCTACAACGCCGAACAGGCTGCAGCCCTAGAAGCAGTGTGCCTGGACTTCTACGTCAACAACGTCCTCGCAGGCGTGCCGCCGGCAGGCAATGGGTCGAAGGGGGACTACGACATCATTCGTCGTCAGCATCCGGAGATCGAAGCGGACAGCAAGTGGGAGATCCACCCGCAGCTCGCGATCGAACTGGTCACCGCGCAGGCGGACGCGAAAACGGTTGATACGCGGATCAATAGGGCGAAGTCCGACATCCTCGACCGCGTCGGCAACGCGAAAGAAGTGTGGTCAGGAGGGCAGAAGATCGCCCAACGACAACCCACGAAAAAGGGTGTCGCACTCTACCCAGCACGCAAAGAAGTGGACCTCGACAAACTTCACGCACATCTCATCGACTTCGAAAGCGGGACAGCAGCATGACATCGATCAAGACACGCAAACCGACCGGCGCTGTACCGTGGCCGCTTATCCTCGTAGAAGGTGGCGAGAAGACCGGAAAGTCCTGGGCGCTCGCGGAGTTCACCGCCTCTGACAAGGTTGGCCAGTCCTACTGGCTGGACTGGGGAGAAGGTGCGGCCGACGAGTATGCGGCCATCGAAGGCGCGGATTACCTCGTCCTCGAACACGATGGCACGTGGCGCGACATCACCGGCCAGGTCGCGGCGGTGAGGCAGGAAGCACAACGAGCTCACGACGCAGGGGAAAAGCCTGTCGTCTTGCTCATCGACTCAATGACCGCCGAGTGGGACATGCTCAAAGACTGGGTCGGAGGTCGCGCACGCCAGTCGAAGTACGCCATAAAGCAACTCAAGGAAGACCCGGACGCGGAGATCAAGCCCGCGATGAACCTTTGGAATGACGCGAACGACCGCCACGGCCGACTGATGCATCTTCTGATGACGTTCCCCGGCATCGTCGTCGTCACTGCTCGCGGGAAGATGGTCGCCGCTCTCGACAACAACGGCCGGCCGATCCCGAACGAGAAGGAATACAAGGTCGAAGGGCACAAGACACTCGCGTTCGATGTGTCGGCGTGGGTGCGTCTTTCACGTGACGAGGCCCCGAAGATTGTCGGCATTCGCTCGGTGAATCACGGTTTGCGCCCTGGCGTCGATAAGCCGAAGCCGGCGCCGCAGTTCACGTTGGAATGGCTGGTGTTCGATGCGTTGAAGTGTGATCCGAAGACCGCGAAGGTTCGAGAGCTGCAAGCGCTGGATTCGACGCCGGATGCTGCGCCGGAACAGGCTGCGCAGCAGTCGCGGTCGGCTGCGGATCGGTTCGGTGCGCAGCAGTCCCAGGCCGTTCAGGTGACGGCGGATGGGCTGGTTACGAAGGCTCGCGGCGCGGACAGCATTAAGGCGCTGGGGGAGTTGTGGGGTCAGGTGAAGTTGTTGCCTGAGTCGGAGCGTGAAGCGGTGTACGGCCTGATCCGAGAGTTGAAGGCGGACATGACCGCGTTGGCTGCAGCGTCGGAGGCGAGCTGATGGCCGCGGGGCCGGGGATTCGCCACCGTCGGCGAATGGAATACGCGCCCGGTCATCGCTTGTGGTCGAACTGCGAATACTGCGGGAAACGCACGTTCGAGAAGAAAGCGCACGCGAAACTCGCGCGCAAACAGGTGCGCGACGCACCGCGCGGCGTATACCAGTGCGAGTCCGGATCCGGCTGGCACTTCGGGAGACTTCCCACCGCGGTGAAAACCGGGGACGCCACCCGCGGTGAGCATTACGGTCATGTGGCATGACAATCCCCACAACAATCAGCACACCAATCGAGCAGCAGCAACACACCGAACGCTGCTCGATTGGCGTGTTCCATGACCTCCAACTACCCGACTGCCCCAACCCTGCAACATGGCTGATCGTCGCCCATGACTGCCAAGCGCCAGGCGCAGACATCACCGGATACATCGAATGCAGGATCTGCGACCAACACGCCGAGCACGCTAGGCGACTTCCCGCCCCGTTCATCTGCCCAGCGTGCGACCGCGTCTTCGCGCACTGGAAAGACTGGTTCAGAACACTGCACCGCCTCTAACCCGCCGAGGTGGTGGCCGGTTTGCCAGGACCATCCACCACCTCACCCCAGCACCGCCCGCAAACGAAGGAACCAACCCACATGCCCTGGTTCAAAGTGGACGACGGATTCACGAACTCCAAGCCAGTCCTCAAAATTCCCCGCCGATTCCGCGCAGCCGCAGTCGGGCTGTGGACCCTCGCCGGAGCGTGGTCCGCGAAGGAACTGACTGACGGCAACATTCCCGAATACTTGCTCGAGGAGTTCGCCTCAACGCCGGCGATTGCGAAGCATCTCGTGGCATCAGGGCTGTGGGAAACCAACGCAGATGGATGGGCTTTCGTTGGTTGGTCGAAGTATCAGCCGACCCGCGCGCAGGTCATGGCAGACCGGGATGCGGAGGCGGAACGCAAACGTAAGTACCGCGAAAGTCGAATGAAAACGATTGTCGATGACTCCTCGACGATTCCTGCACATTCGGAGTCGGAGGTCCACGAATCGACCTCCAAACCGCGAAATGAAAATTGCACCCCACCTGACCTGCAAGAATCCGAAATGTCCCAGTGGGACACCGGCGGGACACCCACGGGACGGACGGTGGGACACCACCCGGAGTCCGGACTACCCGACCCGACCCGACCCGACCCGACCAATAAAGAACAAACAACTACTACCGTCGTCGAACTCAAAGACCCGTCGGCTTCGCCTCCGAAAGCGAAAACGGTAGAACCGTATCGACAAGACGTAGAACGGCTCTGCGAGAAGCTCCGCGACCGAATCGAAGCCAACGGCAACCGCTCTGGACGCATCACCAACGAATGGCGCAAAACCGCGCGCCTCCTGCTCGACCGCGACGGCGTCACAGAAACCCAAGCCGCCTACGTCATCGACTGGTGCCAAGACGACACATTCTGGCAATCGAACATCCTGTCCATGACGAAGCTGCGGAAGCACTACCCGCAACTCGCAGCGAAAGCCCGCGAAACATACGAACGCACGCAGCGGACCGCTCCGCGCGGCGACTCCCTCGAGCTTTACGGCACACCCACCCGCCCCGCGCCCGGCATAGGCAAACCCAGCATCAAAGCCATGGGGTGGCAGCAAGCCGGCCAAGACCTCATCCGCGAAATGCGAGAAGGACAAGCATCATGAAAATTGACGCGTCAGAATCCACAATCCTTGCTGTTTCAGCAGCTCTCGGCCGCGCAGCCCTGTTCGACGACCGAATGACAGCGGACGACAAACATCGCATTGCCGTTTGGGCAGAAGCGTTGGACCCCTTCGGGATTGACCAAGCGACGATGCTCAACGCAGTCACCGCGTTCTACCGCGAACCGCGTGACAGGTCCATCACTGTTGGCGACCTCACCCGGACCTCACGCGACATCCGGCAAGCCGAGGTCCTCGCGGAATCCCCTGCGGAACTGAAAGAACGCAACCTTCGCAACGACATCAAGAACGGTCTCGAACGACCGCACGCACTCACCGGACCCGACCGCCAGCTCGGCGGATTGGAGATCGGAGGAGCCGACGGCGTACCCGTCCCGAAGGCGTACGAAGTCAATGGCGCCGTCGAACGACCCTGCCCGACGTGCGGAGCTGAGGACTACGCGCCGTGCGTCAACCGCGTGAATGGTTCCCCGCGCAAAATGCCGTGCCTCGCACGACTGAAGTCAGCACCCGTCTCCTCCGATGGCGATGCGCGGCTATCGGATTCGCTGCGATGGTTCCGGAAAACCAGCAACTACACGCGAGCCGACGAACCGCGATTCGAAGAGCTCGTCCGCAGCGGACTCTCGAAATATGATGCGGTCAAGCAGATATGGCCGAAGCACATCCCGGGAGGGCTTCAGCAGGACCGGCCCACAGAAGCGGAATCCCGAGCGAAAGCAGCGGAAACCCGTTCAGCCTGAATTTGGGGGTGAACGTAGGGGTGGTGAACATTCGGCCCGTAAATCGATTCTGACGGTTCCGGCACACCGATACCCGCAACGACCCCCGAACTTCCGTCACCGTTCAAACCAGCCACGAAAGCGAGCGACACAGGCATGCCGATCAGACCCGAAAATCGACACCGATACCCGAAAGACTGGAAAGCCATCTCCCAACGCATCCGATTCGGCCGAGCTCAAGGTCGATGCGAATGTGCCGGCGAATGCGGCCGCAACACCCATCGGGACCGCTGTCCGAACGTCCACGGTGGGGCGGCGTACGGCACCGGTTCGCGAGTAATTCTGACGACGGCGCATCTGAATCACACGCCGGAAGACTGCGGTGACGACAACCTGAGAGCGATGTGTCAGGGCTGCCATCTGCATTACGACCGGGAGCATCATGCGGAGACTCGTCGGGCGACGTTGGAAGCGGAGCGTGCGCAGTTCGCGTTGTGGGGTGATGTGGCGTGACTGTGCGTCGTGTTTGTGGTGCGAGCTGGTTCGGGTTGCTTGTGTGTCATTGTGCCGCTTGCCATGTGCGGTTTGAGACGCCGGCTGCGTTCGATGCACATCGGGTTCGGGGGAAGTGTGTTTTGCCTATTGCCAAGTGCGTGCCAGCACGCATATGATCATCGTGTCGGATGCCAGCCCGACCGGATGAAAGGAACCAACATGAACGACACCGCACTCCTCGCGAAGATCGAAGAACTCACCGCACGCCGCGACCGTTTCTCGTCGCTCGCTATGGCGACACTCTCAGCTGATCGGGATCGCGCGACGCGACTCGCTGCGGCGCTGTCCGAGGAACTCGCCCAGCTCCACTCGGAGCGCATCGCACGCGGCCTCGAAACCCCCGCCAACGCCGCAAAGTCGCAACCACCCTCGGAATCCACACCGCGAAACCACCGCGACGCCAAGCAACCGACACGCACTGCGCTCGCGGCCACGAATGGACAGACGACACCCGAGTGCTCGTCGTACGCAAAGAAGGACAACAACCCTACGCACGCTGCCGAGAATGCCAACGCAGCAACAACCGACAAGCACGAGCGAGGAAAGCTGGACGGGAGCTGACAGCAGCATGACCGCTATTGGAGACATGCCGATCGCCGCATTCGACCTCGAAACCACAGGCCCGAACCCGCTGTCGGATCGGATCGTGACAGCGCACCTCTCACTCATCAACCCCACAACCAAGCAGATTCAACCCCGCGACTGGCTCCTCAACCCCGGAATCGACATCCCCGCCGGCGCCACAGCAGTCCACGGCATCACCACCGAACACGCACGAGAGCACGGCCAGGACTACGCCGAGGGCGTGCAACAGATCCGCGACGCACTCATCAACGCATGGGAGGCGGGCCACGTAGTCGTGGCGTTCAACGGGGCGTTCGACCTCACGATGGTGAACGCCGAATCGGATCGCCTGGACCTCACGGGCAAGTTGTTGTCATACCTGACAGTCGTCGACCCCATGATTATTGATAAGCGGTATGACAAGTACCGCAAGGGTTCCCGCAAACTCGGTGACATGTGCGCGCACTACGGCATCACACTCGACAACGCTCACGAGGCAGCAGCCGACGCCCTCGCTGCCGCACGGTTGGCATACAAACTGTTGCGCCGCTACAACCTCGCTGGGAAGACTGCCGAACAGCTCATGGATGATCAGGCCGACTGGTACGCCGACCAGCAGACCAGTCTCGCCACCTATTGGCGTGGGGAAGCGCAGGAACTTACCGGCGACGAACAGGCCGAACTGCTAGCCCGCGCAGCGTCGGTCACCACCGAATGGCCTATCAAACACGCACAACCCGCAGCGGCATGATGGTCGCGCTCGGCCTCGTCCTGGGTGTCGCCGGTGTCGCCCTCATCGTCGGGTGGCTGTGCCGCACCGACATCCGCAACAGAATCGACGAAGCCGCCGAACACGGAATCAGATTCGCAACCTTCAACCCGTACGCGCCAACGATCGCCGAAGCCCGGAAGCTGTTGGCCTCCGGAGAATTCGAAGCCTGGACACACTGCCCCAACTGCGGCCGATACGCCGTACACCAGTGGCGGGAACCAGCGAGAACACGTGAAGCCATCATTCGCGCCTACGACGAATTCGCCGAAGAACGCGCCGGCAAGCCTGGTCGATACGGTTTGCCGTGGCAGCGCGAACCCGGCCGCTCTCTGAAGATGTCGTTCCCGTCCGCCGAATGGCTGTTCACAGTGATCCGCATCTGCGAGTGCGGGAAGGAGTGGGGCCAGCGATGACCGATCGTGTTCCGTGGCACTGGTATCCGGACATGGAAACCGAGGAATCGCGTCGCGCAGTGAGGGAACTCGTTGCGCGTCGCGGTGTACCCGATCCCCATGACCCAGAGTTCCTGCTGTGCCTCGACAAAGTGGACATCATCAGCCGCTACCAACTCCTGTTGCAGCAGACGAACGCCCGCGAGCTGTCAAACAAACAGCACCACGACAGCGAACTCCGCCGACTCCGCGAAACCGTCGAACACGCCGGCCGATGGTGGAACCACTGCCTCGCGCTGCGGCACAAGAAACGGAAGACAGCGAACCTCGCAGATATGATGCGTACCGATACGCAATAGTGATACGCTCACGATGCTTGCCAGAGCACCCGGAAGGAACCGCGATGACCGACAGTGAATCCCATGCAGCCTGACATCGAAGAAATCCAGGCCCGCAACCAAATCCACACGTATTTACACAGTCTGTGCCAGCAGACCAACACCGAACTAAGGAACCAAAAATGAGCGTCCGCGAATACCTACCGAACACCAGCACACGACTCGCGATGGTGTCCCTCGACGATCGGCGTCCGTTTCGCGCCTATTGGCCGATGCGCATCACCCAAATCATCGGCGGAAAAACTTGGTCACTGTCTGTAATCAATCACCGCGCAACGCAGCTCGTGAAAGCCGAACCCGCCGAGGAGGAGACGAAAGCGGAGGAACACCGCAGCATCATCCACTCGAACCGCACCATCAAGACTGTTGGTGAAGCACTCAGCTACGCCGAAACCGCGCTACTCAACGCGTATCCAGACTCGGGCCAGCGGGCGCATTACGCCGAGGTGATCGCCGAACTGCTGCGTGACGTTGCCCGTCAGCGTCCGGTGGGCAGCAACGGTAAGCATGGCGAGTTGCACACTCCGACGCGTGGTTGCGAAGACGTGCCCGCCTCCTCGCCGGTTGTCCCTGCCCCCACCGAAACCGGACCGTGGCAGGACATCTCAGAGGCTCCGAAGCATCTCACCCTGATTGACCGAGTTGGCGACAAATGGACGTATGACGGCGACGACTGGGTCACTCCCGAAACGGCGATCCTC
>Ga0153993_100782_pt1 | contig 11783 bp, 9 predicted proteins | sample TSNC077MetaG_FD_104706 | JGI IMG/M metagenome (GOLD analysis project Ga0153993, IMG submission 104706) | Attine ant fungus gardens microbial communities from North Carolina, USA - TSNC077 MetaG | ecosystem: Host-associated > Fungi > Mycelium > Unclassified | place: USA: North Carolina, Lumber...
CATCCACCGGGTCGGACACGGCATCGGCACCACCACTCACGAGCCGCCGTACCTGGTGGAGGGCGAGGAGCTGCCGATCGAGGCCGGGATGTGCTTCTCGATCGAGCCGGGGATCTACCTGCCCGGGCGGTTCGGCGTGCGCATCGAGGACATCGTGGTCGCGGCGGAGGACGGCGCGCACCGGCTGAACAACACGAGCCGCGAACTGCACCTGGTCCAGTGACGCGCGCACCCGAGGTCCTCTCCCCCGCGGCGGAGCATGATGCCGAGCGCAGACGCGCCCTCCGCCGGATGAAGATCCTCGCGACGTCGCTGCTCGTCGTCGCCGCCGTGATCTTCACCGTCGCCTTCGCGCTGCAGGACCGCTACCCCTGGCTCGGCTACGTGCGGGCGGCCGCGGAGGGCGCCATGGTCGGCGCACTCGCGGACTGGTTCGCCGTGACCGCGCTGTTCCGGCATCCCCTCGGGCTGCGCATCCCGCACACCGCCATCATCCCGACCCGCAAGGACGAGATCGGCGAGAGCCTCGGCGAGTTCGTGGAGACCAACTTCCTCGCAGACGACGTCGTCGCGGGCAAGCTCGCGTCGATCGACATCGCGGGCGCCATCGGCGGCTGGCTCGCCGAACCGGAGAACGCGCGCCGCGTCGTGGCGGAGGGCTCGGCCGCGATCGTCGGGCTGGCCGGGCTGCTCGACGACGAGCGGATGCGGGACGCGATCGAGGCGGTCGTGCGCACGCACCTGATCGCGCCCGAGTGGGGACCTCCGCTCGGCCGGCTGGGCGAGAAGGTGCTCGCGTCGGGCGGCCAGCGCGAGGTCGTGGACCTGGTGCTGGACCGGGTGGACGAGTGGCTCGCGGGGCATCCCGACGCCTTCGCCACCCTCGTCTCGCGCCGGCTGCCCTCCTGGGTGCCGTCGTTCGTCGACCGGATGGTGGACGACCGGCTGCACGCGGAGGCACGGCGCTTCCTCGGCGATGTGCGACGGGATCCCGAGCACCGGATGCGGCACGCGATCGACGACGCGCTCGGGCAGCTCGCCGATCGACTGCAGCACGACCCCGAGACGATCGCCCGGCTCGAGAGCGCGAAGGAGCGCGCCTTCGACGACCCGCGCATCCGGGAGCTCGCCGCTTCGGCGTGGGAGGCGGCGCGGAACGCCGCGGTCGACGCGCTGTCCGACCCGGAGAGCGAGCTGCGGAGCCGCGCGGAAGTCGCCCTCGCCGACGCCGCCCGGCGCGTCGCCGCGGACCCGGCACTCCGCGCCTCCCTCAACGCCCGCATCACCGATGCCGCGCTGCACCTCGTGACCGCCTACCGGCACGACATCGCCGGGGTCATCAGCGAGACCGTGCGCGGGTGGGATGCGGCCGAGACGACCGACAAGATCGAGACGCAGGTCGGGCGCGACCTGCAGTTCATCCGGATCAATGGCACCGTCGTCGGGGCGCTCGCGGGGCTCGCGATCTACACGGTCGCCACGCTCATCGCCGCCGCGGTCCGCTGACCCCTGGCGAGATTTGTGCCAAATGTCGTGAAAGGCGGCGCCATTCACGACATTTGGCACAAATCGCCCGGGGGGGGTTAGCAGGACGTGCGAGGCCGTCAGGCGGTGCGGCGCAGCGCGCGGCGGCGCACGAACGGCATCGCGACGAGCCGCCAGCCCACGAGGAAGACGCCCAGCACGACGAAGGCGACCGCGATGAAGCTCGGCTGCACGCCCTGCCCCGCGGAGGTGCGGATCAGCATCCCGAGCGCGACCGTCATCAACCAGATCGGGATGCCGGGCCAGACCACGGCGAGCGGACGGCGCCAGGCCCAGGTGACGAGCCAGCCGGCGATCAGCGCGACGAGGAACGGCCAGAGCGTGGTCATCAGGCCGGTGAACCCGGCCGTCTCACCGTGACTGCGGCGCCCGACCAGCACGAAGATCAGCACGAAGGCGACGTCGATGACGAATGCCACGAGGGCCGACCTCCAGGGTTTCACGCGTCGATGCTACGCGCCGATCCCCGTGCATTCGCTGGGTGCTGGGAGGACGTTGCCCGTCACTAGACTGGCCTCAGCCCGCCGACGAGCCCTGGAGCATCCGTGCCGAATTCCGACTTCCTCGACCAGCCATCGCTTCCCCGCCCGGACATCACGCCGAGTGAAGCCGCCGCCATCGCCTCCGGACGCTTCGGCCTGAGCGGCGCGGTCACCGAGCTCGGCAGCCAGCAGGATCGCAACTTCCTCGTCGACACGGGCGACAGCCGTTTCGTGCTCAAGATCGCGAATCCCGTCTTCACGGCGGACGAGCTGCTCGCGCAGAACGCCGCGCTCACGGCCCTTGCCGATTCCGGTATCCGCGTGCCCGCCGTCGTCCCCTCGGTGGACGGCGCCGAACTGGTCGCGGCTGACGTGCGCGGGGTGGAACTGCACGCCCGCGTCCTGACCTTCCTCGACGGCGAACCGCTCACCGAGGTCGCCCGTCTCAGCACCGAGCAGCTGCGCACCCTCGGCACCCTCGCCGGGGGGATCGCCGCCGGCCTGGCCGGTCTGGAGCACGCGGGGCTCGACCGCTCGACGCAGTGGGACTCGCGGATCGGCGGGGAGGTCGTCGACCTCCTGCTCGACCACGTGGAGCAGCCCGCCAAGCGCCGCGTCGTCCGCGCCGCCGCCGATACCGCGCTCGCCCGCCTCGAACCGCTGCGCTCGCGGCTGCGCGTGCAGGCGACGCACGGCGATGTGACCGACGACAACATCGTGCTCGGCGAGTCCGGCCCCGGCGTCATCGACTTCGGCGACGTCGCGGACGGCTGGCTCGCCGGCGACCTCGCCGCCACTGTGACGAGCGTGCTGCACCACGTGCCGGAGGAGCCGTTCTCGGCCGTGCTCGACGTGGTCGCAGCGTTCCACGAGCGCTCCCCGCTCGACGATGCGGACCTCGCAGCGCTCTGGCCGTTGGTGGTCCTCCGCGGCGCGGTGCTCGTCGTCAGCGGCGAGCAGCAGGTGGCGCTGGATGGCGACAACCGCTACGCCGACGAGAACCGCGCCCACGAGTGGCTGGCGTTCGACGTCGCCCGCCGCATCGACGCGGACGAGATGGAGGCCCTCCTCCGTCACCGGCTCGCCGGCAGCACGGCGCTCCCCGAGCTCGGCCGGCTGATCGCCGTGGAGAGCACCCCCGCGAACCTCGCCGACCTGTCGGTGCTCGGCCGGGATCAGGACGCCGGGGCATGGACCGCCGCGTCGGCCGAGGACGAGGTGCTCGCCCGCGTCTGCCGCGAGGCCGGGCACGCCATCACCCGCTACGGCGAAGCGCGCCTGACCCGTGCGGTCCGCGATCGTGCCGAGGCCACCGCGACGGTGGCCCTCGGCGTCACCTTCGACGCCCCCGCCGGCATGCCCGTCCTCGCCCCGTTCGCGGGCGAGCTGTCGCTGGTCGAGGGTGCGTGGGCCCTCCGCGCCGACGGCGTCGACCTCTGGCTCGACGGTCTGACCCGCCCCCTCACGACCGCGACGGTCGCCGCGGGCGACGAGATCGGCACGACCATCCGGCTCACCGCTCAGCTCGGCCGGACGGGCGGCGCGCGTCCGCCCGCGTTCGTCACCCCGACCGCCCCGTTCGCACTGTGGTCCGCCGTCTCCCCCGACCCGTCCGACCTCTTCGGGCTCGACGTCACCGCCTCCATCCCCGATCCCGCCGGAGCGCTCGCCCGCCGAGACGACACCTTCGCGCGCGTGCAGGAGCACTACTTCGCCCAGCCCCCGCTCATCGAGCGGGGCTGGCGGCACCACCTCTTCGACACGCGCGCACAGAGCTACCTCGACATGGTGAACAACGTGACGCAGATCGGCCACGGCCACCCGCGGCTCGTGGAGGTGGTCCGCGACCAGTGGGCACGGCTCAACACCAACTCGCGCTTCCACTACGAGGAGCTCTCGCGGTACACCGAGCGCCTGGCCGAGCTGGCACCGGAGGGGCTCGACACCGTCTTCCTGGTCAACTCCGGAAGCGAGGCGGTCGACCTCGCCCTGCGCCTCGCGCAGACCCACACCGGCCGCCGCACCGTGCTCGCGGTGAAGGAGGCGTACCACGGCTGGACCGTCGGCTCCGACTCCGTCTCCTCGTCGCTGGGCGACAACCCGCGCGCGCTCGAGACACGGCCCGACTGGGTGAAGCTCGTCGCCGCCCCGAACTCCTTGCGCGGCGTGCACCGCGGCCCCGACTCGGCGGGTGCCTACCTCGCCGATCTCAACGACGACCTGGCGGCCCTGGATGCGGCCGGCGTCGAGGTCGCGGGCTACATCGCCGAGCCGGTCTTCGGCAACGCGGGCGGCCTCATGCTGCCCGACGGCTATCTCGCCGGCGTCTACGAGCGCATCCGCGCCCGCGGCGGCGTCTGCATCGCCGACGAGGTGCAGGTCGGCTTCGGTCGCCTCGGCCACTACTTCTGGGGTTCGCAGCAGCAGGGCGTCGTGCCCGACGTCATCACCATCGCCAAAGCGGTCGGCAACGGACAGCCCCTCGGCGCGGTGATCACCCGCCGGGAGATCGCGGAGTCGTTCGCGGCCGAGGGCTCCTTCTTCTCGTCCGCCGGCGGCAGCCCCGTCAGCTCCGTCGTCGGGCTCACAGTGCTCGACGTCATGCGCGACGAGCGCCTCCAGCAGAACGCGGTCACGGTCGGCGACCACCTCGCCGACCGGCTGCGCGAGCTCGGCGAGCGGCACCCGATCGTCGGCGCCGTGCACGGGATGGGCCTCTACCTGGGTGTCGAGCTGGTGCTCGACCGCGCCGAGATGACCCCGGCGACCGCTGAGGCGACCCTCGTCTGCGACCGGATGCTCGCCGAGGGCGCCATCGTGCAGCCGACCGGGGACTTCAAGAACGTGCTGAAGATCAAGCCGCCGCTGTGCATCACGCGCGAGAGCGCTGACCGATTCGCGGACGCGCTCGACCTCGTGCTGGCGACGCTCTAGTCACGGCCGGCTCGGCGGCCGCAGTTCCGCCGCCGCCCGCGCCGCGATGGCGTCGGCGACGGCGGTGAGCGCCGCCGACCGCATCGACCACTGGTGCCAATGCAGGGCGACCGCCTCCTCCCCCGTGTCGTCGAGCACGATCAGCCGACCGTCGGCGAGGTGCGCGGCGGTCTGGAGGTCGGGCAGCATCCCCCAGCCGAGGCCGAGCTCCGCCGCGCGCACGAACTCGGTCGAGGCGGGCACGTACTGCCGGGGCGGCCGGGCGGTGGGAGCGAAGCGGGCCAGGTAGCGGTCCTGGAGGGCGTCCTTGCGGTCGAACACGAGCATGGGTGCGACGGCGGCGGCCTCCGGGGTCCATCCCTCCGGCGCCCACCGCTCGACGAACGCGGGGCTCGCGACCGGCCGGTAGACCATCGCGCCGAGGGGCGAGACGGTGCACCCCTGCACGGCATCGGGGTCGGAACCGATCGCCGCCATCGCCGTGCCGTCGCGCAACCGGTCGAGCGTGTGCTCCTGGTCGTCGAGGGTGACGTCGAAGACCAGGCCCGGGAGGCTCGCGAGCGCCGGCAGCACCCACGTCGCCAACGAGTCGGCGTTGACCACCAGCGGGATGGTCGTCGCCGCCCCGCCCGCCGCATCCAGTTCGGCCGCGGCCTCCGCTTCCAGCAGCGCGACCTGCCGGGCGAGGCGCAGGAGCACCCGGCCGGCCTCGGTCGGCTCGATCGGCTTGGTCCGCCGCACGATCACCCGGCCCGTCTGCTCCTCCAGCGCCTTCACCCGCTGGCTCACCGCCGAGGGCGTCACGTGCAGGGCGACGGCGGCGCGCTCGAACGTGCCGTGGTCGATCACGGCGGCGAGGGTCTTCAACTGCTCGGCGTTGGCATCCATCATCAGTGATGCTAATGCTTCGTTAGAAAGCCAAGCTGTACTAACGGTGTGTCCTGCCCATAGTGTCGATGCGTGTTCGCGATCTTCCTCACCGGCCTCGGTTCTGGCGCCTCCCTCATCGTCGCCATCGGTGCGCAGAACGCGTTCGTCCTGCGACAGGGGCTCCGGCGCGAGCACGTGCTCCCGGTCGTCGCGATCTGCGTGCTCAGCGACGCCCTGCTGATCGCCGCCGGCGTGGCCGGGATCGGGGCGCTCGTGAAGGCCGCACCGCTCGCCCTCGAGATCGTGCGCTGGGTCGGCTTCGCGTTCCTCCTCGGCTACGCGGTGTTCGCGGCGCGGCGCGCGCTGAAGCCGTCGACGCTGACGGCGGCGTCGGGTGTCGCGCCGTCCCTCCTGGCCACGGCCGGGATGTGCCTCGCGATCACCTGGCTCAACCCGCACGTCTACCTCGACACCGTGCTGCTGCTCGGCTCCCTCTCGGCCGATCACGGCGATCCCGGCCGCTGGGTCTTCGGTGCGGGGGCCGCGACCGCGAGCCTGCTCTGGTTCAGTGTGCTCGGCTTCGGCGCCCGCTTCGCCGCCCCGCTCTTCGCCCGCCCGATGTCGTGGCGGATCCTGGATGCCGGGATCGCGGTCCTGATGGTCGTGCTGGCCGTACTGCTGGTGGTGTGATCGCCCGGCCGGGAATCCCGCGGTCGCCACGACGGTTGCGCCTCTCGTGAGCATCATCGAAACGGACGCACCCGCCGCCCCCGACCTCGTGGCCTCGGGCGTGCTCACCGAGCGCACGGCCCGGATGCTGGAGCAGATGCTCGCGGCCATGGACTGGACCCTCGTCGACTTCGCCCGGCACCAGCTCTCCGCGGGCGAGGCGATCGGCGGTCGCGTACGCGAGGTCCCCTTCTTCCTCGTGCTGAGCGGAGAGATCGAGCTGCGCACCGACGCCGAGACCAACCGGCTGCGCGGCGGCGACTTCGTGCTGCGCACCCGGCCGACCGCGTACCGTGTGCACGCCCTCAACGATGCCGAGGTCGTGGCCGGTTCGCTGCGCCTCGCCGCCGGCACCGAGCATCCCCTCGCCCGCGCCCTGCCCGACGCGCTCATCGCCTGCCAGCTGCTGCAGCGGGATGCGCACCTCAATGCGCTCGCGCAGGCGCTCGTCGCCGAGGTCGCCAGCGCGCGACCCGCGTCGTGCGCGTTCGCCGGCCGGCTCGTGAGCGTGCTCGCCGCCTCGGCGGTGCGGGCGTGGGTCGAGAACGGCTGCGCTCCGGACGGCTGGCTCCTGCCGGCGAGCGACCCGCACATCGCGCGCGCCGTCGACGCCATCCGCGATGACCCGGGCGGCGCGTGGACGCTGGAGCGGCTCGCCCGTGTGGCCAGCACCTCCCGCTCCGCCTTCGCCGAGCGGTTCCACACCGTCGTCGGCGAGCCTCCCGCGCGCTACCTGCTGCGGGTGCGGATGGAGCGGGCCAAGGCCCTGCTCGCCGACGAGCGCGTGAGCGTCGCCCAGACCGCGGTCTCGCTCGGCTACGGGTCGGAGGCCGCGTTCAGCCGCGCCTTCCGCCGCCACACCGGCACGAATCCGTCCGCGTGGCGGCGGCTGGCCGCGACCGCCTGACGGCCGGCCGTCTGCCGCCCGCCGTCAGCCGCGGCGGGGGAACCAGCGCCGGGTGGAGGCGATGAGCAGTCCGCCCAGCACGGCCGAGATCCCACCCGCCACGAACACCACGGACACGCTCGTCGCGTCGATCAGCACGCCGCCCACGACAGCGCCGGTCGAGATGCCGAGCTGGAACGTGGCCACGGTGAGCCCGCCCGCGCTCTCCATGCGCTCCGGCTCGACACGGGCCGACCAGGTCTGCGCCATGGTCGGCACGCCGCCGAACGCCATGCCCCAGACGGCCACCGCGATGAAGGCGAACACCACCGAGCCGGTCGAGAACGAGAAGACGATGACGGCCGCGCCGAGGATCGTCGGCAGCACGACGAGCGTCGTCGCCAGCCGCTTGTCGACCACCGAACCGGTGACCAGGTTGCCGATCAGACCGCCCACGCCGTAGACAGCGAGGAGGACGGCGATGCCGCCGGCGCCCAGTCCGGAGATGCTCTCGGCCGCGGGCCGGATGTAGGTGAAGCTCGCGAAGTGCCCGGCGACGATCAGCAGCACGCCGACCAGGCCGACGATCATCGCCTTCGAGCGGATGGTCGCGACCAGTGCCCGCAGGCCTGTCCCGGCCGCGGCCGGCACGGACGGCATGACGATGGCCATCACGGCGATGGCGATCACGGTGGCGCCCGCGACGGCGAAGAAGACGACGCGCCATCCCGCCAGCGAGCTGATCAGGGCGCCCAGCGGCACGGCGGCGACGGTCGCCGCGGACACACCCGTGTTGACGACCATCATCGCCCGGCCGAGGTGACGCGGCGGCACGAGGTGCGCCGAGACCGCGAGGGCCATCGACCACGTGCCCGAGATCGCCATGCCCAGCGCGATGCGGGCGATCACGACCATCCAGAAGGCCGGCGCGATCGCCGTCACGAGGTTGGCCGCGAGCGCCAGGACCAGCAGTCCGAGCAGGAGGCGTCGCCGGTCCAGCCGCGGGAACACCAGCGCGGTCGCCGGACCGGCGATCACGCCCACCAGAGCGGTCGCGGTCACGACCTGACCGGCCACGCCCTCGGTGACCCCGAACTCGGCCGCCATCGACGGCAGCAGGCTCGCCGGGAGGAACTCGCTGGTCACCAGCACGAACACCCCGACGAGGAGCGCGACGACGCCGCCCCAGCGGGCGGTCTGGCCGCCGGGCGCGTTCTGCGCGCGGACCGCGGCGGTCGGAGAGGTCGGAACGGTGTCGCTGACTGTCATTCCTCCATGCTGGCGGCCGAGCGATACCTGCACCTGATCGGTCGTCCGGAGGTGATGACTCTGCGTCCGGATCATCACCTGAGGCTCCCCCGACAAGCAGAAAGGCCGCTCTCGCGAGCGGCCTTTCCATGCTTTCCGGTGGAGCTAAGGAGATTCGAACTCCTGACCTCTTCGATGCGAACGAAGCGCGCTACCAACTGCGCCATAGCCCCGGGGAACTGCTCTGAAAGCCTAGCACCCCACCCGCGCCGAGTTGAAATCGAGCACCGCTCAGCTCGCGGCCCGGCGGCGGCGGAGCACCGCGTCGAGGTCGATGGCGCCGTCGGCCGATTCGCCGACGATGCCCATGCTGGCGTAGCGGCTCGGGATGGGCTCCGGCGCCGGGGCGAGGGAGGCGATCCGCGGAAGGGAGGCGACGGGCGCCTCGGCCACCGCGACGGGACGCAGCGGGACGGGAGGGGCGACAGGAGCGGGCGGCGCGATCTCCGCGGCCTTGCGGTCGAAGTCGGCACGAGCGGCGGCGCGGCGCAGCTCGGTGGCGGCGTCGACGGACGCCATGGCGGCGGCGGCCACCGTCCCGGGCGAGAGGTGCAGCGGCTTGGGGAGCGGACGCGGCGTCCAGCTCTGGCGCAGCCGCTCCTGCACGGGGAGGTCGTGCTGCGCGTCGTCGTAGATGGCGGGTGCGGCCGGGATGGTGACGGCACGGGTGGGAGCGGCGGGCGCTTCCTGCGGCTGGGCCAGGCGGCCGAGCATCCCGAGGGCGGCGACCGACACGGCCGCGGACAGGGCGGGGACGAGCCAGGCGCCCGTCGAGAGCATCACGCCGGTGCCGGCGATCACGCCGATCACCCCGGCCACGAGGACGAGGGTGCTCAGGGCACGCGCACGACGCAGCCGACGGCGGCGCAGCGGGGAGAGGACGGGGCGGCGGCTCTCGGCCGTCGCGATGGCGCGCGCACGCTGGGCCGCTGCGGCACGGGAGGCCCGCTCGACAGCGATCGCCGCGGTCGCCGCACGTTCGGCCTCCTCGGCCGCGATGCGCCGCTCCTCGGCGATGGCGTGCTCGCGCCGGGCGTGGGCCGCAGCCTCCGCACGGGCCTCGACGAGCTGACGCTGCTCGGCACGGCGGAGCACGCGCTGCTGCTCGGCGACGGTGCGGGCCGTGGCCTCCATGCGCACCTCGTCCGGCAGCTCGCTGGTCTCGGCGAGGATGCGGAGGGTCTGCTGCAGCCGGACCGCGTTGCGCTCGGTGGCGACGTACTCGCGGCGCCGGAGCCAGACGGGGATCAGATAGGCGAGCCACAGCACCGCCGCGATCGCGACGACGACCCCTCCGCCCATCACATCCCCGTTCATGTCTCTACGCTACGGGGCGGCACCCGTGCGGCCGGGGCAGGCGGGGGGTGTGTCTCAGCGGATCCGGGCGATCGGCAGGGGCAGGGCGGCGGCCGCGACGTCCTCCGCGGTCACCGTCGCGGCATCCGCCGGAACGGCTCCGTCGCGCCACCGCCGCAGCACGCCCTGCGTCAGCTCCTCCGAGACGAGACCGAAGCAGAAATGGTCGCGCCAGTCGCCGTTGATGTGGATGTAGCGGCGGCGCAGACCCTCGTAGCGGAAGCCGAGCTTCTCGACCACGCGCAGGCTGGGCTTGTTCTCGGGCCGGATGCAGATCTCCATCCGGTGCAGGCCCAGCTGGTAGAAGCAGTAGTCCGTGGCGAGGGCGACGGCCGTCGGCGTGATGTCGCGTCCGGCGAACTCCTGCGCGATCCAGTAGCCGATCGTCGCGCTCGACAGCGACCCGTAGGCGATGGACGAGACGTTCAGCTGGCCGGCGAGCTTGCCCTCGTACTCCACGATGAACGGGAGGCCGTGCCCGGCCCGGGCGTTCGACAGCAGCGAGCGGATGCTGGCGCGCGTGTCGAAGGAGCCGGGCGCATACGGGCTGGTCGCCTCCCACTGCCGCAGCCATCCCCGGTTGTCGAGCAGGGAGCGTTCGAGCGCGCGGGCGTCGCGCAGCCGGATGGGGCGCAACCCCACCGGCCCCTCACCGAGGGTGGGGACGACGATCGCCACGGGCATCTCTCCTTCGTGCGGGCTGCTGTGCAGTGCGTTCTGCAGTGGGCGGGTTCGCGGGGCTCTAGGAGATCGGCTCGCCGACGGGCTCGGCCGGCATCTCCTCGATGACCTCGTCCGGAGTGTCGTCGAGGCCCTTCGCGAAATCCTTCAGCCACGGGCGCAGGTCGGGCCCGAGGTCCTCGCGGTCGGAGGCGAGCTGGATGATGGCCTTGATGTAGTCGAGGCGGTCACCGGTGTCGTAGCGGCGGCCGCGGAAGACGACGCCGTAGACGCCGCCGGTCCAGTCGGGGGCGTGCGCCATCGACTGCAGCGCATCGGTGAGCTGGATCTCGTTGCCGCGGCCCGGCTCGGTGCGCTCGAGCACGTCGAAGACCTCGGGGCGCAGAATGTAGCGGCCGATGATCGCGTAGTTCGACGGGGCGTCCTTCTTGTCCGGCTTCTCCACCAGACCGGTGATGCGCACGACGTCGTCCTCGTCCGTCGGCTCCACCGCGGCGGCGCCGTACAGGTGGATGCTGTCGGGGTCGACCTCCATCAGCGCGATGACCGTGGTGTTGAGCTCGAACTGCACCTCGAGCATCCGCTTGAGCAGCGGGTCGCGGGAGTCGATGATGTCGTCGCCGAGAAGGACGGCGAAGGGTTCGCGGCCCACGTGCATCTTCGCGCGGAGGACGGCGTGGCCGAGGCCCTTGGGGTCGCCCTGGCGCACGTAGTGCATGTCGGCGAGGGCGGTGGAGTAGTTGACCTTCTCGAGGCGGTCGGTGTCGCCCTTGGCCCGGAGGGTGTCCTCCAGCTCGGCGTTGCGATCGAAGTGGTTCTCCAGCGCGTTCTTGTTGCGCCCGGTGATCATGAGCACGTCGTGCAGGCCCGCGTCGACGGCCTCCTCGACGACGTACTGGATGGCCGGCTTGTCGACGACGGGCAGCATCTCCTTCGGCATCGCCTTGGTGGCGGGAAGGAAGCGGGTGCCGAGGCCCGCCGCCGGAATGACA
>Ga0153993_100784_pt1 | contig 11755 bp, 14 predicted proteins | sample TSNC077MetaG_FD_104706 | JGI IMG/M metagenome (GOLD analysis project Ga0153993, IMG submission 104706) | Attine ant fungus gardens microbial communities from North Carolina, USA - TSNC077 MetaG | ecosystem: Host-associated > Fungi > Mycelium > Unclassified | place: USA: North Carolina, Lumber...
ACGAAGTCCCGAACCTGACGATGAACAATCTCGTGAAATCGGTACGGGCGACGGGTGGTATCGGCGTGGTCGGGGTGTTCGTGGCGGAAGATCCGAAGTCGCCCGACGAACTCATGAAGAAGGGACAACTCGCATTCGACTTCGGCACGATGTGGATGAAAGGCCAGCGCATTGCGACCGGCCAGGCCAACGTCAAGGCGTACAACCGCAAGTTGCGCGAGCTGATTGCCGCCGATAAAGCCAAACCTTCGCTGATCGTTTCACACGAGTTGCCGCTCGAAGAAGCGCCCGACGCTTACAAGCACTTCGACACCCGCGACGACGGCTGGACAAAGGTCGTGCTGAAGCCGGCGGCGTAATACAGGTAATGCCACGGAGAGCGCCGTGCGTCGGCGCTCTTTCAACTTTTTCTGAGCCCTGCGGACTTGAACGTTCCTTGCGCGCTTGCAATCAGGATCTTGTCGTCGACCCACGCCTCGCCGCGCGAGAAAAAAATGCTGCGGCCCTGTCTTTCGATAAACCCCTTCGCCGTCACGCTTTCACCCAATCCCGTATCCAGATAGTTGACCGTCAACGACAACGTAAAGCCATGCCGCGCCGGCTCTCCCTCGGGCGAATAAAGCCCGGCATAACCGCACGCGGCATCGAGCAGCGTCGCCACAACGCCGCCTTGCAGCACGCCGCGCCGGTTCAGATGTTTCGCCTGGATAGGCATCCGGAACTCGGCATAACCGTCTTTCCAGGCAACGTGGCGGGCATCGAGATATTCGAGAAACGGATTGTCGAGGACAAAATTGGACATCGGTGAAACTCCTGTCGGACGGAATTGATTAATGAAGCCTCATGGCGCGACTTTGACATGAACCGCTTTTAAGCGTGACTTTCCAAAATGGAAACGGTCGTGGAAAAACCGGCGATTTTCATGCTGCGCCTGAGCGTTCATCATGTCAGTCTCGCCGTCATCACCCGAGCCTGAGGAGACCCATGAAACGCCTTTATATCCAGGAAGTCGCGACTCGCGATGGCTTTCAAAACGAAAAACAGTTCGTCGATACCGACGCGAAAATCGCCCTCATCGATGCATTGAGCGCATGCGGATTCGCGAAGATAGAAGTGACATCGTTCACATCGCCCAAAGCAATTCCCGCGTTGCGCGACGCGGAAGCCGTCATGCACGGCATCGCGCGGCGCGAAGGTCTGGTCTACACCGTGCTCGTGCCGAACCTGCGCGGAGCGGAACGCGCGTTGTCTTGCGGCGTGGATGAGGTCAACCTCGTGATGTCGGTGAGCGAGACCCACAACCGCGCGAATTTGCGCATGAGCCGCGAGCAATCGTTCGCCCAGTTGCGCGAGGTGATCGGCGTGGTCAAGCAAACGCTGGTTGCCATCAACGTGTCTTTGTCTACATCGATGGGATGCCCCATGGAAGGCGACGTTCCCGTCGAAGAAGTGCTGCGCTGGGCGGCTGAATTCGCCGCGCTCGGCGTGCACGGCGTGACGCTGTGCGATACCACCGGCATGGCGTATCCGTCGCAAGTGAAGGCATTATGCGAACGCGTGCGCGACGCATTTCCGGCGCTCGAACTGACGCTGCATTTTCACAATACGCGTGGCATGGCGCTCGCGAATACGCTTGCGGCGCTCGAAGCGGGTATCGACCGTTTCGATGCATCGCTCGGCGGCATTGGCGGATGTCCATACGCGCCCGGCGCAACCGGCAACGTGTGCACCGAGGAACTCGTGCACATGCTGGCGCTCGATGGTTACGATACCCAGGTTGACCTCGGCGCGGTGCTGAGAGCATCGGCGCTGCTGCCGGGGTTGATCGGACACGACGTGCCCAGCCAGATTCTCAAGGCCGGCCGCCGTCTCGATCTTCACGGCGCCCCGCCCGAGCAACAAAAAACAGTGGCACACGAAGGAGCTTGATATGGCCTTGATCGATCATCTGGATCACCTGGTGCTGACGTGTATCGATGAAGCGGCGACTCGTCATTTCTATACCGAAGTCCTGGGAATGCAGCTTGAAACCTTTGGCGACGGACGCAGCGCATTTCGCTTCGGCAACCAAAAAATAAATCTGCACGTGTGCGGCAAGGAGTTTGAACCGAAGGCGCATCTTCCTGTTCCGGGCGCGCTCGACCTGTGTTTTATAGCGGCCATTCCTCTGACCGATGTCATTGCGCATCTGGATCGATTCGACTGGCCGATCATCGAAGGGCCGGTCGAGCGGACCGGGGCGACGCAAAAGATCCGTTCGGTCTATATCCGCGATCCCGACCTGAACCTGATCGAGATTTCCGAACTGGTTTAAATTGATCGGACCCAAAGGCGTTTAATTCGGCAGACGAATACCCGTCAATCGTTCGCACGCCTCGATCAACCCGTCCTGCAAACGTTCGTCGCGCGCGGCGGCGCTCGGCTTGCGCGGTTTCATATGGAAGAAATATTCGCCCGTCACGCTTGCTGCAGGGTCGTCGCTGACGGCAAGCCAGGCTTGCGTTTGCGGCGCGGCCTTGATGTCGTCGGGCGCGCCCGCGCCGCCCATCTTTGTTGGCACCCATCCGGGATGGACCGCATTCGATAAAACCTCCGGCCATCGACGTGCAACACCTAACGCCAGCCAGAGATCGTGAAGCTTCGAATCCGAATAGGCGCTCGCGCCCTGCCATGCGCGGTTTTTCCAGAGCAGGTCGTCGAGTCCGGAAGAGCCGCCCTCATGCATGCCCGAACTCAAATAGACCAATCGCTTGGGCTTATCGATCAAGGCAGTCAGGATGTACGGCGCGACAGTGTTGATGGCGAAAACGTGCGGCAAACCATCTACGGTCTCGATACGGCGCGGTTCGCGATACCCCACGCCCGCGTTATGAATGACGGCATCGAAGCGTCCCAGACGGTTCACTTGCGCGGCAACGTCACGTGTCTCGTCCATACTCGACAAATCGCCCGATACGACCGCCTCCGCGCCCGGCACTGCGCGCATTGCATCGGCGGCGCGCTTTTCGTTACGTGCATGCAGGACTACGCGATGCCCTTCTGCCACGAGCAGTTGCGCCGCCATCTGTCCGAGGCCGTCGGCCGAACCTGTTATGAAAATTCGCGACATGATTTTCGTCCTATATAGATCGACTTGGATCTGATCAAAGAAGGCCGCATAAAAATTGGCGGCAAAGCTGGAAGTTCGGGAATAAATCGTAATGCGGCTGAGTTTGAATGACGATAGCCTGCGCGTCATTAAGCCGATGACATCAGGTCATCGCCGGTCGGACGCTGGTCAGCCCCTGCAATTACGAGGTTTTCATCAGACGCGTGCTCCGCTAAAGTAGCCGGTCACGTTCTTTTCGAGTGAGCGAATCATGGACGTACCGGAGCACACCGCCGAGATCGCCCCGCCAACGCCGTCACAGCTCGTATCGGCATCGGCGCGCGACGCAGGCCTGAGTCTCATTCGTAATTTGTCGGTCCCCAAGGCATTCCCCGACGCGGCGCTGGAAGCGCAATTCCTCGAAGACCATAGCCTGCGCTTTTGCGCTTTCCGGCGTGCATCGGCGTTGCTGGCGCTGAGCGTCTGGATCTGTTTCCTCTGGTACGACTTCAATTTCGGCCGCGAAAGCTCGGTGCTCGAACCCGTGTTCATGGACATCATGGCGCTGCGGTTTGCGGGCATTGTCTGGCTAATGTTCGTGCTGAGCCTCGCGTTGCGCGGCTCGTTCGCCACGCACAAGTCGTCCCAGCGCGTAATCCTGATGGGCGTGTACGGCTGCAACCTGCTGCTGCTCCTGCTCGTTGCCATCTCACCGCGGCCATTCAACTACACGTGGTATTTCGTCGGCCTTTATCTGGTCTTTTTCTTCCAGTTCGGTTTCTTTTATCTGAAGTCCAGGGTCGCGCTGACGGCCGCCGTGGTCACGTTTTCAAGCATCATCCTGCTGCAACTGACCATCCGGATACTCTCGCCCGAAGACTTCTACATGGGCATGTTCTATCTGTTCAACGTGGTCGTGATCGGACACGGCGTGTGTGTCCATGCGGAGCGGGTATCGCGTGAACGCTTTGCAGCCGAACGTGCGCTCGGCGTGCTCAACAACGAATTGGTGACCGCGAATGTGCAGCTGGAACGGAAAAACCTGGATTTGCTGGCATCGAAGAAAGATCAGGACACGAAAACCCGCGCGCTGATTTCGCTGAAGGAACAGCAAACGTTGGCCGCGGAAACGGCCAGCCGCGAGAAATCGAATTTCCTCGCCGCCGCCACGCACGACCTGCGGCAACCGATGCACGCGCTCAACCTGTTCCTGCAAGCTGCCGCGGAAGCCGTGCGGCATGACGACGTGGCCGAAGCTGCAAGGCTTATCGATGAATCCGGGCGTTCCTCCGTAATCCTCGCGCGCTTCCTGAACGCGGTGCTGGATCTGTCGAGGCTCGAATCGGGTCGCGTCATGCCGCGATATCACGTGTTCGACCTGAAGCTCGCCGTGTTCGAAGTCGCCGAGCAATTGCGTCCGCTTGCCGCCATGCACGGCGTTGAATTGCGTCTGCGCGTGCCCGAAGCGCCTGTCTACGTCCGAAGCGACTCGCACTGGCTGCAGCGGGCGATCGCAAATCTGGTGTCGAACGGAATTCGTTACGCCGATGCCGTCAAGAACACCAAACCGGTCGTGATCGTGGGCGTGGTGCGCTCGGCGACGCGGACGCGCATCGACGTGGTCGATAACGGCATTGGCATTGCGTCTGAACATTGGGACGCGATCTTCCAGCCGTTCTTCCAGGTCGGCAATACGGAACAGGACAACGATCGCGGGCTTGGGCTGGGGTTGTCGATCGTGAACGCGGTGGTGTCGATGCTGGAGGAGCATCGGATAGAACTGAAGTCGGCGGAAGGACGCGGATCGCGTTTCTCGCTCGAAATGCCGATCTGCGGCTCGCCGCTTGGCGACGCCGCGCCGCGAGCAAAGGGCGATACCGCCGATTACCTGGAAGTGCCACTCGAAGGGCTTTACGTGTTGCTGGTCGAAGACGACAGCCTGGTGCGGGCATCGACGGAAGCGCTGCTCGTGCAATGGGGCGTGTTGTTCGATTCCGCCAGCAGTTTCGAGGAGTTCGAGCACATCTTGGGATCTATCGAACGATACCCGGACCTGATCATCACGGACTTCCGTTTGCGCGATGAAAAAACCGCGCGGGAAGTCGCGATGCTCGGCGCCGTAAAGCTCGGCCGGCGTTGCCCGTGTCTGGTGGTTACCGGCGAACCGGCCGCGACGATCGTGCCGCTTGCGTGCGATCACGACGTATTGAGCAAACCGGTGAGTCCGGCGGAATTGCGCAGGCAGATTGCGTCGTTGATATCGGGGAAGTCGTTCGATGAAACGGCGCGGCGGTGTTGAAAACGTAGTGTTCTAACGGGCGGAAGCCACGCCCATCAGTGCGGCGATCTTGGCCCGCACCTCGGCAAGCTCGCCGGGCGTTACCCGCGCTTTCCGGACCGCTTTCCGCACGATCCAGTCGAGACTTTTGATTTGATCGGAAAGAGCGGCTTGAGGCCGGTCGCCACCTTCAATATTGACTTCGAACGGATATCCCTTGACTTGCGTGGTCAGCGGACAGCAAAGCATCAAACCGGTCTTGCCGTTGTACGCCGATGGACTGACGACAAGCGCCGGCCGATGGCCAGCCTGCTCATGCCCTGCCTGGGGATCGAAATTGAGCCACACGATGTCGCCCGCATCCGGCACATAACGCCGCACCATCAGAGCAATTCCTTGCCGACCGGCGCGCCAAAATCGGCTTCGTCGTGGAGATTATCGGGCGTGATGGCGGCCAGAAGCTGATCCAGGCTGTATTGCCTCGTACGAACCGGCTCGATAACGATATGGCCGCCTTCTTCCCGAACATCAACCTGTTCGTCGAGGTTCAGATTGATTGCTTCCATGATCGATGCGGGGATGCGCACAGCAGCACTATTTCCCCATTTCTTGACAGTGACGCGCATACCAAAGCCTTTATGTATCTTCAATGTCGATACTATGCCATATGCTTTAGCACGTAGCGACATTATCGATACAACGCCGTGTTTCGTTTTATCGCTTCAAGCGTATTGATCGCCTTTACGTTTTGTCTCTCAGGCCCCGCCCAACCCCGCGCTTACCTTGCCGGCACAGCCGCATTTCCCATCGGCATCTCGATCCCCCGCCGCGCCATTTCCACGATCAGGAATGTGCGCCGCGTGACGTGAAAACGCGCGAGGAGATCGCTCGAATATTCCTTCGCCGTGTTCTCGCTGATATTCATCTTCCGGGCGATCGCCTTGTTCGACAAACCCTGCAGCAAATAGCGCAGCGTTTCAGTCAGCCGCGGCGGCAGGTTCAGCGACTCCACGGTCACGCCTGAGTGCGTGGATACCGGCTTTGGGCTGTGACCGCCCTTTCCGAGCACGCTGTTTGGCAAATACACCCGGCCGCTCAAAATGGTCTTGAGCGCCTCGCGAAACACGCCTGCGCCCTGCTCGCTCGCCTTCGAAATAAATCCGCATGCGCCGCTCCTGATGCATTCCAGCACCGTATCGCGGTCGTCTTGTGCGGACAGCATGATGGTCTGTACCTCGCGCTCCTGTTCCCCGATCCAGTTCAGCAAATCGAGGCCCGTGGAGTTTCCCCGCAATTGATAGTCGAGAAAGACCAGATCGTACGAGCCGCCGGAGAGCTTCTCCTTGGCCTGTTCGATGCCGTCAGCCTCATCGATATCGAGCAACGGTTCGTTGGCAAGGATCAGGCTCTTCATGGCGCTTCGCGTGAGCCCCTCGTCCTCGACCAGCAGCACCGTCTTGAAGTTACCGTTTTCCATTGCCATTCCCATAAATCACGCTTCGATGTTACCGGTTAGGGTGCCTCCCGCAACCCCTCCTTTCGCAGGGATCAGTGGGAGGGTGCCCGCTCCCCCCGAAAAACGCGTTCCGTGCCCCTCCTCGACCGGGTTTTGCGGCGAACGCTTAAACGGGACACTGCGTCATCGACTCAGCAACAGCGCCATCGCCGAACTCGAAGCTGCAGCTAGCGAGAGGAGACACGGTCAGGCGTTCCCACTCACATAAAAACCACGAGGAGGACATCATGAGCAGTCGTTCAGGCACCGATGACGAGAGACACTTTGCGTTATGGAGCGGCAAGCAGGCACGGATGCCTGTTGGTTCGCCCCGCGTGTTGATCGCGCATCAGGACAAACTGATCGGCGAGTCGCTGGCGGCATTGCTGCGGCTTACCGGATTACAGGTGATGCAGACGCAGAACCTCAAGTCAGCGCGTTCGCTGCTGCAGAACTGGAAACCGCAGGCATTGATACTGGACACGCGGCTCGACAGCGAATCCGGTTATGAATTCATCCGGGCGCTGCGTCCCGACGCAGACACCTCAGGCCGCCTGCTGGTCGCGATCAGCAATATCTGGCCGGCCGATCCCATCGAAAGCTTGAAGCACGCCGGATTCGATGCACACTGCCGCCGCCCCTGCGCCACCTGGCGCTTGGCCGAAATGCTGACCACGTACTTTTCGATACCGCATCGCCGCACGCCCTAGCGCGGGCGCTTGCCCCAGCCAATCGCCGTGAGCCGTGACGAATCGCACCGCGGCAACAACGGCAACCGAGTCTTCGATCAGCGCGGCGTCCCAAGACGCTCGCGCTGTTTTCTCACCGCTTGGAGAGAGCTTAGAACGTGCTCCAACCGTCGTTGCCGGCCGTTTTGAGCGGGGCGACGCGCACTGCGGGCACTCGTTTCTGCGCAAACTTCGCGACCGCGCGAACGTCGGGCACAACCGCCGCGGATCCTTCCATCTGGAAAAACGCCACCGCGTCCATTAACTGGCGCCCCTGATCCTGCAGCGACTGCGACGCCGCCGCAGCTTCCTCCACCAGCGCCGCATTCTGCTGCGTGACCTCGTCCATCTGCGTGATCGCCTGATTGACCTGTTCGATACCGCGCCCCTGCTCAACTGATGCCGCCGCGATCTCCTCCATGATGTCCGTCACGCGCGCGACCGCTTGCGTGACTTCGGCCATCGTCTCGCCGGCTTGCCCGGCAAGCACCGATCCGCTCTGAACCTGCTGCACGGAGTTGGCGATCAATTCCTTGATCTCCTTTGCCGCGCTCGATGACCGTTGCGCCAGACTGCGCACTTCGCTCGCCACGACTGCGAAACCGCGCCCTTGCTCGCCTGCACGCGCCGCTTCCACGGCGGCATTCAGCGCCAGGATATTGGTCTGGAACGCGATGCCTTCGATCATCCCCGTGATCTCCGCGATCTTTGTCGAGCTCGCGCTGATGCCGTGCATGGTGTCGACCACCTGGCTCACGACCTTGCTGCCGCGCTGCGCGACATTGGACGCATTCGATGCCAGCGCGCTCGCCTGCTGCGCGTTCTCGGTGTTCTGCTTCACCGTCGATGTCAGCTCTTCCATGCTCGCCGCCGTTTCCTCGAGCGACGCCGCCTGTTCTTCCGTGCGCTGGCTGAGGTCGGTATTGCCCGTTGCAATTTCGGTGGAAGCATTCGCGATACTGCCGCTGCTTTCGCGCACGCGGCTCACGGTTTCGATCAACCGCGTGTTCATATCGGCGAGCGCGCCCAGCAACTGGCCGGTCTCGTCCTTCTGCATCACCACGATACGGCTGCGCAAATCGCCGCGCGCAACCGTGCTCGCGACATCGACTGCACGACGAATCGGACCAGTGATCGAACGCGTGATGAAAACGCCCGCGCCCGCCGCCAATGCAAGCGCGGCCACGCAAAGCGCGATCATCCAGTTGCGCTGCGTCTGGTACTGCTCGTCGGACTCACGCACCATCTGCTCCTGACGCCCGCGCGTGTATTCGGCGTACGCGTTCGTCGCGTTGACGAGCGCGGCCAGCAACGGACGGCATTCGTTGTCCATCTTCACGATCGCCTCGTCGTGTTTGCCGCCCAACGCCAATCCGACGATGGCATTCGCGACCGGGCCATAAAGCGATTCCACTCGATCGATCTCGTTGACGAGGCTGCGAGCGGTATCGCTGCTGTCCGGACCTGTTGCAACCATCGTTTTCAAAAGCTTCAGCTTGGTTTGCACGTCTTCCGACGCCCGAATCACTTCGGCTTTCTCGATCTCCAGGTCCGATGGTTTCGTGACGAGGACCAGATTGCGCGCGGCAATCGCCCGACGATCCACGGCAGTACGTACTTGCGTGGCGACATCGGCGCGAGCGTTCGGGCCGTGCACATAGTTGGAGAAGCCATCGGTCGATGTGCTCAACGCGCGCAACGACATTGCTGAAACGCCCAGCACGATAACGGCGAGCACACCGAATCCTCCGATAAGCTTGCTCTTGATGGACACGTCTTTGAGATTCATGTGGCGACTCCTGCCCCCACGGGCATAACGGCTGAGTTGCCGCTGCGGTCTTTGCCCCCAAAGAGCCGACAGCGGATCGAGTGCGGCGCGGACCAACCGGTAGTCTTGGTGATGGTCTGGCCCGCGGGCCGTGCCTGTCGCAAAGTGCTTTAGACGGCGAGGCTCTCTTCCTCGAACGCGGTAAGCTTTTTTGGTGATGCTCCGTCACACATTTGTCGATGCAGGCAAGATGTTTATCGACAGCCAAAAAGATAGCTTGAGGAAAAGATGCAAATTTATTACCGGATTTCCCGAGGGGCTGAATCTCAGCGGTATCTTTTGCGGATGGGGAGCGCGTAAACGACAAAAGCGCACCTGAAGTGCGCTGTGGTATTTGTCCCGCGCTGTTAGAGCGCGTCAGTCGGTATTCACAAACAGTTCAACTCAGCCGCGTGTATCGACCCATTTATGAGCCCATTTGCGGGAATGACCGATTGCTTGCGACTCGTCCTTAAAGTAGTCGAGAGCATGAAACTGATAGCGATTACCTTTTCTCGCGCCGCAATTGCGTTCCAGCAGCAAATTCGATGCGAACAGCCCGTCTGGCAAGCGATGGGCAAAAGCTACGACTTTATAGCCGTTATATTGATAAATTTTAGAGTTACGCATAAGTAAAACACACGAATAAACGCCATCCCACAAAAGCCACCGTAGGGATGTGTTGTTACTGGCACGAGGCCATAAATTCGCAGAGGAGCAGCAGGAAAACAGCAGAAAGCAGCCCTAGACACAAACGCGGCGATGAGCGAAAACGCTCGATAAAGCGCAACGTGGCAGCGGAGTATTGCAGGAGATTGCAGGGGACTAAAGCGGCAGAGGACTAATGCGACAGCGGACTAAAGTGGAAGTGCAACACATGCAAGCAGAGGCAGACAAGTGCAATGCTGATGGAAGCGATGCCGCAAAGAACAAGGTGACTTGAAACTCACTTGCCCGAAACGACTTCAGCAACCGGGAGCCAAAGCTCCGCGAAACGCTTGATACATAATTTTTGATACGCGTGTGAACTGGAGCAATCCAGTTCACACGTTAAACAACTACACCGTCAATTACAGCGGCGTGATGTTCGATGCTTGCAGACCCTTCGGGCCTTGCTTCGTTTCGAAGCTAACCTTCTGGTTTTCGGCGAGGGTCTTGAAGCCTTCGCTGCGAATTTCCGAAAAGTGGGCGAAGAGGTCGTCGCCGCCTGCATCAGGCGTAATGAAGCCGAAGCCCTTGCTGTCGTTGAACCACTTGACGATACCGGTATCCATATTAAATCCTTGAAAATATAAAGATGATGCAGCCTCTGAATGAGGCAAGAGAAGCTTCAAGGAAGTGAGAGGACAACAAATACCGCGGAGATGACAACGGAGAATGATGAACAGCAATCGAACTTCTTGAATACTTCGACCCTCAGATTACGTCCCGTGAGAGGCGGTGTCAAGCTATTTCGGATTGAGCTTAGTCATGCAATGTAACGATTCATCTTTACAGCGCCGAACCGCTGCATCCAGACGTCATTCCGGCACAGCAATATCGCCTTCAACGAGGCTCGCACCATACCGCTCGGCGTAGTCGCGAGCGCTTTGTGCATCGGGGAAAAGCGGCATGTCGGCGCAGCCCACGAATGGGTAGATCACGCGCTTGTCCGAGAGGCGCGTCACGCGCAGCGTGGGCATGGTGCCGCCCGTTGCGCGTCTGGACGATACCGCCACGTTGTAGTTGCTTTGCACGGCAGGCTTGTCAGATGGCGACGCGGCGCGTGAATGGTCGAGCGAGGATGGGTAATTCATAGATCGGCGATCGACTCGCCCGCTACGCTTCCGTCAATTAGTTGCTCGGCATAGCGCATTGACGCAAGGCGCGCTTCGCCTGAACCGCTGAACGGGCTTTCGCCCGGCACGCGATAAACGCGGCTGGTCGTGGTGCTGTCGTCAGCACCGCGCCGTGAGATTTTCACGGCGGCGTCGAACCCGGAATCATAGTGACGCGAACCGTCCGCGCCGCGCGGCTTATGCGGGTAAATCAGCGGGTAGATTTCCAGGCCGCGATAGCTTCTTACTGTGTCGTTCATGATCATGCTCTTTCGGTTATTGCGCGACCCCCGAGATTTCGTCGCGCGGTATTGCTGCCATGCTCTTAACGCACGTTCATGCGCTGTCGTTCATCACGCCGTCGCTGCTCGCTTGCAGCGGCGCAGGCGCGACGGCCGGCCTGAATCGTCTCACTGAATGCGAAAAACGCCCGCTTCTTGCGTTGTACAGCGCACCTGCCTGCACCTTGCCGTCAATGATGTCGCGGCCGTATTGCAAGGCAAGTTCGATCGCGGCATCCGCGCTGGCCGGCTCCGTGCCCT
>Ga0153993_100788_pt1 | contig 11715 bp, 8 predicted proteins | sample TSNC077MetaG_FD_104706 | JGI IMG/M metagenome (GOLD analysis project Ga0153993, IMG submission 104706) | Attine ant fungus gardens microbial communities from North Carolina, USA - TSNC077 MetaG | ecosystem: Host-associated > Fungi > Mycelium > Unclassified | place: USA: North Carolina, Lumber...
CACGTCGCGCACGGCGGACATCCCCCGCCACACCTCCTCGAAGCTCGTGCTCAGCGGCGACAGCCCGATGCGCAGCCCGTTCGGGTCGCGGTAGTCGGGGATGACGTCCTGCTCCCAGAGGGCGGCGGTCACCTCGCGCATCGCCGGGTGGTTGACCGTGACGTGTCCGCCGCGCCGCTCCGTCTCCCGCGGGCTGGCGAGCGTCGCGCCGAGGGGGGCGAGCCATTCGTCGGCGAGCGCGACCGCATACTCGGTGAGCGCGACGGACTTGGCGCGCACCGCGTCGATCCCGGCCTCGGCGATCATCGCAATCGTGTCCTGCATGGCGAGCATCCCCACGACCGGAGGGGTGCCGCTGATGAACCGGCGGATGCCGTCGGCGGGCCGGTATTCCGGACCCATCGTGAAGACGTCGCGGGCGCCCATCCACCCCTGGATCGGCTGCGTGAGTTCGCTCTGGAGGCGCGCGGCGACGTAGCCGAAGGCGGGGGATCCCGGTCCGCCGTTGAGGTACTTGTAGGTGCAGCCCGCGGCGAGGTCGACGCCCCACGCGTCCAGCTCCACCGGGACGGAACCCGCCGAATGGCACAGGTCCCACAGCACGAGCGCGCCCGCGTCGTGGGCGATCCGCGTGATCGCCGGCACATCGGCGAGGAACCCGGACCGGTACGCGACCTGGCTCAGCACGACGAGCGCCGTCTGCGGGCCGACGACCGCCGCGACCTGCTCGGGAGTGACGCCCGCCTCCGTGTCGGCCTCGATCCAGACCAGCTCGAGGTTGCGCTCGCGCGCGATGCCGTCGAGCAGGTAGCGGTCGGTCGGGAAGTTGTCGGTGTCGAGGACGATCTGCGTGCGCCCCGGCCGGGCGTCGACGGCTGCGCGCGCCAGCTTGTAGAGGACGACGGTGGTCGAGTCGCCGATGAAGGTCTGACCCGCCGCTGCGCCGATTGCGGCGTCGCCGAGCGCGTCGCCGATCGTGAACGGGAGCTCCATCCACTCCTCGTCCCAGCCTCGGATGAGGCGGCCGCCCCAGCCGTCGACCAGGAAGCGCTGCACGCGCTCGATGCTCGCGAGGGTGGGCCGGCCGAGCGAGTTGCCGTCGAAGTAGGCGGTGACGCCCGTGCCGTCGGGCACGCCGACGAAGCGCTCGCGGTAGGTGGCCAGCTGGTCGGCGCCGTCGAGAGCGCGGGCGACCGTGAGCGGGTCGGGCGCGAGGAGGTCGGTGATGGCGGTGTCGTCGGTCATGGGAGCGGTCCTTCGGTGCTCGTGGTGGGAGTGGAGGTGGCGGTGTGGAGGTCGGTAGCGGTGAGGTCTACGACCCGGAGCCCGCGAGCGGTCGCGAGCCACGCGGGCAGCAGGGCGGTGTCGCGAGGAGGCGCGGCGGGGATCCAGGCGAGGCGGGAGCCGATCGGGGCCTCGTCGGCGAGGTGGTCGTCTCCGGGGTCGCCGGCGATCGAGCGGAGCACGGTCGTCGCGCCGAGGCCCGCGGAGAGGAGCGCCGCGAGCTCGCGGGCGTTCACGCCGAGGGGGAGGGGGCCGTTGCCGAGATCGGTCCCGTAGAGCACGCGTCCGCCGGCGGCGTGGAAGCGGCGCAGGTTGTCGACGGCGGTGCCGTGATCCCGGGTCGGGGCGCCCCAGCCGTGGATGTCGAGGGTGGAGATCCAGCTCATGCCGCGCGCGACGGCGTCGTCGATGACGGTGGCGGGGACGCGCTCGCTGAAGGGGGTGTGGGCGAGTTGGGTGACGCCGGCGCGGACGGCGCGGGCGGTCTGCCCGGTGCCCTGTGCGTGGGCGACGACCGACAGTCCGGCGGTCACGGCTTCCTCCACAATCGCGTCGAGAGTGGCGTCATCCACCGTTTCGCCCGCCTCGCTGTTGAGGGCGACCTTGATGCGGGAGGCTCCTGCCATGATCTGTTCACGCACCGCTCGCCGAGCCTCCCGCGGGCCGCCCACTTCGCGCGCCGCGCCGGGGGGAGCCCAGCCGGACCGCACGGGATAGCCGCCGGGAGCGGTGAGGAGGGCACCGGCGATCGCCACGCTGGTGCTGCGCGGGTCGTCGCGCAGCCAGGAGGTCGCGATCGCCGGGTCCCAGCCGAGGTCGACGGCGTGCGTGATGCCGCCCGCGAAGAGGTCGACGGGATCGACGAGGCCGAGGTGCACGTGGTGGTCGGTCAGCCGGGGGAAGAGGGTGCCGCCCAGGTGGCGGGTCGCGGGGGCGGCGGGGGTGTCGCTCGGAAGGAGATGGCCGTCGCGGATACGGTACGTGCTCGGCCCGCGGAAGCCGTCGCCGGTCCAGACCGCGTCGAACGAGACCGCGTCGGACGCGCGGGCGTCCGGGCTCACCGGGGCGTGCCGATCTCGGTGCGGACGGCGAACAGCTCGGGGAAGAAGGTCAGCTCGAGCGCCCTCTGCAAGAAGTTCACGCCGGAGGAGCCGCCGGTGCCGATCTTCATGCCGATGGTGCGCTGCACCGTCTTGAGATGCCGGAACCGCCAGAGCTGGAAGTTGTCCTCCAGGTCGACGAACTCCTCGCACGCCTCGTACTCCGCCCAGTGCGCGTCCGCGTTCTCGTAGATGTCCCGGAAGACGGGCACGAGCTCCGGAGTGAAGACGTGGGCCTGGGTGACGTCGCGGTCCAGCACGGCCTGCGGCACAGGATGCCCGGCACGGGCGAGGTACCGGAGGAACTCGTCGTAGACGCTCGGCTGCTCCAGCAACTCCGCGAGCAGCGCGTGCGCGGCGGGGTCGCTCGCGAACACGCTGAGCATGCGGCCGTTCTTGTTGCCGAGCACGAACTCGACGGCGCGGTACTGGTACGACTGGAAGCCGGAGGAGTTGCCGAGGAACCCGCGGAACTGCGCGTACTCGGTCGGCGTCAGCGTCGCGAGCACGGACCACTGCTCGGTGAGGGTCTTCTGGATGTGCTTGACGCGCGCGATGCGCTTGAGCGCCGGTGCCAGCTCGTCGGCACGCAGCAGATCGCGGGCGGACTCGAGCTCGTGCAGCACCAGCTTCAGCCAGAGCTCGGTCGTCTGGTGCTGCACGATGAACAGCAGCTCGTCGTGGTGCTCCGGCCGGCTGACCGGGTGCTGCGCGCCCAGGAGCGTGTCGAGGTCCAGGTAGGAGCCGTACGACATCCGCTCGCGGAAGTCGGTCACGATGTCGGGCTCGATGTCCCGGGTGTTCCCATCCACGCTCATGCTGCAAGTTTGCGCCGATCGTCACGAATGCGCAACAGCCAAGTCGCGCGGGCGCGAGCGTCGCCGGGGAACGGCGTCGGTGCGCCGTCCCCCGGTGACGGTGATCAGCCCCGCTCGGCCCGGCGGCGTCGCCACGAGACGGTGGCGGCGAGCGCCAGTCCCAGCGCGATGAGGGCCGCCGCGGCCGCGAGCGGGGTCACCACGTCGGAGCCGGTGTGCGCCAGCGACGCGACCGGAGCGGCGGCGACCGGAGTGGCGCCTCCCGAACCCGGGACGGGGGTGGCGGGAGTGCCCGGGTTCGTGCCGCCGGCGTTCGGCTCAGCCGGTTCCGTGGGCGTGGCGACCGGGCGCACGAAGCCGAAGTCCAGCGTCAGGTCCGCTGCGCGGTTCATGGTGAGGTCGCTCGACTCGGCCAGCCAGGTCGAGCTGTCGATGGCGCGGTCGGCGCCGGCGCCGGCGGTGGTGGGCGTGAGACCCGCCAGCGCGGCGGCCGATGCTGCGCGGTCGAGCGTGACCGTGTAGTGCTGCCCGGCCGGGAGCACGGGCAGCCCCGGGAAGAGGTAGCGGCCGTCGGCGTCGGTCGTCGCGGGGCCGACCGGCCCACCGCCCACGTTCGTCACGGGTCCGCCGTCCGGGCCGGTGAGCACGAGCACGACGCCGGGGATCCCCTGCTCGCCGGCGCTCTGCAGGCCGTCGCGGTTCGTGTCGAGCCAGACGAGGTCGCCGACGGAGACGCTCTGGTCGCCGTCACCCGATCCGCCGGCCGAGGTCCGCTTGATCGTGGAGGTCTTGGTCACGGTCGTGCCGGGGTAGCTGATCGAGACCGCGTTCGAGTAGGTGCCGAGACGCTGGTCGGTGATGGTGCCCGTGTAGCGGAGGTCAATGAATTCGCTCGCGTGCACCGCATCGAGCACGACATGGAGGCCGGAGGCCGTGCACGAGACCGTGTAGCGCGACGGGTCGACCGGGGAGCTGGGCGTCCCTCCCGCCAGGCTGGCGCGGGCGGTGACGGAGAGCGACGGGCAGTCGATCGCACTCCCGGCGCCGATCGTGTCGACGACGTCGACCGGTCCGGCGTATCCGATCTGGTCGCCCGGCAGCTGAACGATCCACGAGATGTTGCTCGACGGGTCCCGCGTGCCCTCGTACGAGCCGTCCGTCCAGCCCGACCCCTTCCACGCTCCGCGCGAGGTCGGCACGGGCGGCGGCCCGCAGTTCGTGGTGCAGGGCGTGGGCGTCGGCTTCGGCGCGATCGTGACGGTCGTCAGCGTCGAGCCGAAGGTCAGCTCGACCGGGCCGCCGGTCTCCGTCACGGTGGTGTGGTCCCACTGCGCCGTGAAGTGCCCGGTGCCGGCGACGTCGTCGTGGGTCGTCGCGTAGTCGGTGAGGGTGAAGACGGCGGTGCGGCCGTTCCAGGCGGCGGTCGCGATCGGCGTGCCGTCCGGGGCGTTGAGGGTGAACCGAGCGAGGCTCGCGGCGGCGAGCTCGGGCGGCAGGGTCAGCGAGAACGTGTCGCCGGGCGCGCTGCCGTCCGGAACCGCCCAGTCGAAGCTCAGGACGAGCTTCTCGCTGTAGCCGTACGACGACTTGTCCGTCGTGACGTTCGAGATGGCGCCGGGGATCTCGGCCGCGCCGGCCGGAGCCGTCGCGACGAGCAGGCCGCTGACCCCGAGGAGGCCGGCGAGGAGCGCGGCGACGAGGCGGGCGGGACGGGAGGTGGAACGGGTGCGCGCGTTCGGGTCGCGCGCGACGGTGCGATGCATGACGGTCCTTCGTTCGGGTTCGGACGGTCCTGCGCACGCCGGACGGCGCCTGCCGGTGGCCGGCGGACGCTGATCGGGCGGACGGGGTTTCGGGTCTCCCCGGGTCGCGCCTTCGGGTGGCGGACCGCTCGGAGCGCGCTCGGGTGTGCGCTCGGAGAAGGGACGGGGGAGGGCGCCGATCGTGACGCGGTTCGCGCGGATTCATCGAGATCCGCCGAGTCGCGTCATGATCCACCCCCTCCAGCGTCTCTTGGATGCGGCACTGCCCGCCCCGTCCGCGATCCCCACCCGAATGAGCTCCCCGATGACCCCTCGCGACCAGCAGCGCGCCGAGCGCAAGCGGCTGACACTGCTTCGTCGCGCGCCCCGGCCCGAACCGGTCGACGAGCTGTCCGACGACGAACTGGTGGAGCGGTCCCGCGCCGGCGACGAACTCGCCTACGCCGAGCTGTGGCGCCGGCATTCCCGCGCGGGCCTGGCCGTCGCGCGGTCGGCGAGTTCGAGCATCGACCCGGATGACCTGGTCGCCGAGGCGTTCACGAAGATCTTCCAGGCGGTCCAGCGCGGCAAGGGTCCTCAGGTCGGCTTCCGCCCGTACCTCTTCACCACGATCCGCAACCTCGCCGCGTCGTGGGGCCGCGACCGCAAGGAGAACCCGCTCGAGGACGCCGAGAGCATCCCCGATCCGGAGACCACCGAGTCGACGACCATGAAGGCGCTCGACCGCTCCCTCACTGCGCAGGCCTTCCGCTCGCTGCCCGATCGCTGGCAGGAGGTGCTCTGGTACTGCGACGTCGAGCGGCTGAGCCCGGCCATGGTCGCCCCACTGCTCGGCCTGTCGCCCAACAGTGTCTCCGCTCTTGCTTATCGGGCGCGGGAGGGGCTCCGCCAGGCGTGGATCCAGGCGCACCTCCAGTCTCTCGACGAGGACTCCGAGTGCCGCTGGGTGACCGACCGGATGGGTGCGTACACGCGTGGCAAGCTCGCGACCCGTGACACCGTCCGCTTCGAGAAGCACCTCTTCTCCTGCGCCCGTTGCACCATCGTGCTCGGCGAGGCCGAGGAGGTCGGCTCCCGCTTCGCGCTGATCGTGCTCCCGCTGACCGTGGGGACCGGCGCCGCCGCCGCGTATGCGGCCTGGATCCAGGCCGGTCACAACGCCGTCGCCGCCACGGCGGGCTCCGCGACTCCGATGCCGCCGTCGGTGTCGCACGCGGTCTCGTCGGCGGGATCGACCGGTGGTGCCGGCGCGGGCGGTGCGGGTGGTGCGGCGAGCGGGATGGCGATCGCCGGCTGGACGACAGGAGGCGCGCTCCTCGCCGCGGCGGCCGTCGCCGGGACGCTCGTGCTCGGACCGCAGCTGTTCCCCTCCGGCGGCGAGAGCGGGTCTGCCGGCTCGATCGTCGCAGCCGCTCCGCCGTCGTCCGCCGACGGGGCACCGCGCGGCGCGGGCGACCCCCTCGCGCCGGTGCCGCAGGACACCCCGCCTGTGGCGACGCCCGCGGACCCTCCTGCGGAAGACGCGCCCGGCGACCCCGCTCCTGCGCTACCGAGTGATCCGACGCGACCCGGCAGTCCGGACCTGCCGGCTGCCCCGACCGTTCCCACGAACCCGACGAGCCCGACCGCTCCGTCCGCTCCGACGACCCCGACCGACCCCACGGCGCCGACGAACCCCACCCTCCCCGAGCCGCCGCTCGCTCCCGTCGTCACCTCGCCGTGGGATGCGGCCCGGCCGACCTCCGCCACCTCCGCCGCCCTCGCGGGAACCGGCCTCCCGGGCGCGGTCGTCTCGGTGGTCGCCGAGCGTGCGGGCACCGGCCCCGCACGGCTGGCCTCCGCTGCGGCCCCGCTGGCCTCCACGACCGTCGACCCCTCCGGGGCCTGGGCTCTCACGGCAGACCTCTCCTCGCTGACCGACGGCTCGTGGACCCTCCTCCTCGTCCAGACGGCGGCCGGAGCGTCCTCCGCGCCCACCACGCTCGACCTCCTCGTCGACCGCACGGCGCTGCCGCCCGTGATCACGGGCGTCGACACCGGCTCCGGCGACCTGGCGGGCTGGATGGCCCCGATCGTCTCCGGGACGACCGAGCCCGGCGCGACCGTGGTCGTCTCCGACGGCGACCGCCCCCTCGCGACGGTGACCGCCGACGCGGCGGGAGGCTGGGGCACCGGCGAGCTGATCCTCGCCTCCCCGACCTCCTCACTGACCGCGCGTCAGACCGACGTGGCGGGCAACGTCTCCGAGCCGTCGGCGCCGGTGGCCGGTACCGCGAGCGCTCCCGGCGTGCTCGCCATCGGAGCGCCGCTCTCCGTGATCCTCGCGGTGCACGGCGCCCCGGGCGCGACAGCCGAGGTGTGGGTCGACGGCCAGCCCTCCGGCCGGATCCTCCCGCTCGACGACAACGGGAATGCCTACACCCTGTTCGGAATGGAGCCGGGCGACTACCGGATCGGGGTCGTCGTCGTGTCCGGCGACCGGCACGGGGTGCTGGCCGACCAGCCCGTCCACGTCAGCCGCCCCTGAGCCCGGCGGAGGAGATCGCGCGCGGTGCGCCGAGCATCTCCCCCGTCGCCGTCGCCGACGCCGCTCGCCGTTCACCTCCCGGTTACCCGGCCGTCGCGCCGCCGTCGTCCCCGGCGCCTAGCGTGTGCCCTACAGGAGGGGCGCTATGGGCAGGCACTACGATCTGGCGATCGTCGGCAGCGGCATCGTCGGCCTCGGTCACGCGGTGGCGGCGCTGCGCCGTGGGCTGACCGTCGCCGTCCTCGACCGCGCCTCCGGACCCTACGGGGCGTCCGTGCGCAACTTCGGCCACCTGTGCGTGACGGGGCAGGACGGGGAGGCCAGGGCCTACGCAGAACTGGCCCGCGAGCTGTGGCTGACGCTCGCTCCGGAGGCCGGGTTCTGGCTGCGGGAGTCGGGCACGGTCGTCGTCGCGCAGGCGCCCGACGAGCTGGCGGTGCTCGAGGAGTTCCGCGAGCAGCGCGGCGGCCGGCAGGTGCGCATGCTCACGCCGGCGGAGGTGCGGGAGCGCATTCCCGTCGCCGACGGCGTCGCGATGGGCGGCGCCTTCCTGCCCGCCGATCTGCAGGTCGACCCGCGCGAGGCCGCGCCCGCGATCGTCCGCTGGCTGGATGCGCACGGCGTCGACTTCTACTGGCAGACCGCCGTCGGCGGGGTGCAGACCGGCACGGTCCACACCTCCCGCGGACGGCTCGCCGCCGACGCGGTCGTCGTCGCGGTCAATCACGACGTCGAGCAGCTCTTCCCGGGTGTCGCGGAAGCGCACGGGATGGTGCGCTGCAGCCTCGACATGATGCTCGTGGAGGCCGAGCTGGACCACCCGCTCGCCGCCCCGCTCCTCACCGGCTGGTCGCTGGTGCGCTACCCCGGCTTCGCCCGCACGCCGAGCGCCGGCGACCTGCGCGAGCGGCTGGCCGCGGAGCATCCCGCGCTCGCGGCCCTCGACGTGAACCAGATGTACACCCAGCGGCCCGACGGCTCGCTCCTCGTCGGCGACACCCACCGCCTCGGCTCGGACGTCCCGCCCTTCCAGTCGGAGGAGGCCTTCGAGCTGCTGCTGGAGCGCGCCCGCGCCCTCTTCGGCACCGACCGCCTCCGTGTGCGCGAGCGCTGGCAGGGCGTGTACGCGTCCGCCCCCGACGAGTTCCTCGTCGCCGCGCCGCAGCCCGACGTGCGCGTCGTGTCGGTGATGACCGGCATCGGGATGACCACCGGGCTGGGGCTCGCCGACCGCGTCGTCGACGAGCTGTTCGCCTCCGCCCCTGGCGTGCTGGCGACCGCCGGCGCACGCGCCCACTGACACGTCTGCACGAGATACGAGAAAGGCACCACCGTGACCCCTGACGGCCGCATCACCAGCGAGTTCGACGACACCGCCATCATCGAGCCCGAGGAGGATGAGGAACTCGCCGATCTCGAGCTCGTCGTGCTCGATCTGGCCGGCACGACCGTCGTCGACGACGGTCTCGTGGAGCGTGCGTTCGAGCGCGCCGCCGATGCCGCGAGCCTGACCTCCACCGAGGAGGGGCGCACCGCCGCGCTCGCGTACGTGCACCGCACCATGGGGCAGTCGAAAGCGGCCGTCTTCCGCGCCCTCACCGGCGACGACGACCAGGCCGAGCACGCCAACGCCGTCTTCGAGTCCACGTACGCGGAGCTCGTCGCCGCGGAGGGCGTGCGCGCCGTCCCGGGTGCGGAGGAGCTCATCGGCCTGCTGCGGGAGTCGGGCGTCGCCGTGGTGCTCACCACCGGGTTCTCCCGCGCGACCCTCGACGTCGTGCTCGACGCCCTCGGCTGGGCCGACCTGGCCGACGTGACGCTGAGTGCCGACGAGGCCGGCCGGGGTCGTCCGTACCCCGACCTCCCGCTCACGGCCGTGCTGCGCACGGGGACGACCGCGGTCGACGGCATGGTCGTCGTGGGCGACACCGCGAGCGACATCGCATCCGGCATCGCCGCGGGCGCCGGGCTCGTCGTCGGTGTGCTGAGCGGGTCGCACGACGAGCGCACCCTGCTCGATGCGGGAGCCGACGCCGTCGTGGACAGCATCGCCGACCTCGCCGAGCTGCTGGGCTTCGCCGACGAGGACGCCGAGTACGACGACGAGGAGGACGACCTCGCCGACCTCGACGACGAGGACGCGCTCGACGACGAGGACGCCCTCGACGACGACGTCGAGCTCGACGACGACGCAGCGCTCGCCCGCGCGGACGGGCCGGCCGGCCGGTGACGATCAAAGCCGTGACCCCGCGCGTCGTCGCGCCGCCGGCGAGCCTGGGGATGGGGGTCAGCGTGTACCCGTCCGCGACCGCGATGGTGTGGCCGGGCGAGGGGCACCGGCACGAGGCGGTCGCCGTTCCGGGCGTGCGTCTCGCGCCGGGTGACGTGCTGGTGGAGGTGGAGCTCGCCACCGTCTGCGGCTCCGACGTGCACACCGTGCTCGGGCACCGTTCCGCGCCCACCCCGTTGGTGCTCGGCCACGAGCAGGTCGGCCGCGTCGTCGCACTCGGCCGCGGCGGCGCCAAGACGACCGACGGCCACCGGGTGTCGCTCGGCGAGCGGGTCGTCTGGTCCGTCGCCGTACCCTGCGGGCGGTGCGTGCGCTGCCGCCGCGGCCTCCCGCAACGGTGCCTGAACCTGCAGAAGTACGGCCACGAGCGGATGCGCCGCGGCTGGGAGCTCTCGGGCGGGTTCGCCACGCACACCCACATCCTCGACGGCACCCCGATCGTCCCGGTTCCGGACGACCTCCCCGCCGCCGTTCTCGCCCCCGCCTCCTGTTCGACCGCGACGGTCGCTGCCGCGCTCGAGGCGGCCTCCGAGATCGTGCCGCTGGACGGCGCCCTCGTCCTCATCGCCGGGGCCGGGATGCTCGGCCTCACCGCGGCCGCCATGGCGACGGAGGCCGGCGCTCGCGTCGTCGTCAGCGACCCCGTCCCCGAGCGACGCCAGGCGGCCCTCGCGTTCGGCGCGGCCGCCATCGTCGATCCGCGCGCCCCCGCGGACTCTCCGTCGGGGCTCGCGACGGCGCTCGGCAAGGCCGGCGGCCGTGCCGCGGCGCCGACGGTCGCCCTGGAGCTCTCCGGCACCGCCGCCGCCGTCCGCTCCCTCCTCGCGACGGTCGACGTCGGCGGCGTGCTGGTGCTCGTCGGCTCGGTCTTCCCCGGGCCCGACCTCGCCGTCTCGCCGGAGCAGCTCGTGCGCCGCCTCCTCACCATCCGCGGCGTGCACAACTACGCCCCGCGGCACCTGGAGCAAGCGGTGCGCTTCCTGGCCGACGGCGGCCGACGCTACCCGTTCGCCGAGCAGGTGGGCGTCGTCTTCCCGCTGGAGGAGGTGGATGCGGCGCTCGCCGCGACCGGGCACCCACGGGTGGGCGTTCGACCGTAGCCTTTCCTGAGCGTTCTCACATGTTCGGTTCTCTAGGATCGAGCTCCCGAACCCCGTGAGGAACCCCCGTGATCGAGACCGTCGACCCGACCACCCGTCCCCGCACCACCGATTCCGAGGCTCAGCCGCCCGTGCCGCCGAGCCCGCCCACGCCGTCGCTGCAGCACCGGCAGCCCGGTCCGGCGAGCCGCGCCATCGGCTCGCTGATCTTCTTCAGCCGCTGGCTGCAGGCTCCCCTCTACCTCGGGCTGATCGTCGCGCAGGCGATCTACGTCTGGGTGTTCATCGTCGAGCTGTGGCACCTCGCCGAGAAGGTCGTCGTCGAGGGCAACATCAACGAGGCCGAGGTGATGCTCGCCGTGCTCGGCCTCATCGATGTCGTGATGATCGCGAACCTCCTGATCATGGTGATCATCGGCGGCTACGAGACCTTCGTCTCGCGCGTCAACACCGACGGGCACCCCGACCAGCCCGAGTGGCTGTCGCACGTCAACGCCAACGTCCTCAAGGTGAAGCTGGCGATGGCGATCATCGGCATCTCGTCCATCCACCTGCTCAAGACCTTCATCGAGGTCGGCGACCTCGGTGCGCCGGGCGCGAAGAGCGTGACCGACGCTGTCTACACACCCCAGGGCGTGTTCTGGCAGGTCCTCATCCACTGCGTCTTCATCCTCTCCGCCGTGGCGCTCGCCGCGATCGACCGGATGTCGAAGAAGTCCGACGCCGGCCACTGACGCCGTCGGTGCCGGGTGGCATCGTGGAGGCATGAGCGACGACCCCTTCGCGACCTTCTTCCGCCTCCTCGCCGAGGTGCCGGTGCCGCCCGACGCCGA
>Ga0153993_100789_pt1 | contig 11708 bp, 12 predicted proteins | sample TSNC077MetaG_FD_104706 | JGI IMG/M metagenome (GOLD analysis project Ga0153993, IMG submission 104706) | Attine ant fungus gardens microbial communities from North Carolina, USA - TSNC077 MetaG | ecosystem: Host-associated > Fungi > Mycelium > Unclassified | place: USA: North Carolina, Lumber...
GAACGAGTGCAGGCGGTTCTTGATCTCCTCGAACATGAGCGCCGTCCCGCGCGAGCGGAAGACCTCCTGCTGCTCGTCGCGCGGGAGGGAGGCGAGGTCGCCGTCGAAGCCGTCGGCCACCGTCGCGGCGATCTCGCCGATGTAGGCGCCGCCGTAGCCGTCCTCCGGCGTGGGCTCCCCCAGGTACGCCGCGAGCAGGCTCCGCGCGAAGCGATCGATCTGCGAGCCGTGGTCGTTGAAGTAGTACTCGCGCGTGACGTCGGCGCCGGCGGCCTGCAGGATGCGGGCCAGGCTGTCGCCGACCGCGGCCCAGCGCGCGCCGCCCATGTGGATGGGGCCGGTCGGGTTGGCGGAGACGAACTCCAGGTTCACCAGCAGACCGTGGTAGACGTCGCTGCGGCCGTAGGCCTCGCCGGCCTCCAGGATCGTCTGAGCCAGCTGGCCGGCGGCGGCCGCGTCGAGGCGGAAGTTGATGAAGCCGGGTCCGGCGATCTCGGCCGAGGCGACGCCGTCGATGGAGGCCGCGGCCTCGGCGATCTCGGTCGCGAGCTCCCGCGGGTTCGCTCCCACCTTCTTGGCCAGGCGCATCGCGACGTTCGACGACCAGTCGCCGTGCTCGCGGTTCTTCGGCCGCTCGAGCGGCACGTCGTCGAGGGTGATCGTCAGCTCGCCGAGGTCGGCACCCCCCGCTCGGCGCCGGTCGACGACCGCGGTCACGATGTCGAGCAGGGCGGCGGAGAGGTCTGCGGGAGTCATGAGGACCGATTCTACCGGGCGCGGGAAGGCATCGATTGCCTAACGAAGAGGCCGCCCGTCCCGGACAAGCAGGAGACGCCGCACCACCGCTTGGTAGTCTCGACGGGACTTACACGCCGACACGGAAGACCGAGCGCCACCATGCCATTCACCGCCCGATCCGCCCTCCGCACCGTCACCGTCGCGGCCGCACTCACCGGAGCGCTCGCGCTCGCCGGCTGCGCCCCGACCGCGACCTCCCCGTCCTCCTCCCCCACCGGGACCGCCGGCGGCGGGACGGCGACGACCAAGCCGACCGTCACGCCGACGCCGACGCCGACCGAGCCCCCCACCCCGGTCACGCTCACCTGCGACCAGCTCGTCACCGCCGACCAGCTGTACGCCTACAACCCCAATTTCGGCCCCAACCCTGATTACAAGCCCAAGGACGGCAGTCTCGAGGCGACGATCGCCGGCTGGCAGGGCGTCACCTGCTCCTGGCTCAACCAGACCAGCGGCGATGTGATCCAGATCGCCGTCGCCCAGCCCCCGACGAGCCAGCTCGACGGGCTCAAGAACGCCGCGATCACCGACTCGCAGCCCGTCCCGACCTACGGCGCACCGCCCATCGAGGGCTACTTCAAGACCGGCCAGTCCGGCCAGGTGCAGATCTTCCGCGGCGGCTACTGGATCGTCGCCGAATCCACGGCCTTCTTCGAGCCCGGCGATGCCGCGCCCCTGATGGACAACGTGCTGGGGAACCTGCCCGCCAGCTGACCCGGCGGAGCCCCGGTCCGTGCGAGCACCGCGGAAAAGTGATGCTAGCCTGGACGGGCACTCCTGGCCCCCATAGCTCAGGGGATAGAGCGTCTGCCTCCGGAGCAGAAGGCCGTAGGTTCAAATCCTACTGGGGGCACCGGAACATCGAACGAAGGCCCTTCTCCCGCGGGAGAGGGGCCTTCGTTCGTAAATAGACGGAACTGATTACGCGGAAAGGACCCGCGATCACCTCATCAGACGCCCTCGTCATACTGCATATCGCGCGGTAACTACAGCCCTGGCCAGAACACCTCATACGCTCGAAAACGTCCAGTTCTCCTGGAATGTCACGCATGATCTCAATCTGCGCGTGGAACGGCTTTCGACGGTGAGGAGCTGCATGCGAGTCGATGTCTCGAATTTCCGGATGGTCTTCGGTGACCGCGTGGTCATTGACGAACTGACGTTCGCGGTCGAGCCAGGAGAGACCTTCGGGCTCCTGGGCAGCAACGGCTCCGGGAAGACGACGACGTTGCGCGCACTGCTCGGGATGCAGCAGCCCACCGGCGGTCGCCTCCTCGTCGACGGCGCGGTTTTCCGTCCGGATGCGACCGTACGCGTGGGTTACCTCCCTGAAGAACGCGGGTTGTACCGCAAGGACACTGTCCTCGATGTGATGACGTACTTCGCCGAGATCAAGGGTCTGCGTCGAAAGGAGGCCCGCTCCTGGTCGGAGGCGTACTTGGACCGAGTCGGGCTCGCTGATCGGGCACGGATCCGATTGGACAAGCTCTCGGGAGGCCAGCAACAGAAGGTGCAACTGGGAGTGGCGATCGTGGGCGACCCGGGCCTGCTGATCCTGGATGAGCCCGCGAAGGGTCTGGACCCGGTCAATCGGCAGCTGCTGATGGATGTGATCGCCGAACGCAAGGCCGACGGAGCGACGGTGATCTTAGTCACCCACAACATGGACGAGGTCGAGCGGCTCTGCGACCGTGCGCTCTTGCTGCGCGACGGGCGGGCAGCTGCGTACGGGACGGTCCAGGAGATCCAGGACGCCCACGGCAGCCGGATGATCTCGGTGCGGCTGCTGGGCGAGCCACCGGTTTCGCCGCTCTACACCGTGGCATCCCGACACGGCGAGCTGGTCCGGCTCACGCCGACCGCGGACGCCACCGACGAGGAGATCCTCGCCGCACTCGTCACCGGTGGCGGACGCCCTGTGGGGTTCGAACCCAACCGTGTGTCGATGGATCAGGTATTCGTACGAATCTACGGAGTCGCAGACGAGGAGGCCCGCGCATGAGCGCCGCCCACGTACGAATAGTCACCCGATTCGAAGTCTCTCGCACGATTCGCCGGCCGCAGTTCTGGGTCGCCGCTCTCCTCCTTCCCGCTCTGCTGGCGGCCATGGTGATCGTCATGACCTGGGCGGGCACGATCGCACCAACTGCCGCCGATCCGATCGACTTCGAGTACTCCGACGACTCGGGGCTCATCCACGAGGGGGCGGCCACCGACATGGGAGGACGCCCGGCGGGCCCGGACGCGGAGCAGCGTGTGAAAGACGGCCAGCTGATCGCCTACCTCCACTTCCCCGCCGACCCCACGACAGAACCTGTGGCGATCCATGCGGTAGACCGGGGCCTGTTCGACAACGCTGACTACAGCGTCCTGGCACGCGCTCTGTTCGCCGCGAGCATCGAGAGCACTCTGGACCCGAGGACCGCAGACCTGGTTCGAGCCGTTCCCGCGACCACGATCCACGCCTATGCCGACGGTCATCGCGCCGGCGGACTCGACGCCATGATCCTGCCGGCGCTGCTCGCCGTGCTACTGCTGCTCATCGTTTCGCTGCTGGGAAATCAGATGCTGAACTCCACCGTCGAAGAGAAGGAGAACCGGATCAGCGAGATGATTCTCGTCTCCCTTCCTGCTCGCGCACTCATCCATGGGAAGATCCTCGCCCTCGCCGTTCTGGGTCTGGTGCAGATCGGCATCGTCGTCCTCAGCGGCGCGATCATCTACGCGATCGCAGCTCCCGGCATGGACCTCGAGTTCCTGGGCATCGGCGACATCGTCGTGGACCCGGTCCGTGTCGCGCTCGCGATAGCGCTCCTGTTCGGAGGACTACTCACTCTCACGGCCCTTCTCGTCCTGATCGGCGCCGCCATGCCGTCGACAAAAGACGCAGCCCCGTTCTACAGCACCGTGGTGATTGTCATGATCGCGCCGCTCTACTTCATCACCACCGTTTTGATGGACCCCACGAACCCCGTGGTCACCGTCCTCACCTATTTTCCGGTCACGGCGCCCATGACGTCCCTACTTCTGAACGCCACCGGCGCGCTCAACCCGATGGCCGGTGCAGGCATCGCCATCGGCCTGCTCGTGATCGGCGCGCTGGTCCTTCGCGTGGCAGTCGCCACGTTCCAGCATGGCGTGATCCAGTACGACCAGCGCCTCCGCATCAAGGACCTCATCCCCCACCGCCCTTAGGGCGCTCCACGAAAGGAAAGATATGTCCGCCACCACCGATGCCCTCAACAATCGGCCGAGAACGCCTATGACGGGCGCCACGCTGCACATCGACGCTGCGACGCCTGTGACCGCGACACCAGCTGCTCTCGGTGCCGTCGCCGCCGCCTACGGCCTCGGCGTGATATTTGGAGCCATCAGCAAGTAGTCCAGCCCACTCAACTCAAAGGAGAGTTATGAACATCGCAACAAAGCTGCAACACAGCCCTGCCGCGACCACGCCGATGGCGAAAGCCTCGCTGCAGGTCCGCGCCGTCAGCCCTGTCACCGCCACGCCGGTCATCGCCGGCGCGGCGGCACTGCTCGGCGTATTCGGGATCGGATTCGGCGTCGGGCAGGCCACCGCCCGTGGCTGAATGCGTAGCTGAACTCCTCAAGGGTGCCTTCACGCCGATCAACATCGACCGTGAAGGCACCCTTCGCCTTATGGAACGGCTTTCCTCGGCCACCCACCTGGTCTCCGCGGCAGAATACCTCGCCCGCAAGAGCGAGTTCGAAACCGGGTCGCTGGGCGATTGGGGCCTCATCGGAGACAGGTATGCCCACCTGCCCTCCTGGCAACGACGCGTCCTCGCAGCCGTCTCCCGCCCACGAGCGTCCAAGGCGATACACGTGGGCCGGATCATCGCCGCAGTCACCCTGCTGGCGCGCACTCCGCCGGCTGTGCGCGCAGCCGCAAGCGGGTACCTCGCCCTCAGTGCCGCCGTCCTGTACCCGCGCGGGAACTACGGCAGCGACGGCTCCGACCAGGTCGCCTTCCAGACCGCGACCGCAGCAGCCATCGCCCGGGCCATACCCACCCCAGGAGCGCAGGATGCCGCGCTCTGGTACGTCGGCCTCCAATCCGCGCTCTCCTACGCCGTCTCGGGCTGGGCGAAGCTCTTCGGAGCATCCTGGCGCACTGGCAAAGCCGTCCCCGGCGTGATGCGCACTCTCTCCTACGGCAACAAGCGCATCTGGGAACTGTTCAAGGACCGCCCGCGCCTGGCCAGAATGAGCGCACACGGCATGCTCGCGTTCGAAGGACTGTTCCCACTGGTCTACGCTGCCAGGGGCCGCCTCACCCGCCCCTTCATCGCTGCAGCTGTCGGCTTCCACACGATCATTGCCGGGACTATGGGACTCGGCCGATTCCTCACTGCGTTCGGTTCCATGCTCCCCGCCATCGCCTATACGACGAACGATCGTCCCAAGTCGAACCTGATGCCGACGCTCGCGTTCGCCTCGGTCGCCATCGCCCTTGCTTGCGGAACCGTCGCCTCCGCGCTTCGACGCAGCCGGATCACCCGCCAATGCGACCGACTCGACATGGTGACGTGCTCGAGCGGGAACACCCTGAGCTTCAGACACGAGCATCATCGAGACGACGCGCCCACTCTGATCCTCGAGCACGGAATGCTGGCCACTCCTCAGCACTTCGCCGCGATCGTCGACCACATCCGACCGCAGCTGAACGTCATCACTTATCACCGTGCCGGGTACGGGCCGAGCGTCAACTCCAGCGGAGGCTACAGCACCGACGACTCCGCCGAGGATCTGATCGACCTCATCGAGTCCCTCCCCGAGAGCGTCGGCCCGCTCTACCTCGGCGGTCACTCGCTCGGCGGCCTGGTCGCGAGGCGAACTGCGCAACTGACCGATCGACCGATTGCCGGAGTCATCTACCTCGACTCCTCACACCCGGGCCAGCTCGTCATCTCCACCGGGCAACGAAAGGGCGTCGAGGGGCTCAACAGCGCGCTCGCCTTCGTTCCGTCCAGTCTGCGTGTCGGCCTCGGATGGTTGCTCCCGAGACCGGCTTGGATCGACTCGCTCCCGGAACATGCGCGTAAGGACGCTCTTGACCTGTACCGCGACTCTCGATTGTGGAAAGCCGGGGCCATGGAATGGAGAAACGCGCGACGCGCGTTCAGCCGCCGCCGCTCCGGCCGACTTGATCCGATCGATATCCCCGCTCTGGTCATTACTGCCGAGCAGACGCTGCGAGCCGACAACGCACAGGAACGCCTCCACGACGACCTCGCCGGCAGTCACAACAACCGCGCGTACCGCGTCGTCATCCGCAGCGCCGACCACGACTCGATCCTCACCGATCCCGAGCATGCGGCGTCGACAGGCGACGCGATCGTCAGCTTCATCGAAGAGATGGAGCGCACCACATGAAGAAAGTCGACCCGTTCGCGTTCGCCGCAGCCGCAGCCGGTGCCGGGATGTTCTTCATCACCTTCTTCGCCCAGCACCCCAACCGCGGGTTCGATCGGCTACGCACTGTCGACAAGCTGGGATTCTGGTTGCCCAACTGGCGCTTCTTCGCACCCGAGCCTGCTCAGAACGATCTGCATCTCCTGCATCGCACGCTTTCACTCGACGGCGAAGAATCCGACTGGGAGGAGACGCACCAGACAACACGGCGGAGACCAACGCACTTCATCTGGTTCCCCGATCGACGAACTGACAAGGGCCTCTTCGACGCCGTCGCAGATCTCATGGCCGTCGCACCTCGCGGCGAAGACCACCTCCTCGCCTCTCCGGCATACCGAACGATCTCGGCGTTCGTTCGTCGACGCATCCGTAAGGCCACGCATCACCCGATCGCCGGCTACCAATTCATGCTCGCGACAAGCACCGGATACGACGAGACCAACGAGCCCGAAGAGCTGCTCGTCTCTCCCTACATTCCGCTGGAGGCCTAATGACCCTGAACCCAGGACGCTCCTACCGCGACTACGGCGCAGATTTCGCCGACATTTATGACACGATCTTCCCGCGGTCGTCGCTCGGCGCCAGCGAAATCGCGTGGTTGTACGGACATATCGGTACAGGGAACCGTGTGCTCGAACTGGGGGTAGGGACCGGCCGCGTCGCCATCCCGTTAGCCGAGCGCCTCGCACAGCGCGGCCAACCGATCGAGTATCGCGGCATCGATTTCAGTGCCGAGATGCTGGCGCAGCTCGAGAAGGCGGATGTCGACGGACTCATCGATACGAGATGCGGCGATATCGTCGAAGTGCAATACGGCGCCGACTACGACACCGTCCTGTGCGTGTGCGCCACAATCTCGATGATCACCGATCCGGACGAACAGGCCCGAGTGTTCGTCAAGGCCGCCAGCGCGCTCAGGCCCGGCGGAACGTTCATCATCGAGACCCATAACGCCGAGTATGTTCGATCGATACACAGCCCTCACACGGAGATCACCTACGCGGTGCCTTACCCCGGGGGCAAACGGGCCCTGGTCAGCTTCTCCACTCTGCACGAAGAAGCCTGGACCATCGACCACTGCTGGATCGACGACGGCACCTCCCGATTCGTCAGCGAAGCCAGCCGAGTCACCACCCTCCATGAACTGGACACCTACGCCGCAGGCGCCGGCCTCGTAACCCGCGGGTACACGACCGGCCTGAACGGCGCTCCCATCGGCCCGAGCTCTCGCACTGTCACGGCTGAGTACAGCAAGCCGTTGTAACACGCACAGCCACCGGCGCGCGCTGCTTCTGGGCCGCCCGCCCATCCGGGACCGCGTACCATTGACCGGTCATGGACTGCTCGTACTTCGATGCCGGCGTGTGCCGGTCGTGCACGCTGATGGGTGTGCCGTACGCCGAGCAGCTGGCGGAGAAGGACCGGTCGGCCCGTGCGCTGCTGGCGCCCTTCGGGGACGCCGCGTGGCTCCCGCCGGTCGCGAGCGCGGAGTCCGGATACCGCAATAAGGCAAAGATGGTCGTCGGCGGCACGCTGGAGCAGCCGACCATCGGCATCCTGGACGAGCGCGGACGCGGGGTGGACCTGCAGGAGTGCGGGATCTGCGCTCCGGGCGTGCGCGCCGCACTGCCGGTGCTCGCCCGGTTCATCACCCGCGCGCGGCTGGTCCCCTACAGCGTGCCGGAGCGACGCGGGGAGCTGAAGTACGTGCTCGTCACGCTCTCCCCCGACGACGAGCTGATGATCCGGTTCGTGCTGCGGGACGAGTCGGCGGTCGCGCGCATCCGGCGCGAGCTGCCTTCGCTGCTCGCGGAACTGCCGAACACGCGTGTGGTGTCGGCCAACATCCAGTCCGAGCACAAGGCGGTCGTCGAGGGCGACCGGGAGATCGTGCTGACGCCCGACGCGTCGCTGGTGATGCGGGTCGGCGGGGTGGGGCTGCGGCTGCGGCCGCAGAGCTTCTTCCAGACCAACACGGCCGTCGCCGAGGCGCTCTACGGGCAGGTGAGCGGCTGGGTCGACGAGGTGTCGCCGGCAAGTGTCTGGGATCTGTACTGCGGTGTGGGCGGCTTCGCCCTGCACTGCGCGGCGCCCGGGCGGCGCGTCGTCGGCGTCGAGACGAGTCGGGAGGCGGTGAAGAGCGCGCGCTCCACCGCCGCTGCTGCTGGGCTCCCCCAGCTCGCGTTCCGCGCCGAAGACGCGACCGCGTTCGCGCTGCGGGCGAAGACCGCCCCGGAACTGGTGATCGTGAACCCGCCACGGCGCGGCATCGGCACGGAGCTGGCCGACTGGCTCGAAGGCTCCGACATCCCGCACGTCGTCTACTCCAGCTGCAACCCGAAGAGCCTCGCGACCGACCTGGCCCGCATGCCGTCGTATCGCATCCGCACCGGCCGGGTGCTCGACATGTTCCCGCAGACCGGCCACCTGGAGGTGGCGGTCCTGCTCGAGCGCGGCTGACGAGCGCGCGCACAACGAGGGGCGCGTCTCGCGACGCACCCCTCGTGATCCGATCATCAGCTCGCGAGCGACTCCGACCGCTTCGGGAGCACCCAGCCCGGGCGCGCGAAGTGGCAGGTGTAGCCCCACGGGATGCGCTCCAGGTAGTCCTGGTGCTCGGGCTCGGCCTCCCAGAACGGGCGGGCGGCCTCCACCTCGGTGACGACCTTCGCGGGCCAGAGCCCGGAGGCGTCGACGTCGGCGATGGTGTCCTCCGCGACGCGCCGCTGCTCGTCGTCGGTGTAGTAGATCGCCGAGCGGTAGCTGGTGCCCACGTCGTTGCCCTGGCGGTTCTTCGTCGACGGGTCGTGGATCTGGAAGAAGAACTCCAGCAGCTCACGGTACGAGGTGCGCTCGGGGTCGTACTCGATCTCGATGGCCTCGGCGTGGGAGCCGTGGTTGCGGTAAGTGGCGTTCGGCACGTCGCCGCCGGTGTACCCGACGCGGGTGCCGGTGACGCCGGGGCGCTTGCGGATCAGATCCTGCATGCCCCAGAAACAGCCTCCGGCGAGGATCGCCTTCTCGGTCGTCATTCGTTCGTTCTCCTTACTTCTCGAAAAGCCGGCGGTAGACGCCGTAGCCCTGCTGCTCCAGCTCGGCGAGCGGGACGAAGCGGAGCGCGGCGGAGTTGATGCAGTAACGCATGCCGCCCTCGGCGACGGGACCGTCGTCGAACAGGTGCCCCAGGTGGCTGTCGGCCTGACCGGAGCGCACCTCGGTGCGGCGCATGCCGAACGTGCGGTCGGTGTTCTCGACGATCTCGGCGGACTCGATCGGCCGGGTGAAGCTCGGCCAGCCCGATCCGCTGTCGTACTTGTCGGTGGACGAGAACAGCGGCTCGCCCGAGACGACGTCGACGTAGATGCCGTCCTCGTGGTTGTTCCAGAACTCGTTGCGGAAGGCGGGCTCGGTCGCCGCCTCCTGGGTCACGGCGTACTGCCGCTTGGTGAGGCGCCCGATCGCGTCCGGGTCCTTGGTGTAGCGCGGTGTCACGTTCTCCTGTGTCACGATTCCTCCTCGGTGCGGTTGCCGCCTGCTGCGGCCCGCACTGAGGAGAACAGCGGAAGGGCGCCGGTTGGTCCCGCTGATGCTGAGTCTTCGCTGTGAGCGGTCGCGGGGCTAGCCGCGGGCGGACGAGTCCCCTACTCTGTGGCTGTTCCACCGTCTCTCCCGCACGATCCCACTCCCCTCGTCCCGGTACGGCACCACGGAAGGAACCACGTGTCTCCGCTTCCCACCATCGTCCTCGTCCATGGAGCATGGGCCGACGCCTCCAGCTGGAACCCCGTCATCACCGCCCTGCGCGAGCGCGACTTCACCGTGCTCACCGTCCCCAACCTCCTGCGCGGGGTCGCAAGCGACGCCGCCTACGTGTCATCCGCGATCGCCCAGCGGACGAGCGGACCCGTCGTGCTGGCCGGGCACTCCTACGGCGGAGCCGTCATCAGCGGTGCCGCGCTCGGCGGCGGGGACGTGCGCGCCCTCGTCTACGTCGACGCGTTCCTGCCCGACGACGGGGAGACGGTCGTCGGGCTGCTCGGCGGCACCGGGTCCGCGCTCGACGTGCCCGATCCGACGACCGTTCTCGACGTGGTCGGCTATCCGGGTGCCCCCGAGGGAGACGCGGACGCGTATCTGAAGGCGAGCACCGTCCACGAGTCGTTCGCGCAGGACCTCGACCCCGACGTCCGCGAGCTCGTGTTCGCCACGCAGCGCCCCATCGCTCTGGCCGCCAATGTCGGCCCCGCCGGGCCTCCCGCGTGGCGTCAGCTGCCGAGCTGGGCGCTCGTCGGCACCGAAGACCGCATCATCCCGCCCGCGGCCCAGCGTCGCATGGCCGAACGTGCCGGCTCCACGATCGTGGAGACCCCTGCCGGACACGTCTCCATGCTGGCAGCGCCGGATGTCGTCACCGGGGTGATCGTCGCCGCCGCGGAATCCCTCGGCTGAGCGACGCCGGCCGTGACGGACGTCGTCCCCCACGCGTCCTCACGGCCGGGCCTGCTCCTCATCTCCGTCGGCGCCCGGCTGGATCACCGGGATCGCCTCGGTGAACTGCGCACCGCGCTGCTCCTTCTCGGGCGAACCGCCGAAGAGCCGCGCGTCGTCGTTCGTCTGCGCCTGCGCCCGCGCCGTCGGCACGGAGGGGGCGGGAGGCTCCACCAGTTCCACGCGCGACCGCGGGAGCGACGCCGGCGCGTACCGCTGCATCCAGTCGATGAGGCGTTCGCGCACCAGGCAGCGCAGGTCGAACAGGGTCGGTGCGTCCTTCGCGGTGACCAGCACGCGCACACGCACCCAACCCGCGACCGCGTCGGTCACCTGCAGGACGCCGGTGCGGCCGTCCCACAGCTCGGTGGTCGCCAGGATGCGGTTGAGCTCCGAGCGCATCCCGCCCGGTGAGACGCGCCAGTCGAGATCGAACTCGACCGAGCCGAGCAGCTCGCTGTGCTGGCGGGTCCAGTTCTCGAACGGCTTGGTGGTGAAGTAGGTCGACGGCAGCACGAGGCGCCGGTCGTCCCACACGTGCACGACGACGTAGGTCAGGGTGATCTCCTCGATCGTGCCCCACTGCTGCTCGACCACGACGACGTCGTCGAGCCGGATGGCGTCGCTGAAGGCCAGCTGGATGCCCGCGAACAGGTTCGCCAGGCTGGACTGCGCGGCGACACCGGCGATGATGCCGATGACGCCCGCGGACGCGAGGAGGCTCGCCCCGGCCGCCTGCAGCGCCGGGAACGTGAGCAGCACCGCGCCGAGGCCGATCACCACCGCCGCCACGACCGTGAGGCGCCGCAGGATGAGGACCTGCGTCCGCACCTTGCGCGCGTAGCGGTTGTCCGGCACGTCGAGCCGGTAGCGCGCGAGACCCAGATCCTCCACGAAGACCACCATCGCCGCGGCGAACCAGACGCCGGTCACGATGGCCAGGATCAGCATCGTGTGATGGATGCCCTGCCGCCAGCCGGCCGGGA
>Ga0153993_100792_pt1 | contig 11683 bp, 16 predicted proteins | sample TSNC077MetaG_FD_104706 | JGI IMG/M metagenome (GOLD analysis project Ga0153993, IMG submission 104706) | Attine ant fungus gardens microbial communities from North Carolina, USA - TSNC077 MetaG | ecosystem: Host-associated > Fungi > Mycelium > Unclassified | place: USA: North Carolina, Lumber...
CTATAATAATGTATGGCCAACCATATTTGACGAGCCCCCTGTGAAAGGTCTGGATATGGGTACCTATGCGGCTCCGGATTGTACATCTACCTTGAGTACTTTTCAAGTCCATCGCTTACCTTTCGGTCCCTATTGTGACGAAGTCACTGTTTCAGAAGCACTCGCCGCACACTATGTCTCCCTTGGCACGACAATTTAGCCACCCTTGAAAACCAGCGATCAACGCTTACTCTACGGGGCACCAAAGATATCGATAGAGTCGATTCTGGTTTTGTCTTGATTACTTTCAATGAGAATTTACATATGCCTGGTGAAGTAGGGATTGATTCTGAAGGGGGGGACTCACGTGGATATTGTTGACAATTTGGAACCTGACAAAACAATGTATTATTTTTCTGGCCTTCTACTACTTGTTCCTTACAAGGATTTTACTTTCAAATATAGACAGGCATGCATCGAATAAATACTATCCCCAACGGTCGTTTGTGATTGCATTCATCTTTGATTTAATCTGAGTGAAGCTTATCAGCTCGGTTTGGCAGTTAGAATTAACGAGTCACTGTTCACACACCCAGGCGACGCGCCGGGTTTTTGCTGGCCTTGAGGAAGATCACAGGCTCTGGGCCATAACCATCATGTAAAGGAAGACAGAAGGACTCCAGAATGTTAGATTGCCAATACTTGGGTGTGTTACGGTTTCCTGACCGTGTTTCTATAAGAGAAGTCCTGAAGAGAGAAGTCCTGAACAATGTTTCCTACTTGGTACGTGTGCATGACTGCCCTAATCATTTGAGGACTGTGGAGTGGCCAAAAACAATAGTATGCAGGTCTACCTGAGAAGTATGATAAATTTCAGTCTAGATAGAACGGGTTCTCAAATCTACATCAGTGTGCTGCAACGTGACACACTGTCATTTATGTCTATTTTTCTGGCGTATATAAGTAAATAAGGCATTGCATTCAGCTCATGCAAGACGTCGATATCGGCGTTTGTGTAGAAGAGGTCCGTCATGCTTCGTTCTGTCTGATAAATGTATGACCAATCATATTCAAGGTGACGACTCACTTTGATGAGCTTCCTGTGGAAGGCGTGGCTATGGTACCTCCTCAGATACGAATGAGTATAGCCATATAAAGAATCTGCAAAACGGCCTCGAAAAATAAGAACGTGATTCTTCGTCTTCGTTGAGCAGGATTGACTGTCACTGTCGTTGTAGGATTAGGGTTCGTAGAGATAGATATTGAGGGATCTGGGAGAACGACGGAGCGTAGAGATCGGAGCTGAGGAGATACACAGATCAGCGGGGGTGAGAAATGACCAAATAAAAATTAACGTACGAGGAAAAAAGCATTTGCAAGGAATGAATATATGAAAACTAACATCCACATTGGACGTGACTTCAAGAAACCCGAAATGATGGTGAAGATGACACTAATAACGAATCATGACAATGAGTCCAAAAATACCAGAGAAAAACACACCCAATAAATTTGTAACCTCCATATGCGAACAGGTCGACGACCTGACCGGACCCGTGGATATTAAGAAAGTAACAACCGAGTTTGACAAAAACAAAGTCCAGAACAAGGACAGCAATTGCGCGGGAGGCGGACTCGCCGAGGATCTGGTGATGGGTGAATAGGCTTACTACATTGATTTAGACTGGACGCACCTTGGGGTTGAAGTTCTTTTCCAGACCTTTGTGAATGGCAGTGAGAAGGATGTAAGTGACGATGGCCATGACTGTCAAGGGATGAGAGAGAGATGATGATGAAGGGAAGGGAAAGTAGCAGACCTGGAATATATAAGTCTGGACTGTTGATGTCGTCCCTGGGAGGTTGCCATTCGCTCTGACCATTGTCTGTGCGTCTGATTCTGCGGACCCAAGGTTTGTGCGTCCAAGGGAACAGGATGAGCTTGAGTTTGAGGATGACGTAGGAGTTGGACACGTTGAAATAGTGCTTGAGGTTTGTCGAAGGAAAGAGAGTGGCAAACTGCAAAGACACAAAAAGAAGTTTAGAAAGACAGGGAAAAAGAGACACAGAGGCTTACATTTCGTTGCATGTATTCCTGGCCTGCTGCAACGGCGCTGTGGCCGAGTCGCATGCCCAGTTGTGCGGTGGTGGCATCGATTTCCCAGGCAGGGAGATTTGTTGTTGTTGAGTGGAAAGGAGGGGTGTAGGGTGGTAGATTAGGAGGAGCAGGAGAGGAGGAGAAGCGCTGGTAGCCGTGAGGAGAGGCGGGTGGTTCTGGGATATAGGAAGGATGTTTTGGAACTGGATGGCGGAGAAGGGGAGAGGACATGGAAGTTGGAATTGGGGTTGTATAATCGAAGTTGTATTTCGATTAAAATTGTATTGAAGTTGTATTGAAGTTGTGTGATTAAAGTAGAATTGGTGCTGAACAAGCACGCGCCAACAATGAATCTTTCTCAGCTCCTCTCCTTTGGCAGGCCCGTCACACCAGACTCAGTCCTCGCCTCAGTCTCATATACTCTCACAGAACTGCCCCGTCGACTCGCCTCCCGTATCCGCAGCCTCGAAGCCCTTCCCTTCATCGTTGGCACAAATCCCTATATCTCAAAATCTCTCAATGCCTACAGGGACAGCCTCACCTGCCTCGCAACCCATCCACCAGTCACCAGTCTCTCTCAAAACACCCACTTTGTCGAAACCCTATCATCCCTCGTCCATAAGCACTCAAATGATATTCCAACGATGGCCAAAGGGTACGCGCCTCCATAGCCGCCATCTCTTCCCACACACTCAGGTCGTTGCAGGTTCCAGGAATGCTCCCGCTACATGTCTCCTCCTCAAATCACGTCCTTCCTCGACGCTGCGATTCGCAGTCGCATATCCATTCGGCTGATTGCTGAGCATCACATTACGCTCTCAACTGCTTTGTCAGAAGCTCTAGATCTCAACCGCTATGTCGGGATCGTCGATCCACATTGTTCTCCCCATCACATGATCAAGATGTGTGCTTCTTTTGTCTCTCAGTTATGTGACGCCACCCTAGGCGTCAGTCCTCAGGTAGTATGCGACGGAGATGTCAATGCTACCTTCCCGTGCGTCCTATATCTCCCTCTCCACCTCTCATCTTTTTTATCTCTCTAGTTATGTAACAGTTCATCTTGAATACATCCTCACTGAACTTCTTAAAAACGCCTTCCGTGCTACAGTCGAGCACCATCACACAATTCACGGTAGTAATACCACAAAGCAGCTCCCACCCGTCAACATCACTCTATCCCCTCCAGTATCCCTGTCTCCTACTAATGAGCACTGCTTCTGTATCAGAATTCGTGACCAAGGAGGCGGAGTATCACCCGCCAACAGGGCTCGCATATTTTCTTATGCATTCACAACAGCTGGTCGCGGTGCTGAGACTGATGATCAACCAGGGCCCTATGCTGCACAATACATCGGCGGAATCGCTGCCATTGGCGATACAGGTAATGCAGATGCTGGTCTATTTACCGAAATCTCTGGCAAGGGCCTCCAAACTGGGCTTGGAACAATTGCAGGATTAGGATACGGTCTTCCAATGAGTAGATTATATGCCAAGTAAGTCTCACACCCTGCCAGCTTGATTGTAGGTAATCCCGCTAGATACTTTAGGGGCTCTCTCGAGCTATTTCCCCTTCATGGCTGGGGTAGTGACGTCGTCTTGAAGCTACGCTGCTTAGATGAGGCCGGGGACTCTGCCATTTAACTCTCTCAGATTGACACCCATAAACTAGTTGTTATCCATGGTCAAGTATGCGATGCTTGTTGGTAAATTAACAAAGGCAAAGGGATGAAATACAGCAGAAATGGAAAAGCAGTGCGAAAACAGTTCAGAATGCGAAACATCTATTTTGTGCTTCCCTGGCTTCAAATTGAGAAAAAGGGTTAGCGCAAGTATGTAATCGCGTACTCACAACATATCCACTCAATGTTCTACTCGAATGGTATGAAGATGATATGCTCGGGTTCTGCGCGGTTCTGTATGACCGCGAAGTAGATCCTAAAGTCGAAGCATGACTGGTACTAGGTGTACTGGGTACACCGTTTGTCACAATTCGACTTGCCCGTGCCGTCAATGGCGTAGGCGCACTAATGAGAGACTTCTTCGGCGTCTCCATTACTTGCTTAGTTCTACTACCACTCAAGCCGGATGATGAGGGGGCTGTTCGAGTGCTTGTTGTCGCATTCGCGTACCTACGTCTTCCCGCCAATATGAAAGGATGTCGCATGGCCGTCTGTGGTTTCATCCGTCGCTCTGGATCCCAAACGAGACATTTGGCAATGAAGTCAACAAACTCCTCGTCATTGCATCTGAGAGCCTGTGCAAGGGTCCTTGATCCAGGTCTACGTCTCCGACCCTTTGAGTTTGTGACAGGCCTTGGCATACCACTCGTATCTATTAAGAGTCATTGTAAGCCATTCCAAAAAATGCTATATCTAAAAGCTCAAGGCAAGGCATACCGAAAAAAAGCTTCTTCCGAGAACTACGGCTGATGAATTCCTTATCTGGTATGCCAAGAACCTCCATAATGCAAGACAATTGCTCTTGCTCATTTTCACCGGGAAATATCGGATAACCAGTGTACAGTTCAGCCAAGATACACCCCAAGCTCCACATATCAATGGCCATATGATAATTCATTCCAAGGATGACTTCAGGCGAACGATAGAATCGACTCTGTATATAGGTGTAGACTTTATGATAAATCCCCCCTCAGCAAGTCAAATTCAATGCCGGAAAGACTCGGTACTCACTTTTTTCATGCTCAAAGCAACTGCTACCAAAATCGATGACCTTGATGGCACTTTTCATCGGGTGTTTGAGAAGGACATTCTAGAAAAATCCGGCCGTGTTAATGTAAAAGCCAATCGAGAGCTCAGAACACCTACCTCTGGTTTCAAATCACAGTGGACAATTCGGTGATGACGCATGAGAACGAGAGACATAAGCATTTGAGTGGTGAACCTCCTGATGAGAGAAGTGGTAAATCCGACGAATCCGTTTGCTTTAATAAGCTCGTATAGGTTAATGTTCATCAGCTCCATAGCAATGCAAAGATGGTTTCGAAAGTAAAAATGATCATTCATTTTGACGACATGATGTTTCTCGTCAGCATCCTACAGACTTGAATGAGTACATTTAAATTAGAGCAACAACGAAACGACGCACCCATTTACGCAAGTTGGCCAAAATTTTGATCTCAACCAGCGCTTGGTGATGAAAACGTTTTTTGTTCCGAATAATTTTGATTGCCACAGACTCGCCCGTACAGTGGTCTCGACACTGAAGAACCTGGCCAAAAGATCCTTTACCAAGGGTATCGATCACCTCGTATCTGTACGCTAGGTGGTCGTGATTTACAGGAAGGTAATCACCCCGTTCATCGTCGTAGCCGTGGTTATTCGTGGAGTGATCCAATGTTGCCATCTTCTTTTTGCTCTTGCCACCAATGAAATATACTGAAGTATATTCCTGAATCTCCTTTCTCTCGTATTCCGAAAGGTACTGGGTTTGATTCGACCTCAGGATAGCTAAGGCAAGGACATGATCATGTGTAGGACAGATGCAAAAGGCACAACTTACTGTCAGGAGATACAGGAGAAGTAGGAGCGATGGGTTCCGGGAACTTGAGCATCTCGTCCAACTCTTCTTGGGTAGCACCCGCAGCTAATCTCTTGGCTTGTTGTCGCTTGATATAATTCCGCATCTCCTCATCCCCTAGCATCTCTTCTTCATCTACAGTGCTTGGAACAGGTGAAGGTGTAGACAACGACTGTCGACTTGACGAAGGTGACGATCTTGAGGGATTGGGAGCCTGAGAAATGGACGAATTTGAAGACCGCAAACTGGGTTTGGGCCCCAGTAATTTCAAGCCCTTGGACGGTGATAAGGCAGAGAATCGGTGAGAGCTCGATGATGCCTCAGCATTGCTTGCCGGGGTAGAAAATGAGGCAACCGATCCAGTAGACGGTTTACGGATACCGATGAAAGACATAGAATCTCGATTTGACTTACGGGGTAGGATACTCCCACTGCCTGTATTGCCTGTGCTCCCAATTGGTTGTCGAGGAAGCCGAGAAGTCGATGTTGATGGTGAGCAACGCAAAGACTGATGCAGGATTGACTTTGGTGTCGTACTATCATCATCAATGACTCCAAACTCAGATATTGGTAAACCAGAAGGAGAATGATTAGCAGATGTCGAGGCCAGCCCACTGCCTTGGCAAGACGCCAACGTAGAAACAGAATTTTTGAGGAGAGGTGATTGTCTAGCAGAAGCTGAACTAGAAATACGGGGTATCTTGGTCGGTGTCTCCTTGAGAAAACCGGAGACAGTGTTGAGCGAAGAGCTAGAAAGCTCCCGGCTTTCCTTGGTAAAATGAGTACTGACTGAAGGAGAACCTGCGATCGTCGGAAGTTGGGTACGACTACGAAGTGATGCATCGGATATCTTCTGCATAGAACTTGCGGTGTGAGCAGTAACCCGAGAAGATATTGAAGGGGCACGCGAGGCGGCAGGGGTGACCGACGTTGCACTCGAAGTCGAGGATTTGAGTTTTGCAACTCGTTGAGCAGTCGCTGGTTCCAAAGCCGACATTTGGATAGGCGGCATGGCCACAGGGGACTTAGGTTTCCTGGGATCAGTTGATGACAACGTCTGAAAAAAAGTAAGAAATCGAGTGTCAGCCACCCGATAATCCGAGAAAACTTACCTTGCCACGCTTCCGAATCATTAACGATATGCGACTCTCACTTCTCTCCTCCTTCTTCTTCTCCTTCTCAGCTTTGGCTTTGGCTTTCTCGGCTTCTCTTTCTGTCTTGGCATTCTCTTTAGTACTGTCTTTAGCATCTGAATGCAGGCTACGACGAGATGAGGACTTGAGTAAAGAAGGAAGCCCAAGACTGAGGACAGAAGATTTCTTCGAGGTAGAAGTAGGTACTGAAGTAGACAAGGCGACAAAGTCGCGCGGAGGGGAAGCACTATTCTTCAATCGCGGGGTCGCTAGATGACTGGGTGGAGAAGCAGATGACGGAAGAACAGGAGGGACTTGCATAGATTGAGAAGAGGAACGTCTAAAGAAGGGTATGGAAGAAGGCGTGAGACGCTTGGATTGAGTCCGACGAATGGAGGCTGAAGGACTTAGGGGATCAATGGGAGGCGCAGGCAATATCGACGTATTGTGATTGATACTTGCACTTGAACCGGTTCCAGGGCGGCTGGCACCGCGGTCAGGTATCTTTGTACTATTAGCAGTAGCCACAGCACCGGGTACTTGGCCAGCTCCAATAGATGACAATGATGCCAGCGATCCTGCCGAAGTCATGGCATCGGGCTGCTTAGGGGACCACAATGATTTCAAGGAGCCCTTGTCTTTTGAAGTTGACTTCCTAAGCTGCTGACCGAAGCTAACAGCACGAGGACTCAGAGGGAAACTTGGCTTGGAACCCGATGAAGGAGAACTTGAAAGACGTAAGTTGAGAGCATTCGAGAAACTCCACTTTTTCGAAGGTGTCTTGGGAACAACGGGGACTGGATCAATACTGGCATAGCTAGACGTAAATTGATTCCCCTGGCGCAGTGGTGATTGGTGGTGGTGGACAGAAACCTCTAATGATCCAAATTGTTCCAGGTTGTCATCATGACTGGGGCGCTTGGCCTGTTCCTCTCCACCCGAGAAGGAAGGAAAGGAGAGGCTTGATGACGTGGGCGGTGGTGAACGATATGATGAGAGATCCTTGGGTAGTGGCGGAACAGGAGGAACAATCGCGCTGTCAGATGCATCAGCAATGGCGGCAATTGAAGACACTCGATCCTTCAATAAATTTGCTTCACTAGGCGAAATATCACTGCCAGCACTGTTCCTCGGTTTTCCAGCGGAATGACGGCCTGGAGTACTAGACATTGAAGTAAGGCTAGTGCCAGTTGACTCTCGAGAGCTGGTGGTAGGCGTATTGGTGTGTGTGGAAGAAGCGGAACCACGTTTGGGAGTAAAGCTCATTCGTGCACTGACTTTCTTAGGTGTCTTCTCCTGTGGGAGCAAATTCTGGACTTGAATATTGGTATGTCCTTCAAAATTTGTGTCAACCTCAGCAAAACCAGAAACTGAATGATGCCTGATTAGCAACTCTTTGCCTTCCTTCTCGCTGCCCGTGCCTGCACCGCTTCCCCTCTTATGAGACTTGGCGTGTTCAGCTCCAATACCTTCCCATTGGTTGTTGTTCTTGGCTGGAGTGACCGACCGACTCGAGCCAGAGGCACGACCAAAACTCCCGACACTAGCACGGGCCCGGGCAGTTTTCCCAGTAAGGCCATCCAATTTATTGAGTGCCTCCAAAGCTGCTTCGTCATCGAGGGCGGACCAACCTTCCTGCGTACCACGAAGCAAAGAGTGGGCCACGTTCGGAGAGGTGACCTGCGACAAGCCCTCTTTGTGGCCAGAAGGAGGGGTGTGAGGCCTGAGATTGACAGATTGCTTGAGGAGGTGCTGAATGGAGGACGAAGCAGGGGAGGGAGGGAGATGGGAGAAGTCCGCGGCCTGAACTCGACGAGCGTCGATGAGAGGTGAAGTCACGGTACTTGTTGAAAGTTGCCTCGAATGGTGTTCCGGCGTTTTAGACACCAGTCTGGAGTTACCGCTTATTGAGAGACGCAGACTCTCGCGACGACGATCCTTGGTTTTCCCATCCTTGGGAGACAAAGATGACGAAGCATTAATATTGATGCTACGGTGCCTTCTTGCGGATGAGATCTTGTCTTCCTTGGTCTTGTCGGTTATGACCGGGATAATTTCAGCGCGCTGAGAAACAAGCAAACTGTGATTTTCCACCTCGAACTCTTCTGAAGTCCGCTTTTTTGCTCGGCGAGCGGGAGCGGAGGAGCTTGAAGGTGACGACGGAAGGGGAACTCTTGGGATATCGTCTTCGATGACACGTGTGAAAAGAGAGGATCGATGGAATTTGCCGGACCTGGCAGACTCTGGCGCACCGGAGTTGTTGAGGGTGCGAGGGTAGAGGATCTCCTCGCCCCCACTCTCTTCGGCGATTGAGGGACGACTCCGGAGGACCTTCAAGGGAGGAGGTCGGAGAGGAGCCTTTGAGGAATGGATGAGCGAAGATTAATGCAGTTAACGGGGAACATACCTCCTCTTTATCCGAAATTTCTCCATCAACGGCTTCTATTGTCCAGGGACTGTCGGGCTCATCGTCATGGGCATTGTCTGGGAGGTCTGGAAGAAGACTTTCGACAGCGATGTCAAAATGGGACTGTAGGTCGCTTTCATCTGTGTCGCTGGTGCGCTCATTCCTCGTCCAACGGGGCGTGGCTAGTTCACCGACACCAACGAGGCCCCGGCGATCTATATTTGCGGGGTTCCTGGCGGGAGTGATGGGCTCATTAATTAAAGGCTGATCGGGAGTGGTTGCGGACTGTGAAAAGGGGGAGAGAATTGGGACAGGGGAGTCAGTAGGAGACTGGAGACCAAAATAATAGGGATCGAGAGAAGAGGACGCGGAGGCAGAACGCGAGACTGGGAGGAGCTGGTCGGACTGTGGGACAGTCTCTTCGGCAGCCGGGGCACCAGAGCAGACCTGAATGGGATTCAAAGACGTGTCAGCAGCCCGTACAGCCTATGCAGACAGAAAAGAGAAAACCTGAGCACTGTCCGGTAGGGGAGACGAAGGATGCGCCTGCTCGAGGACAACGGGGTCGACAGCGACGGCAATGGGGCTGAGTCGTGGGCCTTGACCTGGCACAGACATGGACTTGTGTCCAGGGCCAGGGAAGAAAAAAAAAAGGAATAGAAGAAAGGGTGAGAGAAGACAAGACAGGACAGTCTGGCGTCGACCTCATGTTAGTGTTGTGGTGTGTTTGCGCGTACGACTGAATAGAATAAAACATAAATATCATACCTCATCCTCAAGGCCAGGGTTCCTTCTGTCCTCCATGTCTGTCCCTGTGCCAGACCCAGCTCTTTCCTATCCCATGTCCCAATACATGTACGCTTTCTCTCCACAATCTCCAACTCTTCCTGTCAGGCCAAAGCGCCGTCAGGTCAAGAATGCCTGCACAAACTGCCAAAAGGCCTGTAAAAAGTGCGACGACGCCCGTCCATGCCTGCGTTGTGTCAAGTACGGTATCAGCGAAGAATGCGTCGATTCGCAGCGCAAGCAGCGGAAAAAGGGGATCAAGCGAGGTCCCTACAAGAAGCGCGATGGAAGAGGTGCTTCCTTGCCTCTTTATTTCATTTTCTACTCATACTTCCAAAGGTCGCACAGGTCGTACTCTCGACCCTCCTGGCCAGCAGCATGTCAACCCGGCCGCACTGACTGCTGCACACCATTCATTTGTACCCCCAGACTGCTATGGCCAGTATACCCACTATACCCCAAAATCCGATGATACTCCCACATACCCGTATCCGTGCTATTTCACACAGATGCCTCATCACGATATCACCCCTATGGGCCAAGGAGACCAGGCTGCCGATTATCATTCTCAATCGATCTGTTACTACCCCGTCTTTCCTTTTCCAGTTCAGCCCAGTTATCCTACTCTCAACTTTTCATCACCGTATGTCATCCCTGAACCGATCTACCGTCCCCTTTAATCGCTACTTTGACAGTTCTTCGACAAGGTAAAGGAAACATGAGCTGCCCTCCCGTCCACAGTTCTTGATGTATCTTCGGGGGACTCAATGGCGGCCTCTTGTGCTGTACATATTCGCGCCTGTCTCGCTCTCGCATTATGCAAACAATCTTCGTCTGTTTCATGTTATAACAAAGCCGGTTTATGTGTCTACTCTTTGCATCTGCCCTAGCTCAACCGCAACTAGTCCCATTATTGGGTGCGAGATGACTGCCTTTCTGCATAAGTTGCACAATTACAAGCGTAAGCCATTGTCGCACAGTTCCCAGGATAGGCGTTTCGGTTGGACGTCATCAATCACTGCACAGATGACAGCTGCATCATGTTTACGTTCTGGAAATGATTATTGTCTCATCAATAGCGAGTACACGTTGGTCTCCTCAGTCGGCAAATCTCTGTTCAAGATGGCCTCCTGATCTAACTATCGAGCACTTCCAGATTCTGTCACTGTCATAGAAGCCAGTACTTCGTAACACCTTCGATCATTCAAAGTTTCTGATGCACGCGCTGCCTTAAAACTCCTTTTTGACACCGATCCTCTTGCTTTATCCGCAATCCAGGACCCACCGAGTACCGAGGCAAACACGAGGATGATGTACGTCTGTCTCCCGGTTTAGTCACGAAGATCACTATACAAAGTCACTATCATTCATACATCTACCTGACATGGCACTAATCCTACAAGAACATCAGAAATAATCATGGATGATGTTTTGTGACTACAGGTAACTGTTCTCGTGTCTAGGGAAGCGAACATGTGGCAAAACTGGCTGGGCTGACTTGACACCTACACGAATCAACTTATTTGCTTCTGGGTTTTGCTTGGTGTAGTTGAAAATCCTAAATTAGCTGATTCATCCTCCCGAGTTTACTTCAACACGCTCCTGTTCTCTAGCCAGGGTAAAACCTAGTCAAGTTTAAAAGGTTAAGCCGGTTCACTCTAATAAACCCTATATTTCCTCGAATTGGCTACAAATAGAGCACATGTCCATTTCTGAGTTTTCAACTACGTCAGAATTTGAAGTACC
>Ga0153993_100793_pt1 | contig 11665 bp, 7 predicted proteins | sample TSNC077MetaG_FD_104706 | JGI IMG/M metagenome (GOLD analysis project Ga0153993, IMG submission 104706) | Attine ant fungus gardens microbial communities from North Carolina, USA - TSNC077 MetaG | ecosystem: Host-associated > Fungi > Mycelium > Unclassified | place: USA: North Carolina, Lumber...
ATCTTTCGCAAAGCCGATGCCGTCGATTCACCCGCCAGCATCCTTCGTCATGCGCACGAAGGTCTCAAGGGAACGCGGGGAGCGGTGATGGCGGTAGCGCAGATCGATACAGCCGCAGGCTCCGCTCAGTTTGCCGGAGTGGGCAATATCGTCGGGATCGTGGTGTCCGGCGACACCAATCAGCACCTGCTTTCTACAGATGGCACGGTCGGCTACAACATGCGTCTGGTCCGGGAAGTGTCGGTTGAATGGACTGGCCGCAGCGTGATGATCCTGACCACCGACGGCTTGTCGACGCGCTGGAATTTGAACCGGCATCCGGGCCTGGTTCAACATCATCCGAGCCTGATTGCCGCAGTCTTGCATCGGGATTTTGCGCGCGACTCCGACGATGCAACGGTGGTCGTCGTCAAGGCGGTGTGACATGCTTCATCGAATTCTCTCTACTCCGATCAGCAGCAACCTCAGTCTCGTCGCGATCCGCGACCGGTCCCGTCAGGTCGGTGAGTTGTTCGGCCTCGACAATCTGCAGCGCACCCGATTCATTACCGGTATTTCTGAAATTGCGCGCAATGCAGTGCAATTCGCCGGCGGGGGAACGCTGACGTTTCTCGTCGGCGACGCCAGCGCGGCAATCAACATGCAATGTGTCGTCGCGCAGATCTCGGACAAAGGCCCGGGCATCGAAAATCTGGACGAACTGCTGGCCGACGTATCTCTTGGCGGAAGGTCCACGAATATAGGTATTCCTGGAAGCCGGAGAATGGTCGATGGCTTTTTCATCACCTCGCAAGCTGGGCAGGGTACGACCGTATCGTTGGAAATGTTCCTGCCGCGCGATACCCCGCGCCTGACCACAGCGCAGTTGGGCGGTCTGGTCGAGCAACTCACGCGCAGGAAAGCGCAGACGCCAGTCGAGGAACTGGAGCGTCAGAATCGCGACATGTTGCTTGCACTCGAAGCGTTGCGCCGGAACAAAGCGGAGCTCGAAGACGCCGACGCGCGCAAGAACGAGTTTCTTGCGATGCTTGCGCACGAACTTCGTAATCCACTCTCGGCGATCTCTTTGTCGCTTGAATTAATGCAGCGCAGCGCCGAACCAATGAGCGACATTCAAGCGAGAACCTTCGCGGTGGTTGGGCGCCAGACGCGGCATCTTTCGCACATGGTCAATGACTTGCTCGATGTCTCGCGCGTGACTCGCGGGAAAGTCGAACTGAAGACGGAAATTGTTTGTATCGACACGCTCATAGACGGCGCGGTGGAAATGACCGCAGCCGAGACGACGCGCCACGGACACCGGGTATTGGTCGATTGCCCGAGCGAATCTATCCTGGTCCGGGTTGATCCAGGCAGGCTCAAACAGGTATTCAGCAACATCATTCATAACGCCGCGCGTTACACGTCGCAACCGGACGAGATCCGTGTTTCTGTATCGGCTGACGACAGCAATGTACGAGTGAGCATATCCGACCGCGGCATTGGCATTGACGCAAGCATGTTGCCGCGCGTCTTCGATCTGTTTGCTCAAGCGTCGATGGGACTCGGACGGGAGGATTCCGGACTGGGTATCGGCTTGACGGTGGTGCAAAGGCTCGTGCGCGATCACGGTGGCTCCGTGACAGTCGAAAGCCTTGGGATTGGGCGAGGCAGCACGTTCGTGGTCGAATTGCCGCGCGTTCACAACGCCGCACCGGAAGTGCTGGAGACGGTCGTCGACGAGTCGAGCGGTTACGCGCAAAGAATTCTGCTCGTGGATGACAACCAAGACTCGCTTCAAGCACTCGAGGCCTTGCTTGTGATGGACGGCCACGCGTGTCATATAGCGGTCGATGGGAAAACGGCGCTATCTCCCGAGTTGGCGTTCAGCCCGACGGTGGCGGTCATCGATATCGGATTACCCGACATGTCGGGATTTGATGTCGCGGCGAATCTGCGCGAACGCTTTGCCTCGAGTCCGCTCACTTTGATCGCGCTCAGTGGTTATGCGACCGCGGAATTCCATAAAGAAGCGATAGAAGCCGGATTCGATTATTACTTCGCGAAGCCGATGCCTATCGACAAGATCTTCGACTTGTTAAAAGGCTTACCCGAACCAAAAGCGGTCGCTAACTAGGTGACATGTGAATGGGTTGAGCATCCTTAGTTCGAACGTACCGTCACCAGGTTGCATCGATCTCCTTATCAAGCATGTCAGTGGGCAACATCGCCACGCGGCATTGCAATCAAGGCGCCTAGCTCCTTGAGGTCGGCCGGTTTAACCAGGTGATGATCGAACCCTGCAAGTCGGGAGCGCTCAATGTGCTCATCTTGTCCATAGCCGCTTAGTGCAATCAACACAGTGTCCGAATGTTCTTGCAAGGCGCGAAGCCGCTGCGCCACTTCATAGCCGTCCATGTCAGGCAACCCGATGTCCAGGAGTACGACCTCCGGATGGAATTCCTGCGCAGTGGCCAACGCGGACAAGCCATCTGTCGCCAGTCGCACGTCGTGCTGATCCAGTCGCAAGAACATTGCCGTGCTGTCTGCAGCATCAACATTGTCATCGACCACCAAGATCCTTTTGGGCGTTTTGACTACGGCAGTTGCCTGCACAGCGGCGTCTTCGGGCGCTGACTGCATGTCCGGCTGGACGGCCGGAAAGCGTACGACGAACTCACTGCCCTTGTCGATTCCTTCGCTGAACGCCTGCACGCTCCCGCCGTGCAATTCGGTAAGACGACTCACTAACGCCAGTCCTATGCCAAGACCTGAAGCTTTTCGATCAAGCGAAGAGTCGGCCTGAACGAAGATCGTAAAGATGGTTGGAAGCAGCGCAGCGTGCATGCCAATTCCGTTGTCCGAAACTTTTAGCACTACCTCCTGGTCTTCTCTGCACAACGTTACCTCGATGCGGCCATGGGGCGGCGTGTACTTGACTGCATTGCCCACGAGATTCATGACTATTTGTTCAATGCGCAGCGGGTCACCTTCAATCCACAATGGCTCTTCAGGCAAAGAAATAACAACGGTGTGTTGATGCCGATGAATCTCCGGTTGCATCGCGTCGATTGCGTGTCGTGCAAGATCGATGATATTGATCCGCGTCTTCTTGAGCTTGATCACTCCGCGCGTGATTCGAGACACGTCGAGGAGATCGTCGACCAAACCGATTTCGTGCTCGAGCTGGCGCTGCGCAATCGTCCGCGCCTTGTGTTCAATGGCGGGTTCCGCAGTACCTCTTTCCCAGATGTCCAGGCCATTTCGAATCGCAGCCAGGGGATTGCGGAGCTCGTGGGCGAGCATGGCTAAAAATTCGTCCTTTGTACGATCCGCCGCCTGGAGTTGACTGAGCGTTTCGTTTTGTTCGGTCACGTCATTGATGGTGAGCAGAACAAGCGCACGTGCCGGGAAATCCACGCGTGTTGCGTTCAAACGCATGGTTCGCAGACTCAACCCCGGGAAATCGTGGGTGAGGGAAAAATTTCGAACCGACTGTTCCTCGGGCAGGACCTCTTCGAGCAACGCCTTGAGCGCTTCGCTATTCCACTGACCGTTACCTAATGCAAACAGCCTTGCGCCGATTGTGGCCTCTGGTTCGGTTCGAAACGTCTCGTAAAACGCGCGATTCGCCCGGACGATCCGTAGGTTTGCGTCGAGCACCAGTAACGGATCGAAGATTGTCTCGAGCAGCGAATCAGCGTAATCGCGCTCACCGCTCGCCAGGTCGTGCAGCGACTTGAGTTCATCGTTCCGGTAACGAAGTTCTTCGTTCGATGTCGATAGCTCCTCGTTGATCGACTGCAGCTCCGCTCTTGTCGTCTCGAGTTCCTCGTTGGTGCTTTGAAACTCCTCATTGCTCGACATGAGCTCTTCTTCGCTCGACTTGAGTTCTTCCCGGGCACTTTCGTGATCTTCCAGCATGCTGCGGATCTGTTCGCGTGAGGCCGTAAGCTCCGCAGTCAGCCGCGCGATTTCCGCGTCTTTTTGCGTATGACCGCGTGTCCCAAGTCGGCCAATCCAGCGGTGCGATGCGCGCGAAACCGAGTCCACAATCGATCCACGCGCGAACGTGGGTAAAAGTGTCGTCCGCGACGTTGCATCTTCGAAGAAGATGAGAAACCAGCGGCCATCGAGTTCATCCGACTGGATGGGATGCACTTCAAGGTTGGCTTCGCGTGGACCGTCGGAAGACGCCAACCGGATTGCCGATTTGCGCACTACAGTGCCGCTCGTGTCGGCTTCCCTGACTGCTCGGCTGAGTGGCAGAAAGATCTCGGGCTTCGCGAGGCGTTGCAGACTTGTACTTGGCGGACCGCTGGGATTGACGAGGAACGGAGTCGTGTCCCCGCGAAATTCGACGATGTTGAATTCCCCGTCGCAAATAACAAATGCCGGCGCATAACGTGCCAATACTCGTGCTTCGGCTTTCGCCACGAGCCGCTGGGCGTGGCTAGGTGTCGTTTTGTTAGCCACTGCGCGTCCTGGCAAGGCCATTATTTGCGATGGTGACGTCAGTGAAAGCAGTCTGGCGGCGGTGTGGCCGCTGCCTTCTCTCTTGTTATAGAGCTTCGTGCGCTTGCTTTCGAGCACTCCAAAAAGGCTGGAGAACGAGCCGACACTCTCAGATGGTCCCAGCATCAAAATGCCGGTTGGCCTGAGAGCATAGTGAAAAAGCGGCATCACGCTGCGCTGTAATACAGGATCGAGGTAAATCAGAAGATTTCGGCAGCTGATCAGGTCCATGCGCGAGAACGGCGGATCAACCGCCACATTGTGGCGAGCAAACGTACAGACGTCGCGCACGTACTTTTCGACCTTGTAATATTCGCCGTCGCGCACAAAGAATCTTTCGAGGCGTTCTGGCGAGACATTACGAGCGATGTTCTCGATATATCGTCCTGAACGGGCTGTGTGCAGGGCTTCTTCACTAATATCCGTGCCGAAAATCTGAAACTTGGTGGTAATGCCGTGCTCACCGAAATACTCGAACAGGCATATCGCGATTGAATACACTTCCTCACCGCTCGCACAGCCGGGAACCCAGACGCGGATTGGTTCAGTCCTTGACGGTTCGTCAGATGAATGACGACCAGACACGCAAGGGCGCAGTCCGGCGAAAACTCTGCTATCAGCTCTGAGACCGCTTGCAAACCGCCAGCCGAAGCCCCAATCCCGACAATCGGAAAAGACCGGGATTGGGCCTTGACCGGAACGACCGCAAGTTTAGTCATTAAGAAACCTTTTGGTAGAACGCTATCGTCGCATTCCGACCATATTGAGTCTAGAAGATAAACCCGTCATGCGGAATCCGGCCATAAAAAATGGCAGCCTGCCAATGACAGATGTATTGACTCCGCATGCATGCGTTTGCGAGGATAGCCGGAACGATCCGACGAATCCGCAATGCCGGAAATTAACGGATTATCGCAGGCGAGCGACAGGAAAATTATGCCGCTTTAGCGTATGAGATCTTCGCAACGAAATGGCACCGCTACGGTTAAGCTTGCGCAGTGCTCGAGTATGAGAATAACGGAGTGGGTAATGGGTCTTGAGGGACTAGCGGGACTAGATCGCAATGTGCGGGTTCGGGAATGGACCGACAGGCGGACCGACGTTCAAGGCGAGAAGATGCGGGTCCTGGTCGTCGACGACCACATGCTCGCGGCCGAGGCATTGGCGATGGTATTGACGCTAGAAGACATGGTGTGCCGTACTGCGTTTGGCGGCCTCGATGCTATTGCCATAGGCGTCGCCTGGATACCGCACGCGATCATCATGGACATTTCAATGCCTGGCTGCAGTGGATTCGACGCAGCGCTGGCGCTACGCCACGATCGGCGAACGAACCATGTTTCAATATTCGCGTTCACCGCGCTTGATGAATCCGAAGTGCTCCGGCATGTCGTTGACGACGAGTTCGACGGTTATTGCCAGAAGGGCCAATCTCCCGCAAGTCTGGTCGCGCTCCTCACTCGATAGGGCAATGGGCAAGAAGCGGTGCAGACCATGCGATCGATGCAGCGCGGGGAAATATTCTTTGACTAAGGGTCGCCACAAATCTTGCAGACTTGTGGCGACTTCCTGCATTAATCAGTAATCCCACACGACGGGCACGAAACGAAAGCCTTCACCATCCTTTGCAACGTGACCGATGGAAGGAAACGCAACATGCGCTGCCGCCAGCAGTGCACCAGTTTCAGCAGCTTCGTTGAACAGAGCCATGCGCACCTCCACCGCTCCTTCAGGATCATGCTCGAAGCCATTTTGCCAGTCGGGATTGTCGAAGTTGACTTCGAAGATGGCGTCGCCGGCGAACGTGAGTTTCTCGCCTTTCGATTCGATATCCACAACGCAATGTCCCGGCGTATGCCCACCGGTCACGCGCGCCGTCACACCCGCTGCAACTTCCACGGTCTCGTCAAATAGCACGATATTCTTGCTATAGATTTCCGCGAACGTCGCAGCAGCCTTGCGAAGCGCAGGAGGAACCGTTTCCGGCATTACGGTCTTGCTGAAGTCGGGATTTTTCCAGAATTCAACCTCTTTGGCCGAGACGTGAATGCGCACATCCGGACGCAGTTTCGCCTTGACGCCATCAACGTTCAGACCGCCGACGTGATCCATGTGCATGTGTGTAATCACAATGTCGGTGATGGCAGCCAGATCAATGCCAGCCGATTCCAGGCGCATCACCGACCGACCCGCACGCGAGAAGTATTCGAAGCCGTCACCCACGCCCGAATCGATCAGTATGAGGCGATCGCCACTGCGCACGAGCGCAATGTTCAGCGCCCAGTCGAACGTGTCTCGTTGCAGGAAACGACCATCGAACCATTCATTGCGATCTGCTTCGCTCACGTTGGTGGACATGGTTGAGGTCGGGAGTGGCAGAACGCCATCGCTGATCAGCACGACATCGACGTCGCCCACGCGCACGGCGTAGCGGGACGATACGAGTTCGCTTGAACCGTCCTTGCCGAGTCGGGTGATCACCGGCTGCACATTGCGGGTTGTCTGGTTCATTTGCAATAGTCCTGTGTAGATTAAGTGGAGCCGCTCCGCGTGGCGCAGTTCATGAGTACGACCACGAATTTGCGTGCTTCGTTGTGCTCGCATATCGGGCGGCCATGTGAGAAATCTTATTCAGGAATAGCGCGCGCCAGAAGCGTCGCGAATGCATACATCGTGTTGTCCGAAGGGCGACAATCATCGATAGACAAAGACGTTGTGGCCAAGGCAACATCCCTGATATGTGGCGCCAACGGCGAGCCCCGCAGTCGTCGCCTACCGGATGCATGGAAAAGTGCTCGCTCAGGCGAAGTATGTCGCCAGGTACCATCGAGCGATGTCCGCCGATTGATGGTCGCAACGGCTGCGGTTTGCCGTCGGATCGCGTCCACGGATCCAACCGAGCATGTGGCCTAAAAGCCCCGCAAGTTGGCGTAAAGCGCTGAGGTTATGGACGTGCCACCGTGACGCGAACTGCCAATCTCCAGGTGCAGCACTTTTCGCGTGTCCGATCGGCTGATATTCAACCGGGCCAGTTAGCGGGATTTCCTCGCATGGCTCAGCAGTTTTGTCGGCTGGGACTTCTCACCGAAGGGTGCCTGGGCGATGCCGGTTGGAGCGACTCATCCTATTTTGCGTTGGTAGCTTCAGCCTTGAAAATGATTGATAGACAAGTCGTTATAAGATCATCTGCATAACGAACGAATCGTCGTGTGAGTAAGGGGAAACTGCGACCACATGCCGAACAAAAGATGCGCTTAGGAAGTGACGTAAGAGAGGCATAGCGGCGTCAAAGATGCTGACGCCGCCAATGTTGCCTTGCATTCCTAGTTTAGTGTCAGAGGACCACTTCGCCGTCTTCCTCACCATCCCAGTAATGCAGGCGTTTTGCCGTTACCTTGATCAATACAACGCCCGGTGTATTGAAGCCTTCCTCGAACCAACGGTCAATCTCTTTCGACCAGTGCGCCTTGATTGCCGGCTTTTCGCGAATCAGTTCCGCGCGGCCCTCTATCGCGAGAAACAAACCAGGCTTTCCAAGCAGATGCTTTTGCCCCGTGAAGGTGAGACCGACTACGGCGTCGCGCTGGATATCGGCGACCGTGTGCGAATCTTCGGAAGTGAAGAAATAGCTGTCTCCATCGTATTCCACGTCGCCATTGTTACTCATCGGGCGGCTGGCGATTTCGCCGTCTGCGGAACGCGTCGACATCATCGCAAAGTCGATTTTTGCCATGGTTTTGGCGATGTCGGCCAGAGTCATCGTAGTCATGCGTGCTCCTTGAAGTTAGATTAGCTGTTGTACGCAAAGAGCGTTCCTAGCAGGTGGCACGTCATAGGTCGGTTGCAAGGTGATTCGTGAACTTAGGCTTGTCTCACTTGAGAGGGCGTTGGTTAAAGAGAGCCTGGGTCAACGTTTTTAGGTGCGGTTCACAGGACACGTATTTTTGTGCACCATAGAATTCACGTCCCTCGACCTGTTTTGCATTATCTGCCCATGGTTGCCCCTGCCTTGCATCGCCGGTACCGTGTTTTTGCGTTTTGCCGATATCCATCTTTGATCGTATTGGTATTGACCGCTCTACTAGCCATCAATGTGCGAGCGGATCCCGCGCAGGACGCTCTGAATGCGGGCCAGTACGTGCGCGATCAGCAAGCCAGAAAGCCGCTTAACGAGCGGACCTGCGGCCGTCCCCTGATCATCGAAGGAACGGTTCGTTCAAAGGGGTTCGTTGGAAAGTTTCTTATTGCAACCGACCCGCTAAAGCGAGTAGCGACCATCCAGATAACCGATGCCGGCCCGGCAAACTTCGGGTTCGGGGTATCTGACTCAAGGGTTTGGACCAAGGACGCAAATGGTGCTGTCAGCAAAGCGGATTTCGAAGGCTTTCGCAAAGGCATTGTCAGCGACGCATATTGGTTGAGCGGTGGGATAGCAAACACGTGCTGGCCGGCAGACATCAGCTTGGTAAGAACCGAGCAAATACGAGGTGTGAAAACGGATGTGCTAGACGTCCTGCCGCAAGGTGGCAAGCCGACGAGAGTCTGGGTTTCTCGCGTGACGCATCTCCCGCTGCGCTGGACTCGGAGGGACGAGCCCGACACTGCATCGACTAGTTATTCAGATTATCGTCACGTTGGATCCCGGGTCATCCCGTTCAAGCAAAGCCTGGTCGATCGCGATGGCAATCAATGGGATCTAAGCAACATTCGAGTAAATACAAACGTCACGTCGGCAACCGTCGCTGAAGAAGCCAAAACTCCTGATGCTGCTTTAAGCGATTATTGGATCGATCAAGGCGACACCACAACCATTCCGATGGCCGCAACCGGCCAGCCACGGATCGATGCCTTTATCAACGGGAAAGGCCCATTCAGCTTCCTGCTGGATACCGGCGGGACATTGACGATGACGCGCGCCGCCGCCGAATCCGCTGGACTGAAGCTATCCGGAGCGGGACATGACACGGGCATAGCTGGTTTTGCAATCGCGACGCAATTCTCCAGGATCAAAGATCTGCGTTTAGGGACCGCGCATTTGCGGAACCAGTATGTTGCTGTCAGCGACTCGGCTGCAGGAGGAGCCGATCCAAAGAATGCGGGGGTTATCGGCTACGAAGTTCTTTCGCGTTTCACGACCACATTCGATTTCCCCGGGCGCACGGTGAGCTTGTCCGTCGCGCCGTATAAAGCAACGCCGGACGATCCACCCGCATCGCCGATGACACTCGATCACAGCATTCCCGTAGTCAGCGGAAAGATGGGTGGCGTCGCCGATTTTTTCTGGATCGATACGGGGTTTAACGGCGCGTTGATCGTCAATCGCACGTTCAGTGTTGCTCATCCCGCAGCTGTGCCAAAGCGGCTGTTCGACACGGGCGGATCGCTAAATGGCGCCGGTGGCGGAGGATCGGTCAAGCTAGGCCGGATTCCCACAGTGACGATTGGCGGAACAACTTTCGTTGATGCCATCGGCATATTTTCAAGCTTCGATAAGGGACCAAATACGGATTCGGAATTTGCAGCCGATGTGGGCGACGCACTCCTTGGCTCATGCGTCGTAACGTTCGACTACAAGGCGCGCCGGGTATGGATCAAGCAGCTTGATTTGCAGGCCCGTCCCGACGTTGCGCCCTATAACAGATCAGGTTTCGATATCGCCATCGCCGACGATAACGTTGCGATTGTGAGCCGCGTGGCAAAGGATTCTCCCGCCGACGAAACGGGACTACGCGTAGGCGACCATGTGATAGAGATTAACGGGAAAGAGATCTCCGCGCCCTTGGTATCGGCTGCGCAAGCGACACTTTTTACGCGCAGCAATGCATTGATCAGGCTAGCCGTTCTTCGAGGCGGCGCGGTGCTCGACCTGACTATCCAACCGCGCGATTATATTCAGTAAAACGAAGGAATGAGGCTCGGCGGCGATCAAAGCTCGCTTGACACGAACCGCGCTCAAAGAAGCTTTCCATGGGTCTCTGGCATTTTCGTATAGACGAGCAACGAAATGCTAGCGCACAAGCTTTTCGGAATATAACCGGCGATATTCGCCAGGGGAAACACCCGTTTCGGCGCGAAACAATGCCGCAAAATGGCTAGGACTGGTGTAGCCGACGGAAAGACTCACATCGACGATCTTGCACTCGCTGCCAATCAAAAGGTCCTTGGCAGTTTCGATCCGAAGACGGATGAAATAGCTGGATGGCGATTCACCAGTCGATTGTTTGAAAACGCGGCTGAAGTGAAATTCGCTTAGGCCGGCAATCTGAGAATACTCGTTCAGCATGAACGGTTGTTGCAAGCCTTTCTTCATGGCGTCGAATACGCGGTGCAGTTTGTACGCTTGCAGGCCGCCTTGAAACACCTTCTTTTTCGATGTCGTGTTTTGGCAGCTTCGAACCAAATGAATCGTCATGGCTTGCGCGAGACCATAAATGTATTCCCTGCTTGGCTTAGTCTGTTCTATCAATTCCCGCTTGATGTGTTCAAGCAATGAAGACAGGTTTGCATCGCGCTCGCCCGATATCTCGCGAAGTCTAAACCCGGGATCTTGTCGGCCGAGCACCGCGCGGATCGCTCTTTTGAGCAGTGCCAAGCCAATATAGATATGCATTACCTCGAAGGGTTGCTTTCCTTCCGCCTTCCAACGCAACTCAGTCGGCGCCTCGGCCGTCGTGAGAAAAAAGTCGCCTGCTTCAACACGATTGGCCTGCCATTCACCGCCGGCTTGCCTCTCTTCGACCATCGCAATGCCTGAAGTCACCCACACCAGCAAAGGCTCGGGAACCGCTGGAATCACGATGCTTTCCTGATGGCGTCGTCGTGACAATAACTGCACGAAAACATCGTTAGAGGACTGCGCGTAATGCTCTTTGATAAGTCCGCCAGGTATTCGCTCCTGGAAGGCGACCGCGGATGATCGGATCGGGTCAGTCATTAACGCCTCCAAAGGCATGTCCAGTCCGATAGCAAGATTGCGATAGTAATAGCAAAGCGCCGAGCGACCCCGATCGATAACGAAGGCAATCTGGTCGCACTGATTGCCCAGTGTTCGAATGCTTCATGGAAGAGGGCGCTGGATCAATCAGCATCGCTATACATCGTAAAGGAAGACACTATGAACACGCCTGTAATCAATGAGGTCGAAGGGAAAGCAGTCATCGTAACGGGTGCG
>Ga0153993_100796_pt1 | contig 11656 bp, 9 predicted proteins | sample TSNC077MetaG_FD_104706 | JGI IMG/M metagenome (GOLD analysis project Ga0153993, IMG submission 104706) | Attine ant fungus gardens microbial communities from North Carolina, USA - TSNC077 MetaG | ecosystem: Host-associated > Fungi > Mycelium > Unclassified | place: USA: North Carolina, Lumber...
CTAAAATCTAGAAAATCAAGCCCAATGACACCAAATATTAGCTCGGGTAAATCTCGATCAATTGATAATTACACCAGTTTTATCAAACTGGAATGGTCCCTCTTTTTATTTTTAAATAACATTTACGTCTGATAGCATGAGGTTTTCCAGAAGAGATGCAGTATGTAGTATGAAAACGTGGTACTAGGGAGGTACTTGGCAGCTTCATTCTTGAAGCATGCCATCATGCTGCCAGTATGCACGGTTCATGTAGTAGTTCGTTCTCCTTCGATACAAGAATTTGCCCGTGTTCTAAAACACCGTTCAGCTGGAGAGTATCTCTCGATAATCTGAAAGATACCTTATCGCAGTTGGAGCCTGGTTTTTGTCGAATCAGTCCAGACTCTTTGAGAATGGTATGCCTCGCGTTAAAGGACAGACTATAATATCCTAGATTAATCAATCGAATGGAGATATTAACCATGCGCAGCACGATTTGGAGGTTTCGGGCCGACTAAACTATAATGACATTACATCGTGACGTTTTCTGTGTCGTTGTAGTGATAGAATTCGATAGAAACGTCTTGAAATTCAGTACTGGCGGGTAAGTCTGCTATTCTCAAATTCCAAAACCGGATGGCTGGGCACCTTGAGTCCACCACAACAACAAACGAGCGATCTTCCGATGCTCGCATATATCGTTTATTAGTTCTCATAGGACCTGGAGGCTGCAAGTGTCCATAGCATCGATGACCGTGTTTGGATCCAAGGTAAAGACCAAATAACGACCCGCAAAAGTTTGCTCAGCCTCCAGCTAGAACGACTGAACCATATGTTCGCTGTTCTCAGTCGGCCTGTTCAGCGACGTGTTCTCGTCCAGTCTGTACGATGCATGTCCCAGGTACCACCATCGCCGTCTGGTTCAGAGACACCCAAAGAACCTAGACCTGAGACACCTGTAGACACGACCTCACAACCTGGTACAGTACCCAGTTTGGATTTCTCTCCTCCCGAAATACAACCCGGCCCGCAAAAGGACAGGGAGAGAACGGGTGCCAAATCTTCGAAAGGCTCTCTCTCAGCCAGTGAAAAGAGAAGACAGAATATTGGCAAACTATCGTTAGGATTTTTGGGTCTGTCTCTTGGTCTTGGAATCTTTTATATGGGTAGAACCTGGGAAGAGCATGAGCTTAAACGGATGAAACTTGTCAGTGAATTTGCTGTATTCACCGACGTCATACTTGAATTTCCGTACTTAGAAACCTGAACACGCCCCCCAAGGACGCTGGAATAGAACAAAAGAGCGAGTGGGAAATTTGTTCGATGTGAGCTGCGCTATCATTTGATATTTTGTGACATTACTGATCTGTCTTCTCTCATAGTACTTCAACAAACCTGCCTGGGCTGAGCTCCTGCCTGCACCCTATCCACCCTCGCATCAGAAACCCTACACTCTCTTGATTTCTATAGATGATCTTCTGGTAAAATCAACGTGGGATGTGGGTTTATGCTTTATCCCTCTTTTGCATAAATTAAATCAACTCTACAGCGTCAGCATGGCTGGCGGACAGCCAAGCGACCTGGTGTAGACTATTTTCTCGCCTATATCTCTCAGTTTTATGAGGTAGTCGTTTTTACGACCCAAAATTATTATGTGAGTTAATGCTGTCTCCCTGGAGTCTTACGTACTTATACTTTGAAGACCGCTATTCCTATTCTCGACAAATTAGACAAATATAATTTTTTTATCACTCATCGCCTTTATCGTGAGGCGACGCGGTCGATCAATGGCACCGTTGTCAAAGTCAGCATGAATTTTCCAGCATTACCTCAAGTGCTTATTCAATTTTAGGACCTTTCATACCTCAATCGTGATCTTGCCAAAGTCGTTGCCCTTGATACAAAGGCATTACATTATATGACTCACCCCGAAAATGCTATCATCGTGCCCAAGTGGCAGGGTGACCCTACTGATAAAGGTCTCATTGCGATGATTCCTTTCCTAGAATGTGTGTAAACTGTCATCCTACCTGCCGCCTTCACTCACTTGTCTGGCAGCTATTGCCATATACCGACCTCCTGATGTTCGACCGATCCTTGAGGCTTACCAAGGAAAGGATATTCCCTCTGAGTATGCTAAGAAGGAAGCAGAAGCCAAAGCAAAACATATTGAAGAATGGAAGAAGAAATCACATCATATAACTAGTAGTTCTTTTGCGAGCATGTTCGGTCTTTCACAACCGGTGTGTCATGAGCCGTTACTGGTCCTTTCTTGTTGTTGACTTGGAATCCTGCATAAGGGTGCGACTCCTCGTGATCAACCACCTCCTACATACCTAGAGCAAAAGCGGGCCGAAGCACAAAAGCAATATACCCAGGAGCAGAAGTATATTGAAATCAATCGCGAAACCTTTGACAAGATGATACAGCAGGAACAAGAGGCAATGGTGGCTCAGAGTCCTGGAAACTTATTTGAGATGCTTGTGCAAGCGAAGAAGCTTGAGAAAGAAAAGTCCGATCAACCCTTACAACCAGCGACGCAAGACCCCACCAAGGTGTAAGAGGTTGCGTTATGGTCAAGGTCGTACATTATGAAGATGTTAATGAGGATGGGGCGGATTGCTTATGGTATTTCTTCTGCTGTCATTCACACCTCACTCAGTCATATATAGTGCTGATCAGCAGCTCGACGTAAGTGCAAGCACTGTGGTGCGAATTTATCAAATGGGTAAATTCTGTGATAGTTATCAAAATTGATGTCCTTGAGATCTTCATTTGGTTGAAGGGAGAGGATACAGGTAGAGGTTAGCAGGGAAACGAGTGAATCCTTGGTTATATGCTCTCTGCCGTCCATTCTTTTGCGGAAAGGCTTTCTCTCGAACTAGCATTAAATTATTGAAGGAGCTCGTTTTGTCAGAACATTATATATGCTCTCAAGAGATTGAGTCTCGTGGAATCGCAGCCTAAGCTGTATCGTTGCATGGGCAGGTGTTCTTCTCGTTTGGAAAGAACCTGGCTTTGTATTCCCCAATGGGGGAACAGCGATTCTTTTATGATTTCTCCGTTTAACTTGTCTGCCACAATGATAGCACGCGTGCAGGGAATTTGTGCAAACCTCACATCTGCCTTGATGGCGACTACTTACTCCTTCACTAGATAGCCTTACCAGTCCTAGAAACATGCCACCACATACTACGCGAGTGCCCACTCTACAGGAACTACTACCGGGTCGGATACGTCCTCAGCACAGTTGTCGACTTCCTGGAACTCAACCCAAGAGCCTTCTCTTTTCTAGACAACATAGAGTAATCTATACACATGTTACACTCAGGTACTATGGACCTTTCGTCACCGCATTTTCTCTAGTTATTTTCCCTATTTCTTTTCATCTATATAGATAAAAATCTACCACGAACTGCGAGCGAGCGCCGTGTAATAGATTATTGACCCAAAGAAAATTTTTGTCAGCATTTTGACACCTCGGCATTGGTTTCTACGTGAATTGTATAGATCAAGGCATCCAGGTACACAAATTGTTCAGCCATGCATGTTAGTGCTCATTTGCTAAACATGGTGAAATCCTTCGGCTTTTCCCGATAATCATTATTGTACATCAGCAAAAATCAGGGAGTGTGTCGATCAACAAAGAGTAGCAATGGAAACTTTAAATTCTAATTTTCACTGTGATGAGGTGAGGCGGCTCAAACCTGTAGAAAATTCCGGGGCACCCTCACAGAACTCTTGATACATGGTGATTACCGACTTTGATTGATGTCGGAAGCACGGCTGATGTTAGCCTTGCTGTCAAGTCATACCAAGCCAGTCACAAAACATAGCTTTTCGGCCCTCCGCATCTGAAAAGCAGCCGCCATATTACTACTCATTCGTGCTTTTGAAAATTCATGTTAGAAGCAGGGTGGTGTGCCGATATATTTAGATTATCTCGTGCACAGTGATCGAACCAAAGAAGGAAGATCTTACTTTTGGTCCTGCACGAAGGAGTAATAATTCCGTCAGAAAGACACGAAGAATTGACGTTGCTTTCACCACCAAGGACTTAAAAGGCTTGCAATACCAAATTTGCTCCTTGCCACCACCTGCACCCGATTCAATCGTTCATGACAGCGACATCGTCAAGGGTGTCGCCACTACAACACCGTCGTGTTTCAGTACGGTGCTTAGTGGCACACTCGGAATTGTCGGCTCAGGCTTTGCTGCAGGTGGCCGTGTGGGCACTTCTTGCCAGATGAGCATCGGTGTGATATTCGCCGTACTTTGGGGCCAGCACTGATGGAAATCTGGGTTGAGGAATCATTGCATGATAGCCCGATTAGGGATACCACATTCCTAGCTCACGTTTATGATTCTTGCGACAACGAAAACTACGCAGACGGTATTTTAAGGGATCATGATTGCTAGTGCGCTGTTGATCACTCACCCCTCTTCACATTCTGTCGGGCCCGAGTAGTGATAACCACCGCCTACATAAACCATAATGAGTCATAGGTGCCTAGATAGGATTTACACAATCTTCACTAAAGATCGGTTCTTGTGGAGTCAATGAGAAAAAAAGCAAGGCTCCTCGTGTCCCGAGACTGAGGAGATGCAAAAGAAACACAATTGATAGACAGAAGAAAAGATCGTACATTGACTCCACCCTTTTGCTGACTGGGGAATTCCGGTCGGCGTCAGAGAAGCTCCAGTCAAATCAACTGCTGCTCCAGCCACAAAAATAATGAAATTTCCGACTACCACGACTCCGGCCATGACTGTGCGCATAGCGCCTCGATCCTGTAGTAGGGAGAGGGAACGGTGAGGTTGATCGCGACTCAGGACCGAGATGGTATATAGCTCGGAAAGCTATCGCCTAGAAAGAACATGACACTTGACTGTACATCCGAATTTATTACGCCCGCCCAACCTTTGCCAAAGAGAGTTGTCATTCCACATCAACGCGATCAATAACGTGAGCTGTTCATGACAGAATCTCAAACCCTGAATCCGACTACTGCATGATGATGGACCACTTGGAATTGTTGTAAAGGCATAAAAGTAGAAGCAATTACCTACTAGACATTAAGATGACTTGACACATTGTCTAGTTTGGTGAAAATCTCGGAAAAGCGCCGGATCTTCAAGCGGAAAAACGAAACTCATAAATAGTGAGAGGTCCTACCATAGGTTTATTCTTAACCGGTATTCTCCCCAGCACGTGAATATATATGCCAAAGTAGGTGTATGTATATAACTCGAAAAAAAGTTATTTAAAAGACGGTGCTACTGAGAACATCATCACCGACTTGCTGACCGAAATACTTGTGGGCATAGCTGCTTGGATGATAGTTGTTGCTGAAATCATAGAAAAAAAAAGGCAGTTCAGCCAAAAGCAGGTGTGTAAAAAAACCAAGAACGACGCACCCCCAAAACATGTTAGATCCACTCCCATAGGACGTGACATCTTCAAACCCATAAGTAGTGGGAGAGTCCAAAATCGTGGTGAATTGGGTGTGAGAGTCCCAAATGTAGGTTGAGACCTAAGGAATAGATCATATATTGAGTACCCGACACACACATAAACGGTCAACAGAGCAAAAATGAATTTACCCCCGTATTGTTAGACTTGAAGGACGAGATTTTTGCAACGAGCTTGGTGTTGAAGTTGTTGATGACAAGAGACTCAGCATCACGAGCAGATTGATCTTGTGCAAGCATCTGGATTAGAAAAAAACTAGAGGTCAATCACTGGAAACTTCAAACGTCAATGTCGTACCAATGGGGATCGATCGATGGGAGGAACATTCACAAAGAGGAAATTGCGGCCACCGGCAGTACTACAAAGTGTGGTATGAGGGACAAAAGAAAAAAGTACATAAGAATGAACTTTACTATAGTTTTTGCACGAGGGCAAAGTAGGCGTTCAACAAGACATCGGAGAATCTGTTAGTGTTGGTGGAGGGGTCAGTCAACACCTCGAAAATTAAAAATGAATCAACCAAGATTCATACTCACGCATCACGATCCCCCGACAGATAATAACTATTCCCGATATCATTAATACCGATAAAGACCGAGAAGAGGGAATCGCTAGACGTCCATGGAGCACTCGCAGGCTTAGTACCAGCACCACTCAAAAACTGATTGACCTGATCCGTCAAAGACAAGACCGTCGGCTCAAACGGGGCAACAAGGCTCGCATCGATGGTAGCACCGCCATACGCATAGTTGTACGTCAAGACCAATGACTTGTTATACTGCGTCGTCACATAGTCAACCCAGTTCTCTCCCCCAGTCGCAGTAAAGCCAGGATAAGGTGGATTTCCGAGCACATTCCCAGGCGCAGGAAGAGTGCCAGTCGGGTCAAAGCCCGTCTGTGTATAAGAATCGCCACTAAACCCAAATCAGAACAGCGAAAAATTTTTGTAGAGAGAGAATGAACTCACAAGCTGAACCAGTAATTCGCATCAGCAATGATCGTCGGTGCAGAACCCGCGGAAGTCGATGTTGCGCTAGGGGCAGTAGTACTACCAGACGTGTCTGGAATACACTGAGAATAATCTGTATAAGGCTGTTTTAGCCATCCCTGACTAGAGGGAAGCATTTAGGAAACGCGCAAGGATTTTCAGAGACGCAGGTATATCTTTCAACAACAATGGGTCAGCATGAACCAACCATCCATCATTCCAAGCCCTTGGATACTTCACCCTGAAACGCAACTAGTTCCGCCAGTCCAACCAATACCACCACCTTACCACACAATAAATAATAAATAAAGTAAGCGGACGAAAAAAATGATCAATGCTTTCAACGATACTCACATTGACCCCAGGCACTGACTTGCGCCGCTACAAGGGGCGAAACAAAACCAAGAGCAAAAAACACAGAGACAGAGACCGATCGCATTGGTAGCACAAAAAAAAAAGAGATGATTAGGCCGTCTTCCAAATGCTCCAACTTATTTCCTGAACTCGCGCTTTTAAACCTAACAGACACATTGTGGAATTGAGATAGTGTGATCTGTCAGATGAACAACCATCGGAGTTTCTTCATATTCTTTCGAAAAGAAGTTGTTCGACCCGAGATAAGTCCGGATCTGGTTTTTGGGGTCCATCACAAGAAGCGCATGCCAGGAGAGCGTGTTGTGTCAATCTTGCTCATGTAGACAATTTCAGCCAGAAGCATCAAGCGCGATTGTCGACAAGCCTTGTTATTCACACACAACAACCACGCCCTTATCATATATAACCTTTGAATTATAAAAAAAGCAATGCAAGTAACAATACCACTCCAAATATCTATCTACCTCACACAATCAATAAATGGTAAAATGGTAAAAATGGTAAAAATAGTTTGAAAAAACAAAAGCCAATGATGACGAAATACTATAAAAGATCAAACAAATAGAATAGAAAAAAACCCTAGTCCTCACTCATAACACAAAATAAAAATCTTCCCATCCCTATCCGAAAGAATCACCGCTCCCTGACTCTGATCAATATTAATCGTCTCCACCAATCCAAGGTCCAACTCTTCCGGAACTTGCAACGTCCGAACTACACCTTCCGTCTCACGTTCTCGTTTCCTCCGTCGTTGCACTTTTTGTGGTTGTCGTTCCTGTTGCTGCTTCTTTTTCTTCTTCAACAGCGTGGCTGTGCTCTCAGGCGTGGGCGTCTTGGAATGCGAGCCATTCGCAGTGTACAAAGTCGAGGCTGAAGAAGAAGATGATGATGAATAATGTCCTCCATTAACACACGTCAAACTTCTGTTCTTGGCTTTCTCTTTCTCTTTCCCCTTCCCCTTGTTTTTACCATTATTACTCCGCTGTCCTTGTCCTTGTCCTAACCCATTCACAAGCTCTTCATCCACACAAACCCCATTCTGTTTCCCCTTCCCTCCCTTGGTCATCACATCCCTCACCATATCCCCTTCAATCTCCTCCTCCTCCTCCTCTTCAGCCTCAACCTCAGCCTCAACTTCAACCTCCTCCTCAACCCACTCCTCTTCCTCATCCTGATAGCCAGGAAACGTAACAAATCTCAACACCTTTGGCTCCAAGTCAATTTCAGGCTCTGCTTCATGCTCCAAGTCGTCATTGTCATTGTCATCGTGAACAATCCCATATGGCATAACGTGGGATGCCAACGTCAAAAAGTCATGGCTCATCAAATCATGTCCGTCAAGTCCAGGGCCAAGTGAACCGACAGCACCAACGGCCCCATTTTCTGAACCATCAACATGCATATGAACGCTACTATTGTTCTCAAGTAGCGCAGCAGACGCCGTCATGGCAGGTGATTCAAAGGTTGTAGTAGGATGGTGTTGGACAGATATCGGTCGCGTCACAGGCGGAGCAGCTTCTTCATCATATTCAATCCACACCGCATGTCCAAAATCAACCGCCACAAGCGGCCTCGGACGCTCTATCATCGCATTCTCATCGTCATCCGAATCGTCAAAGACACGTACAACCTCAAAAGGTTTACTGACATACCACATCTTCATCAACTCATCTTCACCTTCTCTCGTGCCCGACTTTGTGTCTGCCGTCGTGTCGTTGCCAGAAATTCCTGATGTCATGCTATTTCCTTCTCCGCGGATCCACATTTCCCAGTCAATTGGAACCTTGAAATAATGTTGAGCCAGAACAAATCGATTTCGATGGGTTTCTTGATCATGCATCACCAACAGAACAACTGTGCAGCTTACACGAGGAATGCCCGGAAGAGTAGGCCACCATTGACGTACAAAGTGTGCAGATTCGGGGTACCAAGTAGGAAATGGGAAAGGGTTTGGTTGTTGGGTTTGGTCAGGCGAATGAACATGAGGATCAGCATTAGAGACCGTAGGGGTGTGTGCTTGAGGTGGAAGAGATGCATGGGGTATCAGAGGTGCACCCGGTGTTGGGACGGACGGCGTAGCTAATCCCCATGCAGATGGAGAATTTTCTTGATCTAACGGAGGCGAAGAGGCAAGTGCTGGTGTTAGTGACGCCATCACCGGACCGTTCTGTTCGTTCCAAGACGACGAAGCGACGAATGCAACACCTGGAGGTGTGTTTGCAACTGTAGGTGGAATGGGAGCCAATTGTGCGGCACCATTACTTTGTGGCATTGAAGGAAGCATAAGCAGCATATGGGGCGCTATGGTATCCAACCACATCATTTCCTCCCTACTGAGCATATGTCCTGTTGAAATTTCTTGTGGGGCAATTCTCGGAAAGACAAACTTCTTGGTCAGCGTGCGAGCTGGTCTAACAAGACCAGTAAGCAAAGGATAGGAGTTTCGCGTTGGGAGACAGGTAGAATGGGACCGAAGGAGGGAGAAAGGGTAGAAGTATTGATGCGCTGCCTCGGGTTTCTCGCAGTGGATGACGATGTGGCAGTCATACAAGATACAGGACCAATTAGCTGACACCTCCTGAGGGGACATTGAATCAGTAATGATACAAAGAAGATGAGATACACGCACGTATTCGATGCCAGTGTCAATGAATACGTATTCAGGTTTTGTCCAATCCATCAATGCATACAATCCGATGGTATTCGTACTAGAACACCACACAAAGGCAGATAATAGACAATCTGAAGGATCGAGCAAGAAGATATTCATGACCACGCCCATTGTCCTGAATTCTGTGACACAAGAGAATTTTGGCACCTCGGACGACTTTTCGCCAGACGGAGGGTCGAAAAACGTGAGTCGCATGAGCACGAATTCCATGACTCGGCTGTCGTCCTGCCTGCAACCATATCCAAGTCAAAAAAAGGATGCGATCGTTTGAGGGACACTCACGATGCATCGAGGATTTTAGCCATGGTAAAGTACACCATCCTCTCATCAAACTCGACACGACATTTCCAGAGCTCCCAGCGTTCGCCTGGGTTCCACTCTGCAAGGCAGGAATCGGTCTGAACATCCCAGCACACGACCTTGCCACTTTTAGTGGCACAAAGCGTGTAGCTCGAAGTGATAGGCGAAAGCCAGTCGACTTCTTCACCGGGTGGCGCGCTGACGACTTTATACCATGTGCGTTTGGTAGGTACAGAGGAATGTGGACCATCCATATAGTGGGCGGTTCCATAGGTGCTTGTGAGGTGCCCAATAGGCCTAGGAGCCCGTTTTCGCCATGCATTGTCATATCGGGCTGCCTGGTTGACAGAACGGATGAGTTGTTCGGTCGTGAGATCTGTGAGACGCTGGAAACCCTTGAGAGGCAACGCGCGGCATTTGCGCAAAAGATCTGTGGAGAGCTTCCTGTAGACAGGCCGGGTGATTGTAAAGTCGTTCAAGGCTTTGCAAGTCTGTAAACTAAAATTAAGAGATGAAGAGCACAGTGTTGGATAGCGCACCAGATGGAGTGCATGGATGTCTCTGAGATCAAGGAAGAGGGCGATGTTGAGTAAGAGATCATACGGGAGGGTGCTGAGGCCCATGAGAAGGAGGGTCGGTCGCTGTGGGGGACAGCGACGAGGGAGGGAGACGACAAGCGAGCTGCCCGGTTTCCCACGCATTTACAATTATTTGTACTCGATTCAGCATGGTCCTCAACGTCGTGCAAGCCCTCGCCAGCCGAATAATACCCTACAACTATGCCTGGCACATACTCGCAGGCTTTGTCGTATTCACAGCCCTGAGAATCTTCTCGCAAGGGCGCACGACGAACCGCGAACGGGACTTGCACGACCGGACATTTCTGGTGACGGTGGGTTGTATGTTTTTTAAAGCGGGAGTGCTGAGTCTGGGAGCTGCAGGGGGGATTCACAGCTCTCGGGCTGACATTACTGCAACAACTTGCCCAGAGAGGCGCCAAAGTCATCGCCCTCACCGGCGATCCTACCGATTCAGCCACAATTACCACCCTTGTCACTCTGCTCCGCACATCCTACTGCAATCAGAATATCTACGCTGAGCAATGTAACCTCTCAGACCCGGACAGTGTGCGAGCTTTTTGCACACGCTTTCTCATGCAAGGCGCAGGAGACAACTCGAAAACAAAGACGGACACTCGTCTGGATGGCATCCTATTTGCTCATGAATATCAACATATCGGTGTCCCTCGACTCTTTCGCAGAATAGCCATCGATGAAGCAAAACAACGAGAATCCAACTCGCTATCGACCTTCCTCATCACCACTCTTCTCCTTCCAGCACTCCTTGTCGCACCACCAGAGCGTGATATCCGTATCATCAACGTCGTCAATCCCTTCTACGCAGCCGCAGCCGCCTCTCTCCGTACATCCAACATATTTGACCCATCATTCACACACTTCACTGCGTCGTCGTCGCCCTCTAAATCATCATTCCTAGACGAAGGCTTCCGATCCCTCCGCACGATCATTCTCACACGACACCTACAGCGGATACTCGACGCCCTCCCCAATCCCCAGGTCCCAAAAACACAAGAAGGAACAAGCTCCATACCCGTCGTCAGTGCCCGCATGCAACGAAGTAACATCGTTGCAGTCTGCGTTTCTCCTGGTCTCAGTCGCGTGGACACACTCTCCCGCATGCTCAATGCTGATTGGAATCTACTCGAAAGCAGCACACCTCACCAAGGACAAGGGGCTGCAGAGAGAACATTTTCGTGGCTCGGCATTTTACTGTAAGCTCTTTGTAAACATTATCCAAAATTTCACATTTTGCACAGCTATATCCTACTACTCCCTCTCCTCCACATATC
>Ga0153993_100798_pt1 | contig 11646 bp, 9 predicted proteins | sample TSNC077MetaG_FD_104706 | JGI IMG/M metagenome (GOLD analysis project Ga0153993, IMG submission 104706) | Attine ant fungus gardens microbial communities from North Carolina, USA - TSNC077 MetaG | ecosystem: Host-associated > Fungi > Mycelium > Unclassified | place: USA: North Carolina, Lumber...
CGTGAATACCTTGTACGGATCACCGTCGGCCTTGGTGACACGCCCGGGCGCTACGGCATACGGAGATCCCGTGGCGATCAACTCCACCTTCTCGGCCACCGCCGCGTCTCGCCGTCGGCCGTAAGGCCCGTAATCAGCACTGATGTGAACCTCTTCGGCGCCAACGGATTTCGCCACGCGGGGCACCACGTCTGCCGGATCACCTCGAACAACCATCAGGTTTCCGTCGAGTTGGTGATCGAGCGCCGTCAAGTTCGCGAACAGTTGATCCTGGCGCGGTGAGCCTGCCGGTCCGAGCAGTTTGTCGTCGAGAACGAACAAACCCAACGTCTGTCCGCCGCCATCCGACGCTGCACTCAGCGTGGGAAGGTCACCTACCCTCAGATCGCGTCGAAACCAGACCACAGAGTTGCTCACCCAGTCGAGCCTACCGATCAGATCCCAGAACGCACCCCACCGCACGAGCCGCAAGTTGCGCAGCTCTTTCGGGTGTCGGTGCGCAGGCGAGCCCGAGCAGTCGCCGTCGGTGCTCCTCCCCGAGCAGCAATGTGTACAACTGATCCGCGCACAGCGCAGCCTTCCGGCCGTGCCGATCGAGCAATATCTTCTCCAGAAAGGCAATCGACTTCGCCGGGCCGGATTCGTAGAACGCGGCGGCCAGTTCAGGGAACTGCAGGGCCTCGCCGATCATCATGCGGTGCAGCGCAATCGAGTTGTCGCTGTGCAGGGCGATCACGATGTCCACTGCAGCGGCGACCAGGTCCGACTGGTCGCCACCGGCGTTCTCGACATACGCGTGTTGACGCGCAACAGCAGCAGCGAAGACCGCGGATTTGTCGCCGAAATAGCTGTACACGGTGCGCTTGGCGACGCCTGCCGCCGTGGCAATGGCGTCGATGGTCGTTCGCGCGAACCCGACTTCCCGAAACGAGTCGACCGCGACGTCGAGAATCTCGTTGCGTCGATCAGCTCGCTCGGCGTCGCTGGTTCTCCCACGTCTGCGCGGTTGCTCCATCAAGTCCCCTGTTACCGTGCCGGCAAATTAATGCTACGTTGACGTTTCATTATTTCGAACACTACAGGAGCACTGCATGACCGGACAACGGCTCGTCCACGTCGCCATCGCCGACGACTGGGAAGCGTGCAAGCGTTTCGGTGAGTACGAGGTCTCGACGCGCGGAATCAGTTACGACGAGGCTGGATTCATTCGCGCAACCAAGCCCGACGCACTCCCTTCGGTGCTCGATCTGGCGTTCGGCGACCTCACCTTGCCGCTGATCGTCGCCGTCATCGACGAGGACGCTCTGACCGCCGCAGGCATCGACGTCGAATGGGAGGCAGGAAAGCCCCGAATCCTCCGACCACTACCGATGGACGAGGACACAGTGGTCGCCGAACTGGCCGTGGAACGCGTTGACGGGGCCTGGCCGATTCCCGACCTGACCCCGTACGCAAACCACGCCGGCTAGACCAGCGCAGCCTCGGGTTCGACCACGGGAGTCGACGCCTTCTTCCGGCCGGCGGCGACACACAGCGCGATCCCGACCGCAATCCAGCACGCCAACACCAGAAGTGGCGTGGCGGCGCCATGGCCGTCGAAGAACGCCGTCGAACGGACGGATGCCCCTGCGGCGCCAGGTGGGAGCAACTGCCCCAACGCACCCCAACCTGCAGGCAACCACGCCGCAGTTGTCGCCATCCCCGAGAGCGGGTTTCCGATGAACATCATCGTGACCGCTCCCAACGCGAATCCCTTCATCCCGAGCAGGGATTCGAGCCCCAGAATGGGAAGTGAGATGGCCGACATGCCCAGGGTGAGCGCGAGCGCGGTGAGCAGGTAGTTTCCGTCGAGACTGTTGGTGCCGAACTGCAGAATGGCAGTCAGTGCAAAACCCGCGACAACCGCGACGCCGCCTGCACCGAGCACTCGCTTGACGATGCTGCGCGGAAACAGTTGCACGAGAACAACAGCAGGCATGATTCCACCGAACACCAGAGGCAATGCCAATGCCGTGAGTCCCGCACCGGCCGGGTCGTCCGCCGTCAGCGGCACAACGTCTTCGACGGGCACCTTCGCCCCTGAACTCTCCGCGAGCCCACTGGCCACACCGGTCAAGGTTTGAGCGATCGGGGTTCCTCCGGCGGTCGCGATCAACACGTGAGGGCCGGTGGCATCAACGGCGATTCCGCCGACCACGTCGCGATTCCGAATCGCATCACGTAAGGCATCCGCGTCGGCGAAGTCTCGAGTATCGAAGGCGCCCGGTTTACTCGCCTCGAGCGAGGCACTGATCTGGGTAGTGGCCTGAACCGGACCGGCGATGCCCAACTTCAGTTCGTGCGGGCCACTGTTGATCGAGGGCAACACGAAGGCAAGCAGCATCAACCCGATCACAGCGGACAAGCCCAACACCACAGCCACCAACTTCTTCCGGTCCTGCGCTTCGACGTTCATAACCCACCTCCCTAAGTGGAAGGTTTTCCTCCACTATTTGTGGAAGATATTCCTCCGGTTATGATGAACTGTCAATACCGGAGGTGAATGTGCGAGCCGATGCACGTGAACGCAGGAACGCAATAGTCGACGCCGCACGCGCGGTGTTCACCGAGCGTGGGCACGACGCGCCCCTCGACGCGGTCGCAGAACTCGCGAAAGTGGGCATCGCCACGCTCTATCGGAACTTTCCGACCCGCGAGGACCTCGTGACCGCCGTCGCCGTCGCAACACTGACCGATGTCCGCGAGGCTGCCGACGTCGCACTCACGGCGATGCCCACCGATCCGACGAGTGCGTGGCACACGCTGGTGGACCGACTCGTGGAACTGCGCCTGGGCGCACTCATTCCCGCGCTGGTGGAACGTAGTTTCACCGAGTTGGCGCCTGAAGTTCTGGCCGTGCGCGAGGTGACGAAAGCGAAGATGACCGCGACGATCGGCGCCGCTCAGAGCGCCGGGCTGGTCCGCCCCGATCTGCAACCCCTCGAATTTGTCATGGCTCTGGCCAAACTGACGCGCCCGCAAATCGAATTGTCGGACGAGGCCATGCCGAACCTGGTCCCGCGGTTGGTCGCGGTGTTCATGGCCGGTCTGCGTCCGGACGGTACCGACTTGCCGGTCTGATCGGCGAAACCCGACGTACCAGGCAAGGCACAATGGGGCTGTGACCGAGATACCGAAAATCCTCGTAGTCGACGACGACGCAGACGTCCTGACCTCACTCGAACGCGGATTGCGGCTCTCGGGATTCACCGTACTGACGGCGGTGGACGGAGCCGACGCGCTCCGAGTGATCTCCGACAAGCGACCGGACGCGGTGGTCCTCGACATCAACATGCCGGTTCTCGACGGCACCGGAGTGGTGACGGCGCTTCGTGCCGCCGGCAACGAAATCCCGATCTGCGTGCTCAGCGCACGCAACTCGGTCGACGATCGCATCGCCGGGCTCGAATCCGGTGCAGACGACTACATGGTCAAACCGTTCGTCCTCGCCGAACTGGTTGCCCGGATCCGCGCGATGCTCCGGCGCAGCAACACTCCGGCCGGCGATCACGCGGAAGGTACGAACACCCTGCGCGTCGGAAACCTCGACATCGATCTTTCCGGCCGCCGAGTTCGTGTCGACGGCAAGGAAGTACCGCTCACCAAGCGCGAATTCGAGCTACTCGAAGTGCTCGCACACAATTCCGGCATCGTGCTCACTCGCGAACGTCTCCTCGAACTGGTCTGGGGCTACGACTTCGTCGCCGACACGAACGTCGTGGACGTCTTCATCGGCTATCTGCGTCGAAAGTTCGAATCCGGCGGTTCACCTCGTCTGCTGCACACCGTTCGCGGCGTCGGGTTCGTGCTTCGGGAGAACCCGTGAAGCGTCGCCGCTTCTCACTACGAACTCGCGTTGCCGCGGCCGCGGCACTGGGGGCGACGTTCATCGTCATCGCACTCGGTGTGGTCGTTGCACTGGCCATCGCACGAAACAATTTAGCTCAGTTGGACCGTCGACTCGAGACGGCATCGACGGTCATCGTGGCCAATGCAGCAACAGCGGGACCTTTTCTCGGCGCGTTCGGAGACGGCGGCGCATTTTCCGTGACCATCCGCTCCGACACCGACGGAACCGTCAAATCCAGTACCCCGACGCGACTGCCCGAACTGCCGGTCGGCTCGGCGACCGTCGACGTGGACGGTACGAAGTACAGGGCATATACCGCCGAGGCCGACGGGATCAACGCCCTTGTCTCGCTGGCGGTTCCCTATGCCGAAGCGCGGGACATCACGGTCGATCAACAGCGTCAGGTTGCGTTCTTCGGCGTCGGGGCCGTGGCGGCCGCAGCTGCGTTGGGATGGTTGTTCGGTGGCCCGGCGGTGCGCCCTCTCGTGGAATTGACCCGTCGGATCGCCCGGCGAGATCCCGATCTCGCCACCGAGGTTTCCGGCATCCGTGAAGCGGACGAGCTTGCCGCAGCAGCAGAGTCGATGCTCAGCGACGTCGCCCGGGCACAGGCCGCGACCAACTCGGCCCTTGCTGCCGCTCGGGACTTTGCTTCCGCTTCGGCTCACGAACTCCGAACTCCGTTGACGGCGATGCGAACCGACATCGAAGTGTTGTCCATTCACGACCTCGACCACGAGCAGCGACGTGAGATCCTCACCGATCTCGCCCGCGCACAGGGCCGTGTCGAATCAACTCTGCGAGACCTCGAGCGCCTTGCAAAGGGTGAACTCTCGACGGCCGAGGATTTCAAGGACACGGACCTGACCGAGGTCTGCGACATCGCTGCCGACGACGCACGCCGACATCATCCTGGGCTCGACGTCAGCGTCGTCACGGTGGATTCCCCACTCCCCTATTGCATCCGGGCACTTCCTGGCGGAATCCGGTTGATCCTCGACAACGCGATCACCAACGCAGTCCGCCACGGCGGCGCGAGCACGGTGCGCATCACTCTCGCGCGGCCGGTCGATTCACCGGACACCGTCACGATCACCATCGACGACAACGGTTGCGGAATACCGGCCGAGGAACGCTCGAGCGTCTTCGAGCGCTTCACTCGCGGATCGACGGCAGGCAAGACGGGTTCCGGTTTGGGCCTGGCACTGGTGGCGCAGCAAGCGGCCCTGCACGGCGGACGTACGACATTTCACGACAGTCCGCTCGGCGGGGCTCGCCTGCTGGTCGAACTCAGGGATCAGCCCGGACCCGAATAGCCCCATCAGGTCTCGATCAACTCGCCGATCCCTGACGCTGTCACTTCGATGACCCGAGCCGAGCCGATGTCGAAGAACAGTCCGGCGATACGCAGGCGACCATCCACACGGGCCTGACCGACCAGAGGATGGCGTTCGAGAGTCTGCAATTGGACTGCAACGTTGACCATTCCGAGCTGATCGACCTCCGAGAAACCCGCCTCGGCCGCAGCACGCGCCACCGGATGGCCACTCGTATATGCCTGCAAGCTCGTCTCCGCATGCCTCAGCCATTCACCGACAACTCCCGATTCCGACGAACTGTTCGTCAGGAGTGCCTGCATCGCGCCGCAGCCCGAATGTCCGCACACGATCACCGAACTGACACCCAACTCGTCGATCCCGAAGGCCAGTGCCGCTTCCACCGACGTATCGCGCCCGCCGGCAGGAACCAGGTTTCCGACGTTGCGCACGGTGAACAGGTCGCCAGGGCCACTGCTCGTGATGATGTTCGGCACCACTCGCGAATCTGCGCAGGTAAGGAAAAGGGAGTCCGGATTCTGGCCGTCGCGCAACTGATCCATGTGCGGCCGTATCGCTTCGGCGCGATGGCGATGATAGTTGGACACCCCGTCGAGAATGGGCCGCAAGGCTGGCGGGCTGCTCAGATTCCTTCCCGAAGCCTGTGGTTGCCAACTACCCCACGGAGCGAGCAATCCGCGCAGGTCGGTGACTGCGGCGCCGCGCTTCGGCGGACCGGTGGTCGCGCTCTCCATACTCACCGAGCCGACTTCGTCGATGATCACCGAACCACCTGCCAACTCGTACTGCCTCGCCCACTCTTCGATGACGTCGAAGACGGCATGGTCGAGGAAGTCGACGGACAACTCCACTGTGACGTCGGACCGTGGTGGGATTCCGGCGAGCACCGACGTGAGCTTGGGCAGCACCAGGAAGGTGCACGAGCCCTCGACCAGGACGCGCCACTTCCCGGAATCGTTGTCACCCAATTCTTCTGCGGTGACGGTTGCACGGATGACTCGCCACACCAGGAGGGCGATGGCCAGCGCCAATCCGATCAGCACACCCTCGAGCAGATTCAAGAACACGACGCCGACAACCGTGATGCCGTACACCCATAGATCACCGGTCCGTCGCGCCAACCGAATGTGCGCCAGCTTGACCAGTTGAATACCGATGACGATCAACAGTCCGGCCAGCGCAGACTTCGGAATCTGCTGCACCAACCCGGCCAGCGCAGCCGAGAACAGCAGGATCCACAGGCCGTGCATGATCGACGACGCTCGTGACTTCGCACCGGCTTCGACGTTGGTGGCGCTGCGTACGATCACACCCGTGACGGGCAGACCTCCGATCGCCCCTGACACCATGTTCGCAGTACCTTGGCCGAGCATCTCGCGGTCGAAGTTCGAACGCGGGCCCGAATGCATCTTGTCCACGGCCACAGCCGAGAGCAGACTCTCCACACTGGCGATCAGTGCGATGGTCAGGATGCCGGTTGCGACGCCGAGCCACTGTCCGTCCGGCAGCGCAGGCAGTCCGATCGAGTCCAGCAGGGACCCGTCGAGTGCAATACGCTCGACGTCGATCGGCAGCACGAGCGAAGCGAGAGTTGCCAATACGATGCCGACCAACGCGGCCGGAACTTTTCGGACGCCCGCGGGGAGATAGCGCCACCCGAGAAGAGTGGCGATGACGACGAGTCCGATCATCAAGTCCTCGACGTGCAAGGCACCGATCTGAGCGGGCAACTGCCGTAGATTGTCCAGCGCCGAGCTGGCCGAGCTTCCACCCAACAACACGTGAACCTGTTGCAGCGCAATGGTGATGCCGATTCCGGCGAGCATCGCATGCACGACCACCGGCGCAATAGCCAGTGCTGCACGGGCAATTCGACTGAGCCCGAACACGATCTGCAGAAGACCGGCGCCGACGGTGATCAAACAGGTGACCTTCCACCCGAACTTGCCGATCAGTTCGGCGACCACCACGGTCAGTCCGGCTGCGGGACCACTGACTTGCAGCGGAGAACCTCCCACAGCTCCGGCCACCACTCCGCCGACGATCGCGGCGATCAGACCTGCCATGATCGGCGCCCCGGAGGCGATCGCAATTCCCAAGGACAGGGGAAGTGCCACCAGGAAGACGACCAACGACGCCGGCACGTCGTATCTGATCAGTTGCTCGAGATACCGCCGGCTTCCACCACCCGGCGGAGACGAATCCCCCACGACGCTCTCGTCTGCGAATGATTGTGCGTGCACTACGGACTGCGTCGACATAGATCTCCTCGCCGGACCCCGGATCCGGCTGCTGGGCAACATGTTCGAAGCGAATCGGCGATCGGTATCGCCGATCGACTGTGACCATGGTAACCGCGATTCCTTACCGTTCCCTTAGATGCGAGCCTGGACGTGGTCGACGTCACCGCCGCCCGGCACTGTGACTCGAACCTGAACATCGGTCCAAAAGATCGATCGAATTGCTTTAAACCGCAGGCATTTTGACTGAGACACCTCCCAGCGACCAGCACACCCGAGCGCCATCGGCGATAATGGTCGGGAGTGAACGCTCAACCGCAAACACAACGATGTGAAGGCAGGCACCATGTCCGATCAGTACGTCGCCGCGCAGGACCGTTACGAAGCCATGCCGTACCGCCGAACCGGTCGGAGCGGTCTCAAACTCCCAGCCATCTCGCTGGGCCTCTGGCACAACTTCGGCGACGACGTACCGATCGAGAACCAGCGCGCAGTACTTCGGCGGGCATTCGATCTCGGAATCACCCACTTCGATCTGGCCAACAACTACGGGCCCCCGTACGGAAGCGCCGAGACGAACTTCGGCAGGATCCTGCGTGAGGATTTCTCTTCGTACCGCGAGGAATTGGTCATCTCGTCCAAAGCCGGCTGGGACATGTGGCCCGGCCCCTACGGATTCGGCGGTTCCCGCAAGTACTTGTTGTCGTCCCTCGATCAGTCGCTCGGCCGACTCGGCGTCGACTACGTCGACATCTTCTACAGCCATCGCCCTGACGCCGAAACTCCGATCGACGAGACCGCAGGCGCCCTGATCAGCGCTGTCCAGCAGGGCAAGGCCCTGTACGCGGGTATCAGTTCGTACTCGCCGGAGCGCACCCGCGAAATCGCCGCACTGCTCACCGCTGCGGGGGTTCCGCTCTTGATCCACCAGCCGAGCTATTCGATGCTGAATCGCTGGATCGAGCAGGACCTGCTATCGGCTGTCGACGATCTCGGAGTGGGCGTGATCGCGTTCTCACCACTCGCTCAAGGCATGCTCACCGATCGCTATCTGAACGGTGTCCCCGAGGATTCCCGTGCAGCTCAAGGTAAGTCACTGGATCCGTCGTGGCTGACCGACGACGCCCTCACCCACATTCGCGCGCTCGACGACATAGCGTCAGCTCGCGGCCAGTCGCTGGCCCAGCTGGCACTGAGCTGGGCACTTCGCGATTCGCGGGTCACCTCGGTACTGATCGGTGCGTCCAGTGTCGCGCAACTCGAAGCCAATGTCGGCGCGCTCGACAATCTCGAATTCAGTACAGACGAACTGGCCTCCATCGATCAGCACGCCAAGGACAGCGGCATCAATCTGTGGGCAGAGGCCAGTTCGATCTGAGTGAGAACTTCAGCTAGAGCTGAGGCAACTCCACGTTCACGTGCTCGCCCTCTTCGAACACGGCCGACGCCGGCCCGACGATCAAGGGATCCGGAGTACCGACAGCCCGGTGATCCTTGTTGGGATAGTCGAAGCTGGCGAGCACGTGACGCATCGCCTCGAGGCGAGCGCGCTTCTTGTCGTTGCTCTTGATCACCGTCCAGGGCGCGTCTCCGGTATCGGTGTAGAAGAACATCGCTTCCTTGGCCTGGGTGTAGTCGTCCCACTTGTCGAGCGACGCCAGATCGGTCGGTGAGAGCTTCCACTGACGCACCGGGTCCGTTCGGCGGGCCGCGAACCGCGCCAACTGCTCTTCGCGGCTGACCGAGAACCACAGCTTGTGCAGATGAATCCCGGAGTTGACGAGCATCCGCTCGAAGTCCGGGGTCTCTCTCATGAACTCGAGATATTGCGTCGGCGTGCAGTAACCCATCACTCGTTCGACGCCGGCGCGGTTGTACCAGGACCGGTCCATCATCACTATCTCGCCGCCGCTGGGCAGGTGTGCGACATAGCGTTGGAAATACCACTGCGTCCGCTCGATGTCCGTGGGCTTCTCGAGCGCGACTACGCGGGCGCCACGGGGATTGAGATGCTCGGTGAATCTCTTGATCGACCCGCCCTTACCGGCAGCATCGCGACCTTCGAAGATGATGAGCACTTTCTGACCGGTTTCCTTGACCCACAACTGCAGCTTGAGCAGTTCGATCTGCAGACGCCGCTTCTTCCGCTCGTACTCGCGGCGCGACATCTTCTTCTCGTAGGGGTAACCCTGCTTCCAGGCATCCGAGAACTCTGAAGGCTCCAGCCCGCCGAGCTTGTGCTTGAGGCTCGAGAGCTCGTCGATCTCGGCTGCGTAGTCCTCGGTGACGGAAATTCTGGTCGACGGGGTCGGCAGGTCAGGAACCCGACCGTCCACACCGCTGGCGTCGGGGCTCATGAATACGCACTCCCTGTCGTCGAAATGAACGAACGTCCGGAAAGTGAATTTTACGCGCCGAAGCCCGCTCCCGCGGGTCCGAAGAGAATGTTGCTTGGCATCGAGGAGGTAACGACAGGTCCGGCTTCCCAGTCGCCGAACCCTCACGCGGTACCTTGATCGAGGTAACTGAGACGGTCAGTAACCCCGAGAGAAGAGAGTTCTGGCGAGATGCGAGTAGACGGACGGGAGATCCCGGTAACGGGAAGCCTCCTGCCACCACTGCACCGCCGTACGAGCGACATCATGCGGGTTGCGATCGCTGCTGTGCTGCTCGGCGGCGTGATCGCGGGATCCCTGATCACTCGAAGCCAGTGGGACGCCCTCGAAACGTCGGTGTCCAACATCGTCGGAGTTCTGTCGCCGAGCCTGTCCGACACCGTGTACCTGCTCTACGGCATCGCAATTCTGGCGCTACCGTTCGCCATCCTGATCGGCCTGATCGTCGGGCGCCGGTGGAAGTTGCTGGCCGGATACGCCGCTGCCGGTCTGTGCGCCGGTGTCGCGTTGTCCTTCACCGGAACAGGACTGGCCGCACCGAAATGGCACCTCGACGTGCCGGACCGACTCGACGCCACCTTCCTGTCGCAATTCCTCGACGATCCGCGATGGATCGCAATGCTCGCGGCGGTGCTCACCGTCTCGGGTCCGTGGCTTCCGAAGAAGTGGCGACGAGCCTGGTGGACGCTGCTTCTGCTCTTCGCTCCTATTCATCTGATCGTCAGCTCGATCGTTCCCGCACGATCGATGCTGGGTCTCGCCGTCGGATATCTGATCGGCGCGGTGATCGTTCTCGCCGTCGGCACCCCTGCCCTCGAAGTGCCGTTGGACTCGGCAGTACGCGTACTCGCGCGGCGCGGTTACCGCGTCACCGCTTTCCGCGTCGTGAGTCCCTCGGGAATCGGGCCTCTTGTCATGTCCGCAGCCATCGACAAGGCACCGGACGATGAACCTTTCGACGAACTCGTCGTCGAGTTGTACGGACAGAACCAGCGAAGCAGCGGAGCAATTCGACAGACGTTCCGCTGGATCTCGTTCCGGAACCGTGAAACTCCGCCGCCCTACGGATCGCTTCGTCGCGCCGTCGAACACCGAGCGCTCATGGGTATCGCTTTCGCCGACATCGGTTTGGCCAGCTCCAAGGCCGTCGCCATCTCGGTACTCGACCGCGGGTGGGAGATGTACGCGCGCCCGAGTCCTCGCGGCATCCCCCTTGCCGTCGCCGTCGAGAACCAAGCGGGCGAGGAAGAATCCACCAAACTGATCGACGCGCTGTGGCAAACACTGCACACCGCTCACGTGCACCAGATGGCGCACGGCGACCTGCGCGCTTCGGAGATTCGTGTCGAAGGCGGAACCATCCTCTTCGGCGGGTACGCGTACTCGGAATTCGGCGCCACCGAAGTTCAGATGCAGTCCGACAACGCACAACTTCTCTTCGCCACCGCATCACTGTTCGGGGTCGATGCAGCGGTGGACGCCGCGATTCGAGCGCAAGGCGCAGACACGATTCTCGCCGCCTCCGGCCGATTGACCACCGCTGCATTGCCCAACCGCATTCGGCGGACCGTCACGGATTCCGCGAAACTGATGACCGAGATCCGGGACGAGGTCGGTGCCAAGAACGGGATCGAAAAGGTCGCTCCCGCACAGGTCACCCGGTTCAGTCGCAACCAACTGATCCAGCTCGTTCTGCTCATCGGTCTGGTCTACGTCGCCTACCCCTTCATCAGCCAGGTCCCCGCGTTCATCACCGAACTGAAGACGGCCAACTGGTGGTGGGC